>Ga0265342_10001164_pt1 | contig 25062 bp, 17 predicted proteins | sample 4CB327metaG_FD_203125 | JGI IMG/M metagenome (GOLD analysis project Ga0265342, IMG submission 203125) | Rhizosphere microbial communities from Carex aquatilis grown in University of Washington, Seatle, WA, United States - 4-CB3-27 metaG | ecosystem: Host-associated > Plants > Roots >... | reverse complement strand
GACGGGCGGGCGCCCGACGGCGGTCGCAACCGTCGTACGGTGCCCCGCAGCGGGCCCCCTCTATCTCGCCAGCGCGGTCGGGGTATCATGGGGTCGGTCGACGAGCCACCAGACCCTCATGCTCCGATTCCCGCGACGCAGAGCCCATGATGGCGACGGGCGCTCCCCTCGACGAGCGACCCGACCCGCCCGCGGCAAGGCCGTGCCTGCGCGTCTCCCGATCTGCCCGCGACCGACGCGACCCGTGAAGTCGATCGCAGGTGCGACCGTCCTGGTAGTGATCGCATCCGCTCTCGGTCGGTCGGCCTCGGCGGCTCCCGCTCCGACTCCGGATCCGGCTCCGCGCGGGGCCCCCTCCTCGGGCCCCGGGACCGCCCTCGACGAGCCCCTGCGGCAGGCCCTCGAGAGCGGTTGCCGGGACGGGGTGGACGCCTTGGCGGCGATCGCCGCCTCCGGGCAACCGGAGAGTGCGCTTGCCGCCCACGTCGTGCGACTCTGTGCCCAGATTCGATCCCGGACTCCGGACACCTCGACGGCGCCCAGCTCGACTCCGGCATCCCACCCCGATCGTGGCGGACGAGCGCAGCTGGTGCTGGCCACGACGCTCTACGGAGTCTGGACGGGCATCTCGGTCGACGTGCTGGCCGATGTTCAAAACGATCGCCTGCTCGTCATGTACCCGCTGCTCGGAATGGCCGCGGGCCTCGGGGGCTCCCTGTACGCGACCAGCCAGTGGGACGTGAGCGCGGGCCAGGCCTGGGCAATCATCACCGGGCTCGACTATGGAACCTACAACGGTCTCCTGTGGAGCGCGGCGGGCTCGAGCTCGCCCACCGCCAAGACGGTCTTCGGCGCCGCGCTCCCTGCCGGCGTGGCGGGTGGCGCGGTCGGGATCTGGGTGGCGGGGCACCACCCGAACCCGGGCGGCGTCGAGCTGGTTCGATCGGGAGGTCTCTACGGCACGGCGGCCGGGCTCATGTCGGCGTTGCTGTTTGCCCCCGACAACGCCTCATCGCGGGTCATCTTCACGACGCTGGCGATCGGCATGGACGTCGGTCTCGCCACCGGCGCCGGGCTGTCGTCGAGTATCGACGTTGGGCGAAATCGCATTCTGCTGATCGATGCTGGCACGATCGCCGGTCTCGGGTTCGGCCTGGGGGGAACCTGGCTGGTGACCGGAAGCCACGGGAGCTCGCGCCGGGCGCTCGGCGCCGGCGGGCTGCTCGGGCTCGGGGCCGGGATGGTGGCGGCGCTCCTCCTCACGCGCGGAATGGACACCGATCGCGCGGCGCAGTCCTCGGGGCCTGGGGCGGTCTCAGCCCTGGTTCAGCGCCGCTCGACCGGACGATGGACGCTCGGGACCCCGGCCCTCACGCCAGTCTGCGACACCTCCAGAGGCCACCAGTCCCTGGTGGGAGCATCGGTACCCTTGGTGGGCGGCATCTGGTAACCCGGGGGGGGCTATCCGCCCCTGCGTGGCGCTCAGCCGCGGCGGGCCGCCTCGATCGTGGCGACGTCGATCTTCTTCATCGGCATCATCGCCGCGAAGGCACGCTTGGCTTCAGCGCCGCCGGCCGCGAGCGCCTCGGTGAGCGTGCGTGGGGTGATCTGCCAGGAGATCCCCCAGTGGTCCTTGCACCAGCCACACGCGCTCTCGGCGCCACCGTGGTCGATGATGGCGTTCCAGTAGCGGTCCGTCTCCTCTTGGGTGTCGGTGGCGATCTGAAACGAGAAGGCTTCGCTGTGCTTGAACGCCTTCCCGCCGTTGAGACCGAGGCAGGGAATCCCGAAGACGGTGAACTCCACCGTGAGGACATCCCCTTCCTTGCCTCCGGGATAGTCCGCTGGCGCGACATGAATGGCGGACAATTTGCTATCGGGAAAGGTGGCGGCGTAGAAGCGCGCCGCCTCCGCGGCGTCCTTGTCGAACCACAGGCAGACGGTGTTCTTGGGGGTCATGGTTGCCTCCGCTCGGCTGGGTGAGATGAACGACGCCGAGCGCGTTCGCGCGCGCTCGAGGCCGCCCGGTGGGTGAAGCAAGTACCACGCCGTTCACGTCCCTTCCACGGTGGTTCGCACTTCGCGTCCGGCTGGTCGCGACGGTGAGAACTTCTCGTGACCGTGAGAACTTCTCGTGACCGTGAGAACTTCTCGTGACCGTGAGAACTTCTCGTGACCGTGATACGGTGAACGGCATGGGGGGTGTGCTTCGACGCCCGTGGGCAGCGCTCCCTCTGCTCGCGCTCCTCGGCTGCGGAGCCAGCGCTTCACCGGTGATCTCCTCGCCGACCTCCTGCTGGCAACAGGAGGAGGCTCCCACCTCCCCGTCTCCGATCTGGAGCCTCCTCGGCGAGCCCGAACTTCAGCCGGATGGGCGGAGCGCCCCCCTCTTGGTCCCGGTTCCGGGCGGCCCGGGCGTGGTCGTCCTGCGGGTCTCGGATCCCGCCGGAGGGGCAGCCTGCGTGCAGCTCGAATCGGTGGTGGATCCTGCCGGAGGGGCCTGGGTCGCCTCGGCGCCGAGCGATCCCGGCTACGCGCCCGGGCTTGGTTCCTCCTGCGTCGGGTGCCTTCAGCGGGTTTCCGTCGGCATTGGTTACGGTCTGTTCATCCTGCCGAGCAACGACCAGCCGCCGCCGTCTCCCGATGCGCTCGAGATCATCGCCGGAGCGCGCGACTGCTCGACGCTGCTCCCCGCCCCGGCCAACGCTCCAACCCATCTGCGGATCGAGGGGGTCTTTCCCGCGCAGGTGGAGCCCACCCGAGCCGGAGTCGTCTCGCTCGGCCTCGCCTTCCTGGGTGATTCGCCCCTCACGGACCAGGCGACCCGCGCGGCGGTGCTCCCGGAGACCTTGCGCCAGGTGAACGCCATGCTCGCCCCGGGCGGGCTGCAGGTGACGGTGGCGCGCTGGCGATCGGTTGGCCAGCAGGCAGGCGCGCTCGAGCTCGTGCGTGGCGACGATGGCCCGCTCGACGCCCTCTACGGCGAGGTGCTGGGGGACGATGACTGCCCGCCTCCAGCCGGGGTGGGCGGGGCCCCGGGCTGGGTTCCGGTGGTGTTCGCTGGCTGCATCCGCGTGGTCGACCCGCTCTTGCAGACGACGAGCGAGCCCGACGGCATGACGCCGCGGATCCCGGACGGCTTCCCCCCGGCCGGGCGCGCCCACGGCATCACCCTCAAGGGGCAGAGCTGCCGGCCGGGGATGGCCCCGATCGACTGGAGCCCGTCGCAGCTCGCCAAGCTGCTCGCGCACGAGCTCGGGCACACCCTCGGCCTCTACCACTCGGTCGAGGCAGACGGGACCGCCGACCAGCTCGCCGATACCGACGAGAACAACATCATGTCCTACGCCCCGCTGACCGTCTCGGCGCCCGCGTTCTCTGCGAGCCAGTTCCGGGTGATGCGGCGGCACCCGGTCATCTCCTTCGCCCCCCCGGACTGAACAGGCGTCAGCGCAGCTCCTCCACCGAGCCGTACTGGCCGATGAGCTCGAGGAGCTCTGGTTGCTGCTCGCGATGAAACTGGTCGATGAGGGCCTGCTTGGCCTCCGGCACGTTCGCGGCGACGCCGCCCAGCAAGGGGATCAGCAGACCGCGCACCTGCGCATCGGGCTCCTGCGGCAGCCACGAGATCGCGGTGGACAGCAGGTTGCTCGAGAGTCCACCGCCGGCTGCGTCGACCCGCGCGGCCAGCGTGGCGACGATGGCACGCCGCACCCCGCGATCCGGCTCGCGCACCAACCAGGCCGTGAGCCGCGCCTCGTCGGCGGCATCCACGGTGCGACCAAATGCCCCGGCAGCGTGGGCGCGCACCATGGGCGAGGGATCGTCGGTGTACGGCTCGACCGCGGCGACCAGCGACTCGTCGCCCGAGTTGCCGACGGCGTCGAGGTCGGTCATCACCTCGCCGGGCGGTGGCATGGCGCGCAGCCGAGCGCCGAGCTCCTGGCGGGCCTCGGCCGCCAGCTCCGGGTTGCTCGCCGCGGTGTTGTGATCGAGCGTGCCGAGCGCCAGGAGGGCGCTGCGGGAGACATCCTCGGCCTCGGTATCGCCGCCCCGCGCCCGCGCCTGCGCCACCAGCGCGTCGACCGCCTGCTGCGAGGGGTGCGGCACGTCCGCGAGGGCCACCGCGGCCCGCATCCGGTCGACGCTGCTCAGCCGACGATCGCCGACCCCCTCGGCGAGCGCGCGCTCCGCCTGCGGCGTCCCGGTGCGCTCGAGAGCCAGGAAGAGCGCCGAATGGAGCTTGGGATCGATGGAGCCGTTTCGCAGCGCCGCCATCAGCTCGGTGATCGCGCCCGGCCTTCCGACCAGGTAGCCGGCCAGCGTGGAGACGGCACCGTGCAGGCCCCCCTTGCCGGAGCCGAGGCGCCGCTCGAAATCGGCGACCGCGCCGCTCAGATCGAGGGCGGCCTGTGCGGCATCCGGCACGGTCGGCTGGGGCGGGCCCTCCTCCGCCTGGAGGTTCGAGCGAGAGACGAACCGTTCGGTGGCGAGGCCCACCAGGCGCGGCAGGGGTGGGCTCTCGATCCGGTGCAGCTCGACCGAGCCGGTCACCTCGGCCAGCAGGCGCTCGCCGAGCGAGAGCTTCAGGTGGTCCTGGCTCGACAGCGCGCTCAGCCAGCCCCCCACGGCATCGAGGGTCGCCCGGGCCTCGGAGCGCACGATCTCGGCGCTCGGCCCGGCGACCTTCGGGCCGAGGGAGGGAAGGCGGAAGGCGAAATAGCGGACGCGGCGCCGTGAAATCACCACCCCGGTGCCCCCGCCAGTGGTCGTGTCTCGCTGGTAGTGCCCCTGATAGCTCCCCATGGCGTCGTCCTGCCGCGCCGTCCACTGTCGCACCGGGGCAACCGGCAGCACCATCTCCATCGACCGCATCAGCGCCTCGATCCGGCTCCGCGCCCGCGAATCGGACCTCGGCGCGAAGGCGAATCCCTTGAAGCGACAATCCCGGCCCACCTCGACCAGAAAAGGCTCCTCGAGCTCCGCCTGGAGCTCCCGGCTCGTCGCCCCGGAGCCTGGCACGGGGCGCTGCGCCGGACTCTGCGGCACGGGTCGCTGATCGACGGCGAGCTCGTCGAGCGCGGCAGCCACCAGCCACCCCGTGCCCCGACTGGCCAGCACGTGCCAGTGCAGCACCCCCTCGAGCTCGAGGTGCTGACGCGCATCCCCCGCCCCCGTGTCGGTGATGCTGTGCAAGCGGAAGGGGAGGTCCTCGCCCGGGTGGAGCCGACACGCGAGGAGCTCCGCCCCGGCCTCGGTTGGCCGGGACGACCGGAGCGACGGTCGGTGGGCTCGCCACAGGAGCACGAGCCCCCAGAAAGCGAGGGCCACGACGCCGAGCAGGACTCCCGTTCGCGCCTTCCCCGTTCGCAACTTCATCGAGCGGCGAGCTCCACGGCCACGACTGCGTGGGCTACTGCAGGGACGATGAGAGGGTCCGGTGGAGGAGGTTGTACTTGTAACCGAAGCCATTGAATGTGGCGATGGTGTAGTTCTCGACCGTGTTCCACTTGAAACAGGGATACTTGATCTTCACCCCCGCGATCTTCTTCTTGCAGATGTCGGGCTGCTGCGCCTCGAGCAGCAGCCTGAAATCGATGTCGAGGGTGGTGATGGCGATGTCCGCGTCGACGTTGACCGAGATGCCGAGGGTGAGTGGATTGGCGCCGGTGACGTTGAGCCCGATGGTCGCCGAGCCGCCGTCCTGCGAGCCGGCGTTCACCCCCACCACGGTGGCGTCACACACGATGCTGGCCCGAAACCCCGCGTCACCGAGCGTCGCGCTGGCGCTGGCGTCCAGGGCCGCGTATGGGCGGACCGCCGGCGTGAGCGAGGAGGGGGTGAGCGTCATGGACATCTCGATCCCGGCGCTCCCGCTGACGCAGAAGGCGACCTCGACCGGGATGATCAGCGCGGCGAAGACGTACCGCTGGCAGTACTCCTTGGAGAAGTTGATGTCCTTGGAGTAGGTGATGGAGGCAGCGCTCAGGCTGTAGCCAAAGAGCTTGCTCCCGGTCATCTTGACCCCGGCGTCGAGGGCTGCGGAGCCGGGGGTGATGGTGGCCGAGGCGGTGGCCCAGGCCTCGAAGGCCGTGAAGCGACCGAACAGGCCGTCGATCCCGAGGCCGATCTTCGCGTCGGAGGTGGCGCCAGCCAGATCGAGATCGTTGTGGCTGTAGGCGCTGAAGTCGGCCTCGATCGCGTCCTTGGATCCCCAGCCGACGGCGTAGTCCTTGTCGGCTCCGTAGGAATTGGAGAACGAGGCCGGGGCGGCCGCGATGACCAGACGAATCGGAAACAGCTTGCAGTTGTCGAGGCGCCCGTCGACGCCGGCCGAGAGCGGATCCCCTTGCTCGTCGAAGGGCACCGCGGCGCAAACCCGGATCAGGAAGTTGTCGCTCCCGAACCAGGCCCCGCCCGGGAGCAGCAGCGCCCGCGTCGCGGCGGGCAGCATCAGGTTGGAGTTGGTGGTGATGGTTTGACCGGGACGAAGGGTGCCGATGGGGGACAGCATGGAGTCGGCGTTCACGCCGAGCGGCTGCCAGCCCAGGTTGGCGTCGTCCGGCTGCGCCAGCACCTCGTAGGTGAGGTTGACCGGAGAGGGGAGCTGTCCGGCGTTGGCGTCCGCGTCGCTCTGTCCGTAGGCGCGGAGATCGGTCCTGACGGAGAGCGCCCCCCGAGGGGTCTCGCTGGCGCCCGCCGGCACATTGGGATCCTGGGCTTGCGGATAGGCCACCACCACCGAGGTGCTGGGCACCACGTCGACGAGGGCGATGTCGAGCCCGGGCGTCGGCTTCACCAGGAGATCGACGGCGCAGCCCGCGACGTTGGTGTTGGTGGTGGAGTCGAACATCTGGCACTTCTGGTTGATCGGGTTGTTCTGATCGCGCTGGTTGAACACCAGGATCTTCTCGGTGGCGTCCTGCCCCGTGGTGTTCTCGACGAGGTCGACGATCAGCTGGAAGTTGAAGGTTCGCTCGGCGCCGCCATCGAGGCACTCGGGCGGAACCACCGCGTTGAACTGGGTGAATTGCTCGGTGCCGTCGCCGCGGAGGTGAATCTCCGCTCCCTGCAGGATGCAGCTCTTGAGGTTCTGGAGGTCGGCGTCCGTGGCCCCGTCGGCCGGCTTCTCCATGAGCCCGAGGGTCACCAGCACGTCCTTCTCGACGCCCAGGCTGATCGCGCCGAAGGTCACCTGCAGCGGATGGTTGACGTAGACCGCCGAGCCCGAAGGGCGATCGGTGGTCAGGCTCGATACGTAGGACTTGATGACGCCGGCGCTGGCTCCGCCGTCCGGGCTGGTGGGCAGGCACTGCTGCCCACTCAGGCTGGTGCCCGGGCCACAGGTGGTGTCGTCGCACGCCAGGAGGAGGGGGCAGAGAGACGAGATGACGACCACGAGCAGCGGAACGAGACGACCTGTGGACATGTAACCCTCCCTCAAGCAAGTCTGAGCCGCAGGCATCAGAACACGCCCGATGCATCGGGCGCAACGGATTCCGCTGAAATCGGCGCAAGAATGGCGGTGTTCCGGAATTGCCGACGGCGCGGGATCGCGGCGCGCTCAAATGCAAAATGCCAATAGCGACAAATGCCGATAGCACAAAATAACAATAGCGATATGAACAGGTGGGCGCGCGCAGGGTGCGTGCGCGGTCGCTGTTCGGCGAACTGGTGCACCGCCCGGCGCATCACCGCATCGGCGGATCAGCGCGGGTCGGGCCCGGGGGGAGGCGAGGACGCCTGCCCCGTGACGGCGCCACGGCGAACATCGGGGGCGATCTGCACGGGCACGGCGGGGAGGCCGGCCAAGGCCGGAGGGCCAGAGAAGATCAGGGCGTTCCCCTCGAACACCACGCTGCGGGTGTCGGGCCCGGCGACCCGCGCGAAGACGTCGGTGTGGGGACCGGGCGCGCACCCGTGCACGAAGGCGCCCGCCACATCGGTCAGGTCGAGCACCGGGGTCTTCGGGTGCGGGGTGCGGGTGCCGACGTCCGACAGCGCCAGGGACTCGACGTGGACCGCGGTGATGGCGGGCCCCACAGTGGTGTCGACGTTGACCCCGGTGAGAGAGATGTTCCGGGCGTCCCGCACGATCAGGCCCTGGCGCGCCTTGAGATCGATGTCGACGAGCGCGACGCCCTCGAGCAGCGTCTCTGGCAAGCCCTGCAGCGTCCCGGCCCGATCCGCCTCCCCGCTCACCCCGTTGATGCGGATGTTGCGAAAGTGCGGGGTCCGCTCGGAGACCGGCTCGGGCGGGGCGCTGGTGTACGACAGGTTCACCGTGATGGCCTCCTCGACGATGTTGCGCATGACGATGTTGCTCATGCGCACGTTCTCCACCACGCCGCCCCTCCCCCGGGCGGACTTGATGCGGATCCCGCGGTCGGTCCCGTCGAAGACGCAGTTCGAGGCCACCAGGTTGCGGACTCCCCCCGACATCTCGCTGCCGATCACCACGCCGCCGTGTCCGTGCAGCATCGTGCAGTTCGTGATGGTGGTGTTCTCGGCCGGGCGGTTGATGCGGCGGCCCTGCTGATCGCGGCCGGACTTGATGGTGATGCAGTCGTCGCCCGTGTCGATCAGGCAGTCCGAGATGTGGACGTTGCGACAGGACTCGGGATCGATCCCGTCGGTGTTGGGCGCGTCGGAGGGGTTCTCGATGGTCACGCCCCGCACGGTCACGTTGTCGCAGTACACCGGATTGATGGTCCAGAAGGGGGAGCTCACCAGCTTGACGTCGCGGATCGACACCCGCCGGCTGTCGAGGATCTGCACGAAGGGCGGGCGCAAGAACCCCGACTTCAAGCGGGAGTCGTCGTCCGGGAGCTCGAGGGACGGATTGCGCGCGGCGAACTCCTTCTGCCACCGCGAGTCGGTGTTCCAGCGCCCGGTCTTCTTCTGCTCGGCCCGCAGCGCCCGGTGAAATTGCCACCACCGCTCGCCTTGCCCGTCGAGGATGCCCGAGCCCTCGATGGCCACGTCCTCGACGTGGTCGGCGTAGATGAGCGGCGAGAAGCTCACGACCTCGGTGCCTTCCCAGCGGGAGCGCACCATCGGCAGGTAGTCATCGAAGTCGTCGCTGAACTTCACGCGCGCGCCGGCATCGATGTGGAGCGTGATGTGGCTCTCGAGGCGGATGGGGCCGGTGAGGTACGTCCCCGGGCCGAAGAGGACCGTTCCCCCGCCGTGCGCCCGGGCGGCCGCGATGGCCTTGCGGACCGCGTCCGTGCACTTGGTCTTCCCATCCGCCACCGCGCCGTAGTCGCGCACGTCGAAGGCCCCCCGCAGCGCGGAGGAGGCCCCGGCCCGCTCCGGAGTCCCGCTGGCGGCAAGGGCGGTGGCGGTGGCGGTGGCGGGCATCCGCGAGCCCGTCGCCGCCAGCCCCAGGCCCGCAAGCAGCGCCCAGGGGACAGCGGCACGCGCCAGACGCCCCCCCCTGCCCGTCATTCCCCGGCCCCGGCCCCGGCCCCGGCCTGTCTGATCTCGGCGGCCAGGATGAATGGCCCCACGCCCTTCAGATCGTTGGTGGCGATCTCGGTGCTGGTGTAATACGCGAGCGAGCCGTCGCGGTAGGGCTTGCCGCCGAGCCCGGCGACCTTGCAGATCTGCCTCACGTCGACCAGGCCGCCGCCTTCGACGGTCACGAATCGTTCGACGAGCCCGCGCCAGCCCGTGTCCGCCACCGGCCCGTAGGTGCCCCGGGCCAGCCAGCCGTTCTTCACACCCTTCGACAGCGCATAGACGAACATCGCGGAGGCCGAGGCCTCCTCATAGTTGGGTCCGGCGCGCGGCGCATCGAGCACCTGCCACCAGACCCCCGTCGCTGGATCTTGCACCCGGGCCACCGCAGCGGCCAGCCTGCGAAGGATACCCAGCAACGCCGCGCGCGCGGCCGCGACCTCGCCGGCCGTCGTCTTCTCGCTGGGCGGGACCTGGGACAGGACGTCGACCACCGCCATGGCATACCATCCCATGCCGCGGGCCCAGGCGTGCGGCGACAGGCCAGTTTGCGGGTTGGCCCAGCGCTCGGTGCGCGACTCGTCCCAGCCGTGGTACAGCAGGCCGGATCCCGGGGCCCGCAGGTGCTTTTCGGCCAGCACCACCTGGTGCACCGCCTCGGCGAGGGCCGCCGGCTCGTGAAACACCCGCGCGTACTCGGCGAGGAACGGCGAGGCCATGTACACCCCGTCGAGCCACATCTGGCGTGGATAGACCAGCTTGTGCCAGAAGCCGCCGTCGGCGGTCCGAGGTTGGTTGCGCAGCTGTCCCCGCAGGGTCCGCAGGGCCTTCTCGTAGCGGGCCGCCCGGCGCGTGTCGCCGGCTCCCCGGGCCGCGGCCAGCAGGGGAAACAGCACCTTGCCCATGTTCAGCTGGTCGAGGTTGTAGTCCTCGACCCGGTAACCGCCGTGGATGTTGCCGTCCTCGTCGAGCACCCGATCCACCGCCTGCCGGGCATAGGCAATGTACTTCGGCTCCCGGGTCTCGGCCGCCACCTGCAAGCACGCCTCGAGGAGCAATCCCGGCTCGTAGTTCCACTTGTCGGTGAGGACGGGGGCGCGGGCCATCGCCGAGTCACAGGCCCGGCGGCCCCAGCTGGCAGCCGCGCCCGCCACCGCGGCGCCGGATCCGACCGACCGCCCGGGGCGCACGTCCGCCCCGTGACCCGTGGCCGGCATCCCCGCGGGGTCCGTGGCCGCGGATGCAGCCCGGTCGAGCCCGGGCGTCGTCGGACCCGAGAGGCGCACCTCGACCGGATGGGCGCGTCGACGGGCGAAGGCCTCGACGGCTGCTCCCCAGGCCGCGCGATCGGCGAAGTCTCCGTTCCCCTGCCAGCCGAAACCGGCGTCGTACTCGAGGGGGACGCCGACCCGCGCGTTCACCACGAGGAGCCGATCGCTGTCGGTCTCGGGCGCCTCGATGACCGAGCCCGCCGGGACCACCACGGCGCACCCGAGGCTCGGCGAGGCAGGGGCCTTCTTCAGCGGCTCCCACGAGCGCAGCCAGCCCGCCGCCGCATCCACCTCGAACGCCCCACCCTCGTGGCGCGCGATCCCGATGGCGACTGGCACCAGCGGCGCCGGCACCGCTGCCGGCCTGGCCGGCGAGGACGTGCCCGCGCCCGCGGGCGCGCCTGCAGGGGGCACGGCGGTGGCGGTGCCGGCCTCGAGGCGAAAGGTGCTGGCGAAGTGGTCGAAGCTCTGACCCGCGTCGAGCGTGACGCGCTTGACCTCCGAGATCCGGCGTCCGCCGCCGAGGTCCCAGGGGGCATATGCGAGCTCGAACACCAGGCGGACCGGCCCGTTCGCCAGCACGCGCGAGGTGGTGAAGTTGCGCGACACCGCCAGGCGGCGGTCCGCCGTCCACACGCCGAGCCCGCCGCACCCGCGGGCCTTGCCCACCGAGTAGAAGTCGCCGCCCTCCCCGGTGTCCTCATGGTAGTTGTCGGTCAGGTACCAGTCGTTCACGACCAGGTGGCGCACGCGCTTGCACCACACGTCCACCCCGCTGCTCACCAGCGGCTCGGCCTTCCAGGTCTCGAGATCGGGCCCGTACATCCGGTGGGCGATGCGATCGTTCTCCCACGCGAAGTCGTCGTGGCGCTCGCGCGCGAAGCGCCCGTAGACGCGGTACTGTCCGCGGTCGACCGCCGCCCGGGCGCCCGGCTTCACGGTGACCACCTGCGACTCGGAGGGGCCGAGGCTCACCTGGAAGACCAGCGCGTCCGGCCTCTCGTCTCCGTCGAGATCCACCCACTGCGAGAGCACCGGGACCCCCGCGGCATCGATCACCACCGTCCGCTTCGGCTCGAGCCCGGGGACGCGCCTCTGCAAGTCGGCGAACGGCAGGGACACCGTCTCTGAAGGCCGCGCCTCTCCGAGCGGATTGTGGATCTCGACCAGGAGCTCGGACGCTCCGGTGCTGGTCGGCCCTCCCGCGGCTGCGCTCCCGGCGGCCGCAGCGGCAGCCGCAGCCGCTGCCGCTGTCGCGACCAGCCCGATCGCCACCAGCCCGCTAGGGCGCACCGGCGGCCCACTCGATGGCGGCGACCATCAGTCGGTACGAGTCGATGGCCAGGTCCTTGATCGCGTCCGTCTTCCAGCACAGCGAGGCCCGCCGCGCCGGCGCGACGGTCTTGGACATCATCCCCCCCTTTTCGTACGCGAAGACACAGAGCTCGGTCGGGCTTCCCATCACCGACGCCACCTGGATCGGCGCGCCACCCGGAACCGCCCAGGAGATCTGGGTGTTGCGGGTGGGGCTGATCACGTTCAGGTTCGCGCCGGCGGCGAACGAGGCCGCGAGGTAGGACGTGGCGTCGATGACCGTCAGCTGCGAGGTGCTCGGGGCGTTGCCCTTCCCCGACGACCCCACGATGAAGTCGAGCGGCTGGTAGGTGGGGTTTCCGAAGGTCAGGATCGGCACCGCGAGATCCTTGTAGGAGCTGGCGAAATCCGCACCCGACGCGCCGGACGAGCCGACGATCAGGTCCTGGCTGGACGCGCTCGCGTCGGCCGGCGTGGCGGCTCCCAGCTTCACGACCATCCCGCGGGCGGCCATCAGATCGCTCAGCATCTGATCGCCGTCGTCCAGGCTGGCCGGGTTGTCCACCACCAGGAGGACCTTCTTGCCGGTGAGATCCACCTTCTTGGTCCCGGCCGACCCACCACTTCCAGCCACCGGGATCGGCGCTGAGCCGCCGCTCGATCCGACGGGCACGCCTCCGGGCGCACCTCCACTCGCCGCGGCGGAGGTGCTCCCGCCGCCGCTCGCGCTCCCGCTCGCGGCGCGCCCGCCGCTGGCCGTCGCCCCCGGGCTCGCCCCGCCACTGCCAGGTGAGCCGCCGCCGCTGCCGCCTCCACCGCTGCTCCCCCCGGTCCCGAGCTCACCCGGCTGCGTGCCGGACAGCTGCGCACAGGACAGCGCCGAGCCCAGCACGGCGACCGCCGCCGCCAGCACCGCCCGGCCGAGCGCCCCGTCCCTGCGCGGCTGCCACATCATTCGGGCGCCGGGGGCACCGGGCGAACGGTCTCGGGTTGAACGCACGACGACAGGTCGAACAGCATGAACTCCAGCGCCTTCTCCTGCGGCGACAGGGTGGTCGAGGTGCAGCCGGTCGGGAAGGGCTTCTCCGGCCACGAGACATCCGGAGCCACGCCGCCCGCCGCCGCCGAGACCACGTGCACGTCGGTGAACACCACCCGGCCGCACTGCTGGTCGGCGGAGCTCTCGACCGGGGTGTTCATGGTCATGTACTCGACCCCGGGCCGCGCCACCTCGGCGTCGTAGTAGATCCAGCGCTGGGTGTACGGCGGGGTGACCGCCTTCACCGAGTACTGCCCCTGGAACACCGGCAGGCTCCCGCGCGTGGTCGACGCGCCCACGTTCACCAGCCAGTCGGCGAGCGCCATCCCCTTGGGGAAGGTGTCGTCGATCTTCAGCGTGCTCGGATCGGGCAGATCGTTGTTGTCGTTCATGTAGACCGCCGTCTGTGGCCACGGCGCCGCCCCCGACTCGAGCCAGTAGGAGTGCTTGTGATCGGCGAACAGCCGGCCCCCCATGTCCGCGTACGACTTGATGTTCTGTCGGTACGGCGACTTGGCGTCGGCGTAGGACGCGCCTTCGCAGGACAGCACGAGGATGTCGTACGTGCGGAGCTTGTCGGGGCTGCCCCAGAGCGTGGAGGCGTTGGGGAAGGCCACGCCGCCGTTCACGGTGGCGGCGAAGCCCTTCGAGCCCGCGCCATCTCCGCTCGTGGCCCCGCCGACGAACATGTGGACGCGCCCCGTCCCCGCGTCGGTGGTGAACTCCTGGTCGGCGACGCCAATCTTGCGGAGCAGACATTCGAGGGCGTCCGCGTGCCCGGTGGTGAGCGCGAACTGCGGCAGGTGCCCCTCGCTCTGGCTGCGGGGCAGGCGGGTGAGGTTCTTGTCCGTGATGGGGGTGTCCTGGCAGGCCGTGACCGTGGGGATGGTCACCTTGCGTCGCCACTTGCCGACCTGGATGACGAGCGGGATGTCGTGACCCACCGGCATGTTGCTGAGCACGAAGTGACCGCTCGCATCCGACAGCGCGGTGGCGATGGGAGAGCCGGTCGCCGTCCCGTCGCACTTCTGACACGACACGCCCTCGGGAATGTCCGCCAGATCGGCGTTGGGGACGTAGACCACCACGTTGTACAGCGGGGTGCTGCCGGCGGGATCGTACACCGTCCCGCTCACCGAGGTGGTCTGGCCCGCGGGACAGGCGGCCTGCGCGCAGGGGCCGTCCTTGCAGGTCGGCTGCTGACACTGAAGGTTCTTGCAGCCGCCGGTCGCGCCGTTGGAGCTGGTGATGGTGCCACGGCTGGCGTCCGCGGTGTCAGCCGGCAAGGTGACGGAGGTCCCGCCCGAGCCGAAGAGCGAGCCGCCCCCCGAATTCGCGGCGGCCGCTCCCGTGCCGTCGCCGCCCGGCTGCCCGCCAGTTCCGGTCTTGACGCTGGCGCACGCCGAAACGAGGGCCAAGCTGGTGGCCAGAAGCGAGGCCAGCATCCAGGTCAGCGGGCGGGCCGGAGCTCGGGATCTGGGGGGAATGGTCATGGGTGCCTCTCCGTGAAGCCGCCGGGGCCCGGGGCCGGACCCGTGCGGGATCTCGTCTGCGGGACTCCGCTTGAGTGTCCGCCCGGGGCGCGCCCGGCTCATCCGAGGGCGCAGGCCGTGGCAGAAGACCGCTGGTGGAACCGCTCGTCGAGCCGGGCGCCAGCCGCGTGGGCTCGACCTTGGAGAAAACCCTGGGATGATGAGCCGCAAGACCCGCCCGCCGGCAACCCTAACCACGAGCCATGACACCCGAGCCCCCCCTCCTCCAGCTGAAGAGTCCCTCGCCGTCCGACCACCCGGCGCCGGCGCCCATGAGGCAGACCATCCGGATCTCCGAGGGCGACAACGTCCTCGTCGCGCTCGCCGCCATCCCGGCCGGAACGGCGGTCGCCGGGCTCGTCACGCGAGACGACATCCCCGCCGGCCACAAGCTGGCCGCGAACCCCATCCGTTCGGGCGAGCTGGTGGTGAAGTACGGGTATCCCATCGGCGCCGCCACCCGGGACATCCTGGCCGGCGAGCACATCCACAGCCACAACTTACAGAGCATCCTGCGCGGCGATCTGGCGGCGACGGTCGAGGGGCGTGGCGCGACCGGCGCGGCGACCGGCGCCTCCGCCAGCGTCGCCCGCGCGCCCCGCACCCGCGAGACCGCCACCTTCGACGGCTACCGCCGGCCCGACGGCCGGGTCGCGATTCGCAACGAGATCTGGATCGTCAACACCGTGGGCTGCGTCAACAACGCCGCCGAGCGCATCGCGGCGGCCGCCACCCGCGAGCTCGTGCACCCCGGCTCCAACATCGACGGGGTGTATGCCTTCTCGCATCCCTACGGGTGCTCGCAGCTCGGCGGCGATCTCGCGCACACCCAGGGGATCCTCGCCGGGCTGGTCAACCACCCCAACGCGGGCGGCGTGCTGATCCTCGGCCTCGGCTGCGAGAACAACCAGATGAAGCTGTTCCTCGAGAGCGCGGGTCCGCTCGACCCCGCCCGGGTTCAGTCCTTCAACGCCCAGGAGGTCGAGGACGAGGTGGAGGAAGGTCTGGCGCGCGTCCGGATGGTCGCGAAGTACGCCAACCAGTTCACCCGCACGCCCATCCCGGCCAGCGAGCTCATCCTCGGCATGAAGTGCGGCGGCAGCGATGGCCTGTCGGGGATCACCGCCAACCCGCTCGTCGGCCGCATCGCCGACCGGGTCACCGCCGCCGGGGGCAGCGTGCTCCTGACCGAGGTGCCCGAGATGTTCGGGGCCGAGGAGGTGCTGCTGGCGCGGGCCTGCACCCCCGAGGTGGCGAGCGACACCGTCGCCCTGGTCAACCAGTTTCGCGGCTACTTCCGCAAGTACGACGAGCCGATCGACGAGAACCCCGCCCCGGGGAACAAGGCGGGCGGCATCACCACCCTCGCCGAGAAGTCGCTCGGCTGTGTGCAGAAGGGCGGTCAGGCCCCGGTGGCCGAGGTCCTCGACTACGGAAAGCGGGTCCCGATGGGCCTCGGCGGACTGGCGCTGGTCAACGCCCCCGGCAACGACGGGGTGTCGTCGACCGCCATGGTGGCGGCGGGCGCGCACCTGGTCCTCTTCACCACCGGCCGCGGCACGCCCATGGGGTTTCCCGCCCCGACCGTCAAGATCAGCACCAACTCGGAGCTGGCCCGGCGCAAGGCCGGATGGATCGACTTCGACGCGGGCCCGATCGCGCTCGGCACCGCCGAGCTCCCCGAGCTCTCGCAGCGCCTGTTCGAGCTGATCCTCGAGGTCGCGAGCGGGCGCACCCGCACCAAGAGCGAGCAGAACGGTTTCCGCGAGATCGCCATCTGGAAGGACGGGGTGACCCTGTGAGCGCCCCGGCGCCGGGGCCGCCCGCGGAGGGTCACGGCCTGCCCCGCCTCGACGGCGCGCTCGCCAAGCTGCCCGTCCACCACCCCGAGCGGGTGCTGCAGTTCGGGGAGGGGAACTTCCTGCGCGCTTTCGTGGACTGGATGCTCGATCGGATGAACGGCGCCGGCCTGTTCAACGGACGCGCGGTCCTGGTGCAGCCCATCGCGCACGGGATGGCCGACGCCATCAACGCGCAGGATGGCCTCTTCACGGTGGTCCTGCGCGGCCGCCAGGACGGGCAGATCGTCGACACCCGCGAGCTCGTGACCGCCGTGAGCCGGTGCATCGATCCGTACCGGGACTTCGAGGCCTTCGCCGAGTGCGCCCGCAACCCCGAGCTGCGCTTCGTGGTGTCGAACACCACCGAGGCCGGGATCCGGGTGGATCCGGCGGACGCGCTCGACGCGCGGCCCTGCTCGTCCTTTCCAGGGAAGCTCACCCAGCTCCTCTACCTCCGCTTCCAGTGCTTCGCGGGCGATCCAGCCCGCGGGCTGGTGATGCTGCCGTGCGAGCTCATCGAGCGCAACGGCGACCACCTGCGCCGCGCGGTCGAGGAGACCGCGCGCCGCTGGGCGCTGCCCGCGGCGTTCCTGGCCTGGCTCGAACAGGCGTGCCTCTTCACCAACACGCTCGTCGATCGCATCGTCACCGGCTATCCCAAGGACGAGGCCGACGAGCTGCAGGCGGCGCTCGGCTACCAGGATCGGTTGCTGGTGGCGGCCGAGGTGTTTCACGCCTGGGTGATCGAGTCCGCGCGACCGCTCGAGGCCGAGCTGCCGTTTCGGCGGGTGGGCCTCGACGTGATCTGGACCGACGACGTCGGCCCCTACCGCGAGCGCAAGGTGCGCATCCTCAACGGCGCCCACACCATGAGCGTGCTCGCGGCGTACCTGGCGGGCCTCGACACGGTGGGGGCGTGCATGGCCGATCCGGCCTTTCGCGGCCTCATCGAGGCGGGGATCGCCGAGGAGATCCTCCCCACGCTCACCCTGCCACGGGGCGAGCTCGAGTCCTTCGCGCGCTCGGTGTCCGAGCGGTTCGCCAATCCCTTCATCAAGCACCAGCTCCTCAGCATCTCGCTGAACTCGGTGAGCAAGTTCAAGGCGCGCATCCTCGGGACCATGCTGGACTACCGGCGCCTGCGGGGACAGCTTCCCCGACGGCTGACCTTCGCGCTGGCGGCGCTGGTGGCCTTTTATCGTGGGACCGTGCTTCGCGATGGCGCCCTCCTCGGCCGGCGGGCCGGGGCCGAGTACCGCATCCAGGACGATCCCCCGGTGCTGGCCACCTTCCAGCAGGCGTGGTCCGCCCACCCCGAGGGTCCGCTGTCCCTGGCCGATGCCACCGTGGTGAGCTCGGCGATCCTCTCCAACCGGGATCTCTGGGGCCAGGACCTCGAGCCCGCCCTCCCGGGCCTCACCGTCGCCGTGGCCGGCCACCTCGCGACCATCTGCACCGAAGGCGCGCGCGCCGCCCTCGCGCGGGTGTGACGCGGATCGGCCGGATCGATCCCGGAGGCCGGGAAGCGCGCGCCCGTCTGTCTACGGGGTGTCTACGGGATGTCGATGTTGGGGCAGCCGAAGATGATCTCGACCTTGTTGGCGGCGGTGGTCTTGATCATGTCGCACCACGAGCCGAAGACCTCGACCGCCATGTTGGTCGAGTCGGTGTAGTCCCAGCCGTCGGCGTGGGTGGGATCGGCGGGCGCCTTCACGCCGCTCACCTTGACCGCGATCTTGGTCGGCACCGGGGGGGCCTTGGTGAAGTTGAAGACACAGGTCTGCGCCACGGTCGTGATGGCGGTGAACGCCGCCACCAGCTCGTCCTTGGTCGAGCCGAGGTAGAACTTGCTGGCGATCGGGTTGGGATCGGGGCGGGCTTCGCCGCCAGCGAGCGCCCAGTCGTTCAGGGTCTTGGTGTCGGATGCCTTGGTCGCGACCCCCACCACGAAGGTCGGGAACCCCGCCGCCGCGGCGCTGCCGATCGCGGTGGTCGCGGCCGCGACCGCGGCCATGCTGCCGCCACCGCTGAAGGACAGGCTGCCGACGGTCCCCGAGCACGACGGCTGCCCGTCGGTCGCGAACAGGATGAACTTGCGGTGGTCGTTCATGATGCCCGACAGGTAGGTCTTGGCCACGTCGAACACCCCACCGGTCGGCGTGCCGTTCCCGAGGGGCATGGTCGCGCTGGCCTGGGCGGCGATCGCCGCCCCGTTCTTGGGCGAGATCGGCACGTCGATCTTGCTGGTGAGGGTGGCCTGGGCGCACTGTGCCCCGTCCTCCGGGAAGCTCTTGAACCCCCAGGAGATGTCACCGCCCACGGTGGTCACCACGTCGGTCAAGGCCGGCACGATCTGGCTCCACTTGGAGGGCGTGGTGGATCCGGCCGGGATGTCCTTGTCCATCGAGTCACGCGCCATCGAGGCCGAGCGATCCAGCAACACCAGGATGTCCACCGGACGGCGCTCGAGGTCGAAGGTCTCGAGACCACAGCTCATCTCCCCACCCTGGCCGTTGCCACTGATGAGGGTCCGGCCGCCGCTGCCCGACAGGGGCACGGCCCCTGTGCTGCCTCCGCTGCCTGGCAGGCCGAGGCCGAGGCCAACCCCACCCGAGCCCGATGCGGCCCCCATGCCTGCCTGGTCCACCTTCGCGCAGGCCGCGAAGACCACGACCAGTTCCACCGCGAGCACGACGGCCACACCCTTCACACCCGGAGCCTTCGCCCGGTCACACCTCACGCGCGAATGTCTCTCGAATCTCATCGCCATGCTGAATGGTAGCCGGCCCCGAGAGCTACCGGGCGCCGCGCCGATGACTACCGACGCGGCGCCCTGAAGCTGCCCCGGAATCCTGGTGAACGGCGGTCTTCCTGGTTCCCCCCAAAACGGCCACCGTATCACCTGGACACCCCTACAGTGTCGTGACCGCTCGATCACGGCTCAGCAAAAAACCCCGAAATCCCGCGGTGATCTCGGGAAATTTTCTCTGCCCGTGCGATTTGCGATTGTCCTTGCGGGCGCAAACCTTTTCCTGCAAAACGGGCCGATGGCAGCCACGCGCGACGCCGGAATTCCGCTCGCTGGACCCGCCGACGGGGTTGAGAATCGGGATGAGGATGAAGCTGTTGGACGGTATCGGTGGGTGGTGTGCAGTCTGCTCTTCTTCGCCACCACCATCAACTACATCGACCGGCAGATCCTCTCGCTGCTGAAGCCGATCCTCGACGAGCAGCTCGGATGGACCAACGCCCAGTTCGGACAGGTGAACGCCGCCTTCCAGGCCTCCTACGCGGTCGGGCTCCTCGTCTTCGGGGCGGTGATCGATCGCGTGGGGACGCGGCTCGGCTATGCGCTGTCGATCGCCGCCTGGAGCGCGGCGGCCATCGCCCACTCCGCGGTGGGGAGCATCTCGGGCTTCTTCCGCGCCCGCGTCGCGCTCGGCCTCGGCGAGGGCGGCAACTTCCCGTCGGCCATCAAGGCCGTCGCGCTGTGGTTCCCCCGGCGCGAACGGGCCTTTGCCACGGCGCTCTTCAACTCGGGCGCGAACGTGGGGGCCATCATCGCACCCGCCACGATCCCGGTGATCGCGCTGCACTGGGGCTGGCGCTCGGCCTTCGTGGCGGCCGGGCTGGCGGGCTTCGTGTGGCTCGGATTCTGGATCATCTTCTACGAGGTCCCCGAGCGCGCGAGGCGCGTGACCGCCGCCGAGCTGGCCCACATCAGGAGCGATCCGCGCGACACCGAGGCCACCGCCACCGGGAGGCTCGGGTGGGGCCAGCTCCTGCGCTACCGGCAGGCGTGGTCGTTCGTGGTGGCCAAGTTCCTCACCGATCCGGTGTGGTGGTTCTTTCTCATCTGGCTGCCCGACTACTTCAAGAAGACGCGCGGCCTCGATCTCAAGAAGAGCTGGGTTCACCTGGTGACGGTCTACACGGTGGTGACGGTCCTGAGCGTGCTCGGCAGCTGGGCGACGGGCGCCCTGACCCGCCGCGGGGTGGGCGTGAACCGCGCGCGCAAGCTCAGCATGCTGGTCGCGGCCCTGACGGTCTTGCCGATCCTGCTCGTCACCCGGGCCGGCGACTGGACCGCGGTGTTCCTGATCGGCCTGGCGGGAGCCAGCCATCAGGCCTGGTCGGCCAACCTGTACACCAGCGTGTCCGACATGTTCCCGAAGCGCGCGGTGGCCTCGCTGGTCGGCCTCGGCGGCATGGCCGGCTCCGTCGGCGGGATCCTGTTCCCGCTCTTCTCGGGCAAGCTGCTCGACACCTTCCAGTCGAGAGGCAACGTCACCGCCGGGTATGCCATCCTCTTCGGCATCTGCGGCACGGCCTACCTGGCCGCCTTCGCCCTCGGCCACCTCCTCGCCCCCCGCTTCGATCCGATCACCGATCTGCCGACCGACAATCAGTCCCCGCCTGCGCCTGGACCTTCCACTGAGCCATCCTGATTGGCGACACAGGGACTGCAGGACTGAGTACCAGACGGGTGCGTTCCTGGCCTGCAGGGCGAACAAACCTTCTCTTCACAGGCGCCCATTCCCAGCGCGACAATCCCCGCCAGGAAGAATTTGACCGCCATTTGACCGCCATTCATGGGGCTGAATGCATAGCCTTCACACTCAACCACGCTGGCTGATCGGAAGCCCAGTTCTCGACCCGGGGTCAGTCCGCGACGAGCTCGACCGTCACGTTGCCGCGGGTGGCGTTCGAGTAGGGGCACACCTGATGGGCCCGCTCCATGAGCGCGTGGGTCTCCTCCTTGGACAGCCCCTCCACGTGCCCCCGGAGGACGACCGAGAGCACGTACCGCTTGTCGTCGGTCACGTTGAAGGACACCTGGGCGGTCACGTGCGCGTCGGTCAGGGGCTTCCTGTCCATGCGGGCGACTGTGCGCAGCGCACTCTCGAAGCAGGCGCCGTATCCCGCGGCGAAGAGCTGCTCGGGGTTGCTGCCGCGCCCCCCGGGGCCTCCCATCTCCTTCGGCACCCTCATGTCGACGTCGAGCACTCCGTCGTCGGAACGGACATGACCCTCCCGTCCCCCATGGGCCGTCGCGACGGCCGTGTAAAGCGTCTTCATCCAGGAGTTATAGGCATCGAGCGCCGATCCGCCAGGCCCCGAGCGGCGTGCGTCGCCGATGTTACAAGGGCGAAATCAACCCCGGATCAGAGCACGTACTGGGACAGGTCCTCGTCCTCGAGGATCCCCTTCAGCCGCTCCTGCACGTAGGCGGCGGTGATGGGGATGGTGGTCTGCCCGAGCTCCGGGGCCTCGAACGCCAGATCGTCGAGCACCCGCTCCATGATGGTGTGGAGCCGCCGTGCGCCTATGTTCTCCATGCGCACGTTCACCTCGGCCGCCACCCGTGCGATCTCCAGGATCGCGTCCGGCCGGATGTCGAGCGTCACGCCCTCGGTGGCCAGCAAGGCGGTGTACTGCTTGGTCAGGGCATTCTCGGGCTCGGTCAGGATGCGCACCAGATCCTCGTTGGACAGGGACTCGAGCTCGACCCGGATGGGAAAGCGCCCCTGCAGCTCCGGGATCAGATCCTTCGGCTTCGAGACGTGAAACGCCCCGGCCGCCACGAACAGCACGTGGTCGGTCTTGAGCGGACCGTGCTTGGTCGACACGGTCGAGCCCTCGACGATCGGCAGGAGATCGCGCTGCACGCCCTCGCGCGACACGTCCGGGCCCCCCGACCCTCCCCCTTCCCGCCCCGCGACCTTGTCGATCTCGTCGATGAAGATGATCCCCGCCTCCTCGGCCCGTCGGATGGCCTCCTTGCCGAGCTTGTCGACGTCCATGCGCTTGGCGGCCTCCTCGTCGGTCAGCGCCTCGAGCGCCTCGGGCACGGTCAGGCGCCGCTTCTTGGTCTTCTTCGCCATCTGCGGCATCATGTCCTTGAGGTTGAGGACCATCTCCTCCATCCCGGTCCCCGAGAACATGTCGATCACGGTCTGTCCGCTCTCGGCGGTCTCGATCTCCACCGTGCGGTCGTCGAGCTTCCCGTCGCGCAGCAGCCGGCGCAGAGAGTCGCGCGAGGCGTTCGGCCCTGGGCCCTCCGCGCCAGACGCCGGCGCGCCCCCGGCCCCCATCGTGGCGTCTCCGATGGCCGGCATCGGGATGGCTCCGCTCGCCGAGCGCCCTCCCGGGCCGATGGGCGGCAACAGCGCATCGAGCAGGCGCTCCTCGGCGGCCTCCCTGGCGAGCGGCCACACCCGGTCACGCTCCTCCGCGCGCACCATCTGGACCGCGGTCTCGGCCAGGTCGCGCACCATCGACTCCACGTCGCGCCCCACGTAGCCGACCTCGGTGAACTTGGAGGCCTCGACCTTGACGAAGGGAGCGCCGGCCAGACGGGCCAGCCGTCGCGCGATCTCGGTCTTCCCGACCCCGGTCGGGCCGATGAGCATGATGTTCTTCGGCGTGATCTCGTCGCGCATGGGCGGCGACACCTGCTGGCGACGCCACCGGTTGCGCAGGGCCACGGCCACCGCGCGCTTGGCGGCCTTCTGCCCCACGATGTACCGATCCAGCTCTTCGACGATGGCCCGCGGCGTGAGCTGCTCGGGTTTGAGCTTCGAGACGCTGGGCCTGGCGGGCGAGGACGACACGTGGCTCAAAGCTCCTCGATGCTCTGGTTGGTGTTGGTGTAGATGCAGATCTCCCCGGCGATGGTCAAGGCCCGCGCGGTGATCTCCCGCGCCGACAGCTCGGTGGCCGACAGGAACGCCCGCGCCGCCGCCAGCGCGTAGGGCCCGCCCGACCCGATGGCCGCGGCCTCCCCGTCGGGCTCGATCACGTCGCCCGTCCCCGAGAGCAGCAGGATGCGCTCCCGGTCCGCCACCAGCAGCAACGCCTCCAGGCGCCGCAGCACCCGATCGGTCCGCCAGTCCTTGGCCAGCTCGACCGCTCCGCGCAAGAGGTTCCCGTTCGCGTCCTTGAGCCGGGCCTCGAACTTCTCGAACAGGGTGATGCCGTCGGCGGCCGAGCCCGCGAAGCCGGCCAGCACGCGGTTGTCGTAGAGCCGGCGAATCTTGCGGGCCGTGCCCTTGACGACGGTGTTGCCCATGGTGACCTGACCGTCGCCCCCGAGGGCGACCTGGCCGGCCCGCCGGACGGCGAGGACCGTGGTGGAACGAATGCGGGGGGGCTTCATGCGCGGGACCTCGGGTGGGCTTTGTCGTAGACGGCCATCAGGTGATCGATGTCGACGTGAGCATATCGCTGGGTGGTCCGGATGCTCTCGTGTCCGAGCATTTCCTGGATCGATCGCAGATCGGCCCCCTCGCCGAGCAGGTGGGTGGCGAAGCTGTGCCGGAGGCCATGCGGGGAGACCAGCGGCGCTCCAGTGGCCCGCTCCCGGGTCCCGAGCAAGCGCCGAACACCCCGCGGGGTGAGCCGTCGGCCGCGGCGGCTCAGGAACATCGCCGCGGCGGCGGCCGAGCTCGCCGGGCGCGCCCCGGCCAGCAGGCTGGCGCGCCCGGGCGTGCGGCCGAGGTCGCCGCCGAGGTATCTCTCGATGGCCGCGACGGCCTGACGCCCGATCGGGACGATGCGATCCTTGCGCCCCTTGCCCTGCCGGACCTTCACCAGGCCGCCCCCGTCGTCGCTGCGATCGAGGTCCTCGAGATCGAGCCCACACGCCTCCGACACCCGTAGCCCGCTGCCGTAGATCGCCTCGAGGAGGGCGGTGTCCCGGCGCTCCTCGGCCTCCGCGATCTCGGCCGAGACGCCGCGTCGGTCGGTGGCGCGGGCCGGCAGCCTGGTGTCGAGCAAGCGGCCCACCTCTTCCTTGCCGAGGAATCTCGGCAGGCGCTTGGCGCGTCTCGGAGGCCGCAGGCCCGCGACCGGGCTCGACGCCAGGAGGCGCCGCCGCACCAGCCAGCGAAAGAACGCCCGCAGGGAGGACAGCTTCCGCGCCAGGGTCACGGCATCGTTTCGCCCGTGCAGGGAGGCGAGGTACCCGCGGCACACCAGCACGTCAAGCTCCGCCGGCCGGGGCTCGCGCCCGAGCAGGTGGCGGGCGAAGGCCTGGAATTCCCGGAGATCGGTCAGGTAGGCGCGCACCGTGTGCTCCGAGGCGCGCCGCTCGCCGCGCAGGTGCCCCTCGAACAGCTTCAGCGCCGCGTCCATGGGCGAGATCGTAGCCCATGCCGCGCCGCCCGCTAAGGAAACCGATCGGAACCGCTGCGCGAGGTTCTCGCGATGCAGCCTGGACTGAAGTGGGGCCCGTGCCGCGCGGTACTTTCGTGGCAGGGGCCCATTCCGTTCGGCGGCACCGGGCCGAAGCCCCCGAGCCCGACGACTCGGGCTCTCCCCCGCGCTTCGCGGCGCGGGGGTTCGCCCTCTTTCGGCGGGTGCACTGGCAGACGTGTGCCGGGTGTTGGATGCTGCTCCCCCGCCACCCATGGATCCCGAGACGCCCCCCCTGACTGCGCCCGCCCGGCTCGACCCGCCCGGCTCGACCCTGGTGGGGCGTGAGCTCGACGTCGTCATCCACGCGCTCGATGCGACCGGCACCGGGGTGGGCGCCGCGGCTGGAATCGCGCCCAACGGGCTGGCGGAATCGGTGGTCCTCGTCCCGTTCACCCTCCCGGGCG
>Ga0265342_10001162_pt1 | contig 25095 bp, 24 predicted proteins | sample 4CB327metaG_FD_203125 | JGI IMG/M metagenome (GOLD analysis project Ga0265342, IMG submission 203125) | Rhizosphere microbial communities from Carex aquatilis grown in University of Washington, Seatle, WA, United States - 4-CB3-27 metaG | ecosystem: Host-associated > Plants > Roots >... | reverse complement strand
CAGGTTCGTTGCCATATACCAAGTTCCGGCACTGTCGTCTCTACTGTTACCTGGACCGCGACCCGGTATAGTGCAGACGAATTAAGGGGCAGAAGTCATGCGTGATAAGAAGGCAGGCGTTTCTCGGTCAGCGCCGAAAGGTCGGATTTCGGGAGCTGCGCCGTCGTCCACGGCCAACGAGCCCCCAGAGCGGACATTACGTCCCGCCGCACCGCGATCCCTCCTCAAGACAACGGCCATCGGCCGGGGAAGAAAAAACGGCGCCTCTGCTAACGCTCCCGTCATGGCGGCGATCACGAAACCGGCAGTTCCCGGTCGACGGACTATCCCGGTCGATGCGGCCGGACGACAGCGCAAGATTGAAGAACGCATTGCGGTCGCTACCGAGGAACTCGCCAGCGGTATTACCGAGGCTGCGGCGGCGTCCGAACAATTGCGCCAGTCGTTGGACCAGATCGCCACAGGAGCCGAGGAAGCCGCCAGCGCCGCGCAGGAGGCGGTGGCCGTCGCCACTTCAACCGCGTCTCTGCTGACGCAATCGCGCGGCCACGCGACCGCAGCCCGTCGCGGAACGGAAACGCTGCAGGCGCTCATTACTGAGAGCTCGAACCAGGTATCCGGCTGGGCGATCAATATTAAGCACAATGGCGAGAGACAGGCCGGGTCCGTCACGATCATGGCCGAGTTGATCCGTCAAGCATCGAACATCGCCGAAGTCACGAAGACCGTCAGCCAGATCTCCGACCAGACCAACCTGCTCGCACTCAACGCCGCGATCGAGGCCGCGCGCGCGGGCGATCATGGTCGCGGCTTTGCCGTGGTCGCCGATGAAGTGCGCGCTCTCGCCGAGACATCGGAGAAGAGCGCCAAGGAGACGCAGGCGTTGGCCGGTCAAATCCGGTCCGAGGTCGAGTCGGTCGCGGCCAAGGTCAGCGCGGCAGCGCAAGCCGCGGCGAAGGAGGCCGAAAACAGCCAGACCATCGTGCTGGCACTGGGCGAGCTCCGAAAGGAGGTCGGCGGCCTTACCGAGCGAAGCCAGACGATCGCCTCGAGCGCTGAGGAAGCCGAAGTTGCGGCTCGCGAGGCTCAGAAAGGCGCAGAGATCATCGCGTCTGCGGCTGAAGAGCAGGCGGCAGCCGTGGCGGAAGCTTCGAAAAGCGTCGAGCAGCAGACCGTTGCCCTCGCCGAATGCCAAAGCGCCACGCAGTCGCTCGCGAGCATGACCGGCGACCTGACCAGAGCTGCCAAGGACTCCTCGCGCGTTCACGAGATCGCGTCGGCGGCCGAACAACTCTCGACCGGCGTGCAGGAAATCTCCGGCGCCGCCAACCAGATCATGATCGCGGTCGAACAGATTAGCCGAGGCGCTCAGCAGCAGGCTTCGGCAACGCAGCAGGCCAGCAGCGCCCTCACCCAACTGGAAAAATCCGCCGCGCTCGCCCGCGAGAACGCGTCCGAGTCGCTTGAGAGCACCGGACGCACTCAAACCATGCTCGGCGAAATCAACGCCACCGTGAGCCGGCTGTCAGAAGGCGTCGCACAGTCGACCGAGACCACCCGGCAAAGCCTCGATCTCTTGGCCAGCCTCGAAACCGTCAATCGTAAGGTCGAGAAGATCGTCGACAGCATCGCGCTGGTGTCCGTGCAGACGACGCTGCTCGCAGTTAGCGGCTCGGTGGAAGCGGCCCGCGCCGGCGAGTTTGGCAAGGGCTTTGCCGTCGTCTCGAAGGATATCCGCAATCTCGCGCGCGATTCCGGTGCCAATGCCGAGCAGATCAAGGATATCGTCAAGAGCATCATGAGCCAGACCGCGACCGTCCGTCGCGAGCTTGAGCAGACGATCGCGTCTGCGGAATCCGAAAATCAGAAGAGCGGAGCGGTGGTCGCCAGTCTTGCCGGGGTGCAGTCCGAGATGCGGGAACTCACCGCGGGCAGCCGTCAGATCGTCGCCAACACCGACTCGATCCTGACATCGCTCAGCGAAGCCATGCGCGGCTCCGAGCAGGTGGCTGCTGCCGCCGAACAGACCGGGAGCGCTGCGACCGAAGCAGCAGCAGCAGCCAGGCAGCAGGCCTCGAGCGCCGAGACCCTCGCCGCCGCCATTGAAGAAATCGCCTCGCTCGCCGAAGAGGCTCAGAAACGTAATGGCTAAGCAAAGGCGCGTCGGAAAGCCGGCGCCGGGGGATATTGCATTGGGCCTTCCGCCCGGCCCGTCGTCCCACGGGGACGAGCGTCAATTCGTCACATTCCATGTCGGCGGCGAGCCTCTCGCGTTCCGGCTCGACGACACCGCCGAGATCATTCGCGTCCCCCCTCTCGCGCAGATGCCGCTCGGGCCCGCGAGCGTCCTTGGGCTGGCGAACTTGCGCGGCACGGTCTTGCCGGTCGTCAGCCTTCGCCGGCTGCTCGGCTTCGACGACACCGCGTCCCATGACGCGACCCGCATTATTGTGATGAACGGCGAAGCGCCGCTCGGTTTCGCCGTCGATCGGATCGACGGTCTCTCGACAGTCTTCGCGGGCGCGATCGAAGGCGGCAACACCGGATCGGGCACGATCGATCCGGCTCTTGTCGAAGGAGTCATCAAGGGCACCGAGGGCGAGGACTCGATCAAGCTGCTCGCTCCTAAGCCGCTGCTGCAGCGTGAGTTCTCCAACCTTACCAGGCCCCGCGCCCAGCCCCCGACGATCGCCGCCGCGGGGGCGCTGGCGGCCACCGCCGCTGCGGTCCGTGCCGAACTGCTGTCATTGGTGACATTCGATCTCGGCGAACAGGAATACGCCGTGCCGCTTCAGGGCGTGCGCGAGATCATTCCCCTGCCCGCCCATGTCTCGGTCGTCGCGCGCGCCGAATCCGCTGTCCTCGGGGTCGTCACTTTGCGCGACCGCCTGCTCCCGATCGTGTCGCTGCGGGCGTTGCTCGGAATGGCCGACGCCGCCGCGGGCGACGGCCACAAGGTGGTGGTGGTGTCGGTAGGTGAAACGCTCGTCGGGATCGTTGCCGACCGCACCCGTGAAATTCTGCACGTCGAGGCCGCCGCGGTCGATCCCGCCCCGGCTCTGCTGACGAGAGGCGCGGGCGAAGCTGAAATCACGTCGATCTGCCGGCTCGGCGGCGGCAAGCGGCTGGTCGCAGTGCTCTCCCCGGAGCGGCTGTTTCGCTCCGAATTGATGAAGCGGATGATGGCCGACCATGCACCGTCGATCGAGGCGGGTGCCGAGGAGAAGCGTGAGATGGCAAGCGTCGAAGAGCAGTTCGTCGTCTTCCGGCTGGGCGCGCAGGAATACGCCATGGCCATCACCGCGGTGGATGAAATCGCTCGCATGCCCGGCCATTTAACCAAGCTGCCGAAAGCACCCGCTTTCGTCGACGGCATCATCAACCTGCGAGGGTCAGTCGTTCCCGTCATTGATCTGCGCCGCCGTTTTGGTGTCCCGTCGCAATCGCGGTCTGACGGTCAGCGCATCCTGGTATTGTCGTTTTCCGGCGGGAAGACAGGCTTCCTGGTGGACGACGTGTCGCAAGTCATCAAGATCGCGCCGAATGACATCCACGCGGCTCCTGAATTGTCGGTCGAACAAATGCGATTGATCGGCCGGGTGGCGAATCTCGACGGACAGGGCCGCATGATCCTGATAGTCGACCCCGCGCAGTTGCTTGACCAGGTCGAGGCCGACGTCCTGGAGCAATTCGACCGCGGCGTGCCGGACAAGGCCTTGTCACCGACGTGATTAAACTTCTTGTTGCCGACGATTCAGCGTTGATGCGGAAGTTGCTCGAAGGAATTTTCCTCGCGCAGGGCGATTTCGAGATCATGTTCGCGCGCAACGGCACTGAGGCACTTGAGCTTGTCCGCGCTTTTAAGCCCGACGTGGTCACGCTGGATGTGCAGATGCCCGGCATGGACGGGCTGAGCTGCCTCGCCAGGATCATGCTCGAATCGCCTCGTCCGGTGGTGATGATCTCATCGCTCACCGAGGAAGGCGCCGACGCCACGCTCGAGGCGATGGACCTCGGCGCCGTTGACTTCATCGCCAAGCCGTCAGGCGCGATTTCGCTCGAGATCGACACTCTCGAGCCGATCCTGGTGGCGAAAATTCGCAACGCAGCCAAAGTCCGGATAAGCCCCGCGTTGCGGCTCCGGGACAGAATTCGCCATCAATTCGAGGCCGCTCCCGGTCCGATGAAGCGGCCGCGGCGTTCGGCCAAAGCCCCACCGGAAGGCGCCCAGGGACCAGGCCTCGTCCTGATCGGCACCTCGACCGGCGGTCCGGCCGCGCTCGACATTGTGCTGCCGCAACTGCCGGCGGACTTTCCCTGGCCGGTAGTCGTCGCCCAGCACATGCCGGCCGCTTTCACCAACTCGTTTGCCAAACGACTGGACCGCTATTGCGGCTTGCGCGTTGTCGAAGTTGGACGGCCGACGCCCCTGGAGCCCGGCACGGTCTACATCGGACGCGGCGATGCCGATGTGATCGTCGGCAAGCGTGCCAAAGCGCTTGTGGCAATGCCGGCCCCGGCCAAGCCGGACTACCCGTGGCACCCGAGTGTCGAGCGCATGGTCGACACTGCCATGGAGTGTTACGACGCCCAGCGCCTGCTCGGCGTCATGCTGACGGGAATGGGCAATGACGGCGCCGAGGCAATGTCGCGATTGAAAGCAGCCGGCGGCCACACCATCGCGCAGTCGGAAGACAGTGCGGTTGTATGGGGCATGCCTGGCGAATTGGTCAAAGCCGGAGGCGCCGGCGAGGTCGCCGCCATCGAGAAGATAGCGGGCCTTATCATGGAAGCGGTAGCCGTCGATGCCTCTCGTTAAGCGCGACAATCCTTTGCCGGCAGGCCCGCCGGAGCGATCGCCGGTAGCCGATCTTGAGAGTCCGGACATTGAAGTGCGCTGGCGCGCGGCCCGCGGCATAGCACCGGAGCCGAAGTTCGTTACTTCGTTGGCCACCGCTCTCGAGCGCGAGTCCGCCTCACGTGTCCGTGAAGCCATCATCACTGCGCTGATACGGATCGGCGACCGAAGCAGCGCGCAAGTCCTGCTGCCCTATCTCCGCTCGCAAGATGCGGGGGTTCGCACGGCCGCAATCGATGCCCTGCAGGCAATGCCGGATGCAACGGCGCCTTTCATGACGTCGCTTCTCGGCGATGCGGATTCGGATGTCCGCATCCTGGCGGCGGAATTGGTCCGCAACATGCCGGCCGAAACGGCGACCTCGCTGCTTGCGTCCTTGCTCGACCGCGAGAGCCACCCTAACGTCTGTGGCGCGGCGGTCGAGGTGCTGACAGAGCTCGGCACTCCGACGGCATTGCCTTCGCTTCAGGCGTGCGCCGCGCGTTTCGCCGGCACGCCATTTCTGCCGTTCGCCATATCCCATGCGATCGCTCGCATCTCCCGCGCGGAGGGCTGAGCGCCGATGGCGCCGCACGAAAAACATGCTGCGCCCTTAGTGACCGTCACTGCCGACGACGTCGAACGCCTGTGCGAGTTCCTGTATCGCCGCACCGGAATGCTGTTCGACGGCAGCAAGCGTTACTACTTCGACCGCCGGCTGACCGAACGCATGCTCGCGACGCGGTCGCGCACCTTCCAGGAATATTTTGCAAATCTGCGCGCCGACGCCGAACACGAGATCGAACATCTGATCAACGCCTTCACGGTGAACGAAACGTATTTCTACCGTGAGGACCATCAACTTCGCTGCATGACCTCGAATCTGCTCGACGAGATCGTGTTGCGGAAGGGGCCGGACGAGCCGATTCGAATCTGGTCTCTGCCATGCTCCACCGGCGAAGAGCCATATTCGATCGCGATCTGGCTTATGGAAAACTGGCCGGACGTCGACCGCCACAATATCGAGATCATCGGCTCCGATATCGATACGCGCGCCCTTGCGGCGGCCGCCGAAGGTATCTATGGCGAACGGGCCTTGATGCGCCTTTCGAGGTCGATCAAGGAGCGCTATTTCCGGCCGCTGATGGATAGCACTTATCAGATCGATCCCGGATTGCGCGATTCCATCCGCTTTACGAAGGTTAATCTCGTCGACACGCCGTCGATGGCGGGATTTCGCAATATCGATATTGTGTTCTGCCGCAACGTTTTGATCTATTTTGACGACGCATCGCGCCGGCTTGCCGCCGAGAATATTTACGACTGCCTGCGGCCCGGCGGCTACATATGTCTGGGACACTCCGAGACGATGAGCCGCATATCTTCGCTATACCGAGTCTGTCGATTCCCGGACGCGATCATCTACCAGAAACCGGAGGCTGAAGATGGCAGCCGTTGAAAATGCGGACCGGCGCAGGCGTATCCTGGTCGTAGACGATTCATCTCTCGTCAGGCTTTACTATCACAGCGCGCTTGAAAGAGCGGGTTTTGCGGTCGAACAGGCTATCAACGGCATCGAAGCTACCGAGAAGGTTCTGGCTCAACGCTTTGACCTCCTCATCGTCGACATCAATATGCCTGGAATGGACGGCTTTTCCTTTGTCCGCGACCTGAGACACCGCAAGGCAGACATTGCCGCCCTGCCGATTTTGATGATCACGACTGAAGCAGACGAGACGGATATATCCGACGCGCGCGCCGCTGGCGTGAATTACTATCTTGTAAAGCCGGTTTCGGAAGCGGACTTGGTCCGACACGCCACCGCGCTCGCGGGGCCAGCGTCATGAACGAATTGCAACAACAATTCATATCCGAGTCGAAAGAGCTCGTTCTTCAGGCCACAGACGATCTTATGACTGTCGAGCGATCCGGCTTTGACGCCGAACGCATCGACCGGGTCTTCCGCGCCTTCCATACCCTGAAGGGCTCGGCTGGGGTCGTGAACCTCCCCGCCATGGGGCTTTTGCTTCATGCCGCCGAGGACCTGTTGGCGGCCGTGAACGCAAAGAAACGGCCGATCACCACTGGGCTTGTGAGTGAGGCCCTGGAGTGCCTCGATCAGGTTTCGGCGTGGGTCGACGCCTTTGAGGCGCGGGGCGTCCTTCCCTCGGATGCTGGGGAACGCGCGCGCGACGCAGCGCTGCGGCTGCGGGCCCTTCTTTCCGACAATACGTCTTCGCGCAGCACACCGAATCGCCACGGACCGGTCTGGGCAGCGGCTCTGATGCAAGAGGTCGCCGCAACGGATGCATCCGACAAAGCGTTGCTGGCCGTTGCCTACGAGCCCCTGCCCGGCTGCTTCTTCGACGGTGACGACCCGCTGGCACTGGTCGCGTCAATACCTAATCTTCTCGCGCTGAGCATCGAGCCGCGCGAACCGTGGCCCCCGCGGCCCGATATTGATCCCTTTGCCTGCAATCTTCGTATCCATGCCATCACCGCGACGACGCGCGACGAGTTGGCGGCGATCTTCCGGCTCGTGCCGGACCAGGTTGAGATTTTCGACCTTGCGCCAGTGACGACGCCAACTGCGACCGCCGCTCCTGATACCAAGACCACGGCGCTGCTGGACGACATCATTGCGTGTCAGATTGACATGCTAAACGCTGGCGATGCCGGCGATAATTCTTACGGCCGCTATGGCTCTGCCGCGCGGGCCGCAGCCCACGCCCTACGGCATTTCGAACGCGACGATTTGGCGTTCGACGTTGAGGCGGCGTTGGAATCGGCCATCGCACAGCAGAACGGCAACCTCGTCCGAGACGCCCTGCGCAGGGTGACGGCGGCTCTCGCGGCGCCTTCGGAGGACCGGGATCGAGACCCGGATTCGCCCGCGGCCCCCAGCCGGTCACTGCGCATCGACGAGGCGCACGTCGATTCACTGTTCAATCTGTCCGGGGAGCTGATCGTCGCCAAGAACAGCCTCGCTCATTTGAGCAAGCTCGTTGAGACTGTCGTTGGCGACGGCGACCTGGGGCGCAGCATCCGCAGGGCCAATGAGAATCTCGACCACCTGATCACAGGTATGCACTCGGCGATTCTTCAACTTCGCATGGTGCCGGTGTCGCAGCTTTTCCGCTCGTTCCCGCGCGTCGCTCGCGACCTGTCTCTGCGGCTCGACAAGCGGGCCGAGCTGACGATTCAAGGCGGGACCGCCGAGTGCGACAAGACCCTCGTCGAGCGTCTGTTCGAGCCCTTGCTCCACCTTGTCCGCAACGCCATCGATCACGGCATCGAGGCGCCGGAGGAGCGGCGGGCGGCCGGGAAACCCGAACAGGCGCACATCGCCCTAGAAGCGGCGCGCACCGGTGACCGGCTTACCATCGAAGTCCGGGACGACGGCCGCGGCATCGACCCCGCCGCCATTCGGGCCAAAGCGCTCGAGCGCGGCCTGATGTCGGCTGACGAAATCGCTGCCTTGAGCGATGAAAAAACGACCCAGCTCATCTTCTCCGCCGGCCTGTCCACGGCCACCGCGGTGACGGACATTTCCGGCCGTGGCGTCGGCATGGACGTTGTGCGCAATACTGTCGAACAGCTCGGCGGCAAGATTGCCATCGCCAGCCGGTTAGGGGCAGGCACCACGGTTCGGCTCGATCTGCCTGTCAATGTGGCGATGTCGCAGATCGTGGTGGTCGAGGCTAGCGGACAGTTTTTCGGCCTGCCCATGGATGTGGTCAACGAGACCCTCCGGCTGACGCCGGACCGGGTGAGCCGGATCAAGAACAACCGCGGTTTCGTGCTGCGCGACCGCGTGGTCCCGATCTGCAGCCTCGCCGAGGCCTTGAATCTGCCCGACAAGCCAGCCGACGATCGGGCCGATCATCTGGTCGTCGTCGCCGAGGCCGCGGGCAAAATCATCGCCCTGCAAGTCGATGGGATTCATGACCGGCTCGATGCCGTCCTCAAACCCATGAAAGGGCTGCTGGCGAACGCTCCGGCGTATTCAGGCACCACAATGACCGCCGACGGCCGTGTGCTTTTGGTGCTCGATTTGAAGGAACTTTTTTCATGACCGTGCGTCATGTTTCGGGTGTGATCTATCTCGAGGGGGACTGCGGCGTCGAAGAAGCCGAAGCATTGTTGCAGGCTGTGATAGACGCCCCAGGCGCCCCAATCGACTGGAGCGGTTGCGGACGGCTCCATACGGCCGTCCTACAACTGATCCTCGCCACAAATAACTCGGTCCACGGCCCTTGCGGCGATCCTTGGCTCGAACGCTGGGTCGCTCGGATGGTGCTACCAGAGATCCATGCACGCCTTGATGTGATTTCCACACCACCGAATGTGAAATAGGCAAATAGGCAGGCACAGACGCCTGCGTCGCAATAGGCACCCGAGTGACAAAGATGAGCTACAACATACTGATTGTCGATGACAGCAAGCTGGCGCGGATGGTCGTGACGAGCGCGCTGCGGCGTATCCGTCCTGACTGGACCATCACCGAAGCAACCAGCGGAGAGGAAGCATTCACCGCCGTTCAAAAGGGCGGCGTTCAAATAGCCCTGATTGATTTCAACATGCCGGGCATGGACGGCCTGGCTTTGGTTGCCAAGCTGCGACAAACCGACGCCCATATGCCGATCGCAGTGGTCTCAGCCAACCTTCAAGACGAGATTATCGCTCGAGCGAGGGAACTGAACGCTGCATTTGTTGGTAAGCCGCTCACCGATGAAGCGTTAGGAGCTTTCCTCGCGGGCGCGGCCCTTCGTCTCAAGAAGGCCCCGTCATGACGGTTGATATCGCAAGCGATCTTACTGAAATCGAAAAGGACGCGCTTGCGGAAATTGCAAACCTCGGCGTCAGTCGGGCCGCAAACAGTTTACGTCAGATGCTGGGGGAACAAGTTTTCCTCACCGTACCCAACGTGCAGATCGTTGGACGCCAGGCCGCATCTGACCTGATAGGGCGCGGCAGCCGGTCGCCGAGGTTTGTTGCCGTCCAGCAATCTTTCGATGGCCCGTTCGCAGGAAAGGCTCTTCTTATATTTCCAGAAGAACAGAGTCTGGAATTGGTTCGCACCATTGTGGGCGAACAGCACAGCCTTGAAGACGTCATTGACCTCGAACAGGAAGCGCTCGCCGAAACCGGCAACGTCATCTTGAACGCATGCCTCGCAACTATTGCGAACCTTCTCCGGCGGACTATGAACATGTCATTGCCGGCCGTCATTCGCGGCAGTGGCGAGGCTTTGTTTGGAGAAACAGCCGGAAACGACAACCTCGTGCTTTTCCTCTATATTAATTTCCGTACCAAAGAACGAGACATTCACGGCTTCATAGCTCTCCTGATGGATCTGCCGTCAATCACTGCCCTTAAGACGATTGTGACGGACTACATCCGCGTCATCGAGTCAGGCGCCGATCAGCCGAGGCCCTGAGGCACCGATGTTCAACTGGGAGTCCATCCTCGACGCCATTGACGCAGGTGTGATCGTCATCGACGAGCGCCGCAATATCGCCGCCTGGAACGACTGGCTTGAGAAGGCATCGGGACGCTCCGCGTCTTCGGTGCGCGGACGCAACCTGTTCGAGGTGTTCGACAGCTCGAAGCTCACTCGGCTGCAATCAGCCGTCGCGGATGCATTTCAATTCGGTAGCTCCAGCGTCCTGACGCATTCGTTGAACACCCTTCTACCCTTGCGGGATGAGGTTGGCCAGAATCTCATTCACAACGTCGTCGTGCGCCCGCTCTACGCCGAACAGATTACACACTGCGTTCTTCAAATAACCGATGTCACTGTTTGGGTGACACGAGAGCGAGTACTGCGCGATCGCCAAAACGCCCGCTACCACGCGATCGTGGATTCCGCACCTGACGCGATCATAACCACGAGCGGCGACGGCACCATTCAATGGTTCAACGCGGTCGCCGGACGCGTCTTCGGGCTCACGACCGGCGACTTGCGCGACCAGAAACTTGGCGCGCTTTTGACCAGTCAAGATAGCCTGACGGATATCATTTCCGCAGGGGACACAGAAGGCGCCATCTTCAAATCCGTGGCGCAGCTCCACGGCACCAAGCGCGACGGGACTGCCGCCGATTTTGATGTCTCATTTGCGGCGTGGAATGCGGACGGCCGCCGGTTTGTTACGACGATTTGGCGCGATGTGACCGAACGAGTCGCTGCGGAACAAGCTCTCCAACTTGCGCAAGAAGCTCTGCGTAAAAGCAATGAAGAATTGGAGCAACGGGTTATCGAGCGCACGAATGAGCGCGAACTTATCCTGAGACAACTCCATGAATCGCAAAAGATGGAGACGATCGGCCAACTGACGGGCGGCGTGGCACACGACTTCAATAATCTGCTCGCCGTCATCCTGGGCAGTCTGAGCCTGCTCAGAAAAGGGTTGCCTTCTGACCCCCGTACGTCGCGCTTGCTGGACGGTGCCATTCAAGGGGCCGAGCGCGGGGCTACTCTGACTAAGAGGCTATTGGCATTTGCGCGCCGACAGGATTTGAAACTCGAAGCGGTAGAGGTCCAGAAACTGATCCCGGAAATGCAAGATTTTCTAAGCCAAACAATCGGCCCGGCAATCTCGATTATCCTTGATATCCCCGTCGATATTCCGCCGGTCAAGATCGACGCCAACCAGCTCGAGCTTGCTTTAATGAATCTTGCCGTGAACTCCCGTGACGCCATGCCAAACGGAGGAACGTTGACGATTTCGTGCCGCGCCGAGTCGATTGATTCGAGTAGGCTTTCGCCCTCACTTTCCGCCGGCGACTACATCCGAGTCAGTCTTACAGACACCGGTGAGGGCATGAGCGATGAAACGCTTTCGAAAGCGACCGAACCGTTCTTCACCACCAAGGGTGTCGGCAAAGGAACGGGACTGGGACTTTCGATGGTCCATGGACTGACGGCGCAGTGCGGTGGCGCGATGACGGTGGCGAGCCGTGTCGGTCGAGGGACGACCGTCACCCTCTGGCTTCCCACGGCAAGCGCCGGCGAATTGATGGCTTCGCTATCCCCGCAGCCGCCCCCGCCGCCTTTGCACAAAGGACGGCAATTAAGAATCCTATTGGTTGACGATGATTTTCTGGTGCGAGCAAACACCGCCTTGATGATGTCGGACCTCGGGCACGTTGTGGTCGAGGCCTCGTCCGCCACGTCCGCGTTAGAGGCCTTGAAGCAGGATACTCAAATTGAACTTGTCATGACGGACTATCTTATGCCCGGAATGAACGGGATCGACCTAGCCAATGCCATTCGAACCCGTGATCCGAATCTGCCGATCATCTTGACGACGGGCTATGCTGAAATTCGGCCGCCGTCCGACCTGTCGTTTCCGCGGCTGCCAAAGCCGTACACGCAGGATCAGTTGGCGGATATAATCGACTCAGTCGTCAAATCCTGACGCGCGTTGTCTAACGCATTGGCTTTATGGAAGCGAGTTTAGCGCGGAGCACGTAGGGTTCGGGAGCTAAATCTCTTGCCCTCTCACGTCCGCTTCGGGTCGATACTGTTGAAAAATTCCGAAGACGAGGCGCCGCGCAGAACTAACGACGGCAAAATCTTCGATCAACTTAGATTGTCGCACTAAATCCATTTAGAGCTACGTGGGCTCGGGTCCGGGCATGCAATGAGGTCCCCCGCGCTCGCTCTCTGAAAACGCACGTACGAGCCTAAAACATTTCGATTCCTACAATGTCCGGACTTTTTCAACAGTATCGGTCACCTGCGGACATTCGCAGCGTCTGAGCCAAGGTTCGTTCAGTGGTTGGCAGCGGACGTGATATTTCTACCCACCGGCTGATGAGCGAAAGAGGCAATTTCGACTTTCTTAAACAGACCGTAATGGATTTGGAACTATAAATAGCGCATCATTATTCTTGCGCGGGTCTTATATTCATTGCCGTCCTGATTTTCGCGAGATAGCTTCATCTCAGCCGATCTGGGAGGGGAAAAAATGTCTCGTGCCCAATCTGAGCGTCGCGGAAATCTTAACTCCGACGGGGGGATCGCCGTTATATGGCTGATCCTCTATGCAATCGGCTTTTTAGATATTCTCGTATTCAAACCGTCCCCTAGAGCTGAACTGGCGCTGGCGAAGCCAGAGCAGGCGACTCATGAAATCGTCCTTCTGAATCACGCAAATTGAACGGTTCACTCTAGGCGATCGTCACGCTTCAGCAGCAAACTAACCAATGGTGGTCTTACCGGTAAGACAAGCTCCAGGTGGACGGTCGCCTGAGAGCACTGTCCGTTCCCTCGGGCTCGGGGTCGACGGCGCACTCGCTATCGCCGAACAGGTGAACGTCTGAAGTACTTGGGCAGAGCGGACACGCCCTGCCCTCCTCCCAATAGGAGCTTTGGGCCAGATGCGGACCTAAACCGATTATGACAACTAGCTTGGTCAGCGTTGCTTCGGCTCGACCCTGCCGGACACAAGCGAGATGCCGAGGGAGCCGCACAAATTTGACCGCCACGTCGAGCAGAAGGTGTCCCGTGTGGGGAAGGGAGAACCGCACTCATCATCTTTTTGCGGAGCGAGCCATCACACGTTCCATCAATGTCCGGGTGAGATTTGGCGGCGAGGGCGATACGAGCTTTCGTCACATGGGCTTCGGCAAAGGTGCCACGATCGTGGCGACATGAACGGGAAGCACGATGATCTTGGTACCCACCGTGACGCGACGATACAGATCAGCGACATCTGCATTGGTCAGGCGAATGCAGCCGCTCGAAACTTTCGTTCCGATTGTCGACGGCGCATTAGTGCCGTGAATCCGATAAACGGTGTTGCCGAGATATATTGCGCGGGCGCCGAGCGGATTGCCTTCGCCCCCTGCCACCCAACGCGGAAGGTAAGGCTGGCGGTCGATCATTTCTCGCGGCGGCGTCCAGTCGGGCCACTCCGCCATCCGGGTCACCGTCTGTGCGCCAGACCAGGTGAAGCCCTCGCGACCGACGCCGATGCCGTAGCGGATCGCCTTGCCGTTACCGAGGACGTAGTAAAGGTAGGTTTCGGCAGTATCGATGATGATCGTGCCGGCGGCGACGGGCGTCACGTAGTCGATGACCTGGCGCTTGAGATTAGGTGCAAGGCCCTCGTCGATTTCGCCCCCGTCAGTTGGGGCACGGTCTTGCGTCACGGCGGCAATTACCGGGCGCGCGCTGCTCGAATATGAGAGGGACACGGGAGACGCCGCGGCCGCTCCCGCCCAGCACACAGCGCTCAAGCAACCGGCCCAGGCGAGTACGGATTTTCGGATGATCATTGGAAGCCCCCTTGTGACCATGACAAGTATTATCGGGGGATATTGTTCCTTTCGGCTGTGTATTTAGGAGAGAAATAGGAGGTTTTTGTCAGACTATGTCTCACTGCATCAGTTGTTCTGCTGTATTCGTTCGTTTTTACTTGCCTCTGTATTTTATTTTACTGGAACTATTCTGCGTTACGCAGGTTGTCTCCGCAGGCGGACACGGGCGGAGGGACATCATGCATCGATCCATTTCGGATACGTCCGACATCACGAAGTCGACCACTACGGTCGCGGCTGCCGCCCTGCTGGCGGCCTTCGCCGTCTTTGTGTTGCCGTCCGGGCCAACGGCCGAGGCGAAACCAATCGTCACGCATCTCGCCAATGCCGGTCCTCCGTTGGTCCAAGCAAAGAAAAGCCTTTGCGATCGGACCAATTGGCCAAACTACGAGCCCAGTTGTCTGTTTGATCTCAGGCGGTCAGGGGCCATCCCGGCAGTTCGGATCATCGCGCTGCGATAGCTGTTGGACGCTGCGTCAATTTGGGGCTGTTGCTGCAACGGCTCTCCACTTGTCCCGGCTCGTTAGCCGTCCGTGGTGGATGGAATTAACAATGATCATAAGGACCATCGCATCGTGTTTCTTGCCAGGACTCTGATTGTGGCCGCGCTCCTAAGCACAGCTTGCGCCACAACGGCGATGGCGGAGTGCCATATCGCTGACGCCAAGCTGGAAGAGGCGATCCTGCACAATCCGCATTTTCGCGGGCCCGCAAATCGTCAGGCCGTGCGCGATCTGCGCAGCCTGCGGGACGCCGCATTCACGCTTTGGTCGTATGGCCGCAATGATGATTGCGAACGTCTCGTTGAAAATATTCGCGAATTCATCGCGGGGCCAAACATGGGCTCGCTTGGCGGCAACGATGAGGAAGCGGCAAGTAAACAACTCAATGCGAGCGAGCCCAAGGTCCAGCACGGCGCTCCACGAGGGCAGCGCGGCGATAAAAATGCGCGACCGCTTATCCGGATTGATGAACTGGCGCCCGGATTGAGGGCGGACGAGATTATCGGGACAGAAGTTCGAAGCTCTGACGACAAGATCGTTGGCGAAGTCCGGAATATTGTTTTTGGCACCAAGGATCGCAAGGATTACGCGATCGTCGCTTCAGGCGGTTTCTTTACACCTGGAAAAGACAGCATCGTCGTGCCAATCCAATCCCTCAAGGTCTCTCAGGAGCGGGACAGCTTTTTCCTCCCGATATCAAAGGACGCCCTGAAAACAGTTCCTCTCATGCCCGATCAAGACTATCGGTGGCTTTCGGATCAGAGCTGGCGGGCGCGAAACGATGCGATCTTTTCGATCCCGTGAACCACTTACGGCTTCAACAAACAGCAGCGCGGGGCCTAGCGGCTCCGGATGTCTGCCGGGCCGTGTCCGCGCCCCTTTCCAAAATGATTATAGAGATGGGTTTACGTCGGTTTCGGGCCAGCAGCGGCGGCGACGCTAAGTCGGCGTCAGGTCCGCTTTGTCCTGCTCAGCGGACGATAACGGGAACGATTGGCCGGAGGCGACTGCTGATCGCGGGGAAGATACGGTCGCCGGAGCAGCGCTCTAATGGCCCCCCGCCCCCGCCGCGACCGGCGCAGGGCGCTTCATCGTCACGCCGGCAACCGCAAGCACGGCGAACAGCACGGTGAGGATCAGGAACACGTCGGCGAAGCTCATCACGCTCGCCTGCCGGCGCACCATGCCCATCATCTGCTTCAGTGCCATCGCCTGCGCGTCCGAGCCGGCGAAGCGGTGCGTCAGGTTGTTCAGCGTCTCGACCGCGGGCACGCGCGACCAGTTGACCGCCTCGTGCAGCCGCGCGAGGTGCAGGTCCATGCGGTCGTTGAGCACGGTGTTGATCACGGCGAGCCCGATGGCGCCGCCGAGATTGCGCGTCAGGTTGAACAGGCCGGAGGCGTTCTTGACGCGGTCGGGCGGCAGCGTGCCGAGCGCGGTGTTGGTCACCGGCACGATCGCGAACATCAGCCCGACGCCGCGGAAGATCTGCGGCCACAGCAATTCCCAGAAGTCCCAGTCCTTGGTCACGTAGGTCATCTGCCAGGTGCCGAGCGCGAACAGGACGAAGCCGCCGATCAGCACGTAACGCGGATCGAAACGCTGCGAGAACTGTCCGGCGAACGGCGCGGTGAGGAACATGGCGACGCCGGAGACGAACATCGTGTCGCCGATCATCAGCGCGTCGTAGCCGCGGATCTGCGCCAGGTAGACCGGATAGAGATAGGTCAGGCCGTAGAGCCCGATGCCGAGCACGAACGAGAACAGGCTGCCGAGCGCGAAGTTGCGGTTGGTGAAGGCGCGCAAATCGACGATCGGCGCTTTCGCCGTCAGGACGCGCACGAAAAACACGACCGCCGACAGCGCGGAGATCGCGGCGAACAAGGCGATGGTGCCGTCGTCGAGCCAGTCATAGCGCGGTCCCTCCTCCAGCACGTATTCGAGCGCGCCGAGGAACCCGGCCATGCTGAGGAGCCCCCACCAGTCGAAATCGTCGAGCAGCGAATAGTCCGGCTTGTCGAAGTCGATCAGCATCCAGGCGAGCGCCGTCACGACGATCCCCGGCACGATGTTGATGAAGAACAGCCAGTGCCACGACAGCGCGTCGGTGACGTAGCCGCCGATGGTCGGGCCGACGGTCGGCGCGAGCGTCGCGATGAGGCCGATGATCGGCGCCACCATCTTCTGCCGCGGCCCAGGAAACAGGAGATAGGCGCTGGCGAACACGGTCGGCACCATGCCGCCGCCGATGAAGCCCTGCAGCGCCCGCCATACGATCATCGAGCCGATCGACGAGGAGAAGCCGCACATCAGGCTCGACGCGGTGAAGCCTGCGGCGGAGATCGTGAACAGCATGCGCGTGCCGAGCGCGCGCGACAGGAAGCCGGACAGCGGGATGGCGACGACCTCGGCGACCAGATAGGCGGTCTGCACCCACGGGATCTCGTCGCCGGAGGCGGACAGGCCGGCCTGGATCTCGGTCAGCGAGGCGGAGACGATCTGGATGTCGAGGATCGCCATGAACATGCCGAAGCACATCACGACGAAGGCCAGGACATGACCGAGGGGCAGGTTTTGGGCCGCGCCCCCGGCGCCGTCCGACGGGGACCGGACGGAAGCCGAGGACGCGGTCTTGGCGGCGGCTGTACTCATGACAATCAGCCTCCGCCGTTCTCTAGCGGACCTGCTCGCGACCCATCGCCTGCGCTGCGAAGGACAGCGCGGTGTTGGTCGCGGCCGTTGCGGTCTGCTTGGTGTTGACGCTGACGACAACGGACATGCCGGGCCGCAACAGGCGCTCGGCGGTGATGTGCGCCGGCAGGCGGATGCGCACGGGCAGCCGCTGCACGATCTTGGTGAAATTGCCGGTGGCGTTGTCGGGCGGCAGCAGCGAGAACACCGAGCCCGAGGCCGGCGACACGCTCGATACGGTGCCCGTGAGGTCGTGCTCGGGCAGCGCGTCGACGCTGACCTTGACCGGCTGGCCGGGCTTGAGCCGCGACAACTGAGTCTCCTTGAAGTTGGCGTCGATATAGACGTCGTCGAGCGGCACGACGGCGGCGAGCCGCGTGCCGGTCTGCACGTAGTCGCCGACCTGAACGGCGCGATTGCCGATCACGCCGTCGATGGGCGCACGCACCTGTGTGAACGACAGGTCGCGTTCGGCCTTGGCCTGTGCGGTCTGCAATTCCTTGAGCGTGCGCTCTGCCTCCTGCTGCTGCGCGCGCAGCACCGCGACGTTCGCGTTGGCCGCGTCGATCGCGGCTTGCGCGCTCTGCACCGCGGCCGCCGCCTGATCGCGATTGGCGGTCGCCTGCTCGAGCGTCTGGCGGCTGGCGAAGTCGCGCTGGGCGAGCGCGAGCTGGCGCACCAGCTCGGATTCGGTGCGCGTCGCCGCGGCCTGCGCCGAGACGAGTTGCGCCTTGGCCTGCTCGACCTGGGCCTGTGCCGCCGGGATCTGCTCGCCGATGCGGGCGACGGTGGCACGCTGCGTCTCGACCTTGCCGCGCGCGGCGTCGAGCGCGAGACGATAATCACCATCATCTATGTGCGCGATGATGTCGCCCGCATGCACGAAGCTGTTGTCCGCGGCGTCGACCGAGGCGACGTAGCCGCCGACCTTGGCGGCGAGCGTGGTCGCATCGGCGCGGACATAGGCATCGTCGGTCGAGACCAAATAGCGGCCGACGGTCATGTAGCGCATGCCGAAAAAGGCACCGGCCGCGAGCACGACGACTGCGACGGCGCCGAGCAGGATGCGCTTGCGCTGGCTCTTCGCTGGAGAAGGACCGCCCGCCGCCGACTGGGGGGCTGGGACGTCGGCGGCGGGGGTGCTGCGAGCCGACGCCGGTTCGGGCGAGGGCTCGACAGAGGGAAAATGGTCGATCGGCGCGGAGGTCGTCTCATCTGCCGCAACGGCCAGATGAAGGGCCCGGGCTCTTTGAGCAGCCCCGGGCCCCCACACGCCGACCAGGCGGCCGATCGCGGGGGAAGGCTCGGATTGGCCTTCCAGAAGGGGCAGTCGTTCCGGTTGCATCGTCCACTCCAGGAAGCGGCAGCGGTCTATTGACCGAACGGTTCGGTCAACATAGATTGCCGATTGACGGTGTCAACGGCTTTTTGACCGAACGGTTCGGTCATTAGCCGAAGGTCTAAAAGCACCGGCGACCGGCGTTGGTGTCAGGGCGGCGAAGCGGGATGACTTCGCCTGAGCGGCCCGCCGCGGAACCCGCGTTCGGGTCCGGCAGGCCGCCGCCTTCGGAATGGAGACGGACGGGCCAGCCCGTATGTGACAGTGCCGATGACCCCGGTCGCGGTTATCGGTAGAAGGACGACAGAGTCGCGCTTTGAGAGGAGCGCTCCAGACGATGAGCCATGCCGAACTGATCGACGCTTCCGCCCCGGCGGCCGAGGACGACAGCGCCAAGCGGCGCCAGATCGTCGACGGCGCGCGCGCGGTGTTCCTTGCGCGCGGCTTCGACGCGGCCAGCATGGCGGACATCGCCAAGGCGAGCGGCGTCTCGAAGGGCACGCTCTACGTCTACTTCAAGGACAAGGACGAATTGTTCGCCGCCATCGTGCGCGGCGAATGCGCCATGCAGGCCGAGGGCGTGTTCGACTTCGACCCCAACGACCACGACGTCGAGGCCGTCCTGCTCCGGCACGGCAAGGCCTTCGTCAGCTCGTTCTCCGACCCGCAGCGCATGTCCTCATTGCGCGCGGTGATCGCGGTGTCGGCGCGCATGCCGGACCTCGGCCGCAAGGTCTACGAGACCGGCCCCGCGCACGGCACCGCCAAGGTCGCCGCCTATCTCAAGGCGCAGGTCGAGGCCGGCGTGCTCGCGGTCGAGGACTGCGAGGTCGCCGCGGCGCAGTTCATCGAGAGCTGCCACGCCACGATGTTCAAGCCGATCCTGTTCAATTTCGGCCCGCCGCCGACGCCCGAGCGCATCGATCACGTCGTCGGCATGGCGGTGCGCATGTTCATCGCCGCGTATCGCGTCCGTTAAGCATGGCGCGAGACGCGGCCTTGATTTGCGCCGCGCCGACGCCAGTCTCTCTTCAGGAGGACAAGGCCATGCTCCGTCTCCTGCCTGTCGTCGCCCTTATCGCCGCAACCACCCCCGCGCTCGCCGACACCTATCCGGTCAGCGGCCGCTTCGGCGTCGTGCAAAGCTTCACCGACAAGCCGCCGGACTGTACCGGCAAGCGCACCATCGCCTTCAACGGCGAGCAGCGCACCGATTCCAAGGGCGGCGTGCCGGCCTATCGCAACAGGTCCGTGCAGGCGGCGGGCGCGTCGGCCTGGCGTGTCATCGACATCTTCACCACCGGGCAGATCTCGAACGCGCAGGCGGTGTACACGCTGCGTGCCGTCAAGGCCGACCAACTCGAGATGAATATGCAGCCGGGCGGGATGATCCGGTTGCAGAAGTGCAAGTAGGGCCCCTCCCGTCATCCTGAGGAGCGCGCCGAAGGCGCGCCTCGAAGGATCTCTGAGTCAGAGGTCCTTCGAGGCTCGCGCGCAATGCGCGCTCGCACCTCAGGACGACGACGACCGCCAGCCCAGGCCCGGCGCGACGTGCGTCAGGATCATCTCGATGACATGCGCGTTGTAATCGACGCCGAGCTGGTTCGGCACCGTGAGCAATAACGTGTCCGCCTCGGCGATCGCCTCGTCGCCCTTCAACTGCTCGATCAGCACGTCCGGCTCGGCCGCATAGCTGCGGCCGAAGATGGCCCGCTCGCTGCCGCCGAGAAAGCCGACCTGGTCGCCCTCGCCTTCGCCGTGGCCGAAATACATGCGGTCGCGGTCGTCGACCAGCGCGAAGATCGAGCGCGACACCGACACCCGCGGCGTCCGCGCGTGCCCGGCTTCCTTCCACGCCGCCTTGAACAGCCTGATCTGCTCGGCCTGCTGCACGTGGAACGGCTTGCCGCTCTCGTCGATCTTCAGGGTCGACGACTGCAAGTTCATGCCGAGCTTCGCCGCCCATTCCGCCGTCGCATTGGTGCCGGCGCCCCACCAGATGCGCTCGCGCAAGCCCTGCGAATGCGGCTCGAGGCGCAGGAGCCCGGTCGGGTTTGGAAACATCGGCCGCGGGTTCGGCTTGGCGAAGCCCTCGCCCTTGAGCACTTCGAGGAACACCTCGGTGTGCCGCCGCGCCATGTCGGCGTCGGTCGTGCCTTCCGGCGGCGCGTAGCCGAAATAGCGGAAGCCGTCGATCACCTGCTCGGGCGAGCCGCGCGAGATGCCGAGCTGGAGGCGGCCGCCGGCGATGAGGTCGGCGCTGCCGGCGTCCTCCGCCATGTAGAGCGGGTTCTCGTAGCGCATGTCGATGACCGCGGTGCCGATCTCGATGCGCTTGGTGCGCGCGCCGATCGCCGCCAGCAGCGGGAACGGCGAGGCGAGCTGGCGGGCGAAGTGATGCACGCGGACATAGGCGCCGTCGGCGCCCAGCGCCTCGGCAGCGACGGCGAGCGCGATGGTCTGGAGGAGCGCGTCGGCGGCGGACCGCGTCTGCGACTGCGGCGACGGGGTCCAGTGGCCGAAGGAAAGGAAGCCGATGTGTTTCATGGGGGTGCGGATGGAAGACGCTAAGGCGTATGGAAATTATAGTTTCAGCCTGACAACTTGACTTAGTGGCCCTCAACGCATTCAGAGGTGTCGCACTTCTAGTGCACCGTTCCATTTTTCATTTAGATATTCGCACACGAGACGGCGGTGGCAATGATGCGGCGTCGCCTCGGAGCACAACAGGCAGGCGCCTTCGAACATTTCGGCCTTGAAGCGATCTTCGATGTGGCGTTCTGACATCAGGCCGAGAAAGCTTTGTTCGTAAACGTGCCAGTCGCCCTTTTTCTTCTTGTATGCTTTAAGCATAAGATCAGTCGGAGCCAGCATGGGCTGATGCACATACTCAATACCGCCAATTTTTTTCAGAAAGTACGCGAGGTCGTCGGCTTTGGCAAAACCAGCAAGTTGAGACGTGTTATGAAGTCGCACGTCCACAACTTTCTTGACATTAGCCTCTAGTAGCCGCTCGAAAAACCCACCGGCGGTAGTCTTAGTGAAACCGATCGTCGAAACTTTTGCTTTGCCCACGATTTTCACTCCGCCGCGATCGGCCCCCCAGGATCCGGGTGCGGCTCAGCGAATGCGACCTTCCGCGCACGTTCGCGATACGCCACTGCAAGCCGTTCGGATCGCGGGGCAAAAAAATCATCAACATTGCGGCCCGAAACTTTGAGAAGCCTGTCTTCGATCTCGTCCTGATTTGCGGCGTATCCATTATCCAAAATGTGCGTCACATTAACTCCGCGATGCGCCAGCGCGCGACTTACAAGCAAGCATCTGTGACAGTCCAAGGGGTCTCGCTCCGAACACATGAGAGCGATGCGATATTTCGCTGCACCCTCAAGAACGCGGTCGATTCCTTTGCCGAAATCAGCGGTCTGAGCCATCTTCTCGTAGTCCGCCACACCTTCACAGTAAAACCGGCGTTCGCTTGGTCGCCCACCCAACTCCTTCCCAAGAAAGACGTATGAGATTCCATTCGACCGCAACTCTTGCTTCAAGCTCTCGCGATTGAATTGGGGATAGTGACGCGAGTACGGTAACGTCCGAACGTCGGCAACCGCAGTGATAGAGTGCCGACGCAACAGATTGAGGAACTGCTCCGTCGAATGCGTGGAATGACCGATTGTGTAGATAACGTCGTTCATGAGCTTAAATTCTATCAGGTGTGATCACGGCGGCGACCAATTTTGTCGCACTACCCCTCAGAACTTCGGCCAAACTTACGCAAAGGCGTGCGTCGTCAATTCGGTACGCGCCGTCAGCCTTCGCAAAATACGCTTGCTCAACCGGCTCGTCCGTTACGACAAAGTTGTACCGGATACCGTTATACAAAAATTTTGCACGGACGCGTCGAATGTCTGGCGCCTGATAAACGGACTCCATTCCCACGACAAGCTCAAGCTTTAAAGGCTCGATAAGGTAAAGTGACCCACCGAGTTTTGCCGCGGAAGCCTCACTGACTTTGTCATTCTGGCCGTGATAGCTAGAGTCTTCGTTTACCCACAATTCGCCTTTGATTAGGTCGGTTGCGTTTTCGACGTCCTGCCAAGTAGCACGGCCGACTTTCGCCCAAAATGCGGCAGCGTCGATCTGGTGATCTTCCACGTGATGCAGATGCGGCTTGGGTGCGAGGAACGGGACTTTCACGATGTCTAGAATCTCGGCATGGGATCGGTCCTCATACAACCTATCCTGTGCAGATATCGCGTCCCCATTAGCGGCGTTGACTGGTCTCACCCACTTAGACGACTGCCCCTTAGCGAATTCCTTGCCAGCAAAGCAAGTCCCGCCCGGGCGCCGCGAATTGGCCAGACTCAGGATGGTTTTTTCGTAGGGGGCCATCGTGTAAAGATAGGCGCCCACAACCGGAAGTCAAAGGCCAATCGGCGGGACGTCGCGCCGTTTGCGGGCAACGTGTCCCGAAAAGGCTGTCTTTAGTGGAAGGTAAAATGGCCGAACCGCGTCGTCATCACTACGTGCCGCAATTTTATCTGCGGCGGTTCTCAGATGAACGAGAGCTTTTTTGGGTGTGGGACAAGACAACAGATCGGGTCTTCCGGTCCTCGCCCAGTTCGATCGCGGTCGAAGGCGATTTCTATAAGATTCATGATTTCGTGCCTTTGGGTCACGATCCATATCTGATGGAAAAGCAACTAGCCGGCATCGATGGGGAGACGTCTATAATTACAGGACAATGGATTGATTGGCTTCGTCGCATCAAGCCAATGGATAAGATCGAGATTCCTGCCGTCAACCGCCAAATTGTATCGCGCTTTATCGCGCTTCAGTATCTACGGACGGCTGATACAAAGGAGATTCTCGGCGCGATTTATCAAACAGATTTTCCCGAAAAACCATTTGACGATAGTGAAAGAAGCCGACTGCATACTGATGCGCTGTGGAATCTTGAAACGGTGAATGGCATTGCCGCTCACATTGAGAATTCCGTTTGGGTTTCGCATTGAACTCGACAGACAGACCCTTTCTTACCTCCGATAATCCAGTTGCATTCCGGACTCACAATAATAGGCAGTGGCTTCGGTTAGGCTTTATTGGGCAGACTTACACGGTCTACCCGTTGTCACCCGATGTCGTTATGTACTGCTTTGATCCTAAGGGTCCCATGGGCCGATCGGAATTCGATCGATGTTTGTCTCCAGTAGTAATTACGGAAGAAATGGTTGAAAGTGAGAATTCCGGTCAGGTCTTTATGGCAAATCGATTTGTCATTTCACCGACGAATGAATTTAACAGCGCGCGGGAATTCGCAGCCACGATTGGGACCGATACGTACGCCGATTCTGAATAATAAGTAGTTTGATAGCTCGCTCTGACACAGCCAGCACGCTGATAGTACGAAACAGCCGGTTCGCTGTTCGCTCTGGTGGCGCATGGGTCCCCGCCTGCGCGGGGACGACTGTGCTAATTCCTCGCAATAATCTCCCGCTCGCCCCGATGCACCGGGCTCGCGTCTGAAATCCGCCCCGTCATCCGCCGCAGCAGGATCGCCGGCCGCCGTCCCTTGAGCCCCGAGCGCCGCCGCCGGCGCGGCTTGGGCCGGCCCGCCGTAATCTCGCCGAGCTGAGGCAACGCCTTGCGGAAGCCGACCTCGTCCTCGACCAGGAGCGGCAGGCCGAACGTCTCGGCCCAATCGTGCCATTCGGTGAAAGCCTCGTCGGCCTCGTCGGTGATGTGCAGCGGCAGCACCAGGCCGGGATCGTCGTGCGCCAGCACGACCGCCACGGCGCCCTCGCCCGGCATCATGCGCAGCGCCACGCCGTTGAAGGCGGTGAGCGGCATGTTGAACGCCATGCGCATGCCGCCGACCGAGCGGCGCAGCACGACGCGCTCGCGGTGCAGCTCGATGTCTCGGGTTTGCCCGTCGGCCGCGGCGTCGCTCGCCGCATAGCGCACGGGCAGGCTATGCGGGTCGAGCCGCAACGCGCGGCTCGACCCGGCGGGGCATCCGCCAACTCGCATCTGACGCCTCAATCTCCCGCGGCGGCTTATGTGCCTGCTCGCACGAGAAGCATCGCAGACGGGCCTCCGAAACCGCTTAAGGTTCGCGGTTAATCGAATCTCACGCGGCGCCTTCGCGCGCGCATGATTGACGGGGGCTGAAAAGGCATGATTGACGAGGTGTTGCGGCGGCCTCGGCAATTGTTCCGGAACCGGTTGCGAAGCGGCAGCAAAAGGGCCATTTGACGGGGGTAATCACAAGGAAATGCCGATGCTCACCCCCGCCTCGCTGTTCGACCAGACCGCCCTCCTCGCGCGCGCCGAGCGCCTGGTGAAGGCGGCGCGCGCCGCCGGCGCCGACGCCGCCGACGCGGTCGCGGTGCGCGGCG
>Ga0265342_10001157_pt1 | contig 25165 bp, 19 predicted proteins | sample 4CB327metaG_FD_203125 | JGI IMG/M metagenome (GOLD analysis project Ga0265342, IMG submission 203125) | Rhizosphere microbial communities from Carex aquatilis grown in University of Washington, Seatle, WA, United States - 4-CB3-27 metaG | ecosystem: Host-associated > Plants > Roots >... | reverse complement strand
TGCGGTGGTCGGGCTGCTCATCGCCGCGCTCTATAATCCGGTATGGACGGCGGGGATCACCGGCCCTTACGACTTCGCGCTGGCGGCGGCCGCCTTCCTGCTGCTGTTCATGTGGCAGACGCCGCCTTGGCTGGTGGTCGTGCTGAGCGCGCTCGGCGGCGCGCTGATCGCTCATATTTAAAGTCTACACCGGCCGCAGGAAGGTGCGCTCCTCGCTCAGGATGAACTTTCCCTGTTCGGCGAAGGCGAAAGCGGCTTTGCCTCCGTCATCCGCTCTGATCCGTGCGCGATAGGCCTCGTATGCGGCGAGGCTGTCGAATGACACGAGTGCGATGGCGATGTTGCTGGTGCCTTCGTGCGGCATGAAGTAGCCGAGAAGATCGCCGCCGCATTTCGGGATGATCGTCTTCCAGCGCCGCGCGTAGTCCTCGAACGCGTCGCGCTTGTACGGGTCGAGCACGTAGCGGATGCAGCAGGTGACGGTCATGGCATGTCCTTCGGATCGAATCCGAAGTAGCACGCCGTTTGTCCGCGTTGCTTCGGCGGACGCCGAACAATCAGCGCGCGCCGAGCAGCCGTTGGAACACCGTGCCGCCGAGGAAGCGGCGGAACATGATGAAATAGAGGATCACGAGGCCGAACAGGAGCAGGGCCGGTCCGCCCTGCAGGTCGAAGCCCTGATCGGTCGTGCCGCCGGTAAACTTGGCGATGACGTAGCCGAAGATGGCAAAGGAGAAGACGAGATCGAGAATGAAGGCCACCACCTTGCGCCAGGTGGGGATGTGCCTCTCGGCCTGCGGTACGACGGTCTGCGACATGGTTGCCCCCTTGTCGTTGCGGAATCAGTTGCTCTGCACGGGCTTGACATCGACGTTGAGCTTGATCGGCTTCCACTCACCCTCGGAGGGAATGAAGTCGAGGTCATAGGTCAGGCGGCTCGGCCGCGTGTCGAAATAGCCGCGCAAGAGAAGCGCGCCTCGACTGTCGATCGTTGCCTGGGCGCTGGCGACCGGCGGCCTCGCAGCGATCAGCCCGTAATCGAGCTTCTGGTCGGCGAGACTCTTGAACGCCTGCTTCAGCTTTTCCGGCGAGAACTGGTCGCGAAAGGGCTTGGCCAGCTTCGCGTGCAGCACGGTGTAATTGCCGGTGATGTTGGCGTCGTTGAGCGTCAGGAGCGACGTCTTGATCAGGATCTCCTGCAACTGCGCGTTCGGCACCGTGTTCTCGGCGCGCGCGGGCGTGGCCAAAGAGACAAGAGCGACGAGCAGGGAGAGAAGGCGCAGGCGCATGGCGGACCTCGTTTGACGGACGCGCTTTCATACGCGCGTCGCGGGCGAGATCGTTGCGTTACGTCAATCGCGCGCTGGTTGCCGCAGCTCCGCCGTTGACCTGAATCAAAGCGTGCCGCGTTGCGCGGGCCTTCGCTCACGTTGCACGGCGGAGCGGCCGGATTCTGAGGAGCGTCGGGCCGTGCTCGTTGCGCCAGATGCGGATGCTACCGGGTGCTGGATTCCTGAACAGCCCGGGGGTGTCCGCATCGCGCGCTTTTGAGCGAGGCGCGGCCTATTGCTGTTTCGGCTCGCCGGACGCCGCAGGCGCCGCCGCGGGCTTGGCCGCCGGCTTCTTCATCTTCTTCTCGGCGGCGGCCTTCTTCATCGCTTCCTTGCGTGCCGCCGGCTCGTAATTGCCGGCCGCCATGCACTTCTTGATGAAGGCGTCGCGCTTGGCGCCGGTCAGGCTGTCGCTGTCGGCGCCGACCTTGCAGGTCTCCATCTTCTGCTCCTTGGTCGCGGCAAGCGCCGGCGTCGCCAAGGCGAGGAGGGGAACGAGAGCGGTGATCGCGAGAAGACGCATGGGAGTGGCTCCTTCAGGAAGACCTCGAATTCGAGTCGAGAGATTAGCACGGTTCGTCAGTGCAATCGTGTCCGCCGGGCAACAGTGCGGGAGGGGCGGGGCTACCGCAGCGCGGCGGCGATGTTGCCGCCGTCGACGGTGGTGACGTCGGCGGTGGTCTTGAGCGCCAGCGCCTGGGCGAGGAAGGCCTGCGCCACGTCGTCGGCGGTGACCTCGCGGCCCAGCAGGTTGCCGCTCATGTAGTCCTTTTCGCTGAGGCCACGCGCTTTCGCCCGCTCCTTGATGAAGTCCCCGGTCAGGAGGCCGGAGCGGACGCGGTCGGCGTTGACGGCGTTGGCGCGGATGCCCTCAGCGCCGTAATCGAGCGCGTACTGGCGCACGAGGAAGAGGGTCGCGGCCTTGGGCAGGCCGTAGGGGCCGAAATCGGGTCCGGGGTTCACCGCCTGCTTGGAGACGTTGAACAGGAGGCAGCCGCCAGTGCCCTGCGCGCGCATGACGCGCACGGCATGCCGCGCCATCGTCTGATGCGCGAAGAAGTTCAATTCGAAGCTCTTGCGCAGGAGTGCGTCGTCGACCTCGCCGATCTTGCCCTGCCAGGCCGCGCCGGCATTGGAGACGAGGATGTCGACGCCGCCGAAAGCGCGCACCACGTGTGAATAGGCGTCGGCGACCGATTGCGCATCGGTGACGTCGCAGGCAACCGCGAGCGCGCCGGGAATTTCCTTCGCCTTCGCGTTTGCCGCCTGCTCGTCGAGGTCGAGGAGGGCGACGCTTGCGCCCTGCGCCGCAAACAGTTTCGCAGTCGACGCGCCAATCGCGCCGGCGGCGCCGGTGATGACGGCGATCTGGCCGGCCAGCGGCAGAGGCTTCGCAGCGCCGAGCTTGGCCTGCTCAAGCGGCCAGTATTCGCAATCGAACATGTCGTCTTCGCCGATCGGCGTGAAGCGGCCCGTCGCTTCCGCGTCGGTGATCGTCTCGATCGCGGCTTCCGCGAGATCGGCGGCGATTCTGGCATCCTTCTGTGTGCGGCCCAGGCCGACGAGGCCGACGCCGGGAACGAGCGCGACGCGCGGCGCCGGATCGAGCATGGTGCGGCCGCCGCCGACGCGCGTGTTCTGCCGCGCGAAGTACGCCGTGTAATCGGCGACGAAGCCCGCTACCGCCGCGCGCGCTTTCTCGCGCCAGCCGCCGTCGCGCGCATCCGCCGCCGGCAGCACGATGGGCCAATTCTTGGTGCGGATCGTGTGATCCGGCGTGATGACGCCGCGGCGCGCGTAATCGGCGACCTCGCGGCCATTGACGAAATTGAGAATGGCGTCGTTCGACCGGAATTCGAGAATGAAGCGCGTGAACGCTCCTTCGGTCTTCTCGTCCTTGACGGCGCAGGCGCCGCGCAGGATCGGCGCGATGTCGTTCAGCGAAAGCGCCTGCTGCGGGATGGCGCCGGAGACGAAGACGGATTTGCGGTTCTTTTGAAGATGCGTCTCGGCGCGCGTGACCATCGCGATCATGCGCTCATAGGCCTCGCGCGCGTCAGTGCCGAAGGTGAAGATGCCGTGCTTGGCGAGGATCAGCCCTTCGACGTGCGTGTCCTTGTCGAACACGTCGGCGGAGAGCTTGGCGAGGCCGAAGCCGGGCAGCACGTAAGGCACATAACCCATGCTCGCGCCGTAGACCTCGCGCGCGCGCGCCTCGCCGTCGGGCTGGTCGATCAGCGACAGGACGGCGGACGCGTGCGTGTGGTCGACGAACTTGTGCGGGATGAAGGCGTGCAGCAGCGTCTCGACCGACGGATTGGGCGCCGACGGATCGATCAGGTTGGCGCGCTGCACGCGCACCATCTCGTCGTCGGGCATGGCCTTGCGCGCGCGCAGCTTCAGCAGCGTGCCGAGGCGCACGGCGGGCAGGCCGGCTGGCTCGATCGTGCCCATGTCCCAGCCGGAGCCTTTGACGCAGAGCACGTCGGCGGCCTCGCCGACGAGATCGGTCATGCGCAGCTTGACGGAGGTGTTGCCGCCTCCGTGCAGCACGAGCTTCGGATCGCGGCCGAGCAACTGCGTCGTGTAGACGCGCAGCGCGAGCTCGGCCGGGATGCCGGCCTTGCCGTAGCGGTCGACCGCCGCTTGCGCGTCACGTTCGACCCAGGCGGATCTCATCGCCCGCGCCGCTCGCTACTTGTCGCCGAGCAGGCGCTTGCCCCACCAGCCGCGCTTCGGCGCCGCCGGCTCGGCCGAGGTGCTGGAGACGACGGGCTCGGGGGCGTGCGTCGGCGCAGCAGGCTGCGGTGCGCTCTCGGCCGGCGCTTGGCTCGCGGCCGAGACTGGCGCTGGCTCGCGGATGGTCGAACGGCGGCGCGGCGCGGGTTCCGGCATTGCCTCGGCCGCCGGCGCAGCCGGCGCTGGCGCGGGTGAAGCCTCGACGTGTACCGGCGTCGGCTGCGGGAAGGGCGGCGCCATCACCATCGCGTCTTCATCGCTCACGACCGGGTGTGGTTCGCCTTCGCTGGTCTCATGCACGCCGTGCTCGAAACGAGCGGGGCGCTCGCCGGCCTCGTGGCCGTTGCCTTCGCCGTTGCGGTGACGATTGCGGCGTCCGCCGCGGCGGCCGCGACGACGGCGGCGGCCTTCGCGGGACTCGCCATTGCCGTTGCCAGCCATCGCTCCTTCGCGCGGTTCGCCTTCTTCGCCGGCATCTTCCTCGGGCGAACTGGCGTCATGATCCTCGTGCGCGACGTCGTGCTCGGCGGCGGTCTCGTGCGTGAACGGGGCCGGCGCGCCCTCAGTTCCTTCACGACCCTCGCGGCCTTCGCCGCCCCGGCCGCGGCCGCGGCCACGGCGGCGACGCCTGCGGCGCGGCTCGCCTTCGCGTTGCTCGCCGGCGGCTTCCGTCTCCTCGCCGCCTTCGGGCTGCGTCTCGACCGCTTCCTCTTCCGCGGTTTCCTCTTCGGCCTCGACGTGAGCGGCCTCGTCTTCTTCCTCGGTCGCGGTCGACGTCACCGGCTGCGCCTGCGCGGCCAGCGCGCGCGCGGCCTCCGGCGAATGCACCTGCTCGCCGCGGTCGACGACGTAGGACTGCTGACCCGTGACGGTCGCGTCGGCCGAAACGGTGATCGTGATGCGGAAGCGCTCTTCCAGATCGCGCAGGTGCGCGCGCTTGTGGTTGAGCACGTAGAGCGCGACCTCGGCGCGGGTGCGGACGAGGAGGTTGTGCGTCGCGCCCTTGATCAGCGTCTCCTCGACGGCGCGCAGCAATTGCAGCGCCACCGACGACACGGAGCGGACATGGCCGAGCCCGCCGCACACCGGGCACTTCTCGGTCGAACTCTCGAGCACCGAGGAGCGGATGCGCTGCCGCGACATTTCCAAAAGGCCGAAATGCGAGATTCGGCCGACCTGGATGCGGGCGCGATCGTTCTTGAGCGCTTCCTTGAGCCTGCGCTCGACCGTGCGGTTGTTGCGGCCCTCGTCCATATCGATGAAGTCGATGACGATGAGCCCGGCGAGATCGCGCAGGCGCAGTTGCCGCGCGACTTCTTCCGCCGCCTCGATATTGGTCTTGAGCGCCGTGTCCTCGATATGGTGCTCGCGCGTGGCGCGGCCCGAATTGACGTCGATCGCCACCAGCGCTTCCGCCTGGTTGATGACGATGTAGCCGCCGGACTTGAGTTGCACGACCGGCGAGAACATCGCGTCGAGTTGGCTCTCGATGCCATGCCGCGTGAGCAGCGGCTGTGGGTCCTTGTAGAGCTTCACGTTCTTGACGTGGCTCGGCATCAGCATGCGCATGAAGTCGCGCGCTTCCTGATAGGCGCCTTCGCCGGCCACCAGGATTTCGTCGATGTCCTTGGAATAGAGATCGCGGATCGATCGCTTGACCAGCGAGCCTTCCTCGTAGACGAGCTTCGGCGCCACCGACTTCAAGGTGAGGTCGCGCACCGTCTCCCACAGACGCAGCAGGTATTCGAAATCGCGCTTGACCTCGGTCTTGGTGCGCGCCGCGCCGGCGGTGCGCAGGATGACGCCCATGCCTTCCGGAACTTCGAGCTCCTGCGCGATCTCCTTGAGCCGCGAGCGGTCCTCGGACGAAGTGATCTTGCGCGAAATGCCGCCGCCGCGCGCGGTGTTCGGCATCAGCACCGAATAGCGTCCGGCGAGCGAGAGATAAGTGGTCAGCGCCGCGCCCTTGGTGCCGCGCTCTTCCTTGACGACCTGCACCAGCATCACCTGCCGGCGCTTGATGACTTCCTGAATCTTGTACTGGCGGCGGAAGCGGGGAACGCGTTCCTGCACTTCTTCCATCGCATCGGCGCCACCGACGGATTCTACGACCTCGTCTTCGTGCTCGCCGTTCTCACCATTCTCGTCGCCTTCGTCATCCTCGTCGTCATGTGACGGTTCCGCTTCGGACGGAGCGGAGGCTTCACCTTCCATCGCGACAGCCTCGACCGGAACGGCTTCGCCGGCGTGGGCGACGTCGAATTCGCTGGCCGGGCTCGCCGGAGCGGTTTCGACGGCAGCGGCGCTCGACTCCATTTCGGGTGCAGGCTCGGCCGGGGCTTCGACCGCGGACGGTGTTACCGGCTCCGCGAATGCCTCGGTCGATGCCTGCTGCTGGAATTCGGGAAGCTCCCCGGCAGTTGTCGGCGTCTCGGTCTCGGCGGCGGCAACGGGCGCGCCGTTCTCGTCGTGCGGCGGCTCGCCTTCGGCGTAAGGCTGGCTTTGCACGACTTCGTCACGGTCGCGGCGGGGACGCTCGGAGCCGCGCTGGCGATGACGGCGACGGCGGCCGCCACCGCCGCGACGCTGTTCGTGCTCGTCGTCGGCCTCGCGCTGGTCGCGCGCTTCCTGCTCGATCAGCGCCTGCCGGTCGGCGACCGGGATTTGATAATAGTCGGGGTGGATTTCCGAGAAGGCGAGGAAGCCGTGGCGGTTGCCGCCGTAATCGACGAACGCCGCCTGTAGCGACGGTTCGACGCGCGTGACTTTGGCGAGATAGATGTTACCGCGAAGCTGTTTGCGGTTGGCGCTCTCGAAGTCGAATTCCTCGACGCGATTGCCGCGCACGACCACCACCCGGGTTTCTTCCGGATGGGTCGCGTCGATGAGCATTTTGTCGGCCATGGGAGTGTCTCACTGGACCGGCGGCGGTCCGGCACGCGCGCGTCGATGACGGCGCAGGTGCAGGCGCGGCGGTCTGATTGGTGTGGAAGGATTGGGCCGCGATTCGCGGCGACCATCCGAAAAGCTCCGAAGCAAGCCGCGCCGTCACGAGAAACTCGCGAGAGCGGGGGAGATCGAATGACCTGTGCTGCATTGGCAGCATGAAAAGTGCGACCCGTAGCGCTGAGGTCACGCCGGATAAGGACGCGACCCAGGTTTCTCGTTGCTCACGGTCCGATTGCAGGGCTGGCCCGAGGGCCGTACGCGCTGTCCGGGTTGTCCTTCACAAGGGATCTGGCTTTGCCGCCCGCCGTTCGCCCTGGCTCCTCGAGGGGGGCGATACGGACATTTGGCGCGCCGGAGGCCCGAACGCGGCACAACCGGAACTTTTAACCGTCAGCAATCCCTACATACGGCCTGAATCGGGCGATGGCAAGCACGGGTTCTGGGGCCGTTCCGGCCCGCCATGGCCGCACGGGCACACTGGCCCGCAAAGCGGCTTTGCCGGTCAAGTTCCGTTAACCTTGGGGCCCTCAAATACGTTAGAAGATGCGGAAAGGGTCGGGATTCGTGACGCTCCGCGCGCTCATTCTGGCCGCTGCCTTGGGGGTCGCCCAGGCGGCCGGCCTCGTTGCCGCGTCTGCCGCCGTCGCGGCGGACAGCGCCCCGGCTGCGCCCAGCGTGACCGCGGTCCGAGTGGGGGGCGACGATAAGCAGACCCGCTTCGTCCTCGACATCGACCGGCAGATCGAGCTGGCCACGTTCACGCTCGCCGATCCGTACCGGGTCGTCATCGACCTGCCGCAAGTGGCCTTCCATCTGCCGGAGAAGGCCGGCGAGCACGGCCGGGGCCTGATCAAGGCCTTCCGCTACGGCTTGATCATGCAGGGCGGCTCCCGCATCGTCATGGACACCAAGGGGCCGGTAAAGGTCGACAAGGCCTTCGTCATGGCCGCGGTCGGCGACCAGCCGGCCCGGCTCGTGGTCGATCTGTCCGCGACCGACCGCGACAGCTTCCTGCGCAATATCGCGCTCGAGAACCGGCCCGCGAAGACGGCGAAGCAGCCGGTCGTGCCGGCCAAGCCGGACGGCGACCCGCGGCCGCTGATCGTGCTCGATCCCGGCCACGGCGGCATCGACACCGGCACGCACGGCCTCGACGGCGAGCTGGAAAAGGACGTCGTGCTCTCCTTCGCCAGCGAACTGCGCTCGAGGCTCGAGGCGAGCGGCAAATACCGCGTGCTGCTGACGCGCAGCGACGACACCTTCGTCGCGCTCAATGACCGCGTGCGTTTCGCCCGATCTCACGGCGCGGCGCTGTTCGTCTCCATCCACGCCGACGCGCTGCCCAAAAAGGAAGGGCAGGCGGAGGGCGCGACCGTCTACACATTGTCGGAGCACGCCTCGGACGCCGAGGCGGCGCGCCTTGCCGACGACGAGAACAAGGCCGACGTCATCGCCGGCGTCGATCTGACCGCCGAGCCCGACGACGTCGCCAACATTCTGGTCGATCTGGCGCAGCGCGAGACCAAGACCTTCTCGCTCCAGTTCGCGCATTCGACGGTCAAGGAGTTCAAGACCGTCGCCCGCCTGCACAAGCGTCCGCTGAAGTCGGCCGGCTTCGTCGTGCTCAAGGCCCCGGACGTGCCCTCGGTGCTGATCGAACTCGGCTACATGTCGAATCGGGGCGACCTCAGCCACCTCGTCAATGCCGAGTGGCGGAGCAAGACGGCGACCGCACTGGCGCACGCCGTCGACGACTTCTTCGCACCGCGCTTTGCCGGCGCGGCCGCGATGGGAGCGCGCCGATGACGTGCTGCTGGCCTCAGTTTCAACATAAAACCGGGCGACGACAGGACCCTGCCGCAGGATCGGGTAAGGGCGGCAAGCCGGCGGCGGCCGGGCCGTTCAGGCCATCGGTCGTCGCGCGCGGAGGCACCGTGCCGCCCGGCTTTCCGGAATACGGGATACTTCGCTCATGAGGCTGATGCTGCGCTTCCTCGGCTTCCTGTTCGCCGCCGGCACGATTTTGTTCGTGGTGGGTGTCGGCGCGGCCGCCGGCCTGCTGTGGCACTTCTCCAAGGACCTGCCGGACTATTCGCAGCTTCAGGACTACGAGCCGCCGGTGATGACGCGCGTGCACGCGGCCGACGGCTCGCTGGTGGCCGAATACGCCCGCGAGCGGCGTCTCTACATCCCGATCCAGGGTGTGCCGAAGCTCGTCATCAACGCCTTCCTCGCCGCCGAGGACCGCAACTTCTATCAGCACGGCGGCCTCGACTTCACCGGCATCGCCCGTGCCGCCTTCTCCTTCGTGCAGAACTACGGCTCCGGCCGCCGCCCGCAGGGCGCGTCCACCATCACGCAGCAGGTCGCCAAGAACTTCCTCCTGACCAACGAAGTGTCGCTGACGCGCAAGGTCAAGGAGGCGCTGCTCGCGCTGAAGATCGAGCGCACCTACTCCAAGGACAAGATCCTCGAGCTCTATCTCAACGAGATCTATCTCGGCCTCGGCGCCTATGGCATCGCCGCCGCGTCGCTGACCTATTTCGACAAGTCGGTGAACGAGCTGACGATCCCGGAAGTCGCCTATCTCGCGACGCTGCCGAAGGCGCCGAACAACTACAACCCGTTCCGACAACGCGAGCGCGCGCTCGAACGCCGCAACTGGGTGATCGACCGCATGGCGGAAGCCGGCTTCATCAAGCAGGCGGACGCCGAGAAGGCGAAGAAGACGTCGCTCGGCGTCACCACCAAGGCCTCGACCAGCGCGCACGTCTTCGCCGCAGAGTATTTTGCCGAGGAAGTGCGGCGCGAACTCTACGAGAAGTACGGCGAGAAGAAGCTGTACGAAGGCGGCCTGTCGGTGCGCACCTCGCTCAATCCGCAATGGCAGGCGCTGGCGCGCCAGACGCTGCAGGCGGGACTGCAACACTACGATGAGGCGCGGGGTTACCGCGGCGCCGTCACCAAGCTCGATCTTTCAGGCGACTGGGGCGTCAAGCTCGCCGGCGTGAAGGCGCTCGAGGACGTGCAGCCGTGGCGGCTTGCCGTGGTGCTCGAGGTCAGCGACCATTCCGCCCGCATCGGCCTGCAGCCCGCCCGCGAGCCGGGCGGGCAGGTCTCCAAGGAGCGCACCATCGGCATCCTGCCGCTCGACGGCGTGAAGTGGGCCAAGCAGAAGGGCCGCGCGCCGGCGAAGGTCAGCCAGGTGGTCGAGCCGGGGGACGTCGTCTACGTCTCGCCGCTCGAGAAGGCCGAAGGCCAATACCGGCTGCAGCAGGTGCCCGAAGTGTCCGGCGCCATGGTGGTCGAGGATCCGCAGACCGGCCGCGTGCTGGCGATGGTCGGCGGCTTCTCCTACGACCAGAGCCAGTTCAACCGTGCGACGCAGGCGCTGCGTCAGCCCGGATCCTCGTTCAAACCGATCGTGTATTCCGCGGCGCTCGACAACGGCTACACGCCGTCCTCGCTGGTGCTCGACGCGCCGCTCGAGATCGACCAGGGCCCGGGTCTCGGCGTGTGGAAGCCGGAGAACTATGAGGGCGACTTCTTCGGGCCCTCGACGCTGCGCTTCGGCATCGAGCATTCGCGCAACGTGATGACGGTGCGACTGGCGCAGGACGTCGGCATGCCGATGATCGCCGATTACGCCAAGCGTTTCGGCGTCTATGACAACCTGCCGCCCTATCTCTCCTTCGCGCTCGGCGCCGGCGAGACGACGCTGCTGCGCATGGTCACCGCCTACGGCATGATCGACAATGGCGGCCGCAAGATCACGCCGACGCTCATCGACCGCATCCAGGACCGCTACGGCCACACCGTCTACCGCCACGACAAGCGCGAGTGCATCGGCTGCGATCAGCAGAAATGGGACAACCAGCCGGAGCCGTCGCTGATCGACCGGCGCGAGCAGGTCATCGATCCGATGACCGCCTACCAGATCACCTCGATGATGGAAGGCGTCGTGCTGCGCGGCACCGCCGGCGGCGTCGGCTTCCAGAAAGAGGTCGGCAAGCCGGTGGCCGGCAAGACCGGCACCACCAACGACTACAAGGACGCCTGGTTCATTGGCTTCACGCCGGACGTCGTCGTCGGCGTTTATGTGGGCTTCGACAAGCCGAAGACGCTTGGCCGCGGCATGACCGGCGGCCACGTCGCCGCGCCGATCGTGAAGGACTTCATGAAGGTCGCGCTCGCCGACAAGCCGGCCGTGCCGTTCCGCGTGCCGCCGGGCATCAAGCTCGTGCGCGTCAACCTCAAGACCGGCGCGCGCGCCGCGCCCGGCGACCAGAAGGTGATCCTCGAGGCGTTCAAGCCCGGCACCGCGCCGCCCGACGCATATTCCGTGGTCGGCTATAGCGGTCCCTCGGACGGCGCCGGCGGCAGCCCGGGCATCATTCCGGGCCAGCAACAGGGCGGCGGCGGCCGTGCCTGGGGCGTGGGCGTGTCGCCCGACGCCGACCGGGCGGTACGCTCCGGCACCGGCGGGCTGTACTGAGCGCCGTCGCGGGTTGCGCGGTTGCCCGCGTGACGTTACATCCCCGGTTCAAGCAAGACTCATGAGCCGCCTTGTGCGGCCACGGAACAAGACATGCGCGCGGAAACGGTCAATCTGGTCGAAGAGATCAAGCAGTCGGTGCGGCTGCTGAGGAGGCATCTTTGACGTCGATGCCGCGCAACAACGTCTCGCCGAGCTGAATAAAGAGTCCGAGAGCCCCGAATTCTGGAACGACGCGCAGCGCGCCCAGCGCGCCATGCGCGAACGCGACGCGCTCGACGACCAGCTTTCGTCCCTCAAGCGCATCGAGCAGACGCTCGAGGACAATCTCACGATGATCGAGCTCGGCGAAGCCGAGAAGGACGAGGGCACGGTCGCCGAGGCTGAGGCCGAGCTCAAGAAGCTCAAGGCCGAAGTCGGACGCCGCGAGCTCGAAGCGCTCCTGTCGGGCGAAGCCGACGCCAATGACTGCTTCCTCGAAGTTCATGCCGGCGCCGGCGGCACCGAAAGCAACGATTGGGCCGGCATGTTACTGCGCATGTATGTGCGCTGGGCCGAGCAGCATGGCTACAAGGTCGACTGGCTGGAAGAAAGCGAAGGCGAGGGCGCCGGCATCAAGTCGGCGACCGTCCAGATCAAGGGCCACAACGCCTATGGCTGGCTCAAGAGCGAGAACGGCGTGCACCGCCTCGTGCGCATCTCGCCGTTCGATGCGAACGCGCGCCGCCACACCTCGTTCGCCAGCGTCGTCGTGTTCCCGGTGGTCGACGACCGCATCAAGATCGAAATTGAAGAAAAGGACGTGCGCATGGAGGTCATGCGCTCGGGTGGCGCCGGCGGCCAGCACGTCAACAAGACGGAGTCCGCGGTGCGCCTGATCCACGAGCCGACCGGCATCGTGGTAAAGTGCCAGCAGGACCGCTCGCAGCATCGCAACCGCGCCATGGCCTGGGACATGCTGCGCGCCAAGATGTTCGAGATCGAGGTCAAGAAGCGCGAGGAGAAGGCGGCCGCCGATCAGGCCGCCAAGACCGACATCGGCTGGGGCCACCAAATCCGTTCCTACGTGCTCCAGCCTTATCAGATGGTGAAGGACCTGCGCACCGGCGTGTCGACATCCAACACGGCTGGCGTGCTCGATGGCGATCTCGACGCGTTCATGCAGGCCGCGCTGGCGCAGAAAGCGTTCGGCGGCGGCCCGGGGCAGGTCGAGGACGTGGAGTAGGGCGGCACACTATTCTCCGCCCTGAAGGCTAACGGTCGGCCTCATCGGCGTCGACATCTCGGACGAGTACGACAGGCCGGACACGGCCCTCGCGTCACCGCGCTGATTAGATCAGGCCGCCGAGGCGCACGCCGGCGCGCAGGAATTTCTGCGGGTCGACCGCCTCGCCGTCGATGCGCGTCTCGTAATGGAGATGCGGGCCGGTCGAGCGTCCTGTCGAGCCGACCTTGCCGATCACCTGGCCGATGTGGACCATCTGGCCGACCTTCACGTCGATCTCAGACAAATGACCGTAGCGCGTGGCGAAGCCATTGCCGTGATTGACCTCGATCATGTTGCCATAGCCGCCTTCGCGGCCGGCAATGGTGACGCGACCGGCTGCGGTGACATGCACCGCATCGCCGACGTCGCCGCGCATGTCGAGGCCGGTGTGCATGGCAGGGCGGTGCAGGAACGGGTCCATGCGCACGCCGAAGGCCGAGCTCATGTCGACTTCGCCTGCGACCGGCTTGCGCACCGGCACGGCGACGAGCGCCTGTTGATAGCGGTCGGCGTCGGCGCGCGCGAGATTGATGCGGTAGAGCTGGCGGTCGAAGTCGCTTGCTCCTGCACCCGGCGCCTTGAGGGGCACGAACGGGCCGCCCACGCCGCGCGGATGGCTCTTGCCCACATTGACGCCGAGGTCGTCGAGGACGTCGCGCATGCGGCGCACCTTGCCGTCGGCATGCTCTTCCATCTGCGCCAGCACGAGGGACTGGCGCTTTTCGACGCGGTCCATCGCAGTAGAAATGCGGGCGAGCACGCCTTCCAAGCCGCCGCCTTTCATTGACTGCAGCGGATGGTTGGCGGCCGCGACGACGTTGCGCGATTCAAGGCGCGCCTCGCGGTCGGGCGGCGCGACGAAGATGACGGTGTCGCTGATCGGTGAGGCTTTCGGCTTCGCCGGCTCCGAGGCGCCGCGCGTGCCGCGAATGCCGCCGGTCGTGATCGTGTCGCCGGACAAGGCGGAGGTGCGGCTCTCGAGCATGGCCTGGCGCTTGATAAGCGCGTTGAGCTTCTGCTCGAACTGCTCCTGGTCGAGCAATTGGCGGCTCATGATGCGGTCGACCTGCGCGCGCAATTCGGCTATGCGGTCCTCGTAGGCGTACTGCATCTGCGCCTGACGCCCCATCAGGTGGGCGAGCACGCTGTCGCGGAATGCGAAATAGGTGCCGGTGCCGATGGTCCAGATGCCCATCACCACCGCGGTGCCGACCACGATCCAGAACGCGACGGGGCCGATGCGCACCTGCCGTCCCGCATGCACGAGAGTGTAATCGCCGCCGCGCTGCGGGTGGCTCAAGGAACGGGAGACCGAGGCTGCGGTGTGGGGACGGGCGGCGGCCGCACGCGACTGGGCCGAAGGAGAGGGGTGCGACATCGACGCTCCACGCGGGGGAACACCGCGCCGATATCGCCCGCATATGGTTAAGGAACAGGTAATGCGAATCGGGACATCACCGATTCGGCCGCCCCTGCCTGCACTTATAGTGCACGGACGGTTTCGAGGACCTCCTCGGCATGGCCCTCGACCCGGACCTTGGGCCAGACCCGCAGGATGCGCCCGGCGCCGTCGATCAGGAACGTCTTGCGGATGACGCCCATGAACTTGCGCCCGTACATCGATTTTTCGCCCCAGGCCCCGTACGCTTCCAGCATGGCCTTGGTTTCGTCGGAGGCCAGCGCGATCGAAAGCTTGTGCTTGGCCTTGAACTTGTCCTGAGCGATCACGGGATCGGCCGACACGCCGAGGACGTCGGTTCCGGCCTTGGCGAAGGCGGCCTTGAGCTTGGTGAAGGCGATCGCCTCCCTGGTGCAGCCGGAGGTGTCGGCCTTCGGGTAGAAATAGAGGACGAGATTGCGGCCCTTGAACTCCTTCAACGATATCTTGCCGCCGCCGTCGCGCGGCAGCGTGAAGGCCGGCGCCTTGTCGCCGGGTCCGGGTTCACGGTCCATTCGCCTTCCTTTCGTCGTTTTCGGCCCTTCAATGTCGCTGATGCCATTTGCGTCGGAGGGGCGCAACGGGCTCCATGACGCTCAGCCGATAGACCGCGCCGCCTGCTCGTCGTGGCGCTGGCGGGCGACGGTGCGCCCGGGGAGGGGCGCGCAGACGGCATGACAGACACCGCGCACAAGCACAGGCACAGGGTCCATCGCGTCGCGCATCTCGGCCGCGCCGCGCTCCTGCGCCGGGCCAAGCGCCTGCGCAATCAGTCGTGGCGTTTTCTGCATCGCAAATGGATCTGGCGAATCGCCATCGGCTCGGGCGTGACCTTTGCCGTGGCGCTCCTCGCCGTCGCTGGCCTGTGGTGGCGGCTCTCCAACGGCCCGATCGAGCTCGACATGGCGACGCCATGGCTCAAGAAGGCGATGGAGGAGAATTTCGGCGGCAACCACTCCGTCTCGGTCGGCGGCACGCAGATCGAGCGCGACGAGAACGGGAGGCCGACGCTGCGCCTGCGCGACATCGTCGTGCGCGACGTGGATGGCACCGTGGTGGCGAGCGCGCCGAAGGCCGAAGTTGGACTGTCGGGCGGCTCGCTGTTCTCGGGCCGCCTCGTCGCCGAGAGCCTCAACCTCGTCGGCGCCGAACTCTCGATCCGTATCGAGAAGGACGGCCGCGTCACGGTCTTTACCGGGGCCGACAAGCGGCCGATCGCGACCGCGCAGGCGCCGGTGGCGCCGCCGGCCGGCGCTGGCAAGTCGTCAGGCGCATCCGCCGGCGGCAGCTTCGACGATGTCGCCGAGGCGCTCGTCTGGCTCGACAAGATCGGCCAGACCGGCCTCGATGGCCACGATCTGCGCGAGCTCGGTCTGAAGGACGGCGGCCTCGTCGTCGAGGACCAGCGCGACGGCAAGCGCTGGACCTTCGACCGCATCAACGCCAGCCTGATGCGCCCGGCGCAGGGCGGCATCATGTTCAAGCTCGAATCCGATGCCAAGTCGCGGCCCTGGTTCATCAACGCGGCGATGCGTCCGCTCGAGGGCGGCTTGCGCGCCGTCGGCATCGAGGCGCGCAAGGTGTCGATGCGCGACATCATGCTGGCGCTGCGGCTCAACGAGGGCGGCATCGAAGCCGACCTGCCGGTCTCGGCCAGCGTCCGCGCCGAAATCGCGGCCGACGGAACGCCCCGGCGCGTGAACGGCGAGGTGCTCGCCGAGGCCGGCGACATCGTCGACCGCCTCGATCCGAACTTCGGCATGCATATCGACCGCGCCGATGTGCGCTTTTCCTGGGACGTCACGCGCGGCATGCTTGTCGTGCCGTTCCAGGTGCAGGCCAGCGGCAACCAGTTCACCATGCGCGCGATCGCCGAGGCGCCGACCGGCAACAGCACCGCCTGGACGGTGTCGATGCAGCGCGACGATCCGGTGATCGATCCGATCATTCTCGGGCCGCCGGCGGGATCCGACGAGGAGACCCTCGCGCTCAACCGCGCCAATCTTAAACTGCGCATCGATTTCGTGAAGCGCCGCATCGAGCTCGATCAGGCGGACGTGCGCCGCATCGACACGCGCGCGACGCACAATTTCGGCGTCGCCTTTTCCGGCAGCCTCGACATGTCGTCCGACAATCAGCGGCTCGCCTTCGGCGTCGCCGGCAACCGCATGCCGACCTGGGCGCTGAAGCGGCTGTGGCCGGCCTTCATCGCGCCGAACGTGCGGCGCTGGGCCGCCGACCATGTCAGCGGCGGCACCGTCGAGCGCGTCGTCGTCGCCGGCAACGCGCCCCTGTCCGAGTTCAACCCGAGCGGACCGCCGATGGCCGAGGACGGCCTTTCGGTCGATATCGAGACGAGCGGCACGGCGATCAAGCCGCTCGAGAAGCTGCCGGCGATCCGCGACGCCGACCTCGCCATCCACGTGACCGGGCGCAACGCCACCGTCAATCTCGGCCGCGGCACCGTCGACGTCGCGCCGGGCCGCAGGCTCAACATTGCGGGCGGCGTTTTCCAGGTGCCGGACACCCATCCGAAGCCGTCGCCGACGCATGTAAGCTTCCGCATGGACGGCACGCTGCCGGCGGCGGCCGCGCTTCTCCAGAGCGACGGCCTGCGCGACAAGGTCGGGCTGCCGCTCGATCCGGCCACCACGCGCGGCGCCGTCAGCGCTCAGGTCAACATCGACTTTCCGCTCGGCAAGGACGTGCCGGCCGACGCCTTCACCTATGGCATCACCGCAGACATCACCAATTTCGGCGCCGACAAGGGCCTGCTCGGACAGAAGGTCGAGGCCGCCTCGCTCAAGGCGAGCGCATCGCGCGACGGCTACCAGATCACCGGCGACGCGCGCATCAACGGCACGCCGGCGAATGTCGAGCTCGTGCGCCGCAAGGGCGACACCGACTCCGAGTTGCACGTGGCCGCCAGGCTCGACGAGACGGCGCGGCATCGCCTCGGCCTCGACGTCGGCAGCGCGGTCGTCGGCTCCATCCCGGTGAAGCTGACGGCGCGCATCGGAGGCGACGATTCCGAGCAGCGAATGGCGGTCGAAGCGGATCTGACGCCGGTCAAGCTCGACAACCTGTTGCCGGGCTGGGACAAGGCCGCCGGCAAGCCTGCGCGCGCGACCTTCACCTTCGTCAAGACGGCGAAGGGGACGCGCTTCGACGATCTCGCGATCAGCGGCGACGGCGCCAATGTTCAGGGAGCGGTCGAGCTCGACTCGTCCGGCAACATCGCGTCGGCGAATTTCCCGACCTTCGCTTTCTCGGATGGCGACAAGCTCTCCCTCAAGGCCGACCGCAACAATGACGGCGTGCTCAAGGTGATCATGCGCGGCGACGTCTATGACGGGCGCAGCTTCCTGCAGTCTTCATTGGCCAACACCGCCGATCCCGGCCGCAAGAAGCAGTCCGACATCGACGTCGACGTGAAGATCGGCACGGTCGCCGGCCACAACGGCGAGACCTTGCGCGGACTCGACCTGTCCGTATCGCGCCGCGGCGGCCACATCCGCACGTTCAATCTCAGTGCGAAGATCGGCCGCGACACGCCGCTCATCGGCGACATGCGCGTGCGCGCGCGCGACAGCCACCCGGTCATCTATCTGGAGACGGCCGACGCCGGCGCGCTGCTGCGACTGATCGACATGTATCCGCGCATGTATGGCGGGCAGATCTGGGTCGCGGTCGATCCGCCGACGCAGGACGCCGCGCCGCAGGTCGGCACCGTGTTCGTGCGCAATTTCGTCGTGCGCAACGAGCCGACGCTGGCACGCGTCGTTTCGAACGCGCCGGGCGCGAACGCCAACGCGGTCGAGTTCTCCGAGGCGCGGGTCGACTTCACGCGCTTCACCGGCCGCATGGCGGTGCGCGACGGCGTCGTGCGCGGCCCCGTGGTCGGCGCAACCATCGAGGGCCAGATCGACTACGCCAAGAACGACGTGCACCTGCGCGGCACCTTCGTGCCGTTCTACGGGCTCAACAACATGTTCGGGCAGATCCCGATCGTCGGGCTGTTCCTCGGCGGCGGCAGCAATGAAGGCCTGCTCGGCATCACCTACGAGGCGGTCGGCCCGCCGTCGTCGCCGCGCATCACGGTCAATCCGGTGACGGCGATCACGCCCGGCCTCTTGCGCAAGTTCATCCCGTCGCCGGGAAGCTTCGACCGGAATTTCGTGCCGCCGACGCGCTGAGCCTCACACCGGCTTCAGGAGCACGTGCTTCTTCTTGCCGAGCGAGAGCTTGATCACGCCCTCGGGCGTGAGGTTGGCAAGGCCCAGGGTCATCTTCTCGTCCGAAATCGCGGCGTCGTTGACGCGCAGGCCGCCGGCCTTGATCTGGCGGCGGGCTTCACCGTTCGACGACACGAGTGCCGACTTTTCGGCGAAGGCGATCAGCACGCCGAGGCCCTTTTCCAGTTCGGCGCGGGGGACCTCGACCGTCGGCAAGGATGAGGCGAGCGCACCTTCCTCGAAGGTCTTGCGCGCGGTCTCGGCGGCGGCATCCGCTGCTGCGCGACCATGCACCAGCGCGGTCGCCTCGGTCGCCAGCACCTTTTTGGCCTCGTTTATCTCCGCGCCCTGGAGTGCGGTGAGCTTTGCGATCTCGGCGAGCGGCAGAACGGTGAACAGTTTGAGGAAGCGGCCGACGTCGCCGTCCTCGGTGTTGCGCCAGAACTGCCAGTAATCGTACGGGCTCAACAGGTCGGCATTGAGCCAGACCGCGCCGGCGGCGGTCTTGCCCATCTTGGCGCCGGAGGCGGTGGTGATCAGCGGCGAGGTCAGCGCGAACAATTGCGCATTGTTCATGCGCCGGCCGAGATCGATGCCGTTGACGATGTTGCCCCACTGGTCGGAGCCGCCCATCTGCAGCACGCAGCCCTGCCGCTTGTTCAATTCGACGAAGTCGTAGGCCTGGAGGATCATGTAGTTGAATTCCAGGAACGACAATTCGTGCTGACGGTCGAGCCGCAGCTTGACGGAGTCGAAGGACAGCATGCGGTTGACCGAGAAGTGACGGCCGACGTCGCGCAGGAAATCGATGTAGTTGAGCGTGTTCAGCCAGTCGGCATTGTTGGCCATCACGGCATTGCCGCCTTGGCCTTCGAATTTGAGGAACTTAGCGAAGATGGCGCGGATGCCGGCGAGGTTCTGGTTGATCATCTCGTCGGTGAGGATGCGGCGGCTCTCGTCCTTGCCGCTCGGGTCGCCGACGCGCGTCGTGCCGCCGCCCATCAGCGCGATCGGCCGATGGCCGGTCTGCTGCAGCCAGTACAGCATCATGATCGGCAAGAGCGAGCCGACATGCAGCGACGCGGCGGTGCAGTCGAAGCCGATATAGGCAGTGATGGCGCCCTTCGCGGCGAGCGCGTCCAGGACCTCCGGCTCGGAGACCTGGTGGATGAAGCCGCGCGCGGCCAGAACGTTAAGGAATTCGGACTTATAGGCGCTCATCGGACTGCTTCAGCCTGTCGCATCTTCGGGCGGGGTGGTGTAACAGGTCCGGCACGGGATTCAACCGACGGGGAACAGGGGCGTAGGTGTTGGTGCGGGCGATCGGCCTGATGAGCGGGACCTCGCTCGACGGCGTGGACATTGCGCTCCTGGAAACCGACGGGGAACGCGTCGCGGCCTTCGGCCCGACCGGATACCGCCCCTATACCGAACCGGAACGCGCGCTGTTGCGCCGTGCGCTCGCGGAAGGCGCGAGCCTGACCGCGCGCGACCAGCGCCCCGGCGTGCTCGCCGAGGCGGCGGCCTTCGTCACGGCGGTGCACGCCGAAACCGTCGAGACCTTCCTGCGCGATACCGGGATCGCCCGCGGCGACATCGCCGTGGTCGGCTTCCATGGCCAGACCGTGCTGCACCGGCCGGAGCGGCAGCTGACCGTGCAGATCGGCGACGGCGAGGCGCTGGCGAAACGCCTCGGCATGACCGTGGCTTTCGACTTCCGCGCCGCCGACGTGGCGGCGGGCGGGCAGGGCGCGCCGCTGGTGCCGGTGTTCCATCAGGCGCTGGCGCGCACGCTTGACCATCCGCATCCGATCGCCGTGCTCAATGTCGGCGGCGTCGCCAACATTACCTGGGTCGACGGCGGCGATCCGATCGCCTGCGACACCGGGCCCGGCAATGCCCTGATCGACGACTTCATGCGCGCGCGCACGGGCGAGCCGCTCGACCGCGACGGTGACCAGGCGGCACGCGGCCGCGTTGACGACGATTTCGTCGCCCGCGTCCTCGCGCATGGTTTCTTCGCGCACCCGTATCCGAAGTCGCTCGACCGCAACGCCTTCGCCTTCGCCAATATCGGCCTCCCGGATTTTTCGGTCGCCGACGGCGCCGCGACGCTGTCGGCGCTGACCGCGGCGTCGGTCGCGCGCATCGTGCCGCTGTTGCCGCAGGCGCCGAAGAGCTTCATCGTCGCCGGCGGCGGCGCGCGCAATCCGACCTTGATGCGCATGCTGGCCGAGCGCCTTGCGCCCGCGCTCGTGACGACCGCGCATGCCATCGGCTGGGCCTCGGACTCGCTCGAGGCGCAGGCCTTCGCCTATCTTGCCGTGCGCGCCATGAACGGCCTGCCGATCACCTTCCCGAAGACGACCGGCGCGCCGCGCCCGATGACCGGCGGCGCGATCGCCCGGCCCTGAAACGAGGGAGTCTGCGAATGCCGAACTTCGACCTGTCCCAGCGCGTCGCTTTCGTCACCGGCGGCAATGGCGGCATCGGCCTCGGCATGGCCAAAGGCATGGCGGAGGCGGGCGCCACCGTGGTGATCGCCGGTCGCAACAAGGCCAAGGCCGAGAAGGCACTTGTGGCGCTGCGCGCCTTCGGCGGCACCGCCGACTTCGTCGAACTCGACGTGCTCGATGAGGCCTCCTGTCGCAAGGCGGTCGACGACACCGCCGCGCGGTTCGGCCGGCTCGACATCCTCGTCAACAATGCCGGCACCTCGGTGCGCAAGCAGCCACAGGACCTGACCTCGGCCGACTGGCATCACGTCATGAACACCAACCTGACGAGCGCCTTCGTCTGCTCCCAGGCCGCCTATCCGCATATGAAAGCGGCGGGCGGCGGCAAGATCATCAATATCGGCTCCATGATGACCATCTTCGCCGCGCCCTATGCGACGCCTTACGCCGCGAGCAAGGGCGCCATCGTGCAGATGGCCCGCGCCATGGCGACCGCCTGGGCCAAGGACAACATCCAGGTCAATTCGATCCTGCCCGGCTGGATCGACACGGAATTGACGGTCAAGGCGCGCGAGCAGGTCGCGGGCCTGAACGAGCGCGTGCTCGCACGCACGCCGGCCGGGCGGTGGGGCTCGCCGGACGACTTCGCCGGCATCGCCGTGTTCCTCGCCTCGCGCGCCTCGGACTTTGTCACCGGCGCGGCGATCCCCGTCGACGGTGGCTTCTCGGTGCAGAGCTGATTACTTCGCCAGCATCTGTTTCACTGACGCGACCGCGACGCGATAGCCGTCGGCGCCCAATCCCGCGATGACCGCGGTCGCGACCTTCGACACCAGCGAATTGTGGTACAGCGCCTCGCGCTTGTGGACGTTGGAAATGTGCAATTCGATGATCGGGCCGGAGAACATCTTCAAGGCGTCCATCAGCGCGATCGAGGTGAACGTCCATCCGGCCGGATTGATGACGATGCCGGCGCCGCCGCCGTCTGTCGCCTCGTGGATCCATTCGATCATCTGGCCTTCATGGTTGGTCTGGCGGAATTCGATTTTCCGGTCGCCGGCTTCCTTGCGGCACATCGCCTCGATCTCGGCGAGCGTCGTGCGGCCGTAGATCTCCGGCTCGCGCTTGCCGAGCCGGTTCAGGTTCGGTCCGTTGAGGACGTAGATCGCGTTTTGCATTTGCTGCTTGCCCCTGCTGCCCGGACGGGCGAGGCAAGCTTAGCACGGCCGTCACGTGCGGAAGCCAGATCCCGCTAGCAGCTCGCCCTTAGCGTCTCGTGCCGCGCAAGCCAGTCGCGGGTGATACGGCCGGCGATCCTGCCGCGCTCGACAGGCGGTAGGTGCGCGTAAGCGCGCGTCGGGGCTTCGAGGCCGAGCCGCGCGTCCGCCGGCATGGCGGCGAGGAATTTGCCGAGCGGCAGTTCTCCTTCACCCGGATAGAAACGGCCGGTGCGCGCCTCGTTGCGCAGCGATGCTTCGTCCGTCGGCGGCGCGGCGGCGCCGTCGCACAGGTGCACGTAGGAGACGATCGAGGGGTCGAGCGGCGCAAGCGCGGCGAGGTCCCCGCCGGCGCGGCTCAAGTGCAGCGCGTCGACGAGGAGCCGCACATTGTTCTCGCCAGTGGCGCGCGCGATGCGGAGCGCCTGGTCGAGGCTGCTCACGGCGACGAAGGACATGAACTCGAAGGCGATCTCGAGGCCATAGCCGCGGGCGACGCGGGCGATGCGGGCGAGATTGTCGGTCGTGCGCGCCTCGTCGGGATCGTTGCCGCAGATCAGCGCATATTGCGCGCCGAGTTCGCCGGCGATCGCGAGCGCACGCTCGATCTCATCCGGCTGCGTCTCGGGCGCGAGCCAGATTGCCTCGATCATGCCGACTGCGATGCCGGTCGCCTCGGAATGTTTCTTGAGATCGCGGACGAAGCGCGGATCGTCGAAGCCCGGCATCAATCGGTTGGGCGGCTGCGGCGGCACGACGCGCAGGCCGACCATGTCGAAACCACCGGCCGCCGCCGCGTCGATCAGTTCGCGCGGCGAGGCCTCGATGATCGTCAGATGTTCGAGGGAGAGGGGGCGCATCGGCGTGTCCTTCCGTCGATGCGCTTAGCGTGTCGTGCGGTGTTACGCCGCCGCGGTCGGCTTGCGCGTCACGTTGAGGCGCTTGTCGAGATACTGGCCGACGGACGTGAGCAGCGGTTCGACCTTGCCGTCGAAGAAGTGGTTGGCGCCCGTCACCACCTTCTGCTCGATGACGATGCCCTTCTGCGTCTTCAGCTTTTCGACCAGCGTGTTGACGTCCTTCGCCGGCACGACCGCGTCCTTGTCGCCGTGGATGATGAGCCCTGAGGACGGGCAGGGGGCGAGGAAGGAGAAGTCGTAGAGATTCGCCGGCGGGCAGATCGAGATGAAGCCCTCGATCTCCGGGCGGCGCATCAGAAGCTGCATGCCGATCCAGGCGCCGAACGAGAAGCCGGCGATCCAGCAGCTCTTTGCTTCCGGATTGATGGTCTGCGCCCAGTCGAGCGCGGCGGCCGCGTCCGACAGTTCGCCGGTGCCGTGGTCGAACGAGCCCTGCGAGCGGCCGACGCCGCGGAAATTGAAGCGCAGCGCCGAGAAGCCACGGTGCACGAACTGATAGTAGAGCTGGTAGATGATCGGATGATTCATCGTGCCGCCGAATTGCGGGTGCGGATGCAGCACGATGGCGATCGGCGCGTTCTTCTGCCGCGCCGGATGGTAGCGGCCCTCGATGCGTCCGGCCGGACCGGTAAAGATGACTTCAGGCATTGCGATCCTCAGGCTTTGCCGCCTCAGTCAGGAGCGGCTTCGGTATCTCAGCACGCCCGACGCGCGGGCAGATTAGAAACATTCTAACTATAGGATTTCCTGCTGTGCTTTGCCGCGGCGCAGGCTATAAGCAGCCGCAACGTGCGGCTTCTAGCACGGGTAGCAGGGCAAAAAGCAAGCATTTTGCGGGCCCTAGCGACGATCGGAACCGGTTTGGCAAGCGAACGCACCTATTTCGACTGGAACGCGACCGCGCCCCTGCGGGCGGAGGCGCGCGCCGCCATGCTTGCCGCGCTGGACAGCCCCGGAAACGCCTCGTCGGTCCATGGCGAAGGCCGGTCCGCCCGGCAACGGCTGGAGACGGCGCGGCGACAGGTCGCCGCCCTGGTGGGCGCAGAGGCCAGGGAAGTCACCTTCGTGTCCGGCGCGACCGAGGCCAATGCGCTGGCGCTCCAGCCCGGGATCGCCGACCGTCTTTTCGTGTCGGCGGTGGAGCATCCCTCGGTGCTTTCGGGTGGCCGCTTCGCGCCTGAGCAGGTCGAAATCCTCCCGGTCGACGGCAACGGCATCGTCGATCTCGACGGTCTGGCGCGCGTGCTTGAGAAGGCCGAGCGGCCGCTGGTTTCGGTCATGCTCGCCAACAACGAGACCGGCGTGATCCAGCCGATCGCCGCGATCGCCGCGATCGTCCATGCCGCCAATGGTCTTCTTCACGTCGACGCTGTGCAGGCCGCCGGTCGCATACCGGTCGACATGCGCGCACTCGGCGCCGACCTCATGAGTCTGTCCTCGCACAAGCTCGGCGGGCCGCAGGGGGCGGGTGCGCTGATTGTCCGGGCGGGTCTTTCGGTGGCTCCCATGATCCGCGGTGGCGGCCAGGAGCGGGGTGTCCGCGCCGGCACCGAGAATGTCGCCGCCATCGCCGGCTTCGGCGCGGCGGCCGAGGCGGCATCTGCGAGGCTCGCGGTGGACGCTCCGCGCATGGCCGCGTTGCGCGACCGGCTGGAGGCTGGCCTGCGCGCGGCGACCCCCGACGCCGTCATTTTCGCCGCTGGCGTCGATCGGCTTCCCAACACGACTTTGGTCGCCCTGTCCGGCATAAAGGCGGAGACCGCGCTAATCGCCTTCGATCTCAACGGCTTCGCCCTGTCCTCGGGCTCCGCCTGTTCCTCCGGCAAGGTCGCCGCGTCGCACGTCCTCGCCGCGATGGGCGTGGAACCCACGCTGGCGCGCGCCGCGATCCGCATCTCTCTTGGGGCCACGACCTCCGAATCCGAGGTGGAAAGCCTTCTCATTGCTTGGAAAAAGCTGGTTCCGACATTACTTAAGAACCAGCCATCCCAGGGTCTTGCCGCCTGACGGCGGCCTCATCAGGAACGATCGCGAAACGAAGTAGCGAACCGAACCATAACCGACAAATCCAACCCGCGGTCCTTGCAACCGTGAGCGGAGGGAAGAATGCCGGCCGTA
>Ga0265342_10001154_pt1 | contig 25190 bp, 15 predicted proteins | sample 4CB327metaG_FD_203125 | JGI IMG/M metagenome (GOLD analysis project Ga0265342, IMG submission 203125) | Rhizosphere microbial communities from Carex aquatilis grown in University of Washington, Seatle, WA, United States - 4-CB3-27 metaG | ecosystem: Host-associated > Plants > Roots >... | reverse complement strand
CATTTGAACAAGCGTTCAAATGAGAGAGGAAACAGTCGTGGTTTCGGAATGTACGACTCGGGTCATTCACCCCGCGGCGGTGAAGAGGGCAAAGGCCCTCATTCCGGCCGAGTTTGAAACAGGCGAGTTGGAGCAATTCTTCAAAGTACTGGGAGATGGCACCCGCCTACGCATCCTGCATGCACTCTTGGCGGGAGAATTGTGCGTCTGCGACCTTGGCGAGACCCTCGACATGAGCGTCTCGGCGGTAAGCCACCAGTTGTCCGTGCTGCGAGCCGCCCGATTGGTGTCCCACCGGCGGGACGGGAAAGTCATGTACTATTCCTTGAGCGATTCGCACGTCAGCACTGTACTGGAGTCGGTGCGTACACACCTGGGCGAATAGGAATCATCGATGAAGGCGCGAAAAGATCTCATCATCCTCGGCGTAGCGGCCCTCCTCACCGGAGGGGCGATGCTCGCAGATCGTTTCGCCGCCATACCCGCCTGGCCCGTTGTTCGCTACGCTGTCTACATCGTCGCGTACCTGGTTGCAGGCTGGAACGTCCTTGCCGCGGCGGGACGCGGCATTTTGCGCGGCAAGTTCTTGGGGGAAAGCTTTCTGATGACGGTCGCGACGGCCGGCGCCCTTGTCATCGGTCAGCTCCCCGAAGCAGTCGCCGTCATGGTTTTCTACAAGATCGGTGAGATGCTCCAGGATCGCGCCGTGGATGGCAGCAAGCGCTCCATCCAGCGCGTCCTCGATTTGCGGCCCGATTCCGCCCGCGTTATCCGCAACGATGCCTTCGTCGATGTGCGCCCGGAGGAAGTAGCGGTTGGCGAGAGGATCCTCGTACGACCGGGAGAACGGATTCCCCTTGACGGAACGGTGATCACCGGGCACGGCTTTGCCGACACGGCAGCCATCACGGGGGAGCCCACACCGCGCCACGTTCACCCCGGCGCGGAGCTTTTGGCCGGATTCATCAGCACTGACGGCTCCATAGAAATGCGTGTTTCGCGTCTTGCCGGGGATTCGGGCACCGCGCAGATCGTGCGCATGGTGAAAGCCGCGTCTCAGAGCAAGGCGCGCACCGAACGCTTCATTACCCGCTTTGCACGCATCTATACCCCTGTCGTGGTGATCGCGGCCGCGGGGATCGCATTCCTGCCGCCGCTTTTGGTCCCCGGGGCGACGCTGGCGACCTGGGTGTCGCGGGCGCTCACAATGCTCGTCATATCCTGTCCATGCGCACTGGTCATCAGCATACCTCTCGGGTACTTCGGCGGGGTGGGGGGCGCGGCGCGTCATGGGATTCTCGTCAAAGGCGCTACCTATCTGGATGTCCTTGCCGGGGTGAAGACGGTGGTGTTCGACAAGACGGGCACCCTGACGCGCGGAGTATTCGACGTGCGATCCGTGGAACCGCGCAACGGCATTTCAGCGGCCCAACTCTTGAGTTACGCGGCACACGCGGAGGCTCATTCGAATCATCCTATCGCCTCCTCGATACGCCGCGCGTACGGCGCCCCCGTTGAAGGGGCCTCCTCCGCGGATTACCGCGAGATTGGGGGACAAGGAGTATTCGCCCGTGTTGAAGGGCACGAGATCATGGCCGGCAATGATCGTCTCCTCCACGAGCAATCAGTTACGCATGACACATGCTGTGTGGATGGGACCGCGGTCCATGTGGTCGTTGACGGCCACTACGCCGGGTACCTCGTCATTGGGGACGAGACGCGCGGCGATGCGGCGGCCGCCCTCCAGAGCCTGCGCTCTCTGGGTATCACCCATACCGCGCTCCTCACCGGCGACGACTCGGTGGAGGCTACGCGCACGGCGAAGGCATTGGGAATCGACGAGGCGTACGGCGACCTTCTCCCGCAAGACAAAGTGAGCACTCTGGAGCGCATCATGGCGGAGCGGCGCGGCCGGGGAGCCACCGCCTTTGTCGGAGATGGTATAAACGACGCGCCGGTGCTCGCGCGCGCGGACGTGGGCGTGGCCCTGGGCGCGGGGGCCGCCGATGCGGCCGTGGAGACGGCGGACGTGGTTCTCATGGCGGGCTCGCCGCGCGCCCTCGTACAGGCCATTCAGCGCGCGCGCGGGACCCGGGCCATCGTGATTCAGAACATCGTGCTGGCACTCGGCGTCAAGGGAGTGTTTCTCGCCCTGGGCGCATTCGGCATCGCCACCATGTGGGAAGCGGTGATCGCCGACATGGGTGTGGCATTGGCGGCGATCCTCAACGCGACCAGGGCGATGCGATAGCGCTACTCGCCGTCCTTTTCCCTTATTTCCACGCGGCGGATCTTTCCACTGATGGTTTTGGGAAGCTCGGTGACGAACTCCACGATCCGAGGATATTTGTACGGCGCGGTCGTCTTCTTGACGTGGTTTTGCAGCTCCTCGGCAAGCTCAGGACCCGCCGTGTAGCCCTTTGCAACGACCACGGTCGCCTTCACCACGGCGCCGCGGTCGGCATCCGGCACGCCGGTCACCGCGCACTCCAGGACCGCCGGATGCTCGATCAATGCGCTTTCTACCTCGAACGGACCTATGCGGTACCCCGAGCTTTTGATCACGTCGTCGGTTCGCCCGACGAACCAGTAGTAACCATCCTCGTCCTTCCATGCGACGTCCCCCGTGCGGTACACCCCATCATGCCACGAGCGGGCCGTCAGATCCGGATCCCGATAGTAGCCATGGAACATGCCTACCGGCACCCGCTGGTCGGTACGCACGACGATCTGGCCTTTCTCCCCCACCTCGCACGGCGTGCCATCGTCGTTCACCAGATCGATGTCGTAGCCGGGGGAGGGCAGACCCATGGAGCCCGGTTTCGGTTCCATCCAAGGAAACACCGCGATTGCCACGGTCATTTCGGTCTGACCGTATCCCTCACGCAGCTTGAGGCCGGTCTGGTCGAGGAATTGCGAGTACACTTCGGGATTCAATGGCTCACCGGCCACGGCACAATGCTTCATGTTGGAAAAATCGTATTGACGCAGGTTCTCCTTGATGAAAAATCGGTACATGGTAGGCGGCGCGCAGAACGTCGTTACCTTGTGACGACAGATCACCGACAGGAGCGCCGAGGGTACGAATCGATCATAGTCGTAGACGAACACACCCGACCCGCAAAGCCACTGCCCGTAGATTTTCCCCCACGCGGCCTTGGCCCATCCGGTGTCCGCTACGGTGAGATGGAGCCCTCCGTCCTGCACGTTTTGCCAGTACTTTGCCGTGAGGATGTGACCCAGAGGGTAGGCGAAATCGTGCTGCACCATTTTCGGCATGCCGGTGGTTCCGGATGTGAAGTAGAGCAGGCTCGGGTCGGAGTTTTCCGTAGGCATACGATCGAGGACGGGTTGGGCCCGCGCCATCTCTTCACCAAGGTTTTTCCATCCCGACCGCGCGTTGCCCAGCGTGATGCGATGACGAAGCGTCGGGGATTCCGCCACCGAGGAATCGACGTTTTCCATGACCGCGGCTTCCGCCACGCAGACGATCGCCTTGACCGAGGCAGCGTTGTTTCGATACACGAGGTCTTTTTTCGTGAGCAAGTGGGTTGCGGGAATGGCGATGGCCCCGATGCGATGCAGGGCGAGGAGACAGAACCAGTATTCGTAGCGACGCTTCAGAATGAGCATCACCGGATCCCCCCGGCCGATGCCGAGGGAGAGGAAGAAAGTTGCGGCGCGTTTGGACAGCTCCGCAATCTGGGCGAAGGTGAACGTCGCCTCTTCGCCGCCCTCGTTGCACCAGACCAGGGCCGTGCGCTGCGGCTCCTCGGCGGCAATGGAGTCCACGACGTCCCACGCAAAATTGAAGCTTTGCGGGACGGTGATCTTGAAGTTTTCACGGAAATCCTCATAGGAGGAGAATGCGGTCCGGGAGAGGAAGCGTTCGAGCATCGGGCTGACCTCGCTTTCTAGAGGATTACGGCAAGGAACCGAGCGGGGATACCGCCCACCGCTTTCATGCCGTGACTGTGACGCGCATCGAAGTAGATGGAGTCACCGGCGGTGAGCACCACCTCGTGATCTTCAACGACAACCTTGAGCGTCCCTTCCAGCAGATAGGTGAACTCCTGGCCTGGGTGCGTATTCATGGGGACAGGTTCCGCTTCCGGATGCGGCTCCACGGTAATAAGGAATGGCTCCATCTTCTTGTCGATGAAGTTGAACGCGAGACTCTGGTAGTTGTAATCGCGTCTGCGCTCGACCTTCACCCCTTTGCCGGCGCGCGTAACCGCATAGAGCCGGAGGCGCGGCTCTTCGCCCGTGAGCAGCGAGGAGAGCTCCACGTGGAACATTCCCGCCACTTGATAGAGGAAACTCGCTGGAATGTCGCTTTTCCCGCTCTCATAGGCGCGATAGGTCTCAACCGAGACCCCGAGGTCCTGCGCGCACTTTTCCACGGTGAGTTGAGCGATGTCGCGCAGTCCGCGGATTCTGTCCGCGATCATCCTGATCTGATCGTTCATGAAGGCCTCCCGGCGTTGGAAAAGGGGACTTTCGCATTCTATAGCAAAAATGGGGAGGGTCAAGTGAGAAAGAACGGGCCATCCAGGCCGACTGTCCTGGATGGCCCTACAGAAGGAGGTTCTATGAAGATTCACTACATAAACAGCCGAGCCGAGAAAAGGTTACGATACTTGTCACTCATGCCCCATCCCGTCTATACTACATCCAGGAATCCCACATGGCGGAACGGATTGGCGATTTTTTGGTACGAACGGGTGCATTGCAGCAAGCCCAGGTCGAAGCGGTCATTGCCGCCCAGAAATCGGGAGATGCGCGCACGTTCGGAGAGATTGCCATTTCGCTCGGCTATGCGACACGTGAGGCGGTCGGCGCCTTCGAGGCGTCCAAGACCAGTTGATCCCACGCCCTTTTTGAGAGATGAAAGGCAGCAATCCCAGTGGCTCGCTCGCTCTATTTCGCGACTGATTCAACAGGAAGCTTGGCGCTCGCCACGTCCATGGAGCACGCGGTCTTCGAGGTCCTCGGTGTCCCCGAAGAATACACGGACGAAGCGGCTCAGCAGATCACCGAAACGGTGCACAAGGCCGGGGTGATCGTCGGCCGCGCCCGCACGGGCAATCGCGGCGGACCTATCCGCATAACCTGGACCGCGCTCGTGGAAAAGGGGATCGCGGCAGGTGTTCTCGAGCAGATCGACGCCTGAGGGGCGCTTCTCTTTCCGTCTGATTTGACCGCGCAACGTCCTCTCTCTATCTTCACACCTGATGAGCATACGGGTCTCAATCCATCCACGGACGCGCATAGGTACCGTGGCGCTGAGCGTGGCGGACCTCGATCGCCAAATCGCCTTTTACGAGAAGGCGCTGGGGTTTGTCCTGCATTGGAAAGCCGACGGTAAGGCAGGCCTCGGAGCCGGCCGCGATGACCTGCTCGAGCTTGCTGAAGCAAAAGGCGCGCGACGCGTCCCACGCACCACCGGTCTCTATCATTTCGCCGTCCTGCTCCCTGACCGGCATGCACTGGCGCGCGCCGTTGCACGGCTTTTCTCTCAGGAGTATACCAACTATCCCACCGACCATGTCATGACAAAGACCACTTATCTTCGGGATCCCGAAGGACAAGAGATCGAGATCTATGCCGAATCCCCCGAGGACGGGATCATGGGTATGGAGAACGGAAAGATGTTCGCCCGCCATGCGGACGGCACGGCGAGCGATGGCCGCGAGCCTCTGGATCTGGACCGACTCTTTGGCGAACTTTCTCCGGGCGAGGAATTGGCAGGGCCGATCAGCCCGCAGGCGCGGATCGGGCACGTCCATCTTTATGTCCGGGATCTCGATGAGGCGATGAGTTTTTACACCGAGGTCGTCGGTTTCGATTCGATGGGCGACTCGCCCGAGGCTCGCATGGGCATGGTTTCAGCGGGAGGCTATCATCACCATATCGGGTTGAACACGTGGCAGGGGCAAGGAGCGCGGCCGGCGCCTGCCGGCTCGCAAGGTCTGCGCTGGTTCACGATCCTCCTGCCCACCGAGGCGGAGCGCGAGCGCGTGGTGCGTGCCATCGGGCAAGGTGACGTCGTGGTGGAACACACCGAGGAGGGTATCCTCGTGCGGGACCCTTCCGGCAACGCGATGAATCTTCGCGTCGCTACATCTTGAATCCAACGGGCAGATAAGCGCCGTAGAAAGCTAGATAATCTTGATACCCTTCCGGCACCCGCCTGCGTTCGGCTACAACGATGAGGATGCGAGGCTCCCAGGGGCTCACGACCTGCCCTTCCACACGGACATCCGCGGCGGCGACGTGGTCCTTGGCGGCAACGAGCTTGGATCCTCGTGCATGCGACAGGAGGGTCAGGGTGTAGGATTGCACTCTCGTGTCCGAGTACTCGTCTTCCTGGGGATCGTCGGTAACCTCGAGATCAGTGCTGTAACGATCCCCCGTGCTCACCAGCGGAAACGGTCTCACGGCGAGTGCGGCTGTCTGCCTTATGCCGAACGCCTCGAGTTTCATGGTGACCTCGACGCTGCTTCGACGCCAGGATTCCGCGGGCGAGTCTTCAGTGGAATCAGGCCAGTCAAGGCTGTCGTCCTCGTGGCGGTACACTTCGCTGTCCTTAACGGTATCGACGATGACATAAGAGTAGATGGTGCCGTCTTGTTCGTCATCGGAGCGCGATTCCAGGTACGCGAACTTGCCGTCCGTGGACCAGCCGAAGGGATGGAAAGTGAACCCGGGATTGGGGTTGTCGCCCAAATCAGGCAGATCGGCGGGCTCGGGAAGCGTGAACCCCGCGGCGGGCACAACCCCCGCGCCGGCAAGCGTCAGCCACGCGGCGCAAAGAAGCGACCGAGCCAACGGCATCCCGTTCCTATACCAATCGCTCCGCATTCATCAGCCCTTGTGAAAAGTAGAAAATCCGCAGGCTGGAGGCAATGGAATCGCTGCGCACATTCTCGGATGAGGCTCTGTTCCTTGTCGGGAGACCTCGGCGATGCTACGATCCCGTTCCAGGTACTACGATGAGGGAAAAGCAGGCACAGCTCCCGTTGACGAGCGCCGTGGAGGCAATGATTCTCGAGGAGCTTCTCGAGCAGGATGGGGTCCCTCATTTCATTCGGTCATTCCAGGACCGTGCCTATGGAGCTTTGTGGCAATTCAAGGAAGGGTGGGGATTCGTGGAAATACCGGTGCAATACGCAAGCGGTGTCGAAGCCCTGCTCTCGCTAATGCGGAGAAGCCGTGAGGACATCGCACGGAGCTTCGATGATGAGGAAGAGGTGCGCTGACAGCCCGTCTTCCTGCCCCGAGAAGGCATCGGTAGCCGAGGCGATGCCTGCACCACAAATTAGCGGTATTTTCGAGAGGTAGAAGCGTTTTCGGGCGCTCCAGAGGGGGGCATGCATGTCCGATATCGACGAAGGAGCGGCTCAGAAAAATCCGGCATCCTCAAAGCCGGCGTGGGTCGCCGGTCTCAAGAAATATGAAAAGCCGAGCTGGCGAAAAGCCACGTGGCAGCTCATCAATACCCTGATACCCTATTTCGGTCTGCTCGTTCTCATGTATCTGACCATGAAGTGGCGATTGCCATATGCGGTGACGCTGCTACTTGCGATTCCCGCCAGCGCGTTGCTCGTACGCATTTTCATTTTTTTCCATGATTGCACTCACGGCTCTTTTGTCGCCAATCAAGCGGCGCGGGACATGATCGGCAGAATCCTCGGTCTTCTCGTATTCACCCCTTATGCCGACTGGCGCCACGCCCACGGTGTCCATCATTCCACTTCGGGCAATCTGGATCGCCGCGGCGTCGGGGACGTGTGGACGATGACGGCCGAGGAGTATAGCGCAAGCTCTCCCTTGCGGCGTTTGGGCTATAGACTTTTCCGCAACCCGTTCGTCATGTTCGGCATCGGGCCGATTTATACCTTCGTGATTGGTCATAGATTTCCGCCCCGCGGCTCGAATCGGAAGCAGCTCACGAGCGTGCTCCTGGTCGATGTCGTACTGGCAGTGATACTCGTCACGGCTGCGCTCACGATCGGCCTACGAACATATCTGCTCATCCAGATGCCCATCATGTTTATAGGCGGTGCCGGCGGGGTGTGGCTCTTTTACGTGCAACATCAATTCGACCCCTCTTATTGGGCGAGAACCGAGGACTGGGGCTCGATGGAGGCGGCGTTGCAGGGCGCCTCATACTACAAGCTCCCGCCGCTGCTGCAGTGGATCTCGGGAAACATCGGTCTCCATCACATTCATCACCTGCGGCCGCGGATCCCCAACTACAACCTCCAACAATGCCTGAATGAAACCCCCGAGCTTCAACTGCGCGACCCTCTCTTGCTCGGCCGGAGCCTCCGATCCGTTCATCTCAAGCTTTGGGATGAGAAACAGAAGCTCCTCCTCACCTTCCGTCAGATGGCGCGTCAGCTGAGGAGATCCACCGCAGTCTGAGCCGGTTACGCGCCCGGTCCCTCCCACGGTCGATTTTTCATCGGCTCACCCATGCTGGAACACTCGTGGAGCAAGTGTTCCGTAGAACACCTCCAAAGGAACTATTATCTAAAATATCGCATATTCAGCTGTCGACCCCTCGCCGAAAGGCCTAAGAAACTGACTAAACCGCCTGGCATACATATTGCTTGTCCTACATACGGCGCTGATGGCGCGAAAGGCGGCACGAGGTATGAAGGCTTCGATCAGAAGAAAACTCACCCTGGGTTTCATCGCTACGGCGGCTATTGCGGCACTGGTCGGCGGAGTCAGCATCTTGGCTCTGTTTCGTCTCAACGCGACGGTCGATGCATACGCAACACAGAGCGTCCAACTCGTCGACAGCGCGCGACAAATCCATATTCTGCTCCTTGAAGCGCTCGCGGCGGAAAAAAACTTCACGAACAACGGGGATCAGGCCTCGATCGACACATTCCGCACCGATCTGGATCAAATCGGCGCTATGGCGTTGAACAGCAAGAATTCATTGCCGGCAGGCGACACCGTCTCCCGCGATTTTCAGGACAAGCTGATTCAACAAGCAGCTTTATTCGAGAAGGGCTTTCTCACCATCGCCTCGGAAGGGAACTCGACGGGGAACGCCGATGCGGGGCTTCAAGGCCAGTTTCGAAATGCCGCCCATGAAGTCGAGGCGATGGTGACCTCCATGGGAAACCTTCTCTTGGAGAGAGACTACCTGACGATCCGACGCCACGAGAAGGATTACCTCCTCCGCGGCGACCAGACATACGTAGAGCAGGTTGCGACCAGTATCAATGATTTCAAGACGCACATGGCGCACTCCGCGCTTCCCCCTGCGACACAGGATTCGCTGTCCAAGCTCTGGGATACCTACGCTGGCTTGTTCGAGCAATTGGTTCATGCCAACGCCGCGGTAGCGTCTAACGACACTCTCGGCGCCGGCGTGCTCGCGACGATCGCCGACAACGTGAGAGACGCGCAGGCGGACGGCAAGGCGGAATTCGATTCCCTTGTCACTCTGCGCACGGCGGTCATGATCGCCATTATCGCGGCCGTCATCGCCGGCATCGGGCTCGCACTCCTCCTCGGGCTCCTCCTTGCCAATGGGATCACGCGACCGCTGTCGCAGATCGTTTCCGCGGCCAAGCTCATGGCGGAAGGCGACCTGAGCCACGCGGTGAACGTCCGTGCCCGCGACGAGGTGGGCGCACTTGCGCAGGCTTTCAACCATATGACGGAGAAGCTCACGGGCATGCTCCAGCACGTGCAGGATTCTTCGGTCCAACTGGCCTCGACGAGCGAGGAGATATCGGCCGGCGCGCATCAGCTCGCCGCGGGCGCCCAGGATCAAGCGGCGGCCCTGGAGGAGACAAGCGCGGCTATCGAGGAGCTCAGCACCTCGGTGAGCCAGGTGGCGGAACACACTCTCTCCCAATCGGCCTCCGCTGAGGAGTCGGCAACGAGCATCCAGCAGCTCGCGGCGACCGTGGATCGCATCGCGGCAACCCTGGAGTCGGTATCCAACACGGCGCGCGAGGCCATGAACAAGGCCACGGAGGGAGCGCAGTCGGTGACGATGGTGGTCGAGGCCATCCACACGATCTCCGCCGGCTCCGAGAAGATCGCGGGCATCGTGACCGTCATTTCCGATATCGCCGACCAAACCAACCTGTTGGCCTTGAACGCGGCCATTGAAGCGGCGCGTGCCGGTGAGCATGGCCGCGGATTTGCGGTCGTTGCCGACGAAGTGAGCAAGCTCGCCAGCCGCAGCGCATCTTCGACGAAGGAAATAACGCAGCTCATAACCGCCAGCGACAGATCGGTCGGCGAAGGGGTGAAGATCGCGCAGGGCACGCTGCAGGCTATGGACGGCATCATTGCCGGATCGCGCTCGACGAGCCGACTCATCGAGGAGCTCACGGAAACGATTCGCATAGGAGTGGCGGGTATTCACGAGGTGGACCACGCGATGAAGCTCATGAGTGAGATGAGCCAGAGCATCTCCTCATCCACGCAGGAGCAATCCGCCAACACACGGCAAATCGGATCCACCGTTGAAAACCTCAACGAGCTCACCCAGCAGACGGCAAGCGCATCGGAACAAATGTCCGAGGCGACAACCGGGCTCTCGCGGATGGCTCAAAATTTGCAGGCACAGGTGGAGCTGTTCACGTTTTCACAGGCCACGGAGGCTGCGGCCCTCGGCGGCCAAACGTTGGGAATCAACAGTAATCCCGCCGCGCTTCCGTCTGCAATGTGAGTTCGGCGGCTACTCGGATTCTCGGCGGTTCTTCATCTCAGCCTCCATGCGCGCGTAGGCCGCGGTGCCCAACGGATAGAAGAAGAGCAGAATAATGCCAATGACGAGGAAGGCGAGGGGCACGAGCGTCATGAGAAGGGAAATGCCCGTAAGCGCCCGCGGCCCCTGCATCGCATTTGGTACATAGCCGAATGCGTCGAGCAGAAAGCCAGCGAGGAATCCGGCGAAAGCCTGTGACAGCTTCAAACCGAAGGTGAAGAAGCCGTAAAGGAACCCTTCCTGTCGGACCCCTGTTCGCCAGATCGAATACTCGACGGTGTCGGGTATCATCGCCCAGGGGAAGAGATAGATCGTCGACACGCCGATGCCGGCAAATACGAGGATGACGAGCACCATGGCCGTGGTTGGCGCGGGAACGAAGGAAAAGACAGCAAGAGCCGCGGCGAGCAGGATCATGCCGGCGAGGAATGCGGTCTTCTTCCCGAAACGACGCGAGACGGCAAGCCAGAGGGGAACGGAGGCCATTGCCGCCCCGAAGAGGCAGAGAAATCCTATCGATATGAGCTTTTCGGCACCAAGCACGTATTTGAAATAGTAGTTGATGGTCGAAGCGATGACGTAGTTGGAAACCGTACAAGCGACGAAGGCGAATCCGAGGAGGAGAAATGGCCCGTTTCCTCCCATTGCCTTCAGGCTCTCGCGAAACCCGGTTCGCTTTTCTTTGGTCACCTCCTTGTGCTCGAATGAAGAACGAAACGCGATCAGTGTCGTTATGGCGAGAATTACACCGAACACGACCCCGACGCCTCGAAAACCGGCCCTCTCATTCGAGAACAGCCCCACGATAGGGCGCGTGGCAACCCCTGCTATCAAGGTCCCGATTATGGCGAACGTCATACGATACCCCGACAGGGATGAACGCTCGTGAGCGTCGTCGGTCATGACATAGGTCAATGAGGCATAGGGAATGTTGACGAAGGCCAACGCCGTCCCGAAGAGGAGGAAGCTCGCCATGGCGAAAATCGACCTGCCCGTCTGATCGAAATGAGGGCCGACGAAAAGCAGAAAGAATGCCAGCGCGAAGGGTACCGCTCCGAAAAGCAGGTACGGCCGCTTGCGGCCCCAGCGTGACTGGGTACGATCCACGAGCTGGCCGACGAAGGGATCGATGCAGGCGTTCCACAGTTTTGACACCAGAAAAATGATGCCCGCAAAGGCGGGTGATATGCCAAACACGTCGGTGTAGAAATAGAGGAGATACAGCGTCACGGCGTTGAGGACGATATTCGTTCCGAAATCGCCCACGCCGTAACCCGCTTTTGTCGAAACTCTCAGGGTCTTTTGCCCATCCATCAGCGCGCTCCTCCTTCAGATGTAGCAGGCGACATCGAGGGACTGCCGCCATGGCCGTGGTGTATGCACGAGCTCAGGGAAGAAAAGAGCGCACTCCGCGATGGCGGAGAGAGCCCCTGTCAGTCGGTGTGTGTTCGGATAATGGGAGAACAGGAAGTCGCGGTCGTTCAAGGTTCGCTCCGCGGTTGCCAGATACCGCTGACAGGCGACCGCGACATCGTCCTTGCGGTAGCCCTGGGCGTTCCTGCTGGAACGTGTGCAACAATACAGGCCGTCAAGGTCGATGCAGTAGGTAACCGTGCCGTCCCAAAGCCCGTTGTCGTGCTGGAGGCGCAGACTTTCGTCCACGATGCGCTCGGGATAACGCCATGGGCGTTTCATGAACTCGTAGACGTAGTACATATGAAAGGCCCCGCCCATTTCGTGTTTGGTGGGACGACGAATGAGACCGAGGCGATGCACGATTCCCCGGCACCAGAAGCCGGAGCGGGGATCGGCCTCCCTGTCCAGCCAATCGAAGTACCTGGCATAAAAGGGCTCATTCCCTTCACCCGTCATGGCAAGGGCGGCGGGAACGCCGGAGACGACGTGCGACCCGGGCCAGATGATGGACCACGTTACCCCAGCAAGCCAGCGTTCCATGGAATTCGAGTCCTGCATGATCGGCGCCGCCCACGATAGGGGCCGCGCCGGCCGTCGGCCGAGGAGAGTGAGGGCGGCGATGGCATAGGCCGTAGTGTGTTCGCGGTGGTGGTTCGTATGCGACTTCGTGTACCATCCTTCGTCATTCTGGAATCTGTTGATCACCGCGGCCCACGAATCCTTCTCCGACTCCTCCAGGTTCCACTCGTTCATCGTGTAACGATTGATGAGTATGTCCGTCGTCCCGTACGAGCACGTCGGCGCGCCCGCCAGATAACCGAACTCGCCCACACCACCCTCTCGTCGGAACTGCCGCTCCCACGAGGGATAGAGCTCCTCCTGAAATCGTGAAAAATCGAATCTTCTCATCGCGCTTCTCCCTCACGGTAGATGCGGCGGAGTGTGGCGTATGCTTCCTTGGGCACGCGGTCCTCGCTTACGATTCCCTTGAGATTCCGAAACGGCTTGGGATTCGTAGGAAACCAGGAGCAGTAGAAATCGGAGAACACCCAGGGTGACATGCCAATGATGAATGGCCGATCTCGGATGATTGATGCGTATTCCTGGATGAGCCGGGCTTGATAGCTTTCGGAATACGTCCTTCCGGCCATCACCCGCTCGCCACCCTGCCATTCACCGTCCTCATCGCGACGCCCTGGTGCCGCATCCGCGCCGAACTCGGAGACGATCATAGGCTTGCCGGGGAATGCCGCGTGCACTGCATCGAGGTGCCGCGCCGCGTCCTCGATCCTGCCGTAGTACCACCCCGAATACAGGTTGACGGAAACGACATCCATGAATGTAGATGCACGCCGATGGCGGTCCAACGCCGGCTTGTCGTATGTCTGCTCCGCCATGCTCACCGGCCGGGTGGGATCCAGCGCGCGTGCAACTTCACGGAGCCAGGCGCAGGCGCGGGCGCCGGAGGGGAAGAGATCCCACGTCTCGTTTCCGACGTACCACAAGATCACGGCGGGATTGTTGCGATCACGCTCGATGAGCTCTGCCAGCTCGCGCTGAGCGTGCAGGAGTGAACGACGATTCATCGTCTGGCGTTTGCCCAGCCAGCGCAGAGGGATGGTCCATGGCTTGCCCTTTTCGGCGAACCAGGCGACGAAGCCCATGCCGGTTTGATAGTTGGCGATCTCCTCGCTCAGGAGGAGACCACGATCACGCGCCGCCGCGCTCTCACGCGCAGCGTGAGGGTAATGAGCCATGCGGATGTAGTTGGCGCCCAGCCCGGTGATCAGATCCAGATCGCGGGCGATGCTCGACGCGTTCTGCGTAGCTCCGAGAATCGGATCGTCCTCGTGCTTGCAGATGCCTCTGAGAAAGAGCGGCTCTCCATTCAGAAGCAGCGTCTCGCCCTGGATGCGGACGCTGCGAATGCCAGTGAGGACGCTGACCTCATCGCGATCTTCGCCATGTCCTGCAGAAATTCTCACCGAATAGAGGGCGGGGTTTGCCGGCGAGTAACGCAGCGGCTCCAGAACAGGAAGGATAAATGTCGCGCTTTCGAACGCACGGTTTCCCGAAAGGGGTTTGGCGGCGTTTCCGATGGGTCGGCCCTGGGGGTCGAGCAACTCGCACCTGATTTCGAATCCGCCTTTTCGCGCATGGTCGTGAACCAGGATCCTCACCCTCATGGTGGCTCCCGCGCTTTCCTCCATCGGTGTGCATTCCACCTTGAAGATGTAAGGCGAGCGCAGAGACTCCAAAGCGACGTCACGATAGATGCCGCCATAGGTATGCCAGCCGCTGCGATGGTGCTTCCATGTCTTCGGTGGCAATGAGAACGACGTGAGGCGATTGTCCACCCGCACTACCAGAAGATTGTCGCCTCTCAGGTCGATTGCGCCTGCCGTGTCCAGCACGAGGCTTCCGTATCCTCCCTCGCGGCCGCCAAGCGAATGCCCGTTGAGCCATACGCGCGAGCGGACGAGTATGCCATCGAATCTGAGGAGCAGGAGCCGTCCGTCGGTGGGCAATTCTCCTACGACGAATGTTCGTGAGTACCAGACCGGGCACTGGAGTGTCGCGCGTCCGCTCGAAGCCGAATTGAAGACGGAAGGCACTTCGATGGGTTGCCACTCTTCACGGCCCCGCGCCTGGTACCAGCCCTCACGTACGCCCCTGTCGCGCGGGTCCTCGCGAAATCCCCACGTCCCTTCGAGGCTAATCCTGTCACGATGGTCAGCGTCAAACCATGTCTGCGCAGGAAGCCCGTTCTCCATGAGGAACGGAATTCCATCCGTCTGGCGGATCTCGAAGCTCTCATCGCGTGCGCCGACACACACAGGGAAACGAGTATACGAGCGCTTTGCCGGCATGATGTGGTCAAAGTATTGATGATGCCCCGGCTCCTGTCAACCCGGCATCTATTCGGTCCGAGGCGTCGCCGGTCAGTGCCGCCTAATACGGCAGGACAGGGGAACTATCGGGCAGTCGTAGGCTCCATGACCGATTGGCAATCGAAGATGCACTGGGCTCCTCCAGTGCGGCGGCTTGGCGTCAGGGCCTGTAGCTACAACTCGCCTCCCACCCGCTCATTCTGCTGATCGGGAGTAATCCCGCTTCCGTGCACTTGCCACCCGTGATACTATCCGAATCGGTTCCATAATCGTTGTCGTGCGTGATTTGATTTTCTGGAAGTCAATTATGAAATGTGGTGGGTACAGATTGAACGGCAGACGCTATCTTGAAGTCCTCTGTATTCTATCTCTTACTCCATCGCTTGCCAGTTGCTGCAGCATTGCCACCCCATTCTCCGCGACGACATCTTCGAGGCCGGGCGGGCAACATCCGGCAGAAAATGCATCAGGCTTGAGCGTGGATCCAACTCCCGCCCCAGAGAAAATTGCGCTCGCTGAAGAATCCCGTAGGCTTCCGATTGGTGATATAAAAGGTGTTCGCGAAGCAGCGGCTTCGGTTCAGGCGCGTGGTTCACATTGTGCCATAGCGATCTATAGGTTGCACAGTGGATTGCCGATCCAATTCCCGTCGTGAAGGGGGTGGACATGGATCTCAGAAGGGCGACGACGTTGTTTCTGTCGGCTGCGCTGACTACCGTCATCCTGGTGGCGTGCACAAGCGAGCGGCCTAACGCGCAAGGAAGCGCGATATCGGATCTCACCTTCAGCGGCTTGGGGGGGAGTAGAGCGCCCGCCGCATCACGTCTGGACACGAGCAGCGGGAACGCAAGGTCTGACAGCGGAGCCGAGGGGAGCGGTCGGATGTCCCCGCTGCAGGCGGAGTGGGCGAAGCAGATCATCGGTAAGGGGGACGGGGGAGTGGGATACTACGCCTTGTGCGTGGATACAAGAGGAAACATCTATGCGGCCGGGGAAGTCTGGGTCGGGGCGGACTTTGGCAATGCAGTTTCCGCTGAGGCACCATCTTCGGGAGAGTCACCACTGTTGGTCAAGTATGACGCCAAGGGCAATGCACTGTGGGCAAGTACAGCGGCAGAGGCACCGAGTCAGTCGTGGTTCACATGTCTGGCAGTTGACAGCCTGGGAAACGCATATGCGGCTGGGAGGATGGATGCGGGCACGCTGGATTTTGGCGGGGGGGTCGAGATCACGAGTGAGTACCAGGGGCAGAACATGGTGCTGGTGAAGTTCGACGCGAACGGAAAAGCCCTCTGGGCGCGAACGGTGGACAAGCCTGATGGGGAAACATGGGTGGAAGGAATAGCGGTGGACAAGGGCGGAAACGCCTACGTCGCCGAATACCACCGCTCGCGCACACAGGCAAACTTCACTCAGAAGGCCCCTGGATTTTTCAGGACTCCGGGAGACGGCATTGCCGGAATGATCGTGAAGTTCGACAGCTCGGGGCGAGCACTGTGGGTGGGGACTTCGACCGGAGAGGAAGGAGCCGCCTACTACAACGCCGTTGCCGTTGATGGCTCCAACAACGTGTATGCCGCTGGCTACACTGCTGCTGAGGGTCAGGTGTCGTTCGGCAATGGCGTGTCGGTGCAAGGATCAGGATACCAGTCCGCGGTGTTGGTGAAGTACAGCCCCTCCGGAAAGGCATTGTGGGCAAGGACCGAAGGTGAAGGCGGCTCGGAGTTCCGATTCGTGGGGACAGACTTGTCGGGCGGCGTGTACGCAGTGGGTGACATGGGAGGGAACTGGACATACGACTTCGGCAACGGAGTCACGGTGGAAGGCAGCGCAGGGGGCAATCCGCTGGTGGTGAAGTACGACTCAAACGGCACGCCTCTGTGGGCGAGGAGCCAGACGGGAGGTAGCGGGCGGTTTGACTACCTCTCGGCTGTGACCTACAGTAAAAACCTTCTGTTGGTTGGGTCGTTGGGCATGAGGGAGGATGAGATCTATGACTTCGGCAACGGGGTTGTCGCAGACAAATCGATCCTTTCATACCGATGGTTCGTATTGTGCTACAGCGACCTGGGGGTTGCACAGTGGATTGCCGATCCAGTTCCTGCCGTGAAAGTGGGAAACACTAAGCTGTGGTCCTTTTGTTCAAACCCGCTTGGGGATGTTCTATTTTCTGGGACCGCATCGGCAAACGACATCGGGATGCCAGTGGATTTCGGCAACGGAATTATGCTGGTCCCGAACGGGAAGTCCTGCCGGTTTCTCACGAAGTATGCGCGTGTGAGCCGGTGACTCTTTCCTCGATGCTTGAAAACAGTGCAACTTTCAGACTGGCACGTAGTCGGTGCGCGTCTCGCCGGATGGAGGTTCTGGTCTCGCCTGGTCCAGCTACAAAATGTTGGCGTTCTTTTTGTTCTTGACAACGGGACGAGGACATGATTTCTTGTTTGATGGTGCTTTAGAAAAAAGGTTGAGTCAAAAAATGGGACGGCGGGAGTCATTTTCCCTAGAGACCCTGGAACCGCGGATTCTCCTCTCCGCAAGCGGATTGTCCCTGCCGGTTGCAGTCGTCCCGTCTGAGGCGTTCAATCAAGTCACGCTGAGTCTTGTCAGATCGTTTCATGACTCTGGCCTCTCTGCGCAGTCCGTTTCCTCGTACGACCTTGGCGGTAGCCTTCCAGGTCTGTTTGACAGCGCACCGGTTTTGGAAACGATAGTAGCGCCCCAAGCGTTGAACGCCGATGGAGCCAAGGGGCAGGGGCAGCAGGAGGCGCAGGACGCGACCCCTGTTGACAATGCCCAGGCTTCAATCAAGCTGACGGAATCGCCCAGCAAGTCCAGCATTTCGAATCCTAATGACGCCGCGTGTGCCACCGTGGCTGATCAGTGCTCAATAAGCGTTGCCGCGGTGCGAACAGAGACCCTTGTCGCGAGCAATCCACCACCTCAGAACCAGGTAGTTCTATTGCCTTTGGCCGGTTCGAGAGTGACCCTACACGTGCGGCCAAATGCGACAAACACGATTGAGCTCGTTGATGATGTCACTCAGAGCCCGCTGGGCGTGTGGGCGCTCAAAGACACCAGCGGGATAATCATAAACGGCGCAGCTGACAACCAAGATCTGCTTAGCATCGATTTCACTATTCCCTTCTGGCTCGACAAAGGCGTCGTTTTCAATGGCGGTCTCAGAGGTTACGACAGCCTAGAGGTTATCGGCACCGGTCTATCAAGCGTCGTTTACACCGCTATCGGCGCAGACTCAGGACAGATGAGCCTCACCGAAAGCGGGAGAGCGATCTCGATTGCATTCACCGGTCTGGAACCGGTAACGATAAGTAACCAAGCCAGGTACTCTTTCAATACACCATTCCCGAACGCGCCGGTGGGCAGCTACGAAATAAACCTGGAATCCGATCCTCAGCCGGATCAAGGAACGCAAGCCCTTCCGTGTTTCGACGGCACGATTTGGGGGCAGAGCTTCGAGAAGGTGAGGCTAGACAGGGTCTCGGACGTGGTCCTTGACACGACAACTTACAACTCTGGGGCTGCAAACGATACGGTCAGGATTTCCCTCAAATGCCTAATCGGCAGCGGTATTAAGAGCCTGACTGTCCAGACCGGAGCTGGAAACGATGCCATCGCACTTGACGCCACCGGATATGATGGCTCACCGCTAGCCACCAGCATAAGCATCGACGGTGGCGAAGGAAATGACTCCGTGAGCTCAGGGATCCTTCCCATCTCCGCTGGACAGCCGTCTTTCGTATGCGTCGCCGTGGAGAACTTCGTTTGGGAGGCCCAATACAAGCTGGTGTGGAGACTAAACGGTGCTGGTGGGGGAGCGGGGCAGGACCCGGGATGGGACTTCGGCCAGCTTGACAACAACATCCTCGCAATCAGCGCAACTGAGGCCAGCAAGCTCACGCTTTTCGTGACCAGCCTGGTAAATACAAACGTTGTGACTTCTGCCGCGCGAAACACCCCCGGTTGGCTTGATGACTTCGACATGGGCAAGAACTACTCTTGGAAGTTAATCCAGGCAAACAAGATCGACACAGGCAACGCGGACATCAACGACCTCGTGAGTCTGGACACCTCGGGGTTCAAGAATTCTGTCGGAATCGGCAGCTTCAAACTGAGGAAGGCGACAGAGAACGGAAAGGAAGTCCTTTATCTGGACTTCACCCATGGAGTCACTTCGTCGATAGTGGTTGCGGAAAACACGGAATCGTCGGATCCGAACCATCCTAACGTGAGCATCGTCGGCTCCAATCCACGGACCTTTGTAGCGGAGTTCGGCGCCAACGACAAGCTCCTTGTCGGTGACGTCAGGGGCCAGGGAGTAGACGATATCATTATCGTACGCGCGGCACCTCCAGGCGGTGTGCACAGCCTGAGCGTGTACGATCAGCTTGGTGATGAGATCGCTTTCTCAGACGCTGGTGTTACCGCTATCACCGCCTTAGGGGACATTGACGGTGACAGAGTCGACGAAGTCGTTTCCGCCATGGTCGGCGCCGGGCTGAAGATACTTGAAATGGAGCCCGGCAGCCTGACAATCTCGGCGCCTGTAGCCAGTATTCTTGACCTGAACGGTGACGGGCTGCGCAATCAGAATGACTACTTCAATACCAGTGACCAAATCGCCCTCGCGGACGTGAACGGGGATGGCTTAGGCGAGGTTATTGTAGCCAGGAGCGGGGCATCTCCATTCGTCGGTGTATATAGGATATCGGGTGAGTGTCTGGCTCGAGCAACGGGCGTCCAACTATCCGCAACGGACCGGCTGGTCTGCGGGAATCTTGAAAACAGCGGGAGCGCACAGATTCTACTGATCGGCACCACATCGGCGCATAAGTTTGCATTCGATGCGGCCACTTCGTCACTTCAACAGACGACTATTCCCGGCCTCTCCTGCCCGCAATGGAGTGTGGTTGCTGCAGGGAATGTTGACTCCGACCAAGGGTGCGAGGTCCTTCTACGCAACTCGGAGGAAAGCTTTGTACGCGTCTATGACTATTTGGCCGAGGGCCAACCCCTCAAACTGATCATTCCAATCACGCTTTCGGCAGCAGTGCACTCAGACCGACTCAGTGCTATATCAAACATTCAGGACGCCTTATGCTTCTCAGCGAAGGTTGGAGACGTTATAGAGATAGATTTGGCCAGAATTCTGCCTCAATTCAAGACTCTTGGATCGACTGTGCCGCCATACCAAACTCCGGACGATGATCCGGCTCCAAAGCTTGCCAATATTGCGCTGTATGATAGCCGAGCCGTGCAATGTGGTACAGTGTTCCTCGACCCTGGTTTTAGTCAAAATGGCAAGTTGTACTTTGTCCCGCAGATAATGGATGACGCCCCAGACACTGAAAGTCCGACCGCGGAGAATCCGCTCGAGCAAACTAATGGCATTGACCAATATACCAAGTACGAGGACAGGGGTCCGGTTGTGAACCAGACGTTTGACCTCACTAATTGGCTTGGTCTTGCCGTTGGGGGGCCCTTGCCAAACCATATAAGCGTGGGCCTGTCCGTTTCGTCGGGGTCCACCCCGTTCGCCCTAACCGGCGCCGTGGGAGGCACGGTGAGCCCCAACACGATAGATCTACTTAGGGTTCAGCAGAGGCTTCGCTATCTCGGATACTCGGGCTACGACGGAGCTATGAAGACCGATGCCAATACTGGGGAGGTGGACTATCGCCTCGCCAGGCTTGTGGAAGTTACGGGGGTAATCGACAGTGACGACGACGCACACGCAATTAGTAATTCCGCCAATAATCCGTATAATGACACCCAGGAGGCCATCAATCTATTCCTCGGCGTCTGCAACTGCAATGCAGACAACGGTAGCCCCACCTTGAGCCAAGGCACCTCGTCCTCATCCATTGATCCAAACTCCCGCGCGCTGAACTGGCTGAATGCCAAGAATGCGCCGTTCTGGCTTCAGTTCAAGGACATCCTCCCGTACGAGTTCTCCTATAATCATGATAGCTTCCCACTAGAGAACCGCGTGTTCACAACAAGTTGGATGGCGGAACAGCTTCTATCTATGCTCGGGTCGGTCGATTTCATTGTGAACAGCAACCAGCTTAGCGAGAAGTACGCGGGCGCGGACTACCAGCACACATTCGGAATGGCGCTCGATATTGCGTTGCCCGACGGTGTTTCCGGCTGTTGGTACAGTGATGACACGGCGTTCAACCTTGACAGCGGCTTCACGAGGACCGAGTTGTTGAGAGTGGTCTGGCAGCCAGGGACCAACGAAAACGCAGTGTGGAACGTTTTGGTGGCCGGTCACTTTATCGATAGCAATGGGGTGGTTCTACCAGACGGACTGAGGGCAGACCCCAGCCTGGACACTTTGAGGGCAACGCTTCTGTTATCCAACATTCCCAACAGGGACGGGGTCTGCGACCTATTGATATCCCGCGCGTTTTGGGCCGAGGTGGCAGTACAGTACGGGCCGGCAACCACAGTCTCTCAGATTATGGGCTGGGTCAACGGCGCCCACCAAGACGGCTTCGACTTCAGTCTGCCTGCGCCTTTTCAGACCCTTTCCTCGGCAATCCGGTATGAAGTGGAAAAGGCGATGCAGAAGATCTACTACGTAGTCACAGGCAATGCCGGCACGTTGCAGACCGCCCTGCAGAACGCGATCGCTTGGTACGTGCATGCGTACAACACAGGCACCGCCTATTCCGAAGGTGACCTTGAGGCATTCCTCCAGGCCAAGGACGGAACCGGCGGTGACGCATTCTATGACAGGAACAAAGTGATTTCCATGCTGGTTGCGGCGCTGCTGAATCCGAACACGTCCGGCCTCATCATCAACGACCCGATTGCCAAAGACCTGGCCGTGGCCGAGGCTGTCCGGGAGTCGGGCGGGCGTCTCACGCCAGCGGAGGCTCAGGGCAAGTTCATAATGTACATCGGTCACGCGAACCACATTCACTGGTGCATCAACGCGCCGTTGCCTGGCTCGTACGATATCTGGGGGGATACCGCCGACGTCGTTGAAATCGATCTGAAGGCGCTCGCAAGCCCAAGGGACGCTCATCCTGTCTTCGCAGTCGACACAGTTGCTGGAGCCACATTCGCGATCGCGACAGAGGCGGACTTTGCAATCTCGGGCAAATGGGTGTTTGTGCCGGGGATCTACGACCTTGCGAGGGGCTTCGTGGGAGACGTAAGTTGGCAAGCAGGAGTAGACGGCACATATAGTCCAGTGACCATTCATGTGGCTCCGGGGTCCACCGCGATCAAGTTTGTTGGCTCAATGGTCGGCTACAGACCATACGATGTGGCAGGGCTGAACCTTCAGATCGACGTTATGAGGATACAGCAACGGCTGATCTACCTCGGGTACAGCTCGAGAGGGACGGAGCCCCTTGAGGTAGACGGAAGCATTTGTATCAATGCCAACTACACGGTCACGGACCCGAACAGCCTGAATACTCTCACCGCGCTTCGGCTTTACCAGGGCGCACTCGAGGGTTCGATTCCTGCCTTTGAGAGTTCCTACGCTGCTGCAGGCGGACAAACACTGACGTGGCTGAATGCAACAAATGGGCCGGTGTGGGAGAAGCTCACGTCGGACACCGATGGCAACCTGGTCATAGATTCGTCGGCTACGTGGCTGTGGGGAAGCAGCTGGGCGTTGGACAAGCTGGTTCTTTCTGCGGGGCTCATGACCGATCCAATACAGGTCCAAGCAATTAGCTGGAATGATTCAGTCACCACAGACGCCGGACATGCGACGGGAATGAGCGTGGACATCGCAATGAAGGGATTGCTCTCTGAGGCCACTACCCAAGACCCGACCCCGGCATTGACTGCCGATGATGAGGTCGTGTTGGACCAGCTGCTGAACTTCTACTTTTCCGATATGGCAGTGCGGAAAGAACAGTTTTCTGGTCTGGGTTTGGCATGGAGTGAGTTGGTAGGAGCACGGTACATCTATGACTCAGGAAAAGTGCTGAAGTATCGTGGCACGCTTGACCCGGCCGATTTCGATTCGCCGACCGTGGCATCCGTCATCAACTCGATCCTTATGGGGAGCCTCTATTCGCAAGGTGCAACCGTATTACGGATTGAGCTCGCGCCCACTCATGGTGCAATAGCAGGGGCCATCAACCGCATACTCGGAAAGAGTGTCGCGTTCACGTCCGGCGACCATGTCCACCGCGACCCAAACTCATATCATGTGACGTTCGCCACTTTGGACCAAAAGCTTGCCGCCGTGTTGCCCTCCAACGCTCAGGGCGTGTTGATGCAGTTGGGACCGTCCTGGAATGCGCTCGGAAACGCTGTCGGTACCGCAGTCGGGGAACGCCAGATCGCGGCTTTCTCGGAGACAACGGCGGGCTTGGCGTATACTTCCCCGGGCCCATCCTTCGGCGAGTTCGTTTCATTTGACACAGTGATAAGTGCGTACCTCGAAGACATGCAAACCGCGGGCGAGTCTCCCACGTACCAGGGTCTGGCCAGCGCTATGGAAGACTACCTCCTGGGCCTCTGGCACTATGATGCGTCGTTGGGCGAGCGGGACCGACCGGCTCACGTCGCTGTTTCGGAAGATGACGCCAGGGACACTGTGGAGTTTTGCATCATAGGCGACCTGTACAAGCGTGGAGACTATCCTTTTGACATCAGCGGAGTGACGTCGGCCTTCGGCATCAGCCAGACGAGCAACGCCACCATCACTCTCTTTGCGGAGATGCGGTTCGACGTCGTATTCGGCATAAGCTTCAGCAATTACGACGCCGATCCAAGCAATTACACCTTGTCTCCGCAAGACGTGTATCTGAAGATTAATCAGTTCGAGCTTCGGGCGGGCATTCAGACAACTGGGATTTCCGCCGGCCTGGATTTCGGGCTTCTGACCGCCGGCGTTGAGAATGGAATGGCGCACTACATTTTCGGGGTGCAGATGAGCCTGGTCAACAGCTCGGGCGACGATGATCCGGTAAGCTTCCAGGACTTGCACGACGGCAACTTCACGTTTACCGCGACGACCACGGGGAGTATGGAGCTTTCTCTGCCGATTGGGGCCCAATTGCAGGGCGTCTCAGGCAACGCCCTAATCGAGATCAGTGACGACAATCTGTTCGACAACGTCGGACCGACAGTGAGCCTCACGGGCTCGATGACCTACAGCCTTCTCTCCCTTGGCGACTTCCTCTCCATTTACGACCCCACTTTGAACTTCCAGAACTCCACCGCCGGCGAAACCTCCCTCGGCATCAGCGCCTCGTCAGCCTACCTCACGGTTGGTGACTCCTTCAGCGCCAGCATCCTGGACAACAATAGCGACAACGTGGCCATTCAAGGCACTTACTACCTGGTCTCCCGGCGTTTTGCGCTCACCGCTGACAAGGTTGACCTGGAAATACCGGACATTCTGTCTGCCGAAGCAGTTGGAGTGGACATAGGATACAATGCCAACGCGCCGCCGAGCTCTGGTCAGCAAATCTTCAGTGTTGCCACTTTCACGGCAATCATCCACCCATTGGGGGACTACAGCCTTCAGCTCAAGGGCCTCTCGGTCAGAGACAACGGTTTTGACATCTCCTCCTTCACCTATAGCTTTTCCGACAATCTCTCAATCGGCGGCTGCCTGAATATCAGCGCCCCGTCCCTGGAGATCAGTAATCTCCGTTATACGATCAACGAGCCTCTCGTAGGAACGTTCGCTCTTCACGCAACGGCGGCGTCGCTCGCCTTCGGCTCTGATCTCACCGTGGACATCACTGACGGAAGCGACACCGATCCATGGGCCGTCTCGGGTGGGTTTGCACTTGGGAATCCCGTGCTCCTCCTCACGCTGGATCAGGTTCACTTGGAGATTCCGGGTGTTCTTGGCGCCCAGGCCAGTGGCGTAGCGTTCGCTTACTCCTGGGGTCTCGGGTCGGGACAGGAGATCCTGCGGCTATCGAACTTCACGGCGACCATTTACCCGCTCTCGAATGCCATCATCAGTGTGCCGCTTTTGAGCATTCGGGATGACGGCTTCTCATTCAGCGGGAGCGTCACGATTGGCCAGTTTACGCTTCAGGACTTCCTGACGATCTTGTCGCCAACGCTTAGGTTCGAAAGTATCGCCTACGCGGCAGGCGGAACCCTTCAGGGGAGCA
>Ga0265342_10001153_pt1 | contig 25202 bp, 3 predicted proteins | sample 4CB327metaG_FD_203125 | JGI IMG/M metagenome (GOLD analysis project Ga0265342, IMG submission 203125) | Rhizosphere microbial communities from Carex aquatilis grown in University of Washington, Seatle, WA, United States - 4-CB3-27 metaG | ecosystem: Host-associated > Plants > Roots > Rhizosphere... | reverse complement strand
GATCTACGCGGGTGACGGGAACGATCTTGTCGTGCTCGGCTTCGATGGCTTTGGAAGTCTGGTGTACGCAAACGATTCTTCCGGAGACAGAGATTCCCTGGTCATCTCGGCGACACAGGGCAACGATCGTATTCTCACATCGAGCTCCGCCGTCGGTTGGCTCACCGTGGAATCGGTCGGGCGTGGAGCCATCAGCGTGAGCGGTGTTGAAGAGCTGGTCATCAATGCCTCCGCAGGGGCCGACAGCCTGGTCTTTAACGACCTTGCCGGCTCTGGCCTTCGCACGGTAACGGCGGAAATGGGCAGGGTGCTCTCGGCGGACGGAAGCTCCCTTTCCGACGACGGTGCGGCAGACACCGTCTTGATCCGCGGCGGCTCAGGTCCTGACACGTTCACGGGGTTGACAGAGAACCTGGACCCGGACACCCGCAAGATGCTGGACGTGCGGGTGAGCAGGTCAGGGGTTAACGACTTCATCATTACCGACTGCGTTCGTGCCGAAGGGGATGCCCTCATCGTTGATGCCCAGTCGGGAGATGACACGTTGAACTTCAGCGGTTTCGGTTCGGCTGACAGAGCGAATGAGCCGATGTACCCGGACCTCGTGGCGGTGACGCTTATCGGCGGTGAGGGAAATGACAGGCTCATCGGAACGCCGTTTGACGACGTGCTGGATAGCGGGCTGGGCGATGACACGGTCACGGGTGGCCAGGGGCGCGACGTGTTTGTCGATGCGGGGGGATTTGACACTCTGGTGGAGTGTCTGGACGCGGATATGTCGATCTTCGATGACGCGTTTATTGTCGGAAGCCTCCTTGGCAGCGACGGGTTTCCTTTCTCGCCCGCGGAGGTGCAAGGCGAATCAGCGCTGGAGGAACAGATTCGAGGCAACGATCCTGATTTCAGTCTGGCCGATGCCGGGGACCGCTACGCGGTCGGGGCCACCCTCGAGGACCTTGCCGGCATTTTCGAGGCCGCGATTCTCAGGGGCGGTGTAGGCAATAACACACTCGTTGTCGGGGACTTCGACAACACGGTTTTCGTCGGCGGGGTTGCAAGGACAGTATCACCGTGGACGGGCACGGTGAGCCTCGACAACGCGGGAAATGATGAAAACGCCTACGCCGAGTATTACATTATCAACGTGACCGGAGCCCTGGGGGCGCGTGTCACCATTGACGACAGCGGCGCGGGATCGGGCTTTGACTTCCTCATCGTCAATACAACGAATGCCGCGGACACCGTCGCTCTCAACGACGCCGGGGAGGGTTCGGCACGGCTGGGATCCGTCACCGTCGGCTCACCCGCGGCGGGGAATCACGACAGCATCACCTACCGGCAAGTGGATCGGGTGATGGTGAACACGAATGGGGGTGACGACAAGGTGTTGTGCGACGACACCGCCGCGCTCACCGTGATAAACATGGGAAGCGGCGATGACGAGATCGTTATAGCGACGGTTCCTTACACCTTCGACCTCGGCAATAGAACGCTGGAGTATCCCGACGGCGTTCCCATTGCCGACACTTCCCACATGACCAACGGCAACTCTTTTGCGCTGTACGTGCTGGGCGGCAGGGGAAACGACCGCTTCGAGGTGAATCACAATCGCTGTCAGCTTTTCCTTCACGGGGGAAGCGGCGATGACGTCTTCTTGCTGAAGACTTTTCTGGCGCTCAAGGAGAATCCCGACAATCCCAACGAGATCACCAACGAACCCGATGTATTCGGCGGGGCGGGAATGAACAGGTACAACTACGTGCAGAGCGCTCCCGTGTCTATAAACGGCGGCCCGGGTATCGATGCCGCTGTCGTGGTCGGAACGCCTCTGCTGGACATATTCGTAATCACCGATACCCACATTGCGGGAGCCGGACGGATCGTTTCCTTCACCAATGTCGAAGCCATCGAGGCGGACAGCGGAGGTGGGCCGGACCAGATTTATGTTTTGAGCACAAGCGACTCATTCCAGACAACCGTGGTCGGTGGTTCAGGAGATGATACGATCCACATCGGCGGGGATCCGCCTCCCCTCATATTCGATACACCTCCCTTCACGTTCAAGGCCGCCGCCTCCTACGATCTTTCCGCGATTCGGGGCCGGCTCAGCATTGACGGGGGAAGCCAGCTCGAGCAGGCCGGTGACACGCTTATCATCCATAACCAGGACGGCTCTTCGACCGCGGGTCTCTACACGAACAGGATTTCTCCTCGCATGGTGCAGGTCGGGGTGGACGGCAACGGCCACCCGATCTTCGTCCAGGACTCGGAGGAGACGGGGGTCCCCATCGTGGATACCTACCAGAGTCTGGAGGGCCTTGGAATTCCCAGCGGCGTCGGGTTGGACGGCGTCCCGTACTTCGGCATCCGGATCGAGGGGATGGAGAACGTGCAGCTGAGGCTTGCCGACGGAAACGACACCTTCACGCTTTCTGAAGCGGAGTTCCATCGGTGGGTGAACGGGCAGGACATCGTAACCGTCCCCGCTGGCCCGATCACGGGCCCTGTGATGACGGTGCTTGCCGGCGGCGGCGATGACCATATCAACGTCCGGCAGATCGGCGCTGTGACGACCATCTTAGGCGGCGCGGGTGACGACACGATCAACGTGGGAGACGGGAGCGGTTTGAGCCGCATCTCTGCCCTCCTGGTTGTCGATGGTGATGCCCATATCGATGAAAGCACCTCCGCCGGTAGGGACACGCTGAACGTGGACGATACGGGACAGACGGGAGAGAAAGCGGGCCTGCTGACTGCGACGAAAATCACGGGACTTGGAATGGGAGATGGAATTGTCTTCGCCAACCTCGAGACCCTGGGCATAAGGTTGGGCGCTGGGAATGACACATTCACGGTCGCGAGCACTCATAGCGGCATCACGACGGTGAGTACAGGCAGCGGCGATGACGCGGTGAATGTGCAGGCGAACGGAATGGGCGCTCCGCTTGCCATCGATGGCGGGGACGGCGCGGACACTCTGAAAGTGGATGATAGCGGAGAGACGGAAGGATTGGCGGGACTTCTGACTTCTACAAGTATCACGGGATTGGGTATGGCGGCCGCCATCAACTTCACAAACCTTGAGACGCTCAGTATCAGCTTGGGCACGGGCAGCGACACCTTTACAGTGGCAAGCACGAACAGTGGGGCAACAACGGTCAATGCTGGCGGGGGCGATGACGTCGTGATTGTGCAGACCGTGAATGCCCAAAACGCGCTCCTCACCATGGATGGCAACGATGGCGCGGACACCCTGATCGTGGATGACACCGGCGCCACGGCGGGGCAGCTCGGCCTGCTCACCTCGACGCGCCTTGCCGGCCTTGGCATGGCGGCCGGAATCCACTACGCGAATCTCGAGAAGCTGAACATTGGGCTGGGTTCGGGGAGTGACACCTTCACGATTGCGAGCACCTGTGACGGAGTAACCACCGTCAGCGCTGGCGGCGGCGACGACGTCATCACCGTGGGGAGCGGCGCGCCGGCAGGCGGCGGGACAGTGAGCCTGATTGCAGGCCCGTTGACTGTTGACGGCGGCAATGGGGCGGACTCACTGATCGTCGATGACACCGGAGATACAGCGCCGAATTCGGGGCTGTTGACCTCTAGAAAAATCACGGGCCTTGACATGGCGGCCGGAGTCGACTATGCAAACCTCGAAACGCTCGACATCCGTCTGGGCGCGGGAAATGACACACTTGCGGTTGAGAGTACCATAGCCGGCGCCACGACGATCGGCTCGGGCGGGGGAGACGACGTCATTGCCGTGGGGACCATCGCGCCGGCTCGTGGCGGTACATTGGAGGCAATTGCGGGCCCGCTGACCATCGACGGAGACGAGGGTGAGAATACGCTCAGCGTGGACGACACCGGCGCCATAGCGGGGCAGATTGGAGTTCTGACCTCCACGACTCTCACGGGGCTTGGCATGGTGGCCGGAATCGACTATGCGAATTTCGCCACACTCATCATCGGGCTGGGCGCGGGGGCCGACACCATCGCAATTGCAAGCACACACCCTGGCCTCACAAAGGTCGTCACGGGCAGAGGAAACGACGTCATCACGGTAGGAAGCATGGCGCCGACCCTTGGCGGCACCGTGAATGGGATTGAGGGCCCGCTGAGCATCGATGGTAGTGAAGGGGAAGATACGCTGGACGTGGACGATACGGGGAGCACGGTCGCCCGGCAGGGCCTGCTGACTTCTACCACGCTTACCGGCCTCGACATGGGCTTCGGAATTTGCTATGCGAAACTCGAGACCCTCACCATCCAGCTCGGTGCAGGCTGTGACTCTTTCGCGATTGCGAGCACCCACCGCGGGACCACGACGGTTCGCACGGGCAGCGGAGATGACGTCATCACCGTAGGAAGTCAGGCGCCCGCCGCGGGCGGGACGGTGAATGAATTTAATGCGTCGGTCACGATTGACGGTGGCGATGGCACCGATTCCTTGATCGTTGACGACACCGGAGATTCTTCGCCGAACGAGGGCTTGTTGACCGCGACAACCATCACCGGCTTGGGCATGACGGTAGGGATCGAATACACGAACCTCGAGGCCCTGACAATCGGGCTCGGCGCCGGAGACGACAGACTCACGATTGCCGGCACCCATTCCGGGAATACGACGGTCAGCACCGGCGGCGGCAACGATACGGTGACCGTTCTTGCCAACGCATCACGCGCGCTCATCATTCACGGCGATTCGGGGGACGACTTCCTTGACGCCTCTGCGGCCAAGATCGGCGTCACACTAACGGGCGACAAGGGTGATGACATCATCCTTGGCGGGTGGGGCAACGACCAGCTTTCAGGCGGCGACGGCGATGATGAGATCGTCGGCGGACTCGGTGACGACATCCTCAGCGGCGATAGGGGTAACGACGTCCTGATCGGCGACGTGGGGATCATTGCCCGCGTGTACAATCCCGAGGGCGGCACGTGGCGCAAGGACGTGCTCCTGACGGATGTGGGCGTGATCGTTGGTGAGTTTGATTTGGACGACTTGCATGGCGCGACTCTCAGGTCTGCCATGGGGTTTGACTTTTTGAACGCGGACATTGCTCTTCTCACCGGCGCCTACAACGCAGACGGAAGCCTGCATATGAAAGCAAATGCGATCGGGCATCTTGCGTGGGAGACATTGCTCCTGGTGATGCGGCTGCTCCCTGATGGAAATGATGTCCTTGATGGCGGAGAGGGAAGCGATTCGCTTTTCGGAGGCAGCGGCAATGATTGGCTTATCGGCGGAACGGGGGATGACTACCTCGTCGGAGGTACCGGAGAGGACCTTCTGAACGGGGGAGGTGGCAGCGACACCCTGGTAGAGGACAGTGTTACACGAGTTGCCTTCGATGCGCTGCCGAACGTGTTGCGGGGCCTGCTCCTCCTCTCGATCGACAATACCGAATCGCCAGTAGATGTCGAGCTTGACGCGCGTGGCACGATTGTCGTTCCTCAGATGTCCGTCGTGCCGGGGATGGACTACAACACATTTGCGCCGATGATCCCGCGGAACGGCCCGGGCCTCGCCGTCGTGCCGGAGTCGAACTGGCTCCGCCGGGGCGATGGTTCACGCCTTGTCCCCTTCGCGTCGGTCATCCCGGATATCCCCCACCACCTCGGTCTCTTCGATGGAAACGTCACGGTCTCTGGCGGCGCTGGGACAGACGTGTCGGCGAGAGACGCCCTGAGCGTGTTTACACCCTACATAGCGTTGACAGGGAAGATCCCCGACGCCGCGTTCGAAGTCGCATCGCGCCCGGTCACTGTGACAGACGTTCTGGGGGACTTCTTCCGGCGACCAAACGCGCCGGTGGCCCAGAGGTCCTCGCTCCGCGACACCTCCGGTACAGAATTGGGCGTTCATGCGACACACCGCTCAGACTCCGACGCTCTTGACCGCGGGTCTGGAAGCGTCACCCTCGTGCGGGACGAGCTGACGGAGACACGCCCCGCTTGGCACGTGACGGACCCTACTGAGGATGAGACGCAAGCCATGGCTGCGGTGACGCGCGCGTCCGATCACCCCGGCGATGCAATCGTTGTGAGGAAGAAGTTGAATGCCGGCGGCGATAGCGCGGATCTGTTATTCGGCTCCAGTCTGCCACTGGCGGCATTACAAATCCTCAGAGCTGGAGGAGTGAAAGGGGGGGCGGGCACGAATCACGACGTCCCGCCTGCCGTCACTCTGGAGGCGTCGCCTTACGGGATGGGACGCCGCCCTCCGCCGACTGATGCACCATTACCGGATACCCATGAGCAATTGCCCGAACCACGCTCCTTGGGGTCAGAACATTGAACACGGCATCCACGGGCTTCACGATGCTCTCGCGGTAGCCGCCCGGTTCCCAGCGCGTCAGGACATCATGCTGAACAAGATATGGCAGGCCCTCATCATCCGCTACCATCGCCCCCGACGGTAATTCGGTGACCGGCGCTCGGTAGGCTCGCTTCCGTCCCGTTTCGTCCAAGCGCTCCGCGTGAAGGATGCGATCGATCTCATCGATGGAGCTGGAGGACGACCGGATGAGGCCGGGATTTGCCGCCTCCCAGTGTTCACGAAACAGTCGGTAACGCTCACGTCGACATTCCGCGCAGGGTCGATGCCCGGCCGCGAAGGCAGTAGCCTCGTCCAGAAAGAAAAGCTCGGTATAGTGGTTGGGTGTCATGACGGCCCGGTGTCGCCCGCGAAACTCGAGAACGCAGACGATCCATCGCTTGCCCACGAATGCCCGGCATATATGCCGCTGTGCGTCGTGCAGGCACCCGCGGTTGCCCATCAAGGTGCCGCGGAACTCGGTGGCTATGAGCACCCCGAACGGGGTGACGCGGTTCTGCTTTGGCATTGCATCCGCCTCTTGCCTCGACCTAGAAGACTCCGATCCTCGCGCCAAAGGAGATCTTCGGTATGAAGCCACCTGAGACGACCGAGGAAAGCACCCAGAACTGCGCTTCGGTAAAAAGGGAGAAAGTTTTGAATACACCGGATCTGTTCAATGTGATTTTAGGGAACTCCAATTGTCCGAACACGGATCCCATGAGCAGACCATTTCCGGTCTGGGTTGTCGTGAAATAGGTGAAATTCGCCCCGAGCCCGAACGACGCGGACAGGAAGCTCCAATCGGGGCCGAAGAGGGATGAGAAGGGCAGGTAGAAAATGTTGGCGATAAGCTTGGCGCCGAAAACGTTGCCGAAAAAGCTCTGCAGATTGCCCGTAGCGTCCGTGCTCGGGGCCTGTCCATAGATGACTTCCACTTTGACGTTGTCGCCGAAGAACGCGAGCCCTATGCCGGCATCCCACGTTGTCGCACCGAGCAGCTGCCCGTCCACGTAGAGACCCTGGATGAACGAGGGTACCTCGTAGTTCGCCTTGTCTCCCTTGCGAAGCGCCACGCCGACGGATTCCAGCCCATTGAGGTCGAAGGCCCTTCCCGAAAGGGCAAGAATGCCGCTGAAGCGGCCGCCTTCGGACGGGGTGAGGACCTCGATTTCGGGAGGCGTCTTGTCCAGGAAGTACATCGCGCTCACCGATGCCGTCGAGCCGTCGGCGTAGCGGGCGCGAACGATGACCCGGAGAGCCCCTTCCTTGTAGTCTTGCGTCTCAAGACGGAAGCTCCACGGCGAAGTCCCGGAGACCGATTCGAAGGTTCTCCCGTCATCGAGGCTCAGTTGTACCGCCACGACCATGTGGGCCCGCGCATCCTTGGCATATGCTTCCATGGCCTGCTTGTCACCGGCGGCCGGAGCGTCGGCCATCCAGCCCGCCGTGCCGCGAAGGTAGGGGCGATAGCTCAAGTACTTGCCGGTTGGAAAAGAATCGATCGACACCCACGGTCCGAGGGGGCTCCATTCGATGCGTGTCTTGCCGCTTTCGACGATCCGTCCGTCCTGCGCGCTTGTCCTCGCCGTGAGGATGTGCGTCCCCTCGCTCAAGGTGCCGGCGGGAAGCTCCAAAGAATACCAGCCCAACGCGTCGGGTTCTGCGGCGCCCAGCACCACCCCGTCTGCCAGGACCGAGACGCTCCCGGCGCCGGTGGCGACACGGGCTTGTCCTTCGATCTTGAGGCGCCCCGTCGGCCGTTCTCCCTCCACGGGGAATACGATCGATATGGAATCCACGGGGATGCCGCCGACGACGTTGATGTTTCGGGAAGCGAGCCGCATATTGTCGGCACGGTCGACCGCAATGAGCCTGACGGTATAGATCCCGGGTTTCAGCGAGGAAATGTCCACGGCTCGCTGCACGATCTTGTCCGCGCCGAGATCCAGGACGATCTGGGGAGGCGTGTTCGCCCCAACGGGTGCTATCTCTATCCGCGCCGAAGCCACGCCGAGATTGTCGGACACGCGGCCGGATACCGCCATGGTTGCGGCTTCCGTGTCGCCGTCGTGCGGCACGTCGAGTTGGGCCGTGGGCGGTGTATTGTCCACTTCTATCATGGACGCGTAGAATCCCTCGGTACCGTAACCGTCCACGGGCCGCACGGCCACGGCATGGATGCCGTCCGAGAGGGTCGTCGTATCCAGTCCCAGGCTCCACGCCTCGGTGCCGACCGGCTTGTCGTAGCTCGTTCTATTGTCTACTGAAACCGTGACGTCCTTGACGCCATTGGCGTCGGATGCCGTGCCTTCGAGGGTCACCGTTCCGCGGACCGGCTTCGAGATGGAGGGCTTGGTCATCAGTGCTACCGGCTCCTCCTTCGAGATCGCGTATTTCCGAGACACGACGTCCCCTTGGACGCCGTAGATGTCCTCGGCCTTCACCTCGACAAGATGCTCGTTGTCGGTGGTATCTTTCAGGGCGATAGGCACCGAGAAGCTGGCGCCTTGTGCGTCGATCCTCGTCCAGGCGCCCCCGTCGATGCGGTAGATGACGGCCGCCACGCCGTCGTCGTCATAAGTCACGCCGCTTATGGCGAAGTCGCCGCGCATCACTTCCATCTCGGCAGGGGCCTGGATCTGGACGACCGGCTTGTCCGCTTCCTTGTCCACCGCGACGGTCGGGACGAGGACGGCCGTATTCCCCGCCTTGTCCGTCGCGACGAATCCCCCGCCGTCGGGGAGGGGCAGATCGAGGCGAGCCAGATCGAGGTCGCGGGTGAATGTGCCCAGACCAGCGACGTCGGCCGGGGAAGCGCCGGACGCCGCAAGGAATGACACGCCGGCAAGACCTCCCGAATCGATTGCTTCGCCGACGAATGTCGTGAGTCCGTTCACTCTCTCCCCCGCAGCGGGTTCAACCTGCGTTAGTGTCGGGGCAAGGGTGTCCTTACTGATGAATCGGAGAACATGCGTCTCGAGACCCGCGCCGTTGCGGGCGAGGAAGTCGAGTCTCGTGGCGCCGTCCGGCGCGGTTGCCAGCGGGAGCACCTTGTCGAAGAGGGCCTCATGAGATCCTGGGCCGGGCTTCGCGGCGACCGAGGAGTCAAGAAGCGACGTCGGGTCTCCGCCGTTCACCGACACTTCCAGGAGGCTGATGCCTTGCGGATCACTCGCCTTGCCGCCGACTTTCACATCGCCCCGGGCCCAAGACCCGTCCGAAGGCGAAGTCAGCTCCACAACAGGGGGGCGCGCGTCAACCGCGGCCGTAAAGGGTCCCCACGAGAAGGAATCGCCATCAACGGTTTCAACCTTAAGGGTCGCCGCGGCAACACTGCCTGCTGCGGCACCATCTATGCGCACGGTGCTTCCGTCGAATGATGCGGTCAGTGATGGAGTGGCTGGAACGATGGATACGGCTTTGATGGGACGCCCGTTGAAGCGCCCGACAAGGGACTCGCCGTGCGAAAGGAGGAAGCTTGTCTTTCCCTCGGCAATAATCACACGCGTGTCCGTGAATCGAATGCCTTCACCGTCATCGCTTTCAATAGGCGAGGGCAGCACCTTGTGCAGCTCGAGCTTTGCGATGTCGTTAAGGCCCGTCAGGTCCTTGGCGTTCACCTCGATGGAAACACGGTCGTACGGAAGGCTCACGGGAAGCGGCGCTGAAAATGCGAATTTCCCACTCGCCGACTGTCCCAGCGCGGCTGTAATGGGAGTACCGCCGTTCAGGGACACCGTCACCGATGTCAGCCCATTGGGCGCGGCAACGCTGCCCGTGAGCACGCTTCCGACGCCGAGGGCAAAGTCAGCGCCTGGGGCCCATGGGAGTGCGCTCTTGCCATCGCCAATCTTGAAGTTCCCAAGCTTGGGACCGGGACCTTTTACGGAAAGCTCCCGGGTGAGCCGGGAAAGCCCCGCGGGCACGGCGCCCGCTTCGAGAACGAGTGTGTGCTTGCCGGCGGGGAGTCCGGATAGTGCAAATGCGAAGGCTCCCGAGGGAAAGAGGAGAGACTCACCGGTATCGAGCTTTGCACTTACATTCACCGGGCCCGCGATTCCTACCGCGATGCCCGAAATCAGGTCGCCGTTTTCAAGGAGCGCCGGTCCTCCCTTCGCGTCCGTGGCGGGCGAATCAAGACGAATTTTCGGCGCGGCCGCGGCGGCATTGAAGGCGTATTTCAACGCGAGCACCGTCTGATTCCCGGCCTGATCCCGCACTGTCGCACCGATCGAAAGAGTGGCAGCTTTGTTGGCGACCGGAGACGGGTCGATCATCCGCACGAAATAACGACCCCCCGCTTCGACACCGAGGTTGTCGACGGCCGCCCCCGTGCTCGCGCCGGTGATCTGTCCGAATGCGAGGCCGTTCTCGTCCTCGGACTCGAGGACCAGGGGGAATGGTCCCGGCATTGATGTGGCATCCTTTCCGGGATACACGAGCACAAGGCTCGGCGCCTTCGTGTCGACGAGGCCATAGATCGGGCAGAACAGCGAGCCTCCCGCGAAGTCCTCGACTTTGAGGATCCAGCGGACCGGGCCGTTTGACAGTTTTGCCGCTTCAATGGTGAAAGCGAATGGGAGAACAGCTTTGGCTGATTTCGCATCCTTGTTCGATGCCAGGAGTCGATATGTCGCCCCGCCGTCAACGCTCAGTGAAACCGCCTTTGCCAGACCGGCGACGGTGGCCTGCCCCTTGAGCGATAAGGCACCCGGGACGAGGAGACGGGTCGGGAAACGCGCGGGCGGTGAGGAGGCGACATCGCCAAGAGCCGAATAGTCCGCCTGCGAAAGTCCGGGAAGGAGGAGGGAGACTTTCATGGTCCCCGCCGTCCCCGCGAGCTCGATTTTCGCCTCTCCATCAGCGGGAGCGACCGAGATCGAGCCTGCTGCCGGGAATCGCGACGGGGGTGGACCGACGACCACGTCGGGCCGTGCAACGGTCGTGTTGCCCGCGGAATCAACGACCCGATAGGCGGCGTTGGGGTTCCCCGCCAGGTCGGCGCGATGCACGAAGTATCGGCCTTTCCAGTCGATGGGAGAGAAGCTCTTGCCGTCCGTCGCGTACTCCACCGAGGTGATCTCCGCGGCGTCGTCAATGGCTGCGGCCACGTCTTCTGCTCCCCACACGGTGGATCCGCTCTCGGGGGAAAGGAAGCGAAGGACCGGGGCGGTCGCGCTGCCGAGACTTCGGAAGGCGCGTGCGATATTTCCGGCCGTGTCCGTGGCTGTAACCTCGAGGGAGAAGGGGCCGGAGGGAGCGTCCGCCGCTCCGAGGGCGAAAGTGAATGAGCCATCGGGTTTGACGTCCACATTCGCTGGAGTTCCGTCGGGAAGGCGGCGCCAGCTCACCGTCACGGCTCCCGCCGTATCGACGGCTTTGCCCGCCACGACCGCGCTCGTAGTGAACCATGAACCCTCGGCTGGTGAATCGATTGTGATGACGGGAGGGGTCACGTCGGTGACGAACACGAATGGGCCAGCCGAAAACTCGTGGCCACGAGAGGTTTTTCCGATGAGCCGCGTCGGCGCGCTTGTCCCATCCTTTGCAGCCGCGATTGTCACGATGCGGCCATCAAAGCTTGCGGACACGAAGGCGGTGGGTGGATCGAAGCGAAGACTGGAAAGCTCACCCCCGTAGAATGCTCCCGAAAGGGGAAGGGCCGAGCCATCCGACGCATCTCTTCCAAACACGATTTTTCCGTCGGCGTTGACGCGGGGGTCGGAGAAACGGAATCCCGTGTCCTCCCGGGCTATCGCGTAATCGGTCACGTAGAGGAGGGCAGAGCCCTCAAAGCTCGTGCCGAGGCTGTCCTTGACGTGGAGAACAATCGGGGCGAATCCATAAGGCAAAGAACGGTCAAGGGCCACCCTGAAATGCCAGAGGCCGTTGGTACTCTTCGTGAGCACGATCAGCTTTGGTTGCGCGCCTGCTATCGAATAGTCAGCAGAGGCTGGCGGATTGGGACACGTGACGGTGCCCTCGAGGAACTCCCCCCCGTCCACGCGTACCTCTGATCCAGAAATGAAATCTCGGGAGGACTTTGGTGAGGTGATGCGTTCGAAGGTGATCGCGCCGGGTCCTTTGTCGAGGACAAATGGGAGAAGCGTGGCGTCACCCGCGTGGCCGTCGACGTCGAAAGGCACGAGACTGAGGACATGTTTTCCGGAGGCGACGTCGGGCAGGACAAGCGAGAATGCCTCGGTGGACGGCGCCTCGACCGGCGCGCTCCCATCGAGGGACCAGCGAAATCCTGCCGCACTGGCATAGGAGTCTATGGATCCCCACACGGCGTCTCCCGAGCGGAGGAGCCCACCGGACGCTGGCCCGAGCACCTTGAGCACGGGTTTGTCGGCCTTCCGATCGATCTTGTAGGATTTGGTGAGCCTCGTTACGTTGCCGATCGGATCCTCGGCAATGAGGGTCACAACGGCCGTGTCGCCTTTTACCTTGCCGGTATCGAGCTCCTTGACGAAATAGGGATCGCCCTTCGTGAGCGGAATCTCCCCCTTTTCTCCGGAGTTGAACTCGTACGACAGACGCTTCACGCCGTTCACATGGCGCACCGCTCCGACAACCGAGAAGCGGCCGTGGACCGACTGCCCTTGCGCCGGTCGGGCGAGGTCGATGACCGGCTTGGTATTGTCGACGAAAACTATGTAGGCCGCGCTCGAGGTCGATCCGACCATGTCCACGCTGCGGAGGATGTACACCTTGGGCCCGTCGCTGAGCTTCTTGGTATCGACAGGCCAGTCAAAGCCCGGCCTCAGCGGGTCCTTGCCATTCTTGAGGCTCAGCTTCACCCACGTTTTGCCACCGTCCGGAGAAATCTCAAGCGAACGCACTCCGTTGGCGTCGAACACAGTGCCTGAAAAACGAATCTGACCGGAGACAAGGGAGTCCAGCGGGGGATAGTCCACTACGGCAACGGGCTTCGTTCGGTCGAGATCGAATTGGACGCGGACGGCCGGGCCCACCAGACCGTTGACGTCGACACCGCGGACGTCCAGCGTTCGCCTGCCTTCCGGAATGCCGGCGGTCTTGAGATACGAGGACCAAAACTCCCCGCCTTCAACCTTGACGAACTCCCCACCGTCGAGGCTCATCTCCACGCGGCTGACGCCCTTTGCCGCGACGCAGGTGCCCACGATATTGAGGTCGCCGCCAACGCGTAATAGCGATGTCGGATTGATGATTGAAACGATCGGGAGATCCGCCTTGGGGTCGATAGAGATGTTCATCGGAGTAGCCCGCGTCACGTTGCCCGCTTTGTCCTTGGCCTCGACGACGAGGTTGTACGTGCCCGGTGCGTAGCTTCCCAGGTCGAGATTGTACTTCCAATTGTCCAGGCCATCGACGGCGGTCAACGCGGAGCCGCTGGCCTGGCCGAATAGCGAGAGAGCGGCGAGAAATGCGGTGAAGGAAGCAACGATTGTCTTGAGCTTGTTCATGGGCCCACCCGCTCGGCGAGAACGCGCTCCCAATCCGCGGGCCTGGCCAGGATCCTTCCGAGAAGCGATCCCCAGGATTCGGCGGCGGATCCCTCGGTGGGTTCCGGTTGAATGGGGACAATCCGGGCGGCCCCGATTGCCGCGTCCCGCGCCCCTTTCGAGTTCAGGTCGAGGTCCGCGGCGTTGAAGTTCGCCGCCATATATCCGCTTGTCGTGCTCAATATCTTTTGGTTTTCACCAGAGAGCAGCCAGATCAGGAAATCCCGCGCCCTGTCCGCCGAGCTTCCGGTTCCCGTAACTCTGCCGCACAGTATCGATACCGGCATCGCGTAACCAAGGCCCTGCGGGTAGACGAGAGGACGATTGTCGCGGCGACCTGCTCCTTGGACGCTGCGGAGCCACTGATAGCTCCCGAACAAAGGGCCAACGCCAGCCGTCCGCGCGAGATTTTCCACATCCGGCTTCATCATCGTGAATGACCCGGGAGAAAATACCGGGTCTTTACTCAAGGCAGCCAGCGACTTGAAATAGAGGAGGCTCGACGGAGTGGAGCGCTCGACTCCACCGAGAAGCATGCCGCGAAGCGCCGCATCTCCTGGAAGCTCTGTATTCGCGAACCAGAAAAGTGACTGCCGTACACCCGACTCACCGCCCGGGGTGAGCAATCCCTGCCTGGCTTTGAGGAGGAGGGCGCGATCCTTTTCAGTGAAGGTAGCGCCGATGGGCAGCAAAGCGATTTCGTTCGGCGAAAACGCTATCCCCCAGGCGTCCCACAGCAAGGGCACCTCCCGCCAGCCCGCTTCCGTGCGAGCCCATTGTTCAAAGGCCAGGGCCGTGCGGAACCCCGAGGCGAGCAACTTCTCATTCGACAAAGGAGCAACTTTCGCGTCGTTTTTCACCGTGAAAAAGCTCCATCCGATCGAGATGACCGTGCCCCGCGGCGCTGAGTGCACGTCGGCAAGCGAGATCCGAAAGCCTTTCGACTTCTGGTAGTCCGCCGCCAGCTTTGCGATTTCTTCTTTGAGCGGCACGGATGACGCGGACAAGGTCAATGCGGCCCCCGAGGTGCAGGAGGAGAGAACGGCGACAACGAGCGCCGCGCCGACAATTGCCAGACCCGAGATCCAGCCTCGAGCTCTGCGACGGAATTCTGCGCTCGTCATTGGGTGAGATCCGCGGTTCTGGTCAGGTACTCGATGCCCTTCGCACCGGTGTTGTTGTTCGTATAACCGATGACGGGCCGTAGCGTCGTCGAACCGACCCCGATCTGGAATCTGTTGGAGTCGCTGTCCACGATTGCATTCGGTATGACCTCGACCTCCCAGATGCCTGTCAAAAGCTTGCTGGCATTCACGCCATCGGCGAGCGTCCCCATCCCTCCGACCAGCCACGCGACCTTGGCCGTGTTCCCGACGCCCTTGTAGGAGATGTAGGGCTTGCCATTGGCATCCACCGACAGAGACATCTTGTCACCAACGGTCAGGTAATTGTCCACCGTGACTTGCGTGTTGGTGGCAGGCGCATTGTAGGTCGGCATGTAGATGTATTTTACCGCGCCATTGAAGCTGTCGTAGTACGCGATGTGGACGTGGTTGGCGCTGTCCACCTTCATGCGGACATAATTGCCGCCTACCAGGGTGGCCAGCGCGGTTGGCGCGGACCACGTGGCGTTGTTCGTTGGCGTGTCGTTGTACGAGTAGACGAGCTGGTTGCTCGCTGTTCGATAGTACACCAGGAGGGCGGAGCCCAGGCTTGTGGCCGCCACGGCAGTGTACGGTCCAGCACCGGTCGTGATGATCTGCGCGCCGGGTGTGTTGCCCGAGTTGTTGTTCGTCCCGATACCGCCACCGCCACCGCTGAAGCGCCCATTGTTCGCGCCGACGTTCGTGAACAACGGCCATGTGCCGGCCTCGTTGAGCTGGCTCAGATTGGTATAGAGGTTGTTCGCGAGCGCTCCCTTGGCGTTGTTCGCCCCCGCCGCTACGGTCGTACCGACATTGAAGGTCCGGAAGAGCACTTGGTCGTTGATCTGGTCGTATGTCGAGTAGAACACCGTCGAGTTCGTATCCGGTCCGATCATCGCCAAGTCGGGAAACTGGAACCGATCAAGCGTGGCCAGGTTTCCCGGGATGTGAAGGTCGTCCAACCAGAGGTTGTAGGCACGGTACCACGTGGCCGAGGTGTTCCACGCGCTCGCGGGCGGATTATTGAAGAAGTTCACCATGATGCCGCCCCAGTCGCTGTAGAAGTTGACGCCAGCGGAGGCGACGTTGACATCGTAGAGGGCAGCACGCGAACCGTTGGTGTTGAGGGCCAGGGCCGAGTACGTCATGAAATTCCAATTCTCATAGATTTCTTGTTCCGTGGCTCCGTCATAGAAGAAATTGATGCCGTACCCGTACGTGTTGTTCGAATAGGCGAACTGGGGCGTGTTGGCGTTCATGGCCATGGACACGAACGAGGCGCCGGTCGCGTACTGCTTCAGGCTGCGCAATAGGGTGATGTCCCATAGGCTGAGATAGCGGGCATCCGTCATTGTAGCGACAGTGGCGGAAGTCTCGGTGTTGTAGGCCTGACTGCTGTCGTTGACGTTGTTGATGCTCGGCACGCCGTTGGTGATCACCGTGAGGTAGCCATTGCCGAGGCTCGCCTGCTGGATGTTCGTCGTCACCTGGGTGAAGGTCGCGTTGACACCGGAACCGGCCAGGCCGAGGCCGGCTTTGGCAGGGGTGGCGTTGTTGTTGTACCCGGAGGGGTAGAGCTTGGACAATCGTATGTCGCTTGCCGCGCCGGCGGTGAGGTTCGTCGGGTTCAGATTGAAGCCGTTCACGACGAAGGACTCTGAGTTTGGCAGCGTGGTGGAGTTATACTGCAGCGGATATTGGCCGCTGGATGTGCGGGCAAAATCGGAAGAAAGCAGAGTGGTGATCTTCGTGGCAAGAGAGCTGATGTATGGCACGACGTCCACCTGGCTCGCCACCGGGGTCGCTACGTTGAGCGATGCGTCCGACGCTTTCACGGAGATGCTGACGTTCGTTCCCGCCACCGTGTTGAGCTTCGCCGAGTTCCAATCCAGCTGCCATGTCGCCGAGTGCCCGGTGTTCGTGAGCACCTCGTTGGAGACGGTTAGTCTCCAGCCCCTCGCTGCCCACTGATCCGTGCCGACAAGGTTGCTCCCGTTCCAGGTCGCGACGTCGAAGGCCACTCCCACACCGCCGCCGAAATCGTAACCGGTCGTGCCGTTCCCTATCTGAATGGTGAGCTTGCCGATACGCTGGTTGTCCGAAACGGTCCCCGTAAGGCTGATCGCACCTGAAATCTTGGGATCCGCGTCCGATAATCCTGCCGGCAAGGAGTACGGGGATGTGGCGGAATAGGGATTGTAGGCCGCGGTCCTGAGGCTGCCCAGATCCACGTGGCCATTGGCTGCCGAGCCCAGGTATATCGAGTTGTGCGACGCATCGGTCCAATACAACGGATTGACCGTAACGACGGGCAGCTGTACGTCGGTGTTCTGTATGTTCATTCCAATGGTGACGCTTGCCGACTGCGGAATGCCCGGTGTCGAGTCGGTCACGGTGAGCACGAAGAGCGCCGAGTTCCCGGTGGCATCCGGTATGGATGGGGAGATGGAGGTGAAATTGATGGTGATCGTGTTCCCGGATACCGTCGTACCCGTCGTTCCCCAGTACTGGTTTCCATTGTTCTTCAGCGAGTAGCTGAGAGCACCGTTGCCCTTCAGCGTATTGAGCTGGAAGTACAGCCTCTTGTTGACCGCGATGAATCCCGTCGTCGCATAGCCGCTGGAGAATGTCGCCGTGGAATTGATCGTGCCGCCGCCGGTGATATCCGTGCCGATGACGACATTGTTCACCACGGGCGCATTATTGGAGACGAAAGCGCTTTGAACGTAGTGCGTCGCGTTGCCCGCGGTATCGAAGACGACCGCGTGGAGCTCGACGGGACCGTCGGTAAGCTTCGTGGAATCGATCTGCCCCATCCACGTGTATGAGGAGCCATTGATGGTGAGGCTTTCCATGAAACCGTCACCGTTGACATCGGATCCACCGCCGGTCGGGAGTGCGTTGTTTTCCGCGAGGGAGTCAATGCTGAGCTTCAGATTGGCCCCGGCTGCCGGATACGTGACGGGGCCGACGTTCCCGGAATTGTTCATGTCTTTGGCGACCATCGTCGTTGTCGCCCCATTTGCGCCGGTGGAGAGGTTGAGAACCGAGCCCCCTCTGACGAAATAGATCACCACCTTGGAGAATCCGGAAATCGGGCCGGAGCCCGAGCCCGAGTCCGTAGCGGATCCCTGCGCGACGAATTGGCTACCTACGATGCTGGAGGAGGAGGTGATACTCGAAGTGGGGTAGTAGTTGTCCTCATTGAGTGTGACGGTCTGCGAGGAAACCTGAGCGGGTGTCGTCATGTCGGTGGCACGGAAATCGAAGGCGTAGACGCCCGAAGTGCCGGAGTAGATGTTGGCCGAATTGATGGGCACCGACACCAGGTAATTGAAATTGCCCGAGGAATCGGAAGGGATGCCCTGGCCGTCGCCGGTTCCGGCGCTGTTGGGCTTGAATACCGCGCCGACCGTCGGAGTTCCGATGAAGCCCAGGCTGTTCCAGTTCGTCGTGGTGCCGAGGTTCGTAATGATGAGCTGGTAGCTCCCGCCGTTGGGAAATGAGCCCGCGGAGACGATAGCCGGCGGTGTCACATGGGCCGTGCCGTCGGTTATCACCGTGTTGGTGATTCCGTACGTGACCGACGTGTTGTAGAGGATCGTCGATCCCGAGCCCACGTTGTCTTCCACCTTTTCGATCTTCGCGATTCCCTTGGAAGAAACGACGTAACCCATGGCGAAGAAGCTTCCCGCGACGGTGATCTGGCTGAAATAACTCTTTTCGTTCGGATCGGCGTAATTGTTGGTGGGGCTGATCTCCAGACCCTGGATCTTGGGGAATGTCGAGTCGAATTTCATGTACAGCGGCGACGCAAGCGTACCGGAGATTGTACCGCGCGGGCCGCCCGCCGTGGCGGAGTTCCAGGCCCGAACCTGGATCGTTACCGTCTGGTTGGTTGCACCGTTCTGGGGAAGATAGCTGCCCTGGTTGATGTCGTAGTACCACATCACGCTATTGCCGGTGGTGATGAGCGTTCCAGGCGCCCAGACGCTGGCCGTCACCGCGGTGCCGCTGGAGCTGAAGGTAACCGGACCGCCTCCGGAGGTTGTCGATACCTGGTAGCTGTTCGCCGCGGCGTTCACGACGAAATAGGGAGTGGTCCCGCTCACGCTGATTCCGCCGATCTGGGGCATGGCGGTACCCGCAAAGTAGACGGTCATTCCGTTGGTGAACGGATGGCCGGTGGAGTTGAGCGTGCTCGCCGAGATGCTCGCCGACACCGGATTCGCGGGGAAATTGCTCCCACCGGCAGGGTCCACAGCGACTTCGATGTCGTGCACCCAAACCGGCTGGCTCGCCGTTCCCGTGATCCTCTGCTGCCCGCCATATGTCAGGCCGTTCTGCGTGGGCTGGGTCAGCGTGACGACGGGGATATTTCCGTCCGGATCCAGGATGAGCCAGTAGTCCGTCTTCTGCTGAACGTTACCGGCGTTATCCACGGCCTGGAAGTAGATGGGCAGCTTCCAGAGATTGTAAGAGCTGGAGGGATTTCCCGCGGCGTCGCACTGGGTCGCGGATGTCGCGTTGGCGTACGGTGACATCGCCCCGAGGCTGATGGACCAGCTGTAGGCTCCGCCTGAAACATTGGCATTCGTCCAGCTGGCGGGATTCCCGAGATTGGCGTTGAGCCCGATCTGATATTGGATGCTTCCCGTCACTCCCGAGGGATAGGGCCCGCCGTCACTGCTCGTGCCCACGATGCTCAGGTTCCCGACGCTTCGTGTCGTCGATGCCGGGGAAGCAATCGCGATGGTCGGTTTTGTCGTGTCAAGTGTGAAGTCGCGGCTGGTCTGGTTGGTCTTTCCGGCTCCCGAGGCGGCCTGCACGTATGCAGTCAGCGGGCCATCGCTGAACCCGTTCACCGCCATGGCGGGAATCATCCAGCTGACGGAATGTGTGGGCGAGTAAACGGAGACAGCAACTCCGGGCGTGCCCAGCGCAAGGACGCTGCCGCCGCTCGTCGTTGAAACCTGGAAGGTGCTCGCCGCGGTATTGACCACATAATAAGGAGTCGCCGCATTCGTGGCGCTCGGAAGCGTGGTGCCCTGGAAATACACGACGTCCCCGTTGGCCAATTGATGATTGTTCGCGGTGAGCGTATTACCGGATACAGACACGGGGACTGCCGGACGGAAAGTGGGGAAGCTGTATTTTGAAGCAGCGACGATGCAATTAGTGGCCGTGCTCGTTGTGACGGCCAGTGCGGCGCCTCCGGAGGTCGCGGCGATTGTGAAGGTCGTGGCGGTGGCGGATTGCACGAAGTACACCGTTCCCGACTGCAACGCCCCGGCCGGTGTCACCGGCATCGGCGTTCCCCAAATGCTCACCTGGTCGCCGACAACGAGGCCGTGGGGTGAATTGGAGGTGAACACGCCGGGGGAGCCGACAGCCACGGTGACCGGAAGCGCCGGGAGGGCTGAGGTTGTTCCCGATGAGAAATCAACGGAACCCGATGCTATCTTCGCTCTCACAAGCGTGATGCCATTGGGGTCCGAGACCGTGCCCACTACAGTGAAGACGGTGTCCTGGAATGTTCCCAGGGCGGGAGCCGCAACAGAGGCGCCGGGGCTCGTCCGCGAGAGGAGGAAGGTGACCGATGTGGGAGCCACGATTGAGTTTCCCGGGATGTCCGATGCGCTGATGGCAATCTGGTACTTTCCGTCGGGAAGATTGAGCCCCGTGGCGCTCAGATCCAGTGACCAACCGTAATTGGTCGCACCGGCGGGGCTGCCCAGAGTCGTGCCCGCGGTGATGGTATTCCATACGAGGGTGCTGTAGTTCCAGACCTGGAGGGCATAGGAGGCCGACGCTACGCCGCTCCCGTCGGTGAGGCTTCCGGAGAGGATGGGATTGCTGTCCTGGTCCACCGTCCCCCCGCCGGAGCTGATGTTATTGTAGTTCAAAGCCGGGGGCGTCGTGTCCTTGGTGAACAAGGCCGCCTGCGTGGTCTGGTTACCGGCAACATCCGTCGCTATCACGCTCACGGTATGCGCGCCCTCTGACAGGGCGGCAAACGTTGCCGGCGTTACGGTGGAGCTCCAGCTCGCCGCAACGGTCACGGGCGAGAATGTCCCCGCGTCGATCTTGAGCTGAATGGAGGCCACACCGGAAGCACCGTCCGAAGTGGTGCCGGTTATCGCGAACGTGGTTCGGTAACCGGCAAGGGGCGCGACGGTGAGGGCCGGGGCGGTCGTGTCGTACCCGAAGCCTACCGTGCTGTAGGTCGCGGACCAGTTCCCCGCGTTATCCTGGACGGCGACCCACAGGATCTTGGTGCCTTCCGCTCCCAGCGCCCATGAAGCGGTCCAGTCCGTCGTGCCCGTGGCGAGCTTCCAGGCTCCCCCGGTGACGATTGTCGCCGGGCTATCCGCCGCATGCGAGTTGGACGCGATGTCGGCCAAGGTCCAAACCTGGTAGACACCCGAACCGGACCCGTCACTGGCGGTACCTTGAGCAGTGAATGGGGTCATGTTGGTCCACGCCGAGGCGGCGGGCGAAGTGATGGAGGACACGCCGGGGATCGTGTCGACGAGGACCGACCTCGCGACGGTCGTGACCTTGCCGGCAAGGTCAGTGGCCGTGAAAACGAAAACGTGGGTCCCGTCCTGTGCGTGGGTCGTCGTGTTTACCGAGTAGCTGAAGGACCACGAGGGAGCGACGGAGAAGTTGACGTCGAGTGCGGCCAACCCGTCCACCGATACGGTCAGGGAATGGGCCGCGGCGAGGGCATTGGTGTCACTCGCGGCACCCGTGAAGAGAATGCTGGAGTTGCGAACTACGGTAGAGGCGGATCCGATCCCCGTTTCGCTGAGGCTGGGAGGCGAAAGGTCCAAGCCGATCGGAACGACAACACTGTTGCCGGACCATGCCGATCCCGATCCGGTGCCTGCTCCCGTGGCGACGAACGAGATGCCCACGGTGTTGCTCGAAGCCCCGATCGCGGTGAAGTCCGTGGTTCCCAGAGTAGCGATTGTGTACGTCGAACCGACACCGAACGCGCCGGCGGCGACGCTTGCGAGGGTCGTGGTGTTTCCCGCCTTGTCCGCCGAGACCACCCAGAGAAGCTTGCTTCCTTCCCCTGAGAGATTCGAGCTTCCCGTCCATGAGCTCGGCAATCCGGTGGCCGTGGACCACGTGGCGGAGGTGCCGCTGATGGGCGCCGCGCCCCCGCTGGTGGCGTTCCATGAGGCGACGTCACCGCTGTGGTCATTGGCGGCGATGTCCACCAGGTAATACGTCTTGTTCACCCCCGCCCCGGAGCCGTCGGATGCCGTGCCGCTGATGGGGAGAGTGGAGGATGAAGTCCAATTGCCCGCGGTGGGCGAAATGACGGACAAGGTCGGCGGAGTCGAGTCGAGCAAAACGAGGCGGTTGACGGACGCGGTCTTCCCGGAAGCGTCCGTGGCCGTGATGATATAGCTGTATGAACCGTCGAGCTTCGGCTGGGTGAACGTCCACGTACTACCTACGATGGCTGCCGCCGATGTGGCGCCACCGTTGACGCTGACTGCCACCGTGAGGGTGGATCCAGCAATCGAGGCGGGGTTCGTGTCGGTCACCGTGCCCGCCATCACGAATCCGTTGTTTTTCGTGACCTGCGATGTCGTGTTCAGGAAAGTCTCGGTCACTGACGGAGGGTTGAGGTCCACGCCGAAGGTGGTAGCCGAGGGAGTGGTCTGATTTCCGGCCGCGTCGGTGGCCCTGATGAGGAGAGAATGGTTGCCTTCAGAAAGGCCGGTGAGCGTCGCGTTCCAATTCCCCGTGATGTTGGCGCCACCCGAGGTGTCGATCCATGTCGCGTTCGTCCAAGATCCCGTGTCGAGCTGATATTGGATGGCCGCGATGCCTGAGGCACCCGTGCTAGGATCCGCCGCGGTGCCAGCAATGGTGTATGCACTTGCCGAGATCCAACCCGGGACCACGTTGAGGGTAACGACAGGCGGCGTCGTATCGAGGTTGACGACGCGATTGACGGTGCTTGTCTTGCCCGCTACGTCGGTGGCAACCAGCACATAGGCGTACGAGCCGTCGTTGCTGTGCCCAACCGTATCAATGGAGCCAACGCCGAAGGGGAGGGAAGCGGAAGAGTATGTTGCGCTCTTGACCCCGGCAAGGGATGCGGGAACCGAGGCGAATGTGGCCGCACCGGCCGGACCGCCGTTTTTGGATTCGGTGATGGTGAGGGTGGCGAGCGCGTTGGAATCCCCGACATCCCCCGCGAGTGAATAGGCGGCCTTGGTGTAGGCAACGGCCGGATGATTGGTTTCGGTGAGGCCGGGGGGAGCCTGGTCGACGCCATAGTTTCTGGAGCTGATGGATGAAAGGTTACCCGCGTTGTCGAATGCCGCCGTCCAAAGGGTGAACTGGCCTTCCGTGGTGAGGTTGGCCGTTGTCGACCAGTTCGTTGCTCCGGCGGCAAGCCCCCACCCGGAAACAATGGCGGAAGCCGAGTCCGAGGCATGATTGGCCCCGAGCGGAGCGACGAGAAAGTAGATCGTCGCGACGCCGGAAGCAGTCGCGCCCGGATCCGAGGCAGAACCGTTCATGGTCGTGGTGGCCCCGGACAGCCAATACTGGGCTTGAGCGGCGGTGTAGTTCCCCGGCTGGCTGATGGAGGCCACGGGTGGGGTGGTGTCGATGGTGATGGTTCGGGAAATTGTGGAAGTCTTTCCGGCGACGTCGGTCGCATAGAATGTGAAAGTCCACAGGCCGTCATCCGTATGACCTGAAATGTCCATGCCCGAGGGGAACGGATTCCAGGACCAGGGGTTTCCGACGCTCGTGGATGTGCCCGGGTAGGGAACTGATACGGCATTGGAAACCTGCGTTCCGTTCTGGGTGGATGAAACCGTCAGGGCGGGCAGGCCGGCCGGATTGGTATCGAACAGGGTTCCCGACAATGTGAAGCCTGCATTGACCAGATTGGGAGTGAAGTCGGTGAAAACGACGTTCGGCGGGCTGAAGTCGAGTCCGAAATCAAATCGGCTCGAGAGAGCCCCGGCGGCGGTGGTCAAGTTGCCGGCTACGTCGAATGATTTGACCCAGAGGGTTTTGCGGCCTTCACCCGAGAGGGTGAGTGAACCAGACCAGCCGGTCTGGCCCGTGGTCAGAGTCCATCCTGAGGCCACTGTAGGGTCTTCCGTGCTATGGTCTGTGCCCGTGGAGGCGACGTAAATGGCATCCACCTTCGCATAGACCTTGCTGACACCCGTTCCCGCGCCGTCCGTTGCGACACCGGCAATGGGGAGAGTCCCTGAGGAAACCCAGGCGGCCGAAGGTGAGGTGATGGTCGTGACGGGGGCCTGCGTGTCAATGGTGAGGTTCCTCGTGATGGAGCTCGTCTTTCCGGCGACGTCGGTAGCGATGAATGTGAAAGTCCAAAGACCGTCGTCGGTGTGCCCGGCGGTGTCGATTCCCGAGGGGAACGGGTTCCAGGACCACGCATTGCCGGACGTAATGGATATGCCGGGATACGCGACGGGGGCCGCGTTCGTGATCATCGTGCCATTGAGAGTGGAGGAGACGGTCAGGCTAGGCAGGCCTGCCGGATTGGTGTCATAAACGGTGCCGGTCAATCCTGCAAACGATGCAGCCCCTGTTGCGTTGATGGTGGCCGGAGGCGCCGCTACCACCAGGTTGGGTGGATTCAGATCCACGCCAAAGGCCACGGTCGTCGCGCTCGCATTCCAGTTGCCGGCATTATCGACCGATTTCACCCACAGTTTTTTGTTGCCCTCGCCCAGGGAGGCGAGATTGATGGAATTGCTGGTCCAGCTCACCGTGCCATTCGCCTGTGTCCATGTTGTCGGGTCGTCGCCGGAATGATCCGTGCTCGCGACGTCAATGATGAAATAAACCTTGCTGACACCGGTGCCGGAACCATCATCGGCGCTGCCTCGGACGGTGGTGCTCGTGCCGCTGAGCCAGGAGGCGACAGTAGGCGCGTTCACCGTTAGGGTAGGCGGAGTTATGTCCTTCGTGAAGATTACGGATTTCGTCGTCACGTGGCCGCCCTTGTCAATGGCGGTCACGGTGAGCGTGTGCTGCCCCTCGGGCAGGGAAGCCCAATTCGTGGGGAAACTCCATGTGCCGGAGGTGCCGGCCGAGAGGGGGGTTCCGCCGTCGAGCTTCACGGAGACGCTCTGCAGAAACGCGTCGGTGGAGGTGCCGGTCCAATTCGCGGGGGCGGCGAACGCCGCGTTGAAAAGGGCGCCGTCGACCAGCGGCGCGCTCATGGCG
>Ga0265342_10001151_pt1 | contig 25226 bp, 20 predicted proteins | sample 4CB327metaG_FD_203125 | JGI IMG/M metagenome (GOLD analysis project Ga0265342, IMG submission 203125) | Rhizosphere microbial communities from Carex aquatilis grown in University of Washington, Seatle, WA, United States - 4-CB3-27 metaG | ecosystem: Host-associated > Plants > Roots >... | reverse complement strand
TTTATCGGATGTATGTTGTCGGGGGCGGGAGCAACGATTGGTCGAAGCGGGACAGTTTTTCTGTCCCAATCGACCTTCAGCCGATTGTAAACAAACAGATATCGCTCAGCGATGTCGAACTATGTACGTCAATAATTTCGGTTGGGCAGGATTCGACCGGCCGATTTATCAAGAATACATACGAAGTCAAACCGAACCCTTCAAGGATATACGGGGCGGAGCAGCCGGTGGTTTTTTATTACCTTGAGGAATACAATCTACTAAAGAATAGATCGCCGAACTATTACACGAAGCTCACCGTTGCAAATTCTTTTGGCAAAGAAGTCATAACTCGTGAACGAACCAAAAATCGGGCGAATGAATCGAATGTTGAAGTGGGGACGGTGCAAATTAACACTTTAAGAACGGGCGCTTATACTTTTAATTTTAAGATTACAGACTCGGTTGACAACTCGAGCTCCCTGGCGTCGAAGAAGTTTTTTGTATATAACCCCCAGCTTCCGATGGATTCACTGACATCCGGAACTGAGGGTTCGGTGCTTGCAAGCGAATACTCTGCCATGAATGAGGCGGAGCTCGACCTCCAATTTGCACAGGTGCGATATATCGCTACACGCGCAGAGATCGCACAATACAATAACGTAAAAGGCATCGATGCAAAACGCAAAGTGCTGTACGATTTTTGGAACAGGCGGGAAAACGATGCAATGGATCCCAGCAAAATTCAGAAGTCGGAATATTTCAAACGCGTGGACTATGCCAATGATCATTTTAGAAACGGCTTCAAAGACGGGTGGAAAACCGACAGGGGACGTGTCTTCATCATGTACGGCCCGCCCGACGAGGTCGAGCGGCATGCGAGCGAAGTTGACACGAAGCCGTACGAAATCTGGACTTACAATTCCATACAAGGAGGAGTGGAATTTGTATTCGGCGACCGAACAGGACTTTCGGACTACTTATTGCTTCATTCAACCCACCGGGACGAGATGCACGATGAAAATTGGATGAACCAGTTGAAGATTCAATAGGAATGTGATTCCTGCGGCAGCAATAAGAAACTCCGGAATGCTTGACCGGAGTTTTTTGTTTTAGTTCACCGTTCGAATCGTGTTGGATATTCGATGATACACTTTGCGTCTCAGTGAACCTCTGTATAACTCTGTCAATCATACTGGAAGCCATCACAAAAATGGTTTTCATGCAGAAAGCAGCCGTAAATGTCATGCTGAGCGTAGCGAAGCATCCATGACATCGAAGCTTTGCAGATTCAAAGTGTGTCATTGTCATGGATTCTTCTCCCGCCACAAAGCGGCGGGATCAGAATGACAATGATTTGGCCGTGTTCTTTCAGAAGGATACAATCCAGAGTTTTTGAGATGACTTCTAATTACTTCAAATGAGATCTGAGGATAATAGTTATCCTATAATTATCGTTGGAGCTATTGATTTATGAGGGAAAAAAAGGTATACTCAATATAGTCAACGCGTCCTTTAATTCTATCCGGTGAGGTAGGAAAGGAAATGAAAAATGAATGTGACGATTTATTCTGTAATAGAAGCAACCTCCGTTCAGTCATGAATGGAGGTTTTTTATTGTACCATTTTTGCCGACCGGTGTGCCTATGAATGAACGAACCATAATTCTTGACGCTCAGAATTTTATCCGGACTGTCAACCGTCTTTCCCATGAAATCGTCGAACGAAATCACGGCGCAGATTCTCTCGGAATCGTCGGGATCCGCACGAGGGGAGAATATCTTGCCCGCCGCATTGACCGGGCTGTTCTCGAAATGGAGAAAGTCACAGTCCCTATCGGAACGCTCGACATTACTCTTTACAGGGACGATCTTCGAGGAAGATTGTCGCAGCCTCGATTGAATACGACTGACATTCTCTATGACATCGCCGGCAAAAACATTATTCTCGTTGACGATGTGTTGTTCACAGGCCGGACAGTCCGAGCCGCGCTCAACGCATTAATGGATATCGGCAGACCTGCATCCATCCAACTGGCCGTTCTCGTGGACAGAGGCCATCGCGAGCTTCCAATCAAGGCAGATTTTGTCGGCAAAAACGTTCCGACATCGGCGGACGAGGAAATTCAGGTTCGAATGATGGAAACGGACGGAGAAGATGCCGTTATTTTACTTCCGGCAAAAACACAACCCGAGGAAGGATAACCCATGGGACTCTCATCGCGTCACTTGCTTGGTCTCGACGGAGCGCCGAAAGCCGACATCGCGCTGATTCTTGACACGGCTGTTTCGTTCAAAGAAATCTTGAACCGGCCGATTAAAAAAGTTCCGACGCTTCAGGGCAAAACAATCGTCAATCTCTTTTTTGAAAACTCCACTCGAACACGAATTTCCTTCGAGCTGGCAGAGCGCAGGCTTTCTGCCGACGTTGTGAATTTTTCAGCATCGGGGTCGAGCGTGAGTAAAGGAGAAACGTTGAAAGATACGGCCCGCAATATTGAAGCGATGAAGATAGATATGGTCGTCATACGGCATAACGCAGCCGGCACGCCGCATTTTCTAACTCGTGTTGTGCGAGCTGCCGTGCTTAATGCCGGTGATGGCTGCCATGAGCACCCGACTCAAGCGCTGTTGGATATGTATACCCTGAAGGAAAAATTCGGCTCACTCGATGGCCTGCGTGTCTGCATTGTCGGCGATATATCCCACAGCAGAGTCGCCCGTTCTAACATCTATGGCCTGCGAACAATGGGAGCGAAAGTCTCGGTTTGCGGTCCCGCGACTCTCATCCCCAAGGAAATAGAAAAGCTCGGCGTTGAAGTATACCACCGCATCGATGACGTGCTTCCGAAAGTTGATGCCTTGAATGTTCTTCGAGTACAGATGGAACGGCAGTCCGGAGGTCTTTTCCCTTCGCTTAGAGAATATCACCGATTCTTCGGAGTGACGAAGGAGCGGCTTGACAGGGTCGACCATCCAATTACCATCATGCACCCTGGACCGATTAATCGGGACGTGGAACTCTCGGCCGACGTGGCAGATGGTCCTCATTCTGTTATTCTGGAGCAGGTGTTGAATGGCGTTGCCGTCAGGATGTCGGTGCTGTATCTTCTGGGTACGGTAAATTAGCAATCGTTCATTCCATCATAGAATTTGGACCCTTCATGACAAAAAAATATCTTTTGAAAGGCGGACGGTATATCAACCCGTCAACACAAACAGACACGGTCATGGACATTGTCATCGTCGACGGAATTATTGAAGCGATGAAACCGTCAATCTCACCGCCGGCTGATTGTGAAGTCGTTAATCTTCAAGGAAAAATTACGGCGCCCGGCTTCGTCGACATGCATGTCCATTTGAGGGAGCCCGGTTTTGAGCACAAAGAAACAATTGAGACAGGGACACTCTCTGCGGCGCATGGCGGCTTCACGGCCGTTTGCTGTATGCCGAATACAAATCCGGCCATCGATGACGAATCGATCGTCCGCTTTGTTCACTCGCAGGGAAAGCTTGTCAATAATGGAATCGTTGACGTATACCCGGTCGGCGCAGTCACGAAAGGAAGAGCGGGAAAGGAGCTGTCATCGATTGCAGAACTTGTTCAAGCCGGAGCCGTTGGTTTGAGCGACGATGGCGCTCCGGTGTACGACGCAGAAATTATGCGCCGCGCGCTGGAATATGCCGGTATGTTCGATGTTCCGGTCATTCAGCATTGCGAAGAACCTTCGCTGGCCCGGGGCGGTGTGATGAACGAGGGTTTTGTCGCTACCGAGTTAGGCCTTCCCGGAATTCCGCCGGTTGCTGAAGAGATCATGATTGCTCGCGACATCCTCTTAACGGAATACACTCGCTCTCGGTATCACGTGGCACACATGAGTACTGCCGGTTCGGTGAAACTTGTTCGTGAAGCAAAATTGAAAGGCATAGCGATTACGTGTGAAGTAACGCCACATCATTTTACCTTGACCGACGACGTTGTCCGGACGTTTGATACGAATACGAAAATGAACCCGCCGTTGAGAACAAAAGAAGATGTCGCAGCGATTAAACAAGGGCTTTTGGAAGGAACTATTGATGTTATTGCTACCGACCATGCTCCTCATTCGCTGGATGAGAAAGAAGTTGATTATTTGCAGGCGCCATTCGGCATCGTGGGATTGGAAACGGCCATCGGCCTTGCGATTACAGAGCTGGTTGCAGCGAATATCATTACACTCTACCAGCTCGTAGAAAAGTTCTCGACGAATCCTCGCAGAATCATCAAAAGGACGATTGAACTGAGTGAAGGGAATCCCGCCAACTTTACTTTCATCGACCCGGATATTCAGTGGAAAGCAGATGTCAGCCGTTTTAAATCCAAGTCGAAAAACTCGCCTTTTGACGGCAAGGTGCTGAAAGGGAGCGCGGTCGGCATATTCAACCACGGCCGGTTGCTACTGATGTGATGAAGGGATTTTCAACGCTCCTGGAATCGTTCCGGGTTAGACCTGTTTCCCAATAATCTATTGTCATATCGCACATTCAACTATGTGCGGCATATTTGATTTTCACTTCAATTTTGACGATACTGTCTGACACATGGAGATTATTCGCTCCGAAACACTTTCCCGATACCGACAAATAGTTTTTGGGATGAGCACTCGCGCCGGAGGGCGCAGTCCAAGAGGGTTAGGAATGAATTTAAGTTTCAACGTCGGAGACGACAAAGTCAACGTCGTTGAAAATCGAAGGCTTTTTTTTGGCGCTCTGCATATCGGCTTAGACGAACTTGCCTTTCCCATGCAGTGCCATTCGAATACTGTTCGTGCCGTACAAACGTGGGGAGGATACGAGGATTGTGACGGGTTGGTCACCAACGAACTTGGTGTTTTTGTCGTCATCAGTGTTGCCGATTGTGTCCCGATCTTTCTCTTCGACCCCGTCACCAAAACGATTGCTGGAATCCATGCCGGTTGGCGGGGCACAAGTTCCGGCATCGTAAAGAATACTATTCTTCTTATGGTTTCTCAGTTTGGAAGCAAACCGCAAAACCTTGTCGCCTTTATCGGTCCAGCGGCAGGAAAATGTTGCTACGAGGTCGGTGAAGAAGTGGCAGGGAAGTTTGAGGCTGAGTTTTTGTTGAAGGGCCAGCCCGGAAAATGGAATGTCGATTTAAAAGGGGCAAACCGGCATCAACTTATTGCGGAAGGCATTTCTTCCGTCAACATTGAAATGCATGAAGGCTGTACAATCCATGAATCGGAAAAGTACCATTCGTTTCGGCGGGATGGTGAATCGTCGGGCCGGATGTTGAGCGTGATGGGAATTGTTCGTTAACTTCGAGGAAAACATATGTGTGGAATAATTGGTTACGTGGGCGATGCAAATCCGGTTCCAATTATGTTGGACGGATTGAAGCGTCTTGAATACCGCGGTTATGATTCCGCGGGGATTGCTTTGCTGGCCGATCATTCTCTCTTTGTATTTAAAAAAGCTGGAAAGGTCGCTGATTTAGAAAAGACGATTCCGCCGCTACATTTGAAGACCACTGCCGGGATCGGGCATACTCGTTGGGCGACGCACGGTGTTCCGAGCGACGTCAATGCTCATCCTCACACCGATTGCAAGAATGAAATCGCATTGATTCACAACGGTATTATTGAGAACTACCTTTCGATCCGAAAAAAACTTGAGAGTACGGGGCACAAGTTTGTGTCAGCGACAGACACCGAGGTTTTGGTTCACCTCATTGAGGAAATGAAGAACTTCAGCGGCGATCTGCCGACCGCAGTCCGGCTTGCTCTGCGCCAGGTGGAAGGGACGTACGGTATTGCGGTAGTCTCAGCGTTGGAACCGGGAAGAATTGTTGTCGCGCGAAAAGGGAGTCCACTCTTGCTCGGCATCGGCACGAACGAGCATTTTGTGGCGTCCGATGCTGCTGCGATTGTTCAGTATACCCGCAACGTGGTGTATCTCGAGGATGGGGAGATCGCAGTGCTTACTAAAAGTTCATTTGAAACAAGGACTATCGACAACGTTGATATCGAAAAAGAGGTTCATCAGGTTACGATCGATATTGAAGAAATTGAAAAAGGCGGCTTTGAGCACTTCATGCTCAAGGAAATTATGGAACAGCCTGAAACTCTCCGGAACTCAATGCGCGGGAGAGTGCTGCTTGATGAGGGAAATTCGAAACTCAGCGGACTTGCCGATGTGATGCCTATTCTGGAAAACGCTCAGCGAATTATTATCACCGCTTGCGGAACGTCGTGGCATGCAGGACTGGTCGGCGAGTATATGCTCGAACAGTACGGAAAAATCCCGGTTGAGGTGGAATATGCTTCAGAGTTCCGGTATCGCAATCCGATTATCAAAAAAGGGGACGTTGTCTTTTTGATCAGCCAGAGCGGCGAAACAGCGGATACGCTTGCGGCTCTACGCGAGGCAAAGCACAAAGGTGCAGCGGTGATCGGGATATGCAACGTTGTTGGAAGCACTATCGCGCGCGAAAGCCAGGGGGGTGTGTATATTCACGCGGGACCCGAAATCGGTGTTGCATCGACAAAAGCGTTTACATCCCAGCTCGTTGTCCTCTCGCTCATCACGCTTATGGTTGCCCGGCAGCGCGGGCTTTCCGAAGCCGACGGGAAGAAAATTGGACAAGCGCTCCTCGATCTTCCCGGCAAAGTCGAAGCGATTCTCAAGGATACCAGCAAAATTGAAATGATTGCGGACGAGCTGAAAGACAACGTCAATGTTCTTTACCTTGGAAGAGGGTATAACTTTCCGGCAGCATTGGAAGGCGCGTTAAAACTCAAGGAGATATCGTACATTCATGCTGAAGGATATCCGGCCGCGGAAATGAAGCATGGGCCTATAGCCTTGATTGACGAAAACATGCCGGTCATCGTGATTGCATCGAAAGACAGCACTTACGAAAAAATCATTTCGAACATTCAGGAAGTGAAGGCGAGACGTGGAAGAATAATCGCTGTCGTGAACGAGGATGACACGGCGATTGAATCGCTTGCCGAGCATGTGATTCGTGTTCCTCATACCGTAGACCTTCTTTCGCCGATACTGAATGTTATTCCGCTGCAATTATTGGCGTATTACATCGCCGTCAAACGGGGCTGTAATATCGACCAGCCGCGGAACTTAGCAAAGAGCGTCACGGTTGAATAGCCGGGCATGATGATGTTATCGTGACGCGCTTCGATTGACTTTGCGTTTTCAGCGTCTTTGGCGGTTAAAGGAATAACCGCAAAGGACACGAGGGATGTTTTGCCGACGCAACTTTTTTTTGGAAGGATGGAGATTTACATTTCTCCGGACTGCTGCCGGGATACACGGGTATATTTTATTAACCATCAGTGAGGGCGTAAACGTGGCAAGTGACCATAGATTCAAGAAAACCGATTGGGCTCTTATTCTTGGAGCTTCGAGCGGATTTGGGGGAGCAACTGCTGTTGAGCTTGCGCGGCATGGGATGAACATCTGCGGCGTGCATTTCGACCGCGCGGTTACTCTGCCGAACGCCGAGAAAGTGCAAAAAGAAGTTGATGCTCAAGGAGTACAATCGTTGTTCTTCAATGTCAATGCTTCCGACCCGGAAAAAAGAAAAGAAGTGGTTGAGGGCTTGAAGAAGGAGTCTCATAGTAACCCTGAATTCAATCTCAAGGTTCTCATGCATAGTCTTGCATTCGGGACGTTGCGCCCTTTGGTTTCGAAAGATATAAAAGAACAGATGACCCAAGCCCAGGTCGAGATGACCATGGATGTGATGGCCAATTCCCTGGTGTATTGGACGCAAGCGGCATTCAACGCTGGCTTGATGAAAAAAGGGGGGCGGGTCTATGCGATGACAAGTTCCGGCGGGCACTCTCAATTGCCAAACTACGGCGCAGTCTCGGCAGCGAAAGCGGCCCTGGAATCATACATTCGTCAATTGACTCTCGACCTCGGACCGCACGGAATTACCTGCAATGCGATTATGGCAGGCGTTACCGACACTGCAGCCCTTAGAAAAATACCCGGCGCCTTGATGATGTTGAAGGTCGCAGCGGCAAAAAGCCCTGCAATGAGGAATACAACTCCTGAAGACGTGGCAAAGGCCATAGCACTCTTAAGTCACGACGACGCCTATTTCATTTCCGGAAACGTGATCGGAGTCGATGGCGGCGAAGATGTTGTCAGCTACATCGGACAGAAAGATGCACTGAGGCTGGAATAATTACCGACAATCTTCCCAATGGCCTCTTGAGTTTGGTGTGTACTCGCATGGACGTCCGTATGGAAAAGACGTTCTAATCTCCGCTGGACATGGATTGCTGTCAGCGGAATTTTTATTTGTGTTGACGAATGAATATCATTCCTATTAATGACAGGATTCGGATTCCATACTCGGATCTTCGGTTTCGCTACTCGCGAAGCGGCGGGCCAGGCGGTCAGAATGTTAATAAGCTTTCCACCCGTGTTGAATTGTTTTTTGATGTGAATCTCTCCTCGCTGGACGATGAAACAAAGGCGAATCTAAAGTCGTTGCTCGGGTCCAAATTAGATTCTTCCGGGACACTTCACATCGTTTCCCAGGAATCCCGCAGTCAATGGAAAAATAAACAGGATGTCGTCGAGAAGTTCATTTCCCTCCTTCAGAAAATTACGCGGCCGGTGAAACAACGGAGGCCTACGACGGCGACAAGAAGTTCAACAACCGCGAGACTCGCACGGAAAAAAGGGAGGGGTGAACTGAAGAAAATGCGCAAAATCAACATAGAAAGGGAGCTTCATTAAAAAAGTTGTTCATTCCTCTTGACAACTTTCAGAATTTTCGTATATTAATTATAGATTTTTCTTTGACAAAGCCGTTTTCATCGAGAGTGGTGGAGGGACAGACCCTGCGAAACCACAGCAACCGGATGCGCCAAACGCGTGTCGTCAGGTGCTAATTTCTGTCCGCCTTCGGCGGAGAAAGATGAACTTAAGAGTAATCGACGTTAGCAGCCTCTTTTGATCATCTTCAAAGAGGTTTTTTCTTTTTACTCAGTCCATGAATATTTTCAGCTTACATCTCTTCTACGCGTGCAGACCCGTGCTCGAGCATTTGTCTGCCTACTTCGTCGGTAACTTCCTCTGTTGTCGCCCATCCGTTGTATAAATCTGTTCACGTTTACATCGCATTGAAATTTAACTAGCCTGGAGAGCCTTCCGCTCTTTGGGGCTCTTAATTTTTTCATTTATTACACGGAGATTCGTATGGCTACCAACGGAAAAGCACGACATTACCGCTTCGAAACGCTGCAACTGCACGCAGGTCAAAAAGTCGACCCGACAACAAACTCACGGGCTGTGCCAATCTATCAAACAACATCCTACAACTTCAACGATGCAGGACATGCGGCCGCATTGTTCGGTTTGCAAGAGTTCGGCAACATCTATACCCGCATCATGAACCCGACAACGGCGGTGTTTGAAGAACGAATTGCTGCGCTTGAAGGAGGCGTTGCCGCTGTCGCGACGTCATCGGGACAGGCTGCACAATTCCTCGCAATTGCCACTATCGCACAGGCCGGCGAGAATATTATTTCGACGAGCAATCTTTATGGCGGAACATATAATCAGTTCAAGGTAACTTTCCCGCGGCTCGGCATCAATGTGAAATTTGTCGAAGGGGACAAACCGGAAGATTTTCGGAAATTGATCGACAATAAGACAAAAGCGCTCTATATCGAAACGATCGGCAATCCGCGTCTGAACGTTCCTGATTTCGAAGCAATCGCAAAAGTCGCTCACGAAAACAATATTCCGCTCATTGTCGACAATACGTTCGGCGCCGGAGGATATTTAGTCCAGCCGTTTAAGTATGGTGCCGATGTCATTGTGCACTCTGCAACGAAGTGGATCGGCGGGCACGGCACATCGATCGGCGGAGTAATCGTCGACTCGGGAAAATTTAACTGGGGCAACGGAAAGTTTCCTATCTTTACCGAGCCGAGCCCGGGATACCACGGTTTGAAATTTTGGGACGTCTTCGGTTCTGCGGGCCCGTTTGGCAACATCGCATTCGCAATACGTGCAAGGGTTGAAGGGCTTCGTGATATCGGTCCCTCACTCAGTCCGTTCAATTCGTTTTTATTCCTTCAGGGATTGGAAACCCTCTCCCTTCGTGTGGACCGTCACAATGAAAATGCGTTGAAAGTTGCGCAGTGGCTTGAAAGGCATCCGCAGGTCGAATGGGTTTCATATCCGGGGCTTCCAAATCATCCCTCCCATGCAAGCGCAAAAAAATACTTGCGTGCAGGGTTGTTCGGATCGATCGTCGTATTCGGGATCAAAGGAGGCATCGATGCGGGCAAAGCCTTTATCAATAATGTTAAACTTTCCAGCTTGCTCGCAAACGTCGGAGATGCAAAGACGCTCGTCATCCATCCTGCATCAACGACACATCAGCAGCTCTCTGAAAAAGAGCAGCGCGATTCCGGTGTTACGCCGGAGTTAATCCGTATCTCGGTGGGCATCGAACACATCGATGATATTCTCGAAGATTTCGATGAAGCGCTTCGTTCTGTGAAGACCGCTGTTCTTGCATAAATTGACCGCCCGCGACGCTTCGCGTCTCCCCTCCTCTCTGAGGAGGGGAGAAGGGGTGGTGAGGAACACATGCCGACTGTAACTGAAAATATAGTGGAAACAAGAGATGTTCAGCTTTTCTCCGAGAGAAATCCTCTTGAACTGGATTGCGGGGAAAAGCTTTCATCCGTTACCGTTGCCTACGAAACGTATGGGGAATTGAACGCTGCCGCCGATAATGTAATTCTCGTTTGCCATGCGCTGACTGGAAGCGCGCACGCCGCCGGCTATCTATCGAACGACCCGAAGAGTGCTGGCTGGTGGGACTCATTTATCGGTCATGGGAAAGCACTCGATACAAGAAAATATTTCGTTGTCTGCTCCAATTTTTTGGGAGGATGCTATGGAACGACCGGACCGGTCTCTCTCAATCCGCTCAGCGGCAAACCGTATGGATCTTCGTTTCCGCAAATGACTATCCGGGATATGGTTCGCGTGCAGAAAGCATTGATCGACTATCTCGGCGTGAAACATATGAAGGCAGTTATTGGGGGATCGCTCGGAGGAATGCAGGCGTTAGAGTGGGGAGTCATGTTCCCCGGCGTTGTTCGTTCGATTATTCCAATTGCAACGGCAAGCGCGCACTCTCCATGGTGCATTGGGTTGAACGATATCGCTCGGCAGGCTATTATGAACGACCCCGAGTGGCGCAACGGCGATTATTACAGCCATGGCCAGCCGGAACGGGGATTATCGCTGGCACGTCAAATCGCGATGGTGTCATACCGAAGCGATCTGTCGTTTTTAGACCGCTTTCACAGGGACAGGATTAAGTCTAATGGAAACGGAACGCAGACACGTTTTGATGCGGCAAATTTGTTCCAAATCGAAAGCTATCTTCGTTATCAGGGAAAGAAGCTTGTCGACCGATTTGATGCGAACACATATATTTATATCTCTCGCGCAATGGATCTTCACGATGTAGGCTATGGCAGGGGAGGTATTGAAAAGGTTTTGGCTTCGGTTGACATTCCCGCCCTGTTCGTCGGTATTGACTCCGACGTTCTCTATCCCATCCACGAACAAAAAGCGCTTGCATCGCTGCTTCCGCAAGCCCGCTACCGCCAGATCACTTCGCCGCTCGGACACGATGCATTTCTCATTGAATTCGAGCAGCTTGGTAACTTTGTCAAAGAGTTTTTGAAAGAAGTTGGGTAGGAAGTATTGTTGTGCCTTTTGCTAAGGAGCGGTTATCATAGCATCTTCTGCATGATATGAACGTCGAGTAGCTTTCCAAATTTCTTCCCTACCTGTTTCATTGTCCCCACGTGCTCAAATCCCGCGCTCTCATTGAGATGCAAACTTTCCTGGCTTCCTTCGGCAACGCGTGCGATTAGCGTGTGGAAATGAAGAGTACGAGCTTCCTCAATAATAGCCTCTTTAAGCATTCGGCCAATTCCTTGACCTCGACACTCCGATTTTACATAGAAGGATGTCTCCGCCGTGTCATCATAAGCAGGGCGGTCGGACCATTTCGTCAACGATGCCCAGCCGACTGCTTTTCCTTCGAGGATTGCAACCAAAACGGGATGTCTCTGATCGTGAGCCGCTAACCATTCTAGCCGTTCGGCCGTTGTTTTCGGTACTGTGTCGAATGTCGCAGTTGTAGTGAGAATCGCCTCGTTGTAAATTGAAGTGATTGCCTCTGCGTCTGCCGGCAGGGCTCGCCTGATTTGAATTGGTGGGTTCATTGATCTTTACAATTTGTTATTGGGCCAGAGTCTTTTCAATACGACGGTCGGGGATAAGCCACATGATCGCAACGAGAACGTACATTGCACCGGCAATCCAGGAGTTAACGAAAGAGAGTGCGATTCCGGCGGCGTAAATGACAACCGAAATCTTGCCTTTAAAATCTCGTCCGAGCGCAACTGCAAGAATGGAATCCTTGCTGTGAATAGACAGTAATGCACGTGTCAGTATAAAGTATGCGATCGCAGAGAATAAAAGGATAACGCCGTACAAGGCGACGGGTCCGGGGGCGAATTGATTCTCTCCCATCCATCCGGTAACGAATGGAGTGAGCGATAACCAGAAGAGCAAATGCAGATTTGCCCAAAGAACCCGGCCGTCAACATGTTTGACCGCTTGAAACAAATGGTGATGGTTGCTCCAGTAAATTCCGAGAAATACAAAGCTGAGACCATAGCTCAAAAATATTGAAGCCAATGGATACAGCGCAGATAAATCGGATCCATGCGGAATTCTCAATTCGAGAACCATAATCGTAATAATGATGGCAATCACGCCATCGCTGAACGCCTCTAATCTTCCTTTTGTCATTTGGCCTTAAGATAAGTTCTTGATCGACTGCGTTGATCCCGAAACGATTCTGCAGGGGTGTCATGCCGTTTAAGGCATCATAGGTAGAGACATCTGAACATTTGTTCCTCGAAAGGTCGCAAAGACCCAAGATTCCTTTTAGAAGTCATTTTTGCGATTCGCGTGAGCGACATCTTTGAGCCTTTTCAAAAATCTAAGGGATTAATTATTCTTTTGATTCTAAGTAATTAAATTGGTCGTTAAATATGATGTTGGATAAGAACCAGAATGATCTGGGTTTGTAGAAATAGAATTCCCAGACGGTGGGATGTTTCTCCTGCTTTAAAACATACACGAGACGAACAATCGAAGTTCCGAAATTCTCTTCATGAATCAGCTCGTAGCCAAGGATTGTGCCGTACAGGGGAAGAAGTTTTTCTGTTTGACTCTTTAGCGCTGCAACACCCTGCGGCTTGTCCATGGAAATCGAAGAGCCGTTAAATAATTGGTCATACGAGGCATCAATTCTTCCTTTTGGCAGAGAGCTCAAAAATTGTTCTGCCACTGCTTTTGGAGACGTTTCCCCAGCGATTCCGCTAAGTGGAACCAACACTAGCATTACAATCAATATGTTTTTCATGAAGCCTCCTTTAGGGTTCAGGTAGATGCATTCCTGTTGATCGTTTGTGAATATCGTTGTTCGGTTCTACGTCATGCAAACTGCTTTACGGCGAGAAACTCTCCGTTGCCAACTGGCACCAGGCTTGTGGTAAAATGACTATCAGCTTTCACCAGAGCGATAAAGGATGCCATTTCCTTGGCGTGAGAAGTCGCATTGTCAACGACGAGTAATCCTCCGGGCCTAAGAGCGCGCCGAATGCGCGGCCACAACCGAGAGTATTCGCGGCGTTCAGAATCAAGGAACAATAGATCGACTGCGTCGGGCTCGAGTCGTTCGAGTACGATGCTGGCATCTTCGTGGACCAGCGTGATCACTGATGAGAGCCCTGCTCGGGCGAAATTGGCAGAGGCGAGTTTGAGTTTGAACTCTGAGAAATCTATCGAAGTGACAGTGCCGCCAGTCTCGCGTGCTGCTTCCGCGAGCCAGAGGGTTGAATAGCCGTTGGAAGTGCCGATTTCAAGGAGACGTCGGGCATGTATTGCGCGAACGAGAACAGACAAGAGTTCGCCGGTTTCATGCGTAATATTGAGCATGCGTTGCGAATGTTCGCTATGCGCTGCGTCATTCGCCTTGCCGAATTGTTCAAGTTCGGCTTTCAAAGAGTCGAGCAATTCACTCATGTTTTTTTGTGGCAAATCTCGCGTCCGCCAACGATACGACAATGCACTATTTTTGTCCAAACTGAATAATCAATCCACCTAAAACGATTACAATGAGCCCAACCCACGTCGACGGTTGAATACTATCCTTAAACACAAAGCGGCCAAAAAGGATGCTGATAACCGCAAAAGCACCTATGTATACTCCCATGAGTTTTGAGAAATCCCATTTTACACTATTGACAATGAGGCCATAGCACCCGAGTGCAACTACACCGACCGCTATGAAGAGAAGACCGGAACTGCGTAACCCCTTGCGAATCAAGGCGTCTCCGCTAATTTCTAACAATGCAGCAAGAACAAAAATAAGCCAGGGAAATAAACTCTTCATTTCTTCTTACCGTCTTAAATGACTGGATTATTGCAGACTCAGAACACGAGATCAATATTTAGTCGTATGCCTCGTGCCGGTTGGGGCACGAAGTCTTTAATAACAGATAAATTATCCCTGTATACCTGATTGAAAAAATTATCGCAGTGGATGCTGATATTATGCTCAATTCCTCCGTGTGCGAATCGAAGCCCGGCGCCAAGGTTAACGACGCCGTAACCCGCAGTCGGTGTATCGCCGTCGCCGAGACGCGTCTGTCTGGCGGCGAGGCGCCATTCCACGATGCCCGAATAGATTTCATCCTGATAACTCATTCTCAACAGTCCCCGCATCGGCGGAGTGAAGGGAAGCGGGACATTCTTTCTTGTATCTTCCGCATTTACTAAATCAATGCTTGCTCTCAAAGCAATTTTTTGCACGGGCTGAACCATCACCAATGCTTCAAAGCCGGCCAAACGTGCATCCGTCGGAGCGAATTGGCGTACTGGAAAATTCAAGAGCGTATCGCCTCTAAGAAAAGCATAAATATATTCGTTGATAAAATTCACATACGGTGAAAACTCAAAAGAGAAATTCGTAAAACTCCCTTTTAGCGAAGCATCAATGCCGACGCCGGTCTCGGGGTTAAGGTTCGCATCGCCAATTGAATAGGTGGCGCTTGCCGCGTCCAGTCCGTTTGCGAAGAGTTCCTGAACCGTTGGGGGCCGGAATGAGCGGGCAACATTCAACGACGCGGTCAGTTCTTGCGAAATTTTTTCAATCGCGCCAAACGATGCCGTCACAGCATTCGACAACCGGGCGACGTCGAGCACCTGGAAGACCGAATCGGTCGAAGCGGCGTATGGCGTCGTATGAATGCGGTTGTAGTCGTAGCGGATCCCAAGCTGGAGGCGCGTGTTTTGATCGGCAAGATATTCTTCATACACATAGCCTGCAACTCCAGTCGTGACGGAGTTTGGCCCCAAGGGCATATCCCCTTGGATAGTCAGGTTTTCAATGTTCATCCATAATCCTGCTACGCCCTGAAATTTTCCAAACTGATGATGCTGAAACTGCAGCATAGCGTTGAACGCTTGTTTATGAAATTCGTTCGCCTGCGGGTCGGAAATGCCGGTGGAGTCTTCTGCCGTCGGGTATTCCGAATGTTTGTAATCGACGTAGTTTGCATTGAATATTCCTCGCTTGATCAGTGAACCGTCGAAAATAAACAGACTGTGCATTTCCACAGAATTCTTATCTTGTGTGATGCGGGATGTTGCCGGCGGCACTTCCATCCAATTCGTGTTCGGAGGTACGCCCGGAATACCATAGTTCATTTCGTAATGCTTCCCGCCGATACCGATCATCCCGAAATCGCTTTCGTAGGAATAGCCGATGCTTCCTTCTTGTGTATGGTCGAATGATTGCGGCATCCGGGTGAGATTGAATTCATAGCCGCTTGCCGGGTCGGCGTAATTGCCCGACGGAATGCGGATGTCTTGAGAATGGACTCCGCCGGCCGATATGCCAAGCGCATGTCCCGCATTGCTGTACACTCCGTTGAAATAACCGGCGTACTCGTCGCTGACAGAATTTCCAACAAGCGAGACTCTGCCCGAAAATGGATTCGTCGAAAAAGCAGGGATTGTATTTGTGATGACATTTACCAATCCTCCGATCGTGCTGGGTCCATATAGAATACTTGCAGGGCCGCGAACAACATCAATTTGTGAGATGCTTAACGCATCAATCGGCACAGCGTGTGCCGGGTCGTAGGTAGAAATATCGCCGGTGCGCAGTCCGTTTTCCAGAATGAGCACGCGGTTGTCCGAAAGCCCGCGGAGAATGGGACGGGAAGGAGCCGAGCCGTTGCCGCGGACCGTCACTCCGGGTAAATCCGAAATCTTCTCGGCGAAACTTGAACCGGGGCTGTCGTGCAGTTCCGCCATCGATTTCGATTCAGCGGATTGGTATTGATCGTCCGCCGTGCGGGCATACGGTGAGGCGGAGACGACGACTTCTTCAATCCCGATCGCCGATTCACTCAGCATGAAAGTTGTCTCAGCGGTAGGCCCATCTACCTGAACCGTCTTCAATGCAGAAGCATAACCGATTACGCGGACAAAGACTTTGTACGTACCTTTCGGAACGCTTTGAAAAACTCCATGGCCTTCAGCGTCGGTGTGAATAGTGCGGTCGAGTTCTAAGAGCCGAACTGTTGCGCCCACGATTGGATTGCCAGATCCGTTTACAGTTACTTTAATTTGCTGGCCATAAAGAGACACAAGATTTAAAAGTAGAACGAGGAATACAACAAGGATATTCTTCATGATATAAATGTCTCACATTTAAATTCAGTTTGAGTGACAAGTAAAAGTGTTGAGATGGGAAATAACGATTGGTCAGAGGCTCGCCTCTGATGGCAACTCCGGATGGACATTCACCGTGTCGCCCAGATGCAGCCATCCGTTATCCAGAATGTCAGCTCGCAGGCCGCCTCTCTCCTTTAGCTGTGTCATTAGATCCCAACCGCTCAGCCGTTCTAAATGAGCGCAAGGATGGCATAATCTTACTCCAAGCAGCCTGATTTTGCCGATCATAAATTCCCGCCCGACAAGGTCATTCAGGCGAATTCCTTGCGTCATCACATTCCTGCGAAGTTGCGCAGGATTGACCGTTTGATGAAGCTGCTCGCTCAAGCTATTGACACTCTCTTCTTCAATGAGTGTTATCTCCCGTCCCGGACCGAGAGGTTCAGTTCCGGAGAAGGTGCCTGAGTTTGCGTAATAGCGGTCGCCGACGAGGCCGCGATGTGCGATTGCCTCAACCGAATTGACTGACACCGGGAGCTGTTCTTTCTCTCCGGCAATAAATATTCCAACGACTTTACCTGCCATTACTTTGTCCCTGGATCATTTGTGCGGATGATACAATGTCAAACATTAAACGATTACCCTTTTATCAACTTTTACAAATAATTTATCAATCTTTTCTTGTAATTCAATCGTCTTTGCGATTGCAGTAGCCATTTTACAATAATGTCCCGGGTCGTCCATTTGTCTACCTTTGCGGTCTTTCAAATATTTATCCATCACTTGATACCCGCCGATTTGATAATTCCAGACTTTGGGCGTTACGTTCTCAAAATAGCGGTGTTCGTTAATATGGACGATTTCTTTTTCTTCATCATAAATAGGCTTTCCTATAACATCCTCGTCTCCCTTGCCGCGATATTTTGTGGCAGGATTATTCAAGGATTTATGCTTAAATAGATGCAATTCAATAATTTCTTCTCCTAATTCGGCAACTTGCAGAAACAACGCATAACTATTTGTAAAGGGAATTCGCGGGAAATCTATTTTTAAAAACTCTGCGTATTTTTCTCTGTAGGTGTTGCTGTATAAAACGGCATACACATACTGCAAAACTTGCTCCGGACTCGGCTTCTTCTTATAGGCTTTTTCTAACCGTTCAAATAATTGCGGCGCGATGTTGGCAATCTTCCCTTTTACTTTTTTGGGATATTCCGATTCCGGCTCAAATAGCATCATTGTCTGAAGAATGCTTCCCTTTCTCTTTTGTTCGGTTGGATAAAGATACAACGGCGCTTGTTGAATGACTCCTTTGCTGCTAAAAAATGTTCTGTTGTCAACCATGTATTCAGAAACTAACGCGTGAGAATATGGTTCATGGCCTGAATATTGACGCATAAAACAGAGTGATAAATTCTCTTTTAGTATGTGCTGCATTAATTCCGGTCTTCCCCAATCTACCATATAATCAGAATAGTATATGGATCTGATGTCAAATGGACGATATAGTATTTTTTGAAACTTTTCTTTCCAATCGGCATCTTTTGCAGATATTTTTCTAGCTTCGGGGAACTTCCAACCCCTTGTATCTTTTAAAGAAAAAGTTTGTTTGATTACTTCGTCAGCAATTCTTAGATTTCTGAATTGTAACATCCTGTTGTAAACTTCCATTTCATTAAAGCCGATTACAAACCCATCTCTCGCAGTTACAATACCAGTTACGTTTACAGGAAAAATATCATTGACCTTCCACCATTTATCATAATATTCTATTTCTTTCGTGTTCCTCTTAATAAATAAATACCAGGGTGTTTCAGGTTTTATTGTCTCATAATCTTTTGTTTTAAAGGCTTTCTCACCCAGCCAATTATATTTGTCTTCCCGCAACCCAAACAAATCACGATGATAAATCTTAGAGCCAATCAGATTTCTTTTCTTTGCAAAAAGCGCAATTGCGGTGCCTTGACGTATATCAAATACGTTTTCATCTTTGCCGCCGTCCGGCGTTGTTTCTTTCTTTTGTGAATTTCCGTGAAGGTCAATAATGTAGATTTCATTAAATGTTTTCATCAAACTCTGACGCATTCCACGAAAGGTAGGATTATCCAAATAACTGTGATTCGTAATCATTCCCACAATGCCTTGGCCCGCTTTGTGAATTTGCCACTGAGCAAAACGCAGAAATTTTACGTAATCGTCCTGCAGCCATAATTTCTTTTCGCCTAACGGCTCGCCATCAACTTCATAGTATGTTTGAGCGCCGTCTAAGTTTTGTTTTAGAAGCTTTTCCGTCCAATCATTAATGTTGGCCGAAATGCCCGAGTATGGTGGATTCCCCAATATGACCAAGATTGGCTCTTTCTGTTTTATCTTACCCGCTAAATGACTTTCATCGCTTAGAGATTCGAGTCCCGGAATTTCTGTTTGTTTCAGATCTTCCATGTCCAGCGTATTGGTGAGATAGAGCTTGAACCTGTCATCGTCCTGCATGGTGTAGCCGAGTTCTTCCAGCAGAAAACTGATCTTAATATGCCCGATGGCATACGGAGCCATCATCAACTCAAACGCGTAAAAATTCTTCAGGATTTGATTTTTGATCAGTTTTGTTTTCCCCGCATCACCGTACTTTGACGTGAACTCTTCGACTGCCAATTTAATCGCTTCCGCAGGGAATGTTAAGGTACCGCCGGCCGGGTCGAGCAGCGTTAGTTCCTTGCTGGCTAGACCGTCCTCTAAATGGAAGTGCGTTTTCAACAAACTGTGAATAGCGCGGACAATATATCTTACTACCGGTTCCGGAGTGTAATAGACGCCTCTTTTTTCCCGCGTCGCAGGGTCGTACACATTAAGAAAGGTTTCATAGAAATGAACGATCGGGTCTTCCCCTTTGCCTTTTCTGTAGTATTCATCCAATATCTTTTTGACATCGGCCGCGTGTAATACTTCGGCAATGTCGTCGATGATGACTTCCATCTGAAGCGGCACCGCTCCCAGCGAAATGAAGCTAAACACGTCCCGTAAGATACCGATTGTCTTTGGAATGAGATCGTAGGCGATTTTGCGGTTAAACTCTCCGTTCGCCCTTGTGCGTGCGGCAAAAAGTCCGTAGGTAATGGTCTGGGAGTAGATGTCGGCAAAATCCTTTTGCGACAAGTCGGCGACAAGATACTGTTTAAAGGCGGAATAAAAGCCGAAAATCTTCCCTTTTCCTTTTTCCTCTTCCTCCAGTTCTTTCACGACCACTTCATCCCGTAAAAATCCCGTTCTCTTTGCTAATTCTACCGCCAGAGACTGAGCGGTAAGGACATTAGGCAAACTGAACGCAAAGAACTTTTCGAGAAGCGTGATAAATTTAGTTTCGTTTTCAACTGGCGGAAGGGCTTTTAATGTTTTTGCAATGAACGATCTGCCGACAAGAGCTTTATCAATCAACTCTCCGTTGCGGTATAAGCGGAATTCGTAAAAATCTGTAAGGATAAGATTGGGGAAGGTAATTCGGTATCTTTTTAATTGTGGGCTTGATTCAATATCATCTAAGTTCTCACCGGGTTTTTTTGCCTCAATGTAACCGACTATTTTTTGTTTTCCATCCCATATCCGAAAATCGGGGTTGCCAGCCTCGGTTTTTTTCGGGAGTGTTGTAATTTGAATATGTTTTTTTTCGATACTTTCAGAAAAAGATTCGAGAAAATTTGAGAAGTGCCGGTAATAACTCTCCTCGCGCGCATCGCCTTGCGCCGTTGTCGCCGCTATCTTTTTCAAATATTCTTGTGTCATCTTGTTTTAAGGAGGTCGCAAATGACAATATAATCTCGTTGCCTTTTTATTGCTAATCGTGAACTTTGGATTGAAGGAGGGAGCCCCCCTCTAATCCCTCGCTAATTTAGGAAGCTTTCGGAGAACATGCAAACCAGGGATAGAAAGTAGAGCAGTAAGTTATGACACAGCCAGGGCTTTCCCGTCATTGAAACTCTCGCCGTTTTTGTCTATTATACATGACACAATCGGTGAGTTTACTCACTCGATAGCCTGCAATAAGCAAACTGGTCCCAAAATGTCCGCACATCTCATAGCCATCATCGGCCGCCCGAACGTCGGCAAGTCGACTCTTTTTAATCGCATCGTAGGCTCGCAAGATGCCATTGTACACGACCAGCCTGGTGTTACGCGCGACCGCCATTATGCATCGGCGCAATGGTGCGGAAAGTCGTTTACGTTGATCGATACCGGAGGCTTTGTTCCGAAATCGGAAGAATTGTTTGAGAAAGCGATCCGCGAACAGTCGCACATCGCTATCGACGAAGCGGATGAGATCATTTTCGTTGTTGACGCGAAAGAGGGAATCACTCAGATCGACAAAGAGATTGCTTCAATCCTGCGCAAATCGAACAAGCCGGTTTTGCTCGTCGTGAATAAAGTCGATAACGCAGCGTCGGAGTATGAAGCGGCAGAGTTTCATTCGCTCGGACTCGGCGACCCGACTTCAATCTCCGCACTCGGCGGAAGACAGATCGGCGATTTCCTCGACATCATGACAAAAAATATTTCGGTGGACGGTAAAGATGAGGCAGCAGATATACGCCTGAAACTTGCGGTCATTGGAAAACCAAACGTTGGTAAATCCTCTTTGGTCAATGCTATTATCGGCGAAGACCGGACTATCGTTACTCCCATCGCGGGCACAACCCGCGACCCGATTGATACGGTGCTGAAACATTACGGACAAGAAATTATTCTGATCGATACCGCTGGTTTGATCAAAAAGAAACGGATACGCGAAAGTATAGAGTTTTATTCGACAGTCCGCACGCTGAAAAGCATCGAACGGTGCAACGTTGCGGTGGTGTTGTTCGACGCCAGCGAGAAGATCGAGAAGCAGGATTTGATGATCATTCAGTCGGTGATCGACCGAAACAGGGGCGTTGTTATTGCAGTAAACAAATGGGACCTGGTAGCCGATAAAGACAATTCGACATCAAAGAATTTTGAGAAAACAATTCGGGAGAAGCTCCGCACCTACGACTATATTCCGCTTGTATTCATCTCTGCAAAAACAAAACAAAGAATTTTTAAAGTAATAGAAATGGCGAAACTGGTACATGAGGAGCGTTCTAAACGTATCGGAACTAGCGAACTGAATAAAATTCTTCTCGCCGATATCCAGCATTATCCGCCGTCGACGAAGACTGGCAAGGATGTAAAGCTGAATTACGTAACGCAGGTAAAGACGCTGCCGCCAATTTTTACGTTCTTTGCCAGCGAGCCGAAACTCATCACCGACAGCTACAAGCGCTACCTTGAAAATAAAATCCGCGAACATTGGGGATTTGCGGGAGTTCCGCTTACGCTTCAGTTCAGAAGGAAGCATGGATGAAACGCCGCATTCTCGTTATAGGCGGAGTGGCCGCGGGACCGAGCGCTGCAGCGAAAGCGAAACGAATTGACCCGGAGTCGGAGGTCGTTCTTTTTGAACAAGGCGAATACATCTCATACGGTGTCTGTGAAATCCCGTACCTCATGAGCAATGAAATCGATGATGCAGGTAAGTTGGTAATTTTTACACCTGAGAGGTTACAGGAGGACAAGGGGATCAGCGCGAAGCTGTTGCATTCGGTTGAAGAGATTCTGCCGGCGAAAAAAGAAATAAAAGTACGGCATCTTAAGGATGGAACGTCGAGCAATGAGCGGTACGACAAATTGATCGTAGCAACCGGTTCGTCGCCGAAGACTCTGAACATTGAAGGGGAGAAGTGCAGAAATGTCTTTACCGTTAAAAGTCTCGACGAAGCGTACTCGATGAAAAAATTCATCGATGAAGAGAGACCGCGCAATGCGGTCATTGTGGGCGCGGGGTTCATCGGACTGGAAATGGCGGATGCATTTGTACGCCGGGGGATTGAGGTGACGATGGTGCACAATGGCCCGATGCCAATGTCCGGATTGGAAGAAGAGGGAAGGACGCTGGTGATGGAAGAAATTCAGAAACATGGGGTGGCGTATCTTCCAAACACAAAGGTGGAATGGCTCGGCGTCGGGGCGAAAGGCAACGTGGCGGCTGTAGGAACTCCCGACCGGACTATTGAAACCGACATTGTGGTCGTTGCCGTTGGAGTTGCACCGAATTCAAAACTCGCGGAAGCAGCGGGAATTCAAATCGGAGGCTTTGGCGGAATATGTGTCGATGAAAAAATGAGAGTTCTCGGCGCAGAAAATATTTTCGCCGGCGGCGATTGTTGCGAGCTTCGCAATATCGTCTCAAAAAAGCCGATGTACCTATCGCTTGCAACAACCGCAAGCAAGACTGGAAGAGTTGCTGGAGAAAATGCGGCTGGCGGGAAGGCAGTTTTCAAAGGGACGATACGCGCAATCGGCGTGCGCGTTTTCAACAAAGAAGTCGCTCACGTCGGACTGAGCTTGAAGGAAGCAAGGAGCGCATCTTTTGATGCAGTCGCTCACACTATTCACGCTCGGTCAAAAGTCGGCATGATGCCGGGAACAAGAGACATTCTCTTCACGCTCATCGCAGACCGAAAAAGGCGGGCACTTCTCGGAGCGAACGTGATAGGCGACAGCGGAGCTGTCCTTCGGGCGAATACACTGGCAGCCGCAATCCGCCATGGAATGTCAATTGACGATGTTGAGCAACTTGACTTGATTTATTCACCACCGTTCGCGCCTTTGTGGGATGGAATTTCTATTGCGGCAGAGCAATTGGGGAAAAAATTAAAAATGGGAAGTTGAACGTGAATAACAGGAAATGAGATTAAAGGCAAATCAAGGCCTAACAGCTAATACCTAACAGTTAACACCTAACACCCAAAAGCTAACACCTAAAAGCTAACAGCGATCTAAATCCTATGAAAAACCTCACCATTGTCAAACACCCGATCATTCAGAGAGATTTGACGATATTGCGCGATGCGAAAACCTCGAATGATGAGTTCCGGCGTATCCTTTCGCGTGTAGCTGGAATGATGGCGTTTCAAGTCACAAAAGATTTTACGCTGAAAGAATTTACTGTTCAAACCCCGCTGGAGAAAACGAAGGGTTTTTCTCTACGCCATCCCATCGTTGTTGTACCCGTGCTTCGCGCCGGACTGGGAATGGTCGAAGGATTTCTCAACATTCTGCCTGAAGCGCGGGTCGGGCATGTCGGGCTGTACCGCAACGAAAAGACGCTTAAGCCGGTTGATTATTATTCAAAATTTCCGAGGCAAGTTTCGAAATCGCTGGCTATTCTTATTGACCCGATGCTTGCGACTGGCGGGAGTGCAACTGCTGCGATAACATTCCTTAAAAGAAAAGGGGCAAACAATATCCGCATCGCATGCTTGGTTGCGGCACCGGCGGGAGTGAGGATGGTTTCCAAACATCATCCCGATGTTCAAATATTTTGCGCGAGCCTTGACCGCACTCTCAACAATAAAGGCTATATCCTTCCTGGGCTTGGCGATGCCGGAGATAGAATTTTCGGAACAGAGTGATGGTGGCTATGTTTTGGAAAATAAGAGATTTGAACCGCGAAGAACCGAAGGAAAGGGCAAAGCAATCTTTGTTTCGCTCCGGTTATTGGGTTGCCTTAGCAATTATGTTTGTCCTTGCGACAGTGGAGCCGGGTATCGTAGCAGCGCAACTTCCGGCGGAGCAACAGCTTCAAGGCTCTCTTATTCAGGGAATAGACCTGACTCTGAAACAAGAATACTCCGAAGCGAAAGATGTTTTTAAATCAGTCATAATCAATAATCCGGATAACCCGGCAGGTTATTTATATCTAGCCGGCACGATACAGGCGGAATATTCAGATTATGAAAATGTGTTTGATCAACAGCTCTTTGATTCCCTTCTGGCAAAAGGCGAAATACTTGCAGAACATCTTATAGAAAGAAAGGACTCGGCGGATTGGGGATACTATTTTGCCGGAACCGCGATTTCCTATCGCGCTTTCTCTGAGTCGGAAAATGGCGGATGGCCCAACGCTATTATCGACGGAATGAATGCGGCAAAAATGTTCGAACGGTGCTTGGACCTCAATCCGCTGTTTTACGATGCCATGAACGGATTGGGGACCTATTATTATTGGCGGAGTAAAAAAACTGAATTTTTATCATGGCTTCCTTTCATTCATGACAGAAAAAAAGAGGGGATCGCGCTACTGTCGTCGGCCTGCGAAAAAGGAACATACGAAAGATTTGTAGCCATGAACAGCCTCGTCCTGGTTTTCACTGAAGAAGAGCGATACGATGAGGCATTCTCAACCGTTATGAAAGCATTGGAGGTATATCCCGATAACCGCTCCTTTTTGTGGTGTCTCGTCGGCATTGTGGAAAGGATGCCGCACAAGGATACCGCTGCTGTACGATCGGCCGTTTCGCGATTGCTCGCCAGTGTGATGAAAGCCCCGGTCCGCAATCC
>Ga0265342_10001149_pt1 | contig 25304 bp, 27 predicted proteins | sample 4CB327metaG_FD_203125 | JGI IMG/M metagenome (GOLD analysis project Ga0265342, IMG submission 203125) | Rhizosphere microbial communities from Carex aquatilis grown in University of Washington, Seatle, WA, United States - 4-CB3-27 metaG | ecosystem: Host-associated > Plants > Roots >... | reverse complement strand
TGTACCTATCCGCCCGAAGAGGGGCATCCACTAGCCCCGAAGCCATAAACACGGCCATTCCCGCCTCGATCATTCGAGGCGAGACTTCAATCTCTTCGGCTTTGCCGGGTCCCGCCGACACATCCGCTGCACTGTCAGGCATCTACTAGGTATAGTCTCCGCTTTTGTCAAGTATATAAGTGCGAAGATTATACCCTCCGCGCTATGAGCCGGAAGGAGGGTGTCTCGATGCCGAATGCCGCCAAATCGATCGCAATCGCGTCCGCCAGGAGGAGGCGGGCGCGCGCTCCCGAATCGCCAAAGCCGGCGATCGATCGTTTCCGTGCCCAGCATCTCGCGCTTGAGCGCCAGCAGGTCGACTCCAGCCTCGGACACGCCGAGGTGACTGTCGACGAACTTGAAAGCCCGCTGGTCTGGCTTGCCCGACGCCGCGCGCGTGGCGGCGGCGTGCTGATCGAGCCGCATCAATTGCAGGCGGGCGAGCGTCTGCGGCGCGACTTCACCGTCGCCAATCTGATGCCACACACCGGCATCAACTGGTCGAGCCCGATGTCGGGTGGCGGCGGCGGCGCCGGCAATGGCCCGACCGATACGATGACGGGCGCGCGGCGGCGCGTTCACAAGGCGCTCGATGCCGTCGGGCCGGAATTCTCCGGTCTGCTGCTCGACGTCTGCTGCTTCCTCAAAGGTCTCGAAGACGTCGAGCGCGAGCGGCAGTGGCCGCTACGGTCGGCCAAGATTGTGCTCCGTCTCGGGCTCGACCGGCTCGCCCGCCATTATGGCTATGCGGCGCAAGCAACAGGGCCGGCCCGCGCAGCGGTGCGCACCTGGCTCGACGACGACGAGGAACTCAAGGTCGGGTGATTTTCAGGCGGTGGCGAGCGCTGCTTCGGCATCGGCGCGGATACGCTCGACCATCGAGCGCAATCCGTTCGAGCGCTGCGGCGTGAGGTTCTCGCGCAGACCGAGCTTGTCGAATATGGCGATCGCGTCGGTGTCGAGGATCGTCCGCGCCGTCTTACCCGAATAGACCGCGAACAGGATCGCCACCAGCCCGCGCACGATATGCGCGTCGCTGTCGCCCTCGAAGCTGAGCACGGGGCCACCGGCGCCGTCCGGCTTCACATGGGTGACCAGCCAAACCTGGCTGGTACAGCCGCGCACTTTGTTCGCTTCGCTGTGCGCCTCGTCGGCGAGCGGCGGCAGCGTGCGACCGAGCTCGATGACGTAGCGGTAGCGGTCGTCCCACTGGTCGAGCAGGGCGAAGTTGTCGATGATCTCGTCGATTCCCGTCATTCGGCCATTCGCTTGACGAGGCGGACGCCGCCTCGTTACGGCCGATATATAGGCTGGCCGCCGCGAATGGCCAAAAATATTGCGCCCAGAGGGTCAGACCGCCGGACGGGACCGCTTCGGGGGCAGCGGCACGGGCGCATGCCAGGCCGGCTGCAGGTCGTTGCGGGTCAAAGTGCCGCGCGCCTGGTCAGACACCGGCACCACCTTGGCGGCCGGCTTGTCGAGTTGCGCGGTCTTCTCCGTATCGGTGGACTTGTCCGACAGCCGCTCGCTGATGAACTGGTACAGGGTGCGGGCGCCTGCTTCGGCGCGCTGGCCGAGCGCGACGGCGACCTTGCCGCCGGTCAAGCAGGCATCCGGCTGACGTTCGCAGAAGCCGCGCGCGTCCGATACCGCGGCGCTCGCGACCGTCATCGCTTCATTGGCGTCGATCTTCGCGTCCGGCGACTTCGCGCCGCTGCCCGGCAACAACAGGCAGACGACGCCCAGCCAGAACGCCATTCGCAACAAGAAAAACATGACCCACCCATCTATCCCCGGCGGATTTATCCCCCCGCCTTGAGACGAAATCTAGCAGACAGGCTTGAAGCTGTCGTTGGGCTCGACGTGACGATTTGGCTCAAAGGCGCGGCGAATTTTCAGACAATTCGATATGATCGAGTTTGCTTCAAATTTTAAATACCCGTCCCCGCGGATTTGCTCCGTCTCGCCAGCGCGCATGGTTAGCGCAAGGTAACCGGGAGGCCGCCCGGCAAGACACCGTTCACCATCACCGCGAATACGGGCGAGAAAGCGGCGCGAATGGCCGCGCATTACAAGGAGAGCGGGCAAAACCGTTCGACTTTTAGCGTTCGCTTAATGGGGCGGACCTAAGCTTTTCGCAGCAATAAGGGGCGCGTCTTTCTCAATCGGGACGTGGACAGGGACCGTGAGCTTCCTCACGCCAGTGTGGAACTATGTCGATGCCTTGGTGCATCCGGCGGCGCAGAGTGACGCGCTGACCGCGGCGCGCCATCGCTCGTTCATTGCGCCGCGGCTGATCGGCAGCTTCGTGGCACTCGCGAGCTTTCCGGTCTATATCGCGTTCCGCGGCGTGCCGAGCCTGCTAGAGGCCTTCGTCTTCGCCTGGCTGGTCGCGCCGATCCTCGTTGCCTATTTCCTGTCGCGCACCGGCCGTTATGAAAGCGCGCATGTCCTGTCGTCGCTGTCGCTGACCGGCCTCGTCGCCGTCGTCGCGTGGTGCACCGGCGGTATCGCCTCGTTCGCCGCGATCTGGCTTGTCGTCGTGCCGCTCGAGGCGGCGCTGTCGGCCTCGCGCCGCGTCGTGGCGCTGGCGTCGAGCTTTGCGCTTGGCGCGGCCGGCCTGCTCATGACGCTCAGCATCGCCCATGTCCTGCCGCCCCCGTCGCTGATGGATGACGGCAACGGCGCGCTCGCGGCGCTCGGCATCATCTCGGCCGCCCTCTACGCCACCGGCATCGCGCTCGGCGCCGAGTCGCTGGCGCGCACCAGCTTCTGGCTGCTCTATGCCGAGGAAGACCGTTACCGTTTGCTCGCCCGCAACATGACGGACGTCATCACGCGCCACGGCGAGAATGGCGCGGTGCTGTTCGTCTCGCCGGCGGCCGAGGCTCTGTTCGGCGCGCGGGCAAGCGAACTCTCCGGTCATGGCCTGTTTGATCGGGTGCATGTAGCCGACCGCCCGGCCTATCTCACTGCACTTGCCGACGCCGCCTCTCGCGGCGAAGCGCGTTCGGTCGAATTCCGCATCCGCCGCGACGGCGAGCGCGCCGTCCAGTTCGTTTGGGTGGAAATGCGCTGCCAGCCGCTCGATCGGTCGAGCGAGGACGCGCCGGCTCAGCGTGAGGTCGTCGCCGTGCTGCGCGACGTCAGCGAGCGCAAGACCAACGAACGCGCGCTCGAGATTGCGCGCGCCGAGCAGGAGCGCGCCAACGCCGCGAAGAGCCGCTTCCTGGCGACGATGAGCCACGAGCTGCGCACGCCGCTCAACGCCATTATCGGTTTCTCCGAGATGCTGACGAACGATTCGCTGGTGTTCGACCCGTCGCGCAAGCTCGAATACGCCAAGCTGATCAACGATTCCGGCCGTCATCTCCTGTCGGTGGTCAACGGCATCCTCGATATGTCGAAGATGGAGACCGGTAACTTCGAGATCACGCCGGAGCCGTTCTCACCCGGCACCGCGATCATGAGCTGCTGCGACCTCCTGGCGCTCAAGGCGCGCGAGGCCGGCGTCGAGATCAAGACTCGCATTGCGCTCGACCTGCCGGAGCTTGTCGCAGACCGTCGCGCGTTCAACCAGATCCTGATCAACCTCATCTCGAATGCCGTGAAATTCACGCCACGCGACGGGCGCGTCACCGTCAGCGCGCAATGCGAGGGCGCAAGGTTGGCGCTTGTCGTCGAGGATACGGGCGTCGGTATCGGCGAGGACGATCTGCCGCGCATCGGCGAAGCCTTCTTCCAGGCGCGCGCCTCCTACGATCGGCGGCACGACGGCACCGGTCTCGGCCTGTCGATCGTGAAAGGGCTGGTGCGGCTGCACGACGGCGAAGTTGACATTGCGAGCCGGCTCGGCAAGGGAACGCGGGTGACGGTGAGGCTGCCGCTCGACTGCGAAGGCGGACATCGCGCCGTCGATCCGATCAAGCTCGTTACCGAGCGCGCCCACCAACTTGTTGCGACGGTCGATTCAGACGTTCATGCCCCGGTCAAGAAAAGTGCGTAGTCCCGTCACCCGCGCGCAAGCGATCCCCTCGGGCCGTCTGGCACGGACGGGCGTGTTGATCGCGCGCCATCCGCGCGAATTCGTCGCGCTTATGATGGGGACGGTGGCGACGGGGTGGATCTTCACCAACGCGCTGTTCCTGCAGAAGGGCCCGCATCCGGCGCCGATCTTCGCCGCGCGTCCCCATACCCATCAGGTGCCGATCGCGCCGCCGCGTCCGACGGTGCTGATGCCCGCGCCAGCGGCGACGCCGCTGCCGACGCCGGCTCCGATGGCGCAGCCCGCACCGACGCCGCCGACGATGACCGATCAGGCGCGCGCCCAGCTCGTTTCCAACATTCAGCGCGAGCTCAATCGCCGCGGCTACTACGACGGCGTCGTCGACGGTGTTTGGGGCGCGCGCACCGACGCGGCCGTGCGCGACTTCGTCCAGGTGAGCGGCGCCCGCGTGAATGCCGAGGCAAGCGACGCCCTGCTCAACGCCATCATCGGAGCGCCGGCGAAGCGGGCGGCTGCGCCCGTGCGCAAGAACGATCCGATCGCGGCGCTGATCGCGCCGTCGAACCGTGTGCTGGCCGTGCAGCGCGCGCTCAACGATTTCGCCTATGGTCCGGTGAACCCGACCGGCAACTACGATTCGGACACGCGCGCGGCGATCGAGCGCTTCGAGCGCGCGCGCGGCATGCCGGTCAGCGGCCAGGTGTCCGACCGGCTGGTGCGCGAGCTCTCGAGCGTGGTCGGGCGCCCGCTGGAGTGATGTCGCTGCCGCGTGCTATCAGCACGTCATGCGCCTGAAATCGAGCATCTGGGTTTCCGCCTACGTCCGGCGCTGCGACATTGAAGGCGCCTTCGCGGCCGTCCGCCGGCGTGGCGCCGAGGAGGCGGGCGCCATCTTCATCAAGCTCAACCGTCTCGACGGCACCGGCACGCTCTACGGCCCGGCGCCGCAGACGATGTTCGACGAGGCGCGTCCGGCGGACCGCCTGTTCACCGCCTTGGCCGGGGCTCAGGCGCCGGCTCCGGAAGCCGATATCGAGGCGCGTCTGGGGAAGGAACTGAAGTTCGATCCGGACGTGTGGATCGTCGAAGTCGAAGACCGCCAGGGCCGCCACTTCCTCGACGACGCGCTGGTCTGATCAGCCGGCGCGGTCGTTCTTTCGCGAGGGCAGGGGCGTGCGGCTCGTCCGCATGCGCCGCGCGGAACTGCCGAACGAGCGTGCGGATCGCCTCTCGTCGTCGTAGTGCGCGGGCTCGTACGCCGGCTTCCTGCGCGCAAGCGGCGCCCGCCAGATCGCGGCCATCTGCGCTGCCGCCTCGAACGACACCTCGTCGAAGAGCTGCGCGAGATCGTAGACGCGCTGCACCGACTGGCCGATCACGGGATTGAGGAAGAGCAGCACGCGCTGCAAGGCCGCCGCGCTCATGCCGAGCGCCTTGGCGGCGACGACCAGCGGCTCGCCGGAGGCGTCGCGCGCGATGCGATCGGCGAGCGCCGGCGCGATGCCAAGCGCGGCGGCGAGCGTCCGTCCGAAGGCGGTCGTGTCGCGCTTCAGAGCGGCGGTTTCGAGTTGTGCCAACGTATCGGCGTCGGCGCGCGCCGGCATCCGATCGGACTTCATCGGCACGAGATTGGCGAGGATGAGCCGGCGCTCATCCGGACGCGCCGTCATGAACACCTCAGTAAGTTCATCCCTCGCGCCCCCCGCCGTGGGCGCGGTGGCCGGCACCGACGGCTTGAGCTGAGCCGGGGGCTCGCCCGTGAGCTTGCCGAGCACGGCCGCGGGGGCCGCCGGATAGGCGCGCAACGTGTTCATGACAATGTCGCGCGTCGCGGCGTCGACGGCATCGACGAGCCCGGTCGCCAGTTCGACGTATTGGGTTTCCTCCGCCGCCGTGTGCGCCGGCTTCTGCACATAGAGATCGGTGACGACGCGCAGCAGTGTCGGACGGATATCGACGCCGTCGCGACATGCGAGGTCGAGCAGGCCGTCGATGGGCTGAAGAGAGGATGGTTTTGGCATGACGCGACGCTACACAAACACCGTCAATGCCGGACATTAGCGCGATGCCTTTAACAGGCCGTTAACCTTGGCCGCCTCTAATCGTCTCACATGCGCCGATCCGGCGGGCGCAAAAATGCGTCGCCGGCGCGGAAGAGGGGCTGAAATGGGTGAAGTCATCCGCTTTCCAGACGAGACAGCGGGCGCGCGCGGCGGCAGATATATCGACGCCACCACCGAGCCTGCGACCGTGATCATATTACCGGTCGTCCGCATCGAGCGGTCGCCGGACGGCAGCAACGGTCTTGAACCGCATTCCGGCAACACGCACGGGCGCCGCCGTCGGCGCGCGCGCTGAGTTCCGGAATCGAAGGATTTGATGCGAACTGCGCTGCAGCGGCACCAGTATGGCCCCGTATGGGCTCAACGCCTGGCCGTGCTCGCGGCGCTGATCGGTCTTACCGGCTGCGGCACGCAGGGCGACTTCCAGGAAGTCAGCCCGTCGGCGAGCCGAGCCAACATGCACGACTGGCTCTCGCTCGACGCCATTGCCGGCAAGCCGACCTGGCCCTCCGACTTTCCCCTGACCGAAGACGAGCGCGCGCTGCGCGATCTCGCCTATCCGCTGATCGAGTGGCCGTATGACCGGCACAAAATCTATTCGGTTGCCGGCGAATACGGCGTCATCGGCGCGGACCACCGCACCGATTTCGACGTGACGGCCTATACGTCACACTTGTTTGGCGACGAGCGCCGCACCGCCTCGTCGCGATACGAGGTGCTGATCGACGACATCCGCAACGACACGACGCGGCTGCCGCAGTTCTTCGAAACCGCCTCGCGCGTCCTCGATGTCGACAGCAAGCGGCGCAAGAGCCTCTTCTTCGTCTCGTCGGTGAGCGAGGCCGAGCGCAAGAACGCGCTGCGCCGCGTCGACGAGAACGCCTCTATCGTCGTCATGGTGCGCCGCTCGCTCGACGAGCGTATCGCTGCCTACAAGTTCGCGCTCGAGCGGCTCGTGATAATGACGCCGAACCCGCAGGCCGTGCAGGTGGAGCACGCGCTCAACGAGCTGCGCGCCAGAGCCGCCTCGTATCGGAAGCACCTGCCGCCCGGTTGGACTCGCGAGCAGAGCCTCGCCTCGGCGCGCTGATCAGCGCCCCGCGTTAGACTGCTGCGTCTGCGTGCACGTCGCCGCGCTGACGGCGGCGGCGGCCTTCGGCATCAATCCCGGCTCGGGCGCAAGCGCACGTATGGCGATGAGGCCGGTCGTGGTCGGCGAGTCGACGATCAGGCGGTCGGCAGCGGTGACGTTCTCCTCCTCGGGAATTTGCTCGTGCTGCGCCTGCGTCATCAGTTCCAGTTCGATGACGCGCCGGCCGGCGGCGCGATCGTTGATCGCGTAATAGGCGACGTCGGTGCGCGTGTAGAACGAGACCGACGTATAGGCGAGGCTTACGGGGACCGTGAGCTTGAGCGGACCCGGCGACAGGTCATAACGGCAGACCGCCAGCGCCATGGCCGGATCCATCAGCGGCATCAGTGCCGAGCCAGCCGCGGGCTCGGGCAGCGGCGTCACCTTGTTGATCGGCGCGACAGCCGCGAGCCGCGAGTAAGCGTCCTGCGTTGCCGTGCGCGGCAGGATGATCACCGTTGCGATGTGCACGATGCCGCCCAGTAAGGCGCCGCCGACCAGAAGGAGCAGCCAGCGGATCATGGGCAGCTCCTGGTGACGATCGACGGCATGGGCACTTCGCGTCCGGCCTTCGTGGCGACGCCGACCGCGGTATCGTAGAAGCGCAAGGCGATCTGGTAGCGCTCGATGCCACCGGTCGGCAGCCAGTTTCCGGCGCTCGCGCGCGGACCGACCGTGACGGTGAAACTGCCGTCGGAGCGCCGCACGATCTCTTCGCTGGTGAAGCCGTAACGGCGGACCGAGTTGGCGACGAGCTCGCCATTGACGCCGTACAGGGTCAGCGTCCAGAAGCGCGCCGCCGGTGTGATGCCGTCTATGTCGACGTCGCAGCGGCCGTCCAGCGGCCGCCCGGCGTCGTCGGTCGTCGCCGAGAAGGAGACGCCGTCACCGACCGCGACCGGCAGCGTTCCGTTGCGGGCGATCGCGGCGCGCGCATAGGGGTCGGCGTCGGCCGTTCCGGTTTTCGGCCAGGCGGTCCAACTGCCGATGCGCAGGGCGCCGAAGGCCGCGCCCCGCGTCAACGCGAAGTAGGTCGCGCCGAGACCAACCGCCGCGGCGACGAGGAGTGTGAACAGCGTTCCGAAAAGCAGCCGCACGAGATGACCGCGAGTGATGCGCCTTGATTCGTGATGAGGAGACTACGCCGCAGCGCGCCGTGCGGCGAATCAGTTCCGGACGAAGGCGCGGCCCTCGAGCGTCGCGGTCAGCGCCGCGCCGCGGTCGGGTGCGCCGGCCTGCTTCATGGTGCCGCTGGCGACGGTCGGCACAGGGCCGAGAGCGCGGGTCGCCTCGTCCATCATGCGCTCGATCCGCACGAGGACGTCGGCACCGCGCTTGGTCAGGAGGCGCGGGCGCGGCGGCGGCGCTTCGACGCCTTTCTTGGCCTCGGCGACGGTGGGCGCGCGTACCGGCGGCACGGCAACGCCCGGCAATTGCTTCAGCTCGATGCCCTGGTGCGCGTAGGCCATGATTTCGTGCCAGGTCATCGCCGGCAGGGCGCCGCCGGTCATGCGGTTCATCGGCTGGTAGTCGTCATTGCCGAACCAGACACCGCAGACGAAGTTGCCTGTGTAGCCCATGAACCAGGCGTCGCGCGACATGTTGGTGGTGCCGGTCTTGCCGGCGGCTGCGACGCCGTCGAGGCGCGCCCGGCGGCCGGTACCGTTCTCGACGACCGAGTTCATCATCTTGATCATGTCCTCGGCGACGTGCTGCGGCAGCACGCGCTTCGACTTCGGTCCATCGCGGTCGAAACGCCAGACGACCTTGCCGTCGCCGGTTCGCACTTCGAGGATCGCGTGCGGGGTCACCTTCATGCCCAGGTTGGGAAACGTGCCATAGGCGCCGACGTGTTCGATCAGAGTCACCGCGTCGGCACCGATCGGCAGCGACGGCGTGTCGGGGAGGGGCGTGGTGATGCCCATGTCGTGCGCCGTCTTGATGATGCGCGAGCGGCCGAGCTTCGGATTGCCGTCGCCGATCATCACCGACAGTTTCACCGCGATGGTGTTGATGGAATGCGTCAGCGCGGTGATCAGGGGCATCGCGCCGCGGAACCCGCCGCCGTAATTGTGCGGGCACCAGTTGCCGAGACAGATCGGCGAGTCGACGACGATCGAGGTCGGCTTCATGCCGTGCTCGAGCGCGGTGGCGTAAACGTAGGGTTTGAACGAAGAGCCCGGCTGGCGCATCGCGTCGGTGGCGCGATTGAATTGGCTGGCGCCGTAGTCGCGGCCGCCGACCATCGCGCGCACGGAGCCGTCGACATCCATCAGGACCGCGTCGGCCTGATGCGCGTTGTACTCCTCGCCGAACTGGCGGAGCTGGTTTTCGACCGCCGCGTCCGCCGCCTTCTGCAGGTTGGTGTCGAGCGCGGTGCGCACGACGAAGACGCGTTCGGTCATCGACTTCGGGAAGGTCTCGACCAGCTTCTTCATTTCGTCGAAGGCGTAATCGAGATAGTAGTTCGGCGCGTGGTCCTCGCGACGGTCGACGGGGGTGGCGGGGTGGCGGCGGGCGCCGAACACCTGGCCTTCGGTCATGAATCCGGTGTCGACGAGATTGTCGAGCACGACGTTGGCGCGGGCGCGCGCCGCCGGCAAATTGACGTTGGGCGAGAACTTGGTCGGCGCCTTGAACAGGCCGGCCAGCATCGCCGCCTCCGACAGATCGACGTCGCGCGCCGACTTGTTGAAGTAGTACTGCGCCGCCGCGTCGACGCCGAAGGCGCCGCCGCCCATATAGGCGCGGTCGAGATACAGCTTGAGGATCTCGTTCTTGGTCAGCCGCGCCTCGAGCCACAGCGCCAGGAACGCTTCCTTGATCTTGCGGTCGATGGTGCGCTCGTTCGACAGGAACAGGTTCTTGGCGAGCTGCTGCGTCAGGGTCGAGCCGCCCTGCACGACGCCGCCGGCGCGCGCATTCGTCGCCAGAGCGCGCGCGGTGCCGGTCAGGTCGACGCCGAAATGCTCGTAGAAGCGCCGGTCCTCGGTCGCCAGCACCGCCTTGATCAGGTGGTCGGGGAACTGGTCGAGCGGGATCGAATCGTTGTGCCGCACGCCGCGCTGGCCGACCTCGTTGCCGTAGCGGTCGAGGAAGGTGACCGAGAGTTCCGACTTCTTGAGCCAGTCGTCGTCCGAGGTCATGCGGAAGGCGGGGATGGCGAGCGCCAGCATGGCGATGAGGCCGAGCGTGCCGAGCGTCGCGCTTTCCGAGAACAGCTCGGTGAAGACCCGCCGCCAGCCGGCGACGTGGAAGCGGTCCATGAAGGTGGAGAACCGCTCGTAGCTCTCGCGCGCGCCGCGGGCCGAGCGGAACAGCGAGAAGTCGACCCAGGAATCGAGCCCGAGAAACTTCCTGCGCAGATTCGGCCGCCAGTCCTCGGGAAACAGGTCGCGCAAGGTTTTCTCGTACCATCAAGGGGTTAGGGTGCCGCCGGCGGGTCGCGCCGGGACCGGTGTGTAATGTAGCGTATTGGCGCGCCGGCCGGAATGGCGCGGGCCGCCCCGGTTGTGGCCAAGGTGAACGCAAAATGCGGGGGAAAATGGGCGGTTCCGCTCACTTCGCCCTCCCCACAAGCGGGAGGGTAAGAAAGAGGCGCCGCCCTTGAACAAGCCGTCGCCGCCCGGCACAAGGCGCCATGGCCGACACGCCCGCCGAGCCCCCCTTCTGGAAGCGCAAGAAGCTCTCCGAGATGACCTCGGCCGAGTGGGAGAGCCTGTGCGACGGCTGCGGCCGCTGCTGCCTCAACAAGCTCCTGGACGACGACACCAACGAAACGGTGTTCACCGACGTCGGCTGCGTGCTGCTCGACGGCGAGACCTGCCGCTGCAAGGACTACACGCACCGGCAGAAGCAGGTGCCCGACTGCGTGCGGCTGACCTGGCGCAACGTCAAGCGGCTGTCCTGGCTGCCGCCGACCTGCGGCTACCGGCTCGTCGCCAACGGGCAGGACCTCGCCTGGTGGCATCCGCTGGTCTCCGGCGATCCCGAGACGGTGCACAAGGCCGGCGTCTCGGTGCGCGGCCGCGTCACCGCGAGCGAAGCCGACGTACCCGACGAGAAGCTCGAGGAGTACATCGTCGCGTGGCCCGGGAAGTGGCCGAAGGGGGCGAGGGGAGCGCGGCGGCGTTAGGGAGGCGGAGCTTCTTGAGGCGCGAGAAAGCCTAGGATTTCAACCGCTTTTGTTCCTCGGCTCGCGAATCCCTGTTATCGCTTCGCCATGACTCCCAAAGAATTCATCGACAAATGGAGCCGCCGCGAAGGCACCGAGCGCCAGACGGCGCAGGAGCATTTCATCGATCTCTGCCACGTCCTCGCCGAGCCGACGCCGAACGAGGCTGACGATCCCGACGCCTACAGCTTCGAAAAGGGCGTCTCCAAAATCGATGGCTCCGCGGGCTTCGCCGATGTGTGGAAACGCGGCTGCTTTGGCTGGGAATACAAGAAGGACCGCGCCAATCTCGACCGCGCGTACCAGCAGCTTCAGCTCTATTCGGTCGCGCTGGAAAACCCGCCGCTGCTGATCGTCTCGGACACCAAGCGCTTCCGCATCTATACGAACTGGACCAACACGGTTCAGGAGAAGCACGAGTTCGCGCTTCAGGACCTCGCGCACACCGAGACGCGCGAACTGCTCAGGGACGCCTTTCGCAATCCCGAGAAGCTCAAGCCTGCCAAGACGCGCGAGCAGGTCACCAAGGAAGCGGCTAAGGACTTCTCGACCATCGCCGAGCGCTTGCGCATGGCGGGCCACGCGCCAGAGAAGGTCGCGCACTTCCTCAACCGGCTCGTGTTCTGCCTGTTCGCCGAAGACGTCGGCCTGTTGCAGGACGACCTGTTCAAGCGGCTGCTCGATACGCTGGCGAAGCGACGCGACGAGGTGCCCGAGCGCTCGCAGCGGATGCTGGCGGAACTGTTCGCCAACATGCGCGCCGGCGGCGAATACGGCCTCGAACACATTCTCCATTTCAACGGCGGCCTGTTCAACGACGACGAGGCGTTGCCACTCGATCCGGACTCGCTCGATATCCTGCGCGTGATCGCGCGGCAGGACTGGTCGTCGATCGACCCGACCATCTTCGGCACCTTGTTCGAACGCTTCCTCGATCCGGACAAGCGGGCGCAGATTGGCGCGCATTACACCGATCCCGAAAAGATCATGATGATCGTCGAGCCGGTGATCCTGCGGCCGCTCACGGCGGAGTGGGAGGCCTGCAAGGCGGAATTGACCGACATCCTGTCGAAGAACCGCAACAAGGACGGCACGCCGGGCAAGGTCGCAGTGGCGCGGGCGGAAACGCGGCTCGACACCTTCATGAAGCGGCTCGACGACGTGCGCGTCCTCGATCCCGCCTGCGGCTCCGGCAACTTCCTTTATCTCGCGATGCAGGGGCTGAAAGACCTAGAGCGTCGCGCGATCGTCGAGGCGGCCGAGATGGGGCTGGCGTTTCGCGTCGTGCATTGCGGGCCGCACAACGTGAAGGGCATCGAGATCAACAATTACGCGGCCGAACTGGCGCGCACGTCGATCTGGATCGGCAATATCCAGTGGCTGCGGCGCAACGGCTTCGAGGCGCGCAAGGAACCGGTACTCGATAATCTAGAGGCGATTGAGTGTCGCGATGCGCTCATTACCGAATTGGGGCTGCGACCATCTGAAAAGAACCCATTGATTCTTGAAATGGAATATGGGGAGGCCACGTGGCCGATCGCGGAATTTATCGTCGGCAATCCTCCCTTCGTTGGCGTAAAGAAGATGCGTAGTGCGCTCGGCGCTCCATACGCGTCGGCTATTCGTTCTGTCTATGAAGGTCGAGTGGACGAGTTCTCTGATCTAGTGTGTTGGTGGTTTGAAAAAGCTCGCGCTGCTGTCGAGGCTGGCACCTCTCGACGTGTTGGTCTGGTTTCAACCAATTCGATTCGCGGTGGAAAAAACCGTGACGTTCTGGATCGCATTACAAAACAACTAAAGATTTTCGATGCGTGGAGCGATGAGCCTTGGGTCGTTGATGGCGCGCAGGTGCGTGTATCAATCGTATGCTTTGCCAAGTGCGAAGATGCAAACTGCCTGCGACTAAATGGCCGGTCTGTTGCTCAGATCAATCCAGATTTGACATCTGAAATCGACGTCACGGTAGCTCGGCGGCTCGTCGAAAATTCTAATCGCTCATTCATTGGGATGCAGAAATCTGGACCTCATGACATTGAGGGGAAGATTGCACGAAAGTTACTTGAGTCCCCTACAAATCTGAACGGGCAGGACAATTCGACCATTGTCAGGCCCTATATCAACGGGTTGGATATACTTCGCCGAAATCGAGATATGTGGATAATTGATTTTGGGGATCAGTCAGAAAAATCGGCATGTCTTTTTGAGGCTCCTTTTGAACTGCTTAATCATCGCGTCGAAAGCTACATTGTAGAGCAAAAGCAAAAGCTCAGAGACAAGGGGCGGCCTGATCTAGCGAATAGTTATAAATACAGAGATGATTGGTGGCGGCTTTGGCGACGGCGTCCTGAACTTAAGGCCGCAATCGCTACATTTGAGCGAGCGATTGTCACTGCGGAGGTGGCCAAGCATAGAGTATTCGTTTGGATGGACTCGCGTGTCCGCGCAGACAAGAACGTGACAGTTATAGCGAGGGATGACTACACGGCCCTCGGCGTCCTTCAGTCAAAATTCCACATTGCATGGTCACTGAGGTTGGGTACCAGTCTCGAAGATCGTCCGCGCTATACACCCACGACCACATTCGAAACCTTTCCTTTCCCCGAAGGTCTTACGCCCAACATCCCGGCGAAGGACTACGCCAACAGCCCGCGCGCCATCGCCATCGCCAAGGCGGCCAAGCGCCTCGACGAGTTGCGCAACGCCTGGCTCAATCCGCCGGACCTGATCGACATCGTACCGGAAGTGGTCCCCGGCTATCCCGATCGCATCTTGCCGAAGAACGAAAAAGCGGCAGCGGAATTGAAGAAGCGCACGCTGACCAATCTCTACAACGCGCGTCCGCAATGGCTCGCCGACGCGCACCGCGATCTCGATGCTGCGGCCGCAGCCGCGTATGGCTGGCCGGCGGACATCTCGGAAGAGGATGCGCTCGCCAAGCTGCTGGAGTTGAACCTGGCACGAGCGGGGGCGGGGGCCGCCGATCAGGTCGAGGCCGACCTGGGGGATGGCGAGGACTAAGAGACTAAATTGCGGTAAATAGTCCTTTACAGCGTAACGCTCCTCCGGTACATTTTGGCTACGCTGTCGTACTGCGGCTGGACGCCAGGCGTCCGCCCCTGAGGTGCGCAGCGCGACGCGTTGCGCGCGCCGTTTCGAGGCCGCGCGCTCCTTATCTCCCACATCACGAGGATGACCATGACGCCACGCACGTCCGTGCGCGCTGCGGCGCGCCGTTTGTATGAAGAGATGAGCGGGGAGGGTGGTTTGAGCCGCAATTTAAGGCTCCCCACCCCCGACCCCTCCCCACCATTCGCTTCGCTCGCGGGGGAAGGGGAGCGCGACGTGCGCGTGGCGGGGGTCGAGCCCGACCCGCCTTCGCTGCGCTTCGGCGGGCAGGACCTCATGGCCCACGTGCGGCGCATGTACGAGGACTCGATCATCCCGGTGCGCGACATCGCGCAGCGCGCCGGCGTGACCGAGCGCACGCTTTACAAGTACGCGCGCAAGAACAATTGGAAACCGCGCTACGCCTGGACGCCGGACGGCGCGCGTCCGCCCGGGCGGCCGGCGCGGCGGCGCTGGAGCGAAGCACGTGAGCGCGCGTTGGCGGTCGCGCCGGCAAAGGGCGCCGGCGGCCGCTTCATTCGCCGCGAGGACAAGGGCCGACCCTTGGCACACGGCATCAAGGCGACCGATCCGGCTGCGCGCGCCGCCGCGGCGGCGGCCTGCGCGACCGACCGCGCTGCCGAGCGTGCGCTCCTTGAGGCAGAATGTCGCTCGGCGTCGCAAACGACCAGCCAGGCGTTGCGCTGGGTCAATAAGGGCCTGCGGCGTCTCAACCGGCTGACCGACGCCGCGCGAAAGGAGGGCAGGCAGATCGACCCCTTCGAAGAGCGCATCGTGTGGCGCGAGATCGACATCGCCACCGGCTCGTGGAAGGCGGCGCTGCGAGCCCAGTGCGAGCTGGATGAGGCGCTCGAGCGCTTCTATGCGGCGGACGCTGCGCTGGTCACACCGGGGACCGCCGCCGCGTCATGAGCATGGCAGGGCGCGCGCCGCCCTGTTCCGAACCCGCGCATAGCCGCTGCCCGCTGGCGCTCCTTGCTTAACGGGAACGGCTGCGGCATTGAGCCGTTGCCTCGGCTCAATTCCGCAAAAATTGGTTATCCTGCGTTTATGGCCTCGACTACCGACAAGACTCGTCCCGCACCCACGCCGCACGCCGCGGCGGCGCATCCGCATGCGCACCATGGCGCGGAGCACGAGCCTGCGGCGCTCTCCCACGCCGAGATCCGCACCATCGTCATCGGCATCATGCTGGCCATGTTCCTCGGTGCGCTCGACCAGACCATCGTCGCCACGGCGCTGCCGACCATCGGCGTGCATTTCGGCAACCTCTCGGAACTGTCCTGGGTGGTGACGGCCTATCTGCTCACCGCCACCACGGTGACGCCGCTCTACGGCAAGCTCTCCGACATTCACGGCCGGCGCGTCATGATGATGGTCGCGATCCTTCTGTTCGTCGCCGGCTCGATCGCCTGCGCGCTGGCGCCGTCGATGACGGCGCTGGTGCTCGGCCGCGCGCTGCAGGGGCTCGGCGGCGGCGGGCTGATGGCGCTGGCGCAGACCATCATCGGCGACGCCGTCTCCCCGCGCGAGCGCGGCCGCTACCAGGGCTATATCGGCGCGGTGTTCGCGGTGTCGTCGGTCGGCGGGCCGGTGCTCGGCGGCTTCCTCACCGAGAAGCTCGACTGGTCGCTGATCTTCTGGATCAACCTGCCGCTCGGCATCGCCGCCTCGGCGATGACCTGGAACGCGCTCAAGCTCGTGCCCTTCCATCCGCGCAAGCATTCGCTCGATATCGTCGGCGCGCTCCTGATGATCGGCGCGGCGGTGGCGCTCTTGCTGATGCTGTCCTGGGGCGGGCGCGACTATGGGTGGCTCTCCGCGCCGATGCTCGGCCTGCTGGCGACGTCGCTCGTCCTGTGGGTCCTGTTCGCCTGGCGGCTCGCGCGCGCGGAGGAGCCGTTCCTGCCGCTCGCCGTGCTCGGAAATCCAGTGGTGCGCTCGGCCGCGCTCGCGGGCGCCTGCAACATGGGCGCGCTGGTCGGCATGACCATCTACGTGCCGCTCTATTTCGAAGTGGTGCTCAACCTCTCCGCCAGCGAGTCGGGCATCGCGCTGATCCCGATGATGGGCGCGACGGTGCTGTGGTCGACCCTCACGGGCCAGCTCGTGTCCCGGCTCGTTCACTACAAGCGCGTGCCGCTCATCGGCACCAGTATCGGCATCGTTTCGCTCGCCGCGCTCGCGGCATTTCCGGCGACGCTGCCGCTCTGGGCCGTGCTGACGCTGCAGTTCGTGATCGGCTCCTCGTTCGGCACCGTGTTCCCGATCTCGACCGTGTGCATGCAGAACGCGGTGCAGCGCTCGCAGTTGGGCATCACGACCGGCGCGGCCAATTTCTTCCGCGCGCTGTTCTCCTCGCTCATCGTCGCCGTCCTCGGCGCCATCGTGCTCGGCCATCTCGGCGGCGGCAGCAGCGGCGGGGTCGAGGCGCTGGCGCGCGCCGCCTCGAGCGATGTGCTCGTGCAGGCGTTCCGCTACGTGTTCGCGACCTGCGCGCTGGTGCTGTGCGCCGGCCTCGTGCTCCTCATCTTGCTCGAGGAGCGGCCGCTGCGCGGCCCGACGCCGCCGTCGGAAGGCGCGGCGGCCGCCCATTAAAAAACCCCGGCCTCGCGGCCGGGGCTTTTCGTTCTCGAGGCGCCTTGCTTCAGCGATCGAGCACCGACGGATAGTCCTTCTGCAGCTGCAGGCGGACGTTGGCATCCGGATCGGCGCCGACCAACTGCCCTTCGACATACACGGCGCCGCTCTGAAGCGTCGGCATCGCCTGCGCGCGGATGCTGTCGAGGCGGGTGGCGCGGTGCGGCGCGTAGGAGCCTTGCGCGAGGACCGGCGAGGCGGCCATCACAGCGAGCGCGGCACCGAGAATGAGCTTCTTCATCTTCAATCTCCATTCGTCATGTTGCGGCGGTTTCCGCCGCCGCTGCGCGACAGATGGCGCCGCATCGCGTGCGGCGCTTGCTCGAAATTGCTGCAATCGCGCGCGGCTTGCGCCATTCGGCGGTTTGCGCGGGCGCGGGGCTCGCATGCGCGGGCGTCATGCGGTAACGCATATTTCACGCGTGCTTGAGTTGCGCATGCGCGCGCCCGTTCCGATATTGCAACGGCTCGGCAGCGATGCGCCTCACGCGTCGAATTCCGGGCCGGTACAAGCAGCGCCGGGGGGCGTTGAAAGAAGGCAATTCGGATGCAATCGTCCGCTTCGGCCCACGGCCAAGCTGCACTTCGACTTTCGTTCAATCCTCCTCCCGTCACCGTCGAGCCGCCCGCGATCGTGGAGCGCCGCGCATGCGGCTGGCCCGGCCTGCGCGTCGAGACCGTGGCGGCGATCGAACGAACGCCGCTCAACTGCCACTATCGCGCGCCTTGGCATTTGCTGATCGCCGCTCAACGCGGCGAGCGCATCGAGGGCGAAAGTTCGATCGAAGGCGGACCGAAATCGAGCCTGCGCAACTTCAGCGGCCTGTTCACCTTCGTGCCGGCCGGACATGCGTTCCACGGCTGGCAGAGGCCTCGCGTGCTCACGCAGATCACGTGTCTCTATATCGATCCGAACGGGCCGTTCATCGATCGCGAGGCGCTCGACGGCATCGCGCTCAAGCCGCGCCTGTTCTTCGACGACAGCGGGTTGTGGCACGTTGTCGGACGCCTGAAGGAAGCGGCCTTGTCGTGCGAGGCGTCGCATCGTTACGGCGAGGCGCTCGGTGTCGTGCTCGGCCACGAGCTCATTCGCGTCAACGAGGAGCCGGCGCGCGCTCGCGTACCGCGCGGCGGCTTGAGCGGCTGGCAGCGCAAGGCCGTGACCGATTTCATCGAGGCCAATCTCGGCGAGGTCCTGCGCCTGACCGACTTGGCGCAGCTCGCGCGGCTCAGTCCCTTTCACTTCGCCCGCGCATTCAAGCAGAGCTTCGGCGTGCCGCCGCACCGCTATCACGTCGGCCGCCGCATCGCGCGCGCGAAGGATCTGCTTGCCGATCCGTCGAACAGCGTGACGAGCATCGCACGGGAATTGGGCTTCGCCGAGACGAGCTCGTTTTCCGCGACGTTCCGGCGGGTCACCGGCGCTTCACCGAGCGATTTCCGCCGCGACCGGATCTGATCTGCAAGAACAAGTGATCGGTCCCGGCCTGACGGCCGGGACCGTTTCGCTGCGTCCGGCTCAGCGATTGGAGATGCCGGCGCTGCGCAGCAGTTGCAAGCGCACCTGCGGATCGGGATCGCTGCCGAGATTGGCGCCGAAGGCGTACACCGCGGTGCCGGCCGGGGCCATGGCCTGCGCATCGCTACCGGGCATGTCCTGGTTGCCACGCTGTGCGTGCATCGGGTGCGCCAGTGCCGATGACGCGAGGGCGGTAACCGCCACGAACGCCGTGATGATCTTCTTCATTTTCGGTCTCCATGATGTTGTCGGGCAGCCGTCTCGGCTGTCACCCGGCACGATCATGGATGGCGGCGATTTATTCCGATGCACCGCAGACGGTGCGCGCAAACGCATGCATCTGCAGATAAAGAAAGTGTGAGAGCGCCGTGTTCAGCCGCGCTTCGGCGTGAAAAGCCCCGGCCTCGCGGCCGGGGCTTTCTCGCAACCGGCTTGTCAGCGATCGAAGATGCCTTCGCTTCGGAGCATCTGCAGGCGGACGTTCCGGTCCGGGTCCTGGGCGCGAGCGACGCCGTCGCCGAGGGTCGAGGCCCGGGCGCTCAATCCGGTCCGGTACTGCGCATCCGGCGCGGCCTGGGCGAAGGCGGAATTTGCCGCGCTGTGGACGCCCCAGGGAACGGTCTTGCCGCGGGTGTCGTAGCTGTAGCTCGGATCGGCGGGGGAAACTTGAGCCGACGCTGCGGCGGGAATGACAGTGACGAGGCCGCCGCCCAGAGACATGGCCAGAAACGCGGTAAGGGCCGCGCGCGAAACAATGGTGTTCATGGTTTGCATCCTTATCGTTCATGCATTTCGATGGCTATCTCGCCACCGAGCGGCGGTGTCCGTCGCCAGTGATTTGAACATGGGATAAGGAAACGCGCGTTGCTTGCTCGAAATTGCTCATTAGTTGGTGTCTTGCCCTATTGTGCTGATCGCGTTCATGGATCGCCGACCTGAAATAGAAATGGCCGGGACGAGCCCGGCCATTTGAGTCGCCGCACACGAGCGGTGCTACGATTTGATGAAGGTGCCGTTGCGCAGTTCGGTAACCGCTTGCTGCAATTCCGCCTGCGTGTTCATGACGATCGGTCCGTACCAGGCGACCGGCTCCTTGATCGGCTTGCCGGAGACGAGCAGGAAGCGCACCCCCCGCTCGCCCGCCTGTACGGTGACCTCGTCGCCGCGATCGAACATGACCAGCGAACGGTCGCCGGCCGGCTCGCGGAACAGGATCTCCTCGCCGTCGACCTGCTTCTCGGTCAACACGCCGAACGGCTTCGAGGCATAGGCGAAGGCGCCGTCGCCCTCGAACACGTAGGCGAAGGCGTGGCGCTCGACCTCGACCGGCAAGGTCTTGCGCACGCCGGCGGGGACGAAGACGTCGAGATAGCGCGGATCGGCGGCGACGCCGTCGATGGGTCCGCGCTTGCCCCAGAACTCGCCGCACACGACGCGCACGCGCGTGCCGTCATCGTCGACGATCTCCGGGATCGCGGCCGACTCGACGTCCTGATAGCGCGGCGCCGTCATCTTCAGCGAGGACGGCAGGTTCGCCCACAACTGGAATCCGTGCATGCGGCCTTGCGCGTCGCCCTGCGGCATCTCCTGATGCATGATGCCGCGGCCGGCGGTCATCCATTGCACGTCGCCGGCGCGCAGCGTGCCGCGATTGCCGAGCGAATCGCCGTGGTCGACGGTGCCGGCCAGCGTGTAGGTGATGGTCTCGATGCCGCGGTGCGGATGCCAGGGGAAGCCGGCGAGATAGTCGTCCGGCCGGTCGTTGCGGAAATCGTCGAACAGCAGGAACGGATCGGTCTCGCTCGTTTCGCCGAAGCCGAAGGCGCGGCGCAGTTTGACGCCGGCGCCCTCGATCGTCGGCTTGGCGGCCACAATGCTCTTGACGGGTCGGATGGACATGTCGACGTCTCCCTACGCCGCCGCCGCCGCCGCCTGCTTGCGCGCGGGCGCGAGCCGGCCGGCGAAATCGATGAAGCGGTCGACGAAACCTTTCAGGAAGCCGCGCACGGTCTCGTCCGGCACGTTGGCCTCGGCGTCGATCATCTCGGGCTTGAATTGCACGTAAGCTTCGCCGCCGATGAGGTTGAGCCCCTGCGTATTGAGGACGGCCTTGAGGTGCTGCTGCGCCACCGCGGTCGAGATGACGCCGCCCGAGGTGCCGATCACCGCCGCGGGCTTGCCCGGCCACGAGGTCTTGCCCCACGGCCGCGCGCCCCAGTCGATGGCGTTCTTGAGCACCGCGGGAATCGAGCGGCTGTGCTCGGGCGTCACGAACAGCAGCGCGTCGGAACCCTCGACCTCGCCCTTGAAGCGGGCGACCGACGACGGCAGCGGCTGCTCGTTGTCCTGGTTGTACATGGGCAGGTCGTCGATCTGGATGAAGTTGGCGTCGAAGGCGCCGCCGCCGAGCTTGACCAGCGCCTCGGCGAGCTTGCGGTTGATGCTGTCGCGGCGGTTCGATCCGACGATGACGCCGAGCTTGAGTTTGGCCATGGGAATCCCTATTTCCTTGGTAACTATTCGATACCAAGGCTAGATAGATGACCGCACGAAAGCCGCAAGAAGGCACACCGCGTATACTGGGTAACCTGCATGAGCCCGGCGACTGCCGCGCGATCAGCGAGGTGCTGTCGCGCGTCGGCGACAAATGGACGGTGCTGGTAGTCGAGGCGCTCGGCACCGGCCCGAAGCGGTTCAACGAGCTGCGCCGCGCGCTCGGCTCGATCTCGCAACGGATGTTGACGCTCACGTTGAGAGCCTTGGAAAGGGACGGCCTGGTCACGCGCACGATCTTCTCGACCATTCCGCCACGCGTCGATTACGAGCTCACCAGGCTTGGCCGCTCGCTGCTCGAGCCCGTGCACGGTTTAAGTGCATGGGCGCGCGCCAACCGCGCCGCCATGGAAGCGGCGCGGCGGAAATTCGACGCGGCGGACGGCAGGACGGCCGTGTGACGGCTGGCGCCGCCACGCTTCCGCCATGGAACTCGCGGCACTATCCGAGTAGGGGCGATGAAAGACGGACGTGGCAAACGCGCCCCCGTCATTCGTCGAGGATATGTCCATGTTCCGTCATATTGCACGGTTCGGCATTGTCGGACTGACAGCCGTCGTCTGCCTGGCCCCAGTCGCCGCGAACGCGGCCGAGCCGGCCTCCGTCAAAGTCAGCCTGTGGGAGAAGGACGGCGGCGACGGCATCACGCTCAGCACACAGACAGTCAAAGCCGGCGCCGTCGAGTTCGAGATCAAGAACACGTCGAAGCAGAATGTTCACGAGTTTCTCATCACGCCATGGACGGGGTCGAGCAAGGCGCTGCCGTACGACGACACCAAGGGCGCGGTACGCGAGGGCAAGCTCGCCACGCTCGCCGGCGTCGAGGACATGAAGCCCGGGGCCGAGGCGATGTTGCGGCTGCCGATGAAGCCCGGGCACTACGCCGTGTTCTGCAACCAGGCCGGCCACTACAAGATGGGCATGGTTGCCGATTTCACGGTCGTTCGTTGATCGGCGACACAACCTGACGATCGGGACGGGCCGCGACAACGCGGCCCGTTTCGCGTCGTGCGATATCGCGCATCTTTGCAACTGCCGGTACTCCGCAGCCTCCGTCACGCGGCGCGGCAACATTATGATGCCATTAAGCGTCATTGCGCGCGGCAGATGAAACCGGAGTTGCCGTGCTGTAGCGTGACGCGGGTTGCGAATTGCCGGGATTTCGCCACGGTGCCGTCACGCGGCGGGACTATGCGAAGCGGTCCTTGACCAAGAGGCAGCATCGGTGCCGCGTTATTTCTTCCACTTCACCGACGGCGAACGGCAGTTCAGCGACGACAAGGGCCAGGACCTTGCCGGCCTGCGGGACGCGCGCGCGCACGCGACCGAGCACGTTCGTGAATTGAAAGTCGCGATGTGCGACCAGGTCATTCAGGATCTGTCCGGCTGGAGCATGAATGTCAGCGACGCGCGCGGCCGCACCGTGTTCGTGCTCGGCTTCGACCTGAAGCCGCGGCCGGTGGTGCCGCTCACGCCAGAAGCGCCGCGGCAATCATCGAAAGACACGTCGCAAGCCCAGCCGCCGGCACCCAGACCGGCACGCGCACATGCGGATGCGGCGAAGGCTCGGCCCTCGCGCGCAGGCGCAACAGCGAAAGATTGACCATCGCGAACACGGCGAGCGTCGCCAGCGACGTGCCTTCGGCCAGCCGTTCGAACGGCACCGTGAGCGCGAGGACGAGCGTCGCCCCGACGACGAGCGCGGTGGCGACGACCGGCGTGCCGGTGCGGGCATGCACGGCGCCGAGCGCCGCCGGCAGGTCGTTCTGTTTGGCCATGCCGTAGATCACGCGCGCGGCCATGCTCAACTGCGCCAGGATGGTGTTGAGCGTGGCGACGATGGCGATCAGGCTGATCAGGAGCGGGCTCGCGCCGGTCAAGCTGCGCATGACGAGCGCGAGCGGCGCCGGCGAGGCGGCGAGCGCCTCCGGCGGCACCGCCGCAACCGCGATCGCGGCAACGAGAAGATAAAGCAGCGTCGACACGATCAGCGTCAGCACCATGGCGCGCGGGATGTCGCGATGCGGCACCTTCGCTTCTTCCACGACATTGGCGAGATCCTCGAAGCCGATGAAGGCGAAGAAGGCGAGCAGCGAGGCATAGCCGATGCCGGAGAGCACGGCCGGCTCGAGCGGCGGCGGTGTCGTCAGCACCGCGGCTACCGGTACGCCGGCCTGCAACCCGGCGACGACAATGAGCGCCAGCCCGCCGACCTCGATCAGCGTGAAGACGCTGGCGATCAGCACCGATTCCAGGATGCCCCAGGCGGCCACGGCGCCGAGCGCGATCAGCACGGCGCCGGCGATGACGCCGCGCGGCAGCGCGACGTACTCGCCGATATAGCCGGCGGCGCCGAGCGACACGGTGGCCGAGGCGACGATGCCGATGAGGAGCGTGAGGAGGCCGACCGCGGTCGAGGCGGCGCGCGACTTCGTCGCTGCGCGCACGTAGGCCGCTTCGCCGGCGCTGACCGGAAAGCGCGTCGACAACTCGGCATAGGAGCCGACGGTGAGCGCCATCGCCGCCGCGGCGAGCGCGAAAGACCAGGGCGCGTAAACGCCGGCGTGGCCGGCGACCGCGCCGATCAGCACGTAGATGCCGGCGCCGACGGTGATGCCGACGCCGTAGAGCAGGAGCAGCGGCAGGCCGAGCCGGCGGCGCAAGGCGGGGGTGAGGGCGGGGTGGTCCATGAAAAAAATTCTAAGGCGCGCGGCCGCAGACCGCGTTGCGCGGGGTCAAAAGGCGTCTTAGCGCTCGCCAGCGGCGCGCTATATCGCTAAGCTTATGAAATGCGTCGCGCTTTTCTGATTCCGCTGCTCGTTCTGACGGCCTTGGCCGTGTCCGGCTGCACCAAATGCGGCTGGATCTGGAACGACTGGACGCACGCCTGCCATTCCGACCAGACCCGCTAAGCCGCGGACGCGGCGCGACTTTTCGCGCCGCGCCGCCTGAGCGGACTGTTGTCCAAAAATATCGCGAAAAAATCCTAGGAAAGTAGTTGACGAGCGTAACGCTCCTCAGGTACAAAGTCCTCACGCTGCGGAGCTGCGCCCGGATGGTGGCGCGGTGGGGGGCGCCCTTCGGTGGCCGCGTGAAGAACCTTTGCCGTCGTCCTGAGGAGCGAAACGAAGCGAGCCTCGAAGGACCTCTGACTCACAGTGATGGACAATCACCACTCACAGACCCTTCGAGGCTCGCATGCGCGCGCATGCGAGCGCCTCAGGATGACGCGAGAGGATGGTGGGTTCCCGAGGCTCAGCGCGGCGGAACAGCCTGCCGCGCCTGGCGTTGCCCTCCCGACATTTGCCGCGTGATGCGCGGCCAAGGAAGGAGGGTGCTCGCCATGCCGACCGTCGAGAACAACCGCGTCGTCGAGACGCCGACCGAGGCGCGCGCCGGCGCGACCGGGCATAATGTCCGCTACGTGCTCGGCATCAGCGTCATCGCGCTGATCGTCGCCTTCGCGATCGTCTACCTGGTCTATTTCGGCTGACGCTTAGAACGTCGAGCTTCGAAATTTTGCAACGCGCCGGTCGAAAGCCGGCGCGTTTTGCTTTTGGGGGATGAGCATGAACGCGAAGATCGAAGTCTTGCCCAAGCTGCTGGAGAAGGCGCGCTATCTATACGAGCACACGATCACGCCCGTCGACGACATCGCCGCGATGCTCGGCATGTCGAAGACCCCCTTCTATAAAAGAGTGCAAGAAGGAGGATGGGCGCCGCGCCGGGTACGCTCCGCCACCGGTGAGTTCGCGCGTATCCTCATCGACGGCACGCTGACGGCAAGCGATCTCGCAGGTCCGCAAGCGCCGCCAATGACCGGCGATCCGGGCGCGATGCCTCAGGCCGGTCCGCCGCCCGTTAGCGACACAGCCGCGGAGCCTGTCGATCGCGTCACGCTCGCGGCGCGACTGCTGACCGTGGTGGGGCGCCACATCGATGCGGTCGCGCGGCTGCAAGACGCGATCGGGCCCACCAAGCCGGCCGAAGTCGAACGAGGCGCACGCATCCTGGCCGTCATGGGCCGTGCGATGCGCGAAATTCAGCTTCTT
>Ga0265342_10001147_pt1 | contig 25333 bp, 21 predicted proteins | sample 4CB327metaG_FD_203125 | JGI IMG/M metagenome (GOLD analysis project Ga0265342, IMG submission 203125) | Rhizosphere microbial communities from Carex aquatilis grown in University of Washington, Seatle, WA, United States - 4-CB3-27 metaG | ecosystem: Host-associated > Plants > Roots >... | reverse complement strand
GCCGCCGCGGACGGTGCCGGTGCACTGGCCCGGGGCGACCTGGTGCGGGCCCAGATCGCGTTCGACCGTGCGGTACGAGCCGATGCCAGCAATCCTGATGCTGTTGCCGGACTGGCTGAGGTGGCGTTCGAGAACGCGCGTTACACCGAGGCACTCGACTACGGTCGCCGTGCGGTTCGCCTCCAGCCCAAGATGGCCAAGAACCATGTCGTCGTCGGCGACGCGTACTTCAAGCTCTTGCGCTACGACGAGGCGCAGGCCGCGTACAAGCGCGCCCTGGCTATCACACCCAACGACGACGGCATCAAGGCCCGCATCGGCCGCGTCAAGGCTCGCCTGGGCGAGTAGGCTAGAGCACCGACCTCCGATTCCCTCGCCCCGTTCATCTTCCTAGGGCCTCCCAACTGCCATGCCATGACTTCCTGGCTTCCTGGCTTCCTCAGCGGCCCCCACTCAAAACGTCCCGGCGACGCCCGCGCTGGCGCCCATGGTGGTCACGCCTGGTTGTGGCGCCAGATAGAGGAAAACCCCGCCCACGGTTGCTGCCGCTGCGCCAACGCCGACCATGGTTGCGGCCCACCATTTGGTCGAACGAACCCAGGGGCACCGGCCATTGACGTCCTGCTGGTCGGCCGAGCAGGCAATTTCGTTGTGATCCAGGGTCATGGTCAGAATACCCGTGAGAAGCAGCGCCGCCCCGCCGGCCAGGCTGCCCCATCCCGCCGCACGGTAGGCAAACTTCGACGGAATGGCCACCAGCTCCAGATCCATGGCCTCGTCGACGCCGCTGACCACGGTAAAGGTGCGGGAAAGGGAATCGTGGCCAGACATCACCAGCTGCACGTGGTGTGGACCACCCGGAAGCTCTGCCTCGAGCGGAGTGATGCCAGCCTGTTTGCCATCCATGACCACCGTCGCCCCGGCCGGACGCGAGCGGATCGCAAACCGAGCTGGAGCCCGCGACACGGCTTCCAGGCGTTCACGTAAGGCCGAGGCCGCCAGGCCCATCTTCTCGCCCGCCTCCTCGGCACCACAGGTCTCGCAGCGCTCGCGGTTGCTGGCCAAAACGCCGCCAGTGCGGCCGTTGATGATCTCCATGATCATGGTGTAGGTCTTGTTGCTCTCGGCGATGCGGGCGGTGATGAGGTAGCTCGCGTCTAGGGCGCCGGCCATGGCCGGGTAGCAGGTGGCATTTTGGCAGGTGGCCAGCGCTTGGTTCGGACCGGCCAGCTTTTGCTGCACGTCGCCGCCACGCAGCACCTCGAAGTGCGCGGCCGACAATCCTTGCACGAGGCGCTGGGCGAATAGCTCCTGGAGGCCCTCGGGAATCTTGCCCTCGAAATCCAGGCGCGCGATGGCCACACGCTGCGAACCGGCAATTTCGGCTTGGGCCTGGGCTGAAGAAGCGGAGAATGCGATGGAGAGCACGGCTCCCAGGCACACGAACAAGCGAGATAGGGTTGGCATGGCCTCGTCATTTTACAAAGGAATGGGCAAGAATTGCGGGCTAACTGCTAGAATCGGAAGACTTGGTGATGGAGAAATAGCTTGAAAACTCAGCGCATTTGCCTGGTCACGACGGGTTTGCTTCTTGGTCTGGTCGCGTCCGGTTGCCGCGAGCGCAACCCGGCCTACATTCCGGGCTTGCACGATGCGGCCGTGGGACACGACACCAGGTCAATCAACGTCGAGGACGCCGCGATTCCGGCGGACGCCATGCTCGAGACGGCAGATCTTCCACGCAGGGACGCGCAGGATGGGGCTGTCGTGACGGACGGGCGAGTGGTCGGGAGCGAAGCGGGGACTTCTGACGAGGCTGGCCTTTCCGGCGACGTGACCTTCTCGGATGCTCGGGATACCCTTCGCGACACGCGCGACCTGCGCCGGCCCGACGACGACGGCGGGTCGGATTCGAGCGGGGATACGGTCGTCCTCGCGGACGTTGCGCACGACCTCCCCCTCGTCCTCGACGTAGGACCGGATCTCGTGGCCGGGCTGGATGGCATCGCAGTTGCCGTGGATGGCGCCGTCGATGTCACCCCGCTTTGCCACGAACGGGACACGCAGACTTGCCCAGTGCCCGGCAATCCACTGAGTGGCTCCTGTCAGACGGGGCTGCAGACCTGCACCGGGGGCTCCTTTGGCCCCTGCATGATCGACGAGGTTTGCGCCGCGGACTGCCTGGTGGTGGCGCCCAATGGGGATGATGCCGAGGCCGACGGTAGCCTGACCAAGCCCTTTGCCACGATGGTTGCAGCCATGGCCCTGGCCAATGCTCAGGACGCTGGTGCGCCCAAGCGCGTATGCGTCGCTGGGGGAAACAGCTGTAGCGACAGCCACGTCTATCCCCTGGACGCGCCACTGGTCATGGTCAGTGGCGGCAGCGTCCAGGGCAACTATGCGCTGTCCAGCGCGGGACTCTCCTACTGCACAATCAGCCAGCCTCCCACAACGACGATGCAGTTTGTGGCTTCGGAGCAGGGCGTGGTGTTCGACCAGAGCGTGACTTTGCCCACCGAGCTGAGCGGATTCGTGATCCAGCGCTATTCGCCAGCGAGCAGCGCTGCCGTCTCAGGCCCGATTTCTGCGGTCCAGGTGAATGGCGCTGTGGGGGTTACCTTGAGCGGACTCTTCGTCACGGATGCGCCAGCCGCGGACACCACCTACGGTGTCGACGTGGAAAGCGGCGGTCAAGCCACCCTCGTCGCATCGGAGATCACGGGCGGGCAGGGCCGCACGGCCGCCATCGGCGTCTACGTCAACGGCGGCTCGGTCAACCTGCGCAACAATTGCGACGGTGTATCCCACGGCTTCTGCAACGCTTCCTGTGGCTCCGGTGGGTCGGTGCTGGGAATTCGCGGTCGCACCGGCCCGGCGACCGCCTTGGGGGCAGCCGATTCGTCGGCTGTGTACGTTACCGGGGCGTCTTCGTCGACAACGACCATCGTGGGCAACAGCCTGTGCGGAGCAGCGGGCTCACCCGCCGACAGTGTGAAAGGTGCAAACCTGGCGACTCTCCGCTGCGAGTCCGGTGCTTGCGCGACGATTTCAGGAAACAGCATCAGCGGGGGCACAGGCCGCCAGACCATCGCCATCAACCTGCTTGGCGGAGATTCTCTGCTCGATGGAAACCTGGTCGTGGGTGGCTGCGGAACAGATGCCTCGACCGGCGTGGTGCTGGACGACGCGCCCGCGCGCCTACAGAACAATCGTATCTTGGGGGGGCCATGTTCGGGCAGCTCCGCCGCCACCTTCTATGGCGTGCAAATCCTGCTGGGCTCCTCGGCCGGCGAATCGGATCTGCACTCCAACGATATCGAGCCCATGGGCACCCCAGGCGCGTGCAACAGCGTTGGTGTGGTCATCGACAGGTCCTCGGGCGACTCCGTGTCGGCGGGCATCTTGCGCAACAACATCATTTCGGCAGGCAACTGCCGCAATCGCCTCGCGGTGGAGGAGCTCTCGGACTCCTCGGTTCGTATCATCGAGAACAACGACCTGTATCTGGGCCCAACCGGCACCGCCGCCGACACCTCTGTCCTCTACCGGCGGAGCCACCTTCCGGACGCCGTGACCGAGGTGCAGGTCAACACGCTTGTCGGCGCGGCGAAGAACCTCACGGCCGACCCCAACTTCGTTTCCTATCCGACCAACTTGCACCTTTCGAGCGGTTCGCCCTGCATCGATGTGGGAACTGCCGAGGGCGCCCCCTCGACCGACGGAGACGGCAACCCCAGGCCGGTCGGCGCCGGCTTCGACATCGGCGCGTACGAGCTTTCAGCGCAGTAGTAGATTGTCTCGGCTATCGTCCCCGGCGCTGGGATAGCGGCCCTTGTTCAGTTGGTGCCATCTTGTGCACGCGCCCAGCAGGACAATGGAAATGCCCCCTAGCTCCAGGATCCAGTTCAACTTGAAGTGCAAGATGCGCGCTCCCAGCAATCGATCCACATGGTGGAAGGAAGCGGCTCGGATGAGCACAAAGACCGCGATGGCGATGAGCCCGAGACCCGCGAGCTTGCTCGAAGCCGGGAGTCGCCGGGCGACCAGGAAGAGAACGCCCGAACACACCGGCAGACTGACGGCCATGGCTGCGATGAAGGCAATTTGGAATTTGTACCGGATCTCGTACCAACCCTCTCGCACGGCACGTGCGCGCAGGAATTCGGTCATCGCAGTCTGCAGATCCAACTGCTTGTTGATGCAGAGGAATAGCAAGGTCGCCGTCATGACCCCCCAAAACCGGCGCTCTTTCCTTTGCACAGAATCCGCATCGGAGGAAAATCGGCCCCGCAATCGGAAGCAGCCCAGGGTGGCAGCGCAATAGGCGACAACCGTGAACCAGCCAAGGAACGTTGGATCGCCGATGCCAGGGGTCCAATGACCAACCCAACCAGCACCCTCGGACAGCGAGGGATCGACGGCGGCAAGGACGACGGCGGGATGCACCGCCAGTGTCTAGCGTAGGATCACCTCCCGAGCCAGCGCGCCAGCAGCCTCTTGACCCGTGGAGCCGCGTCAGCCTCCACCGTAAAGAGGCACTTGCGCTCGGGGTTGCGCACCAGCTGCAGCTTGGCTTGGCGCAGGCGATCTTTGCGGAAGAAGGTGATTGCGACTTCTTGTCCCACCTTGCCGTCGGCCAAGCGTTTACCGACGGTCGCGCCGTTGGTGCGGGCACCGTCGACGGCGATGATATCGTCGCCGAAGGTGATGCCGGCCCCCCAGGCGGGCGAATCGGGCACGACGTTCTTGACCACCGCGCCGTCGCGTTCGCCGCCATTGGCGAAAGAGAGGCCACTCCAGCCGAGCAGGCGCCGGGCTTTGACCTTGTCGTTGCGTTCGTGCTCGGCGGGTGCAGCCGCTTGCACTTTCACGCCAGCGCCACGCAAAAGGTCGGGTATGGGCAATTCGGCGGTACCGTCGATGAAGCGGTGAAAATACCCCGCCAGCGAGCGTCCGGCGATGGCCTCGGCTTCGCTGCGGATGAGGGTGGCATCGATGGCCCGATCGTGTGCGGCGTGGCGCAACCACAGGCGCCTGAACAGATCGGGAAGGCCCCGGCGGCCGGCGGTGGCTGAACGCAGGATGAGATCGAGCGCGAGTCCTGCCCAGTGGCCCTTGTCGTAATAGCTCACCATGCGGTTGGTGTGGTTGTCGGCGGGTTTGTATTGCTTGATCCACGCCTCGTAGGACAGCTCGGACAGAGGCGTGACGTTGCGCCCTGGGCGGGCGGCGTAACGGGTCCAGTCCTCGGCCAAGTCTTTGAGGTAGCGCTCGACCGTTATCAGGCCCGCGCGCAGCAGGATGAGGGCTTGCATATGCTCGGTGAACCCCTCGTGGAACCACAGCAGGCGCGTGTAGTTCTCTTGGGTGTAGTCGAAGGGGCCGAGGGGTTGGTCGTGGATGCGCTTGACGTTCCAGGCGTGAAAGAACTCGTGCGCGGCCAACTCGGCAAAATTCTGGTAGCCCTTTTCGTCCTCGAAGGAGAGTCCGACGATGTCCAGGGTGCACGAATTGGCGTGCTCGAGTCCGCCGCGCGTGGTCAGCGCGTGGATGATGAAAAGGTATCGTGCGAAGGGAAATCCCCCAAAAATCTCCCCCGTGGTCCGCACAATGGCACGCAGCTCAGCAAGGATGCGCGCGAGGTCGGCGTTGGTGTGGCCGTGCAGTGCAACCTCGAAGCGGGTTCCGTCCTCTCGGAACGCAAGCAGTTGATGGGTGCCGGCCTCGATGGGCGAATCGACCAGCTCGTCGTAGTCGCGGGCGCTGAACGTGTTGCGCCGGCCGCGCACAGCGGGCAGCGCGGTGCTGATGCGCCAGCCAGCGGGGGGCTCCACGGCGACCACGCACGGTCGCGCGATTTCGCCGTCGACGAAGAAGAACAGGCTGGTGCCGCTCAAGAAGGCGTGGCTGTCATCGAGAAACGAGGTGCGCACACTGACTTCAAAGGCAAAGACCCGGTAGCGAAGGGTGACCGGCCGCCCGTCGGTGCGCAAGCGCCAGCGTTGCTTGTCCATGCGCTCGTGGACGACGGCTGCGCCGGCGCGGTCGCGGATTTCGAGGTCGTAGATGTGGCGGGCAAAGTCGCGCACCAGGTAGCTGCCCGGTGCCCAGGCGGGAAAGACCACGTCGATGGTGTCGCGTGCGGAGCCGGGCAGGGCGGGGATCTCCAGGGTGACGTGGAATTCGTGGCTCTGCGGCTCGGGCATGGCGACGCGGTAGCGGATAGGAGCAATAGGCATGGGCCTAGCTTAGCCGTTCTTGCCAAATCGTGATGCTATACGACCTCCTATTCAAGCATGGCAACCTGACCATGAACATGGTCTACTTGGGGCATGAAGTCGGTCAATATTCAGGATGCTAAGACTAACCTGTCGCGCCATCTCAGGCGTGTCAAGCGCGGGGAAACACTGGTCATTTGCGACAGGAATATGCCGGTGGCCGAGCTGCGTCCACTGACCACAGCGAAAGGGCAGAAACGCCCTCTCGGAGTGCTTCGCGGCGCGGTTGAGCACATGGCCGAGACCTTCAACGATCCTCTCTCTAGCGAGGAAATGGCACTGTTCACGCACGGCGACCCTCCCTCCGGAGAGTCTTGAAACTGTGCGACTGCTCCTCGACACCTGTGCGTTTCTTTGGGCCGCCGATGCGCCCGAGAAGCTGAGCGATAGTGCTCGTGCTGCGGTGGAGGCGGCGGAGAACGATGTCCTTGTCTCGCCCATGTCGGCCTGGGAGATCCATCTGAAGTCGCGCAAACCCGGGAGGTTGCGCCTCGATCGGCCAGTGTCCCTGTTCGTGCGCGAGGCGATGGCGCGGCTCGGATTCGCCGAGGCGCCGTTTTCGTGCGAGGCGCTTGCCTTTCTGGAGCGTTTGCCCGACGTCCATGCCGACCCGTTCGACCGTGCCTTGATTTGCCAGGCGATCCACGAGGACTGCGCCTTGGTCACGCCGGACTCCCAGATCCGCCGCTACCCGGTACGCATTGTCTGGTGAGGTCCAATCGGTCTCTGCCCTACGCCACCGTTTGCGGTGGCGGCGTGGCGTCGGATTTGGGGGCGTCGCGGCTGGTGGGATCGGAGGGGATGGGCAAGAACACGCGGAAAACGGCGCCGACTTCCGGCCCATCACCCACTTCCATCCAGCCGTCGTGATCCTTTACGATGCCGTGGCTGACCGGCAGACCGAGCCCGCTGCCCTCGCCGGCGTCCTTGGTGGTGAAGAAGGCGTCGAAGATGCGGGCGCGGTCTGCCTGCGGGACGCCGGGGCCGGTGTCGCAGAACTCGATCACCAAGTAGGGCGACGGAGGCGCCAGATCCAGGCCTTCCTTGCGACGGATCACGTAGTGGAGATTGATGGTCAGCTTTCCACCCTCGGGCATGGCCTGGATGGCGTTCATGATCAGGTTCAGGCACACCTGTTGGATCTCGTCGGGATTGCCGGGAATGGGGCGCAATTCGGGTTCGCTTTGGATCTCCACCTCGATGCGGTGTTGTTTCAGGTTCTCCTCGACGAATTCCAGGGTTTCGTGCACTGCCTTGAGCACGTCCGCCTCGCTGGCGGCCGGCCGGTTCTTGCGGGAAGAGTCGAGGACCTGACGGATGATCTTGGTGATCCGGTCGACCTGGGTCGAGATGATTTCGGCGTTCTTCTGCACGTTGGCGGGTTCGTCCGCGCGCCGGGCCAGGGTGCGGGCACGGCCGCCGATGACGTTCAGGGGCGTGCCCACCTCGTGCGCGATCTCCGCTGCCATCTGACCGATGGTCGCCAGCTTCTCGGCGCGGCGCAGGTGCGCCTCGGTGGCCACCCGGGCCGCTGTGGCACGCGCTTCCTTTTCGCGTGCTTCGCGTAGGTAGTTCATCATGTCGTTGAACCGACCCGCCAGGCTGCCGATCTCGTCGTCGCGTTCGGGCAACACCGCGCGCGACATGTCGCCTTTGGAAACTCCGTCGATAGCCTCGACCAGGTGGCGCAGCGGCGTGGCCACCCGGCGCATCAGCATCACGTACACCGCGATGGCGAAGGTTACAACGAATGCGGCCAGCAGGGGCGCCAGCCGCTCGGTCGACAGCAGCACCTCCTGGCCGATGAACTCGCCGTCGCGCACCAGGCCCAGGAAGGCCACCACCTGGCGCGTGTGCTCGCCCGGGGGTGCGTTGTGGATCGGGATCGCCATGGCATAGAAGGGCGGAATCCCCTTGAGGTCGAACAGCCGGCCCACGGGCGCATCGAGCTTGGTGGCTTCTTCGACCAACCCGGCCCACGAGTTGTTCGGGCGCTGGGTGCCCCAGGCCACGGCCTCCAGACGAAAGGAGCCGCCCTTGCTGACCTGCGCGGCTACCCGCTCTTTGAGCGCTTCACCCGCCTTTTCCCAGGGCAGGGGCTCCATGCCGGTGGCAAGCGCTTCGGCCAGCGAGTGCGCTTCGCGATCCATCTCGCGCAGCTGATCGGCGTGCAACACGACCAAGACGGCGCCCGTCGCCGCCGCTAGCACGGCGGCCATGAGTAGGGTGGTGATGAAAGCGACGCGAGGTCCGAGCTTCATGGCAGGCGCAAACTATAGTACCGTCGTCTCGTCACCAAGGAGGTGTCCAAATGCGTCGAATGATCCTCGTTGCCAGCACATTCTTGACCGCAGCATTTTTGACCGTATCTACCGCTCAGGCCCAGAGCACCACCGGAAGCGCCACCATCACCCCAGCCAGCTCTGGCCACGGGCGGGGGTTCGGCGTAGGCGCGATGACCATGCTCAATGGCTTTGATGGTGCGCTCGTGACGTGGGGAAGCGCGGGCGGTGGTTTCCACGCGGATGGTTTCTTCGGCTTGCGTCACTACACCCCCAATGGAAACCCCAACAACACCACCAGTTTCAGCGTTGGTGGCCGCTTCTGGTACCACGTCCACGCGGCAACGTTTGCCGACTTTTCCCTGGGCGGTGGGCTCGGATTCCTTCGCTGGGAAACCGATCCTGGTAGGCCGGGCAACGACGATAGACTCGATCTATCCCTGCAGGTGGGCGGACAAATCCGGGCCTTCATCGTGCCCAATGTCGCTCTTCTCGCCGATCTTGGCCTGGGCATATTCTTCGGTCCCAACGATGACATTCTGATCGGGGGGCAATCCGTCGGTGGCGGCGGCGGCGGCAACAGTTTCGTCGCGGGAACCCTGGGCATCGCGTATTTCTTCGAGTAGATCTCCCGCTCCAGAATGAAGCACGAGCGCAGCGCCGAAGAACCCAATTTCGTTGTCGTCCGCGGCGCGCGCGAGCACAACCTGCACATCGACGAGCTGTCGATCCCCAAGCGCCAGCTCGTCGTCTTTACCGGGGTTTCCGGCTCGGGCAAGTCGTCGCTGGCCTTCGACACACTCTATGCCGAAGGGCAGCGCCGCTACGTCGAGTCGCTGTCGTCGTACGCGCGGCAGTTTTTGGGCCAGCTGGAAAAGCCCAAATACGACCAGATTCGCGGACTTTCGCCCACCATCGCCATCGAGCAGAAGTCGGCCTCGTCGAACCCTCGTTCGACGGTAGGTACGGTCACCGAGATCTACGACTACCTACGAGTGCTCTACGCCCGGGCCGGCGAGCAGCGCTGCCACCTTTGCGGCGGTGAGGTCGCAGCGCGCTCGGCGGGTGAAATCGTCGGCGAGCTTCTGACGCTACCGGCTAAGACCAAGGTGACCTTGTTGGCGCCCAAGGCGGACAATCGCAAAGGCGAGTTCCGCGAGATCTTCGACGAGGCACGCAAAGCCGGTTTCGCGCGGGTGCGCGTCGACGGCGTGATGCGCCGTCTCGACGAGGTCACGGGCCTAGACAAGAAGAAGAAGCACAGTGTGCAAATCGTCGTGGATCGACTTTCACTCGATCACGCCGATCGTGCGCGCTTGTCCGATTCCATCGAAACCGCCCTGCGCGCCGGCGCTGGCACCTTGCTGGCAGCCGTGGAGGGCGAGGAGCTCGAGCGCGCCTACAGCGAAGAGCGCGCCTGCCCGGCCTGTGGCGTCGGCCTGCCCGAGCTATCGCCGCAGTCGTTCTCTTTCAACAGCCCGCTCGGGATGTGCGTGGACTGCAACGGCCTCGGGTCCAAGCTCGAGGTCGATCCCGATCTGGTGGTGCCCAATGGCGACCTATCCATTTCCGAGGGTGCCATCGAGCCGTGGGGCGAGCGCTTCGCGCGCGAAGAGGGCTGGACCACACGCATCGCGGCTGCCCTCGAGAAGGAGATGGGCATTCCGCTCAAGAAGCCGTGGAAACAGCTCACGCCACGCCAACGCGAGATCGTGCTTTTCGGCACCGGTGAACGCCGCGTCCAGGTGAGTTGGACCGGCAAGCATGGTGGCGGCTCTTGGGCCCTGCGTTTCGAGGGCGTGGCCAACAACATCAAGCGCCGTTGGCGCGACACCCATTCCGAGATGATGCGCCAGTGGCTGGGTAAGTATTTTCGCGAGCAGCTGTGCCGAGCGTGCAAGGGCAAGCGCCTGCGACCGGAATCGCGAGCGGTTTTCCTGGGTGGTAAGAGCATCGTGGACGTCACCGCGCAAACCGTGGGCGAGGCCGAGAAATACTTCGCCGAGCTTCCGCTGACCGGCTCTCGCGCGCAGATCGCGGCCGAGATCCTCAAAGAGGTCCGCACCCGCCTCGGCTTTCTGCTCAACGTCGGCCTCGACTACCTGACCTTGGACAGGGTGGCGTCTTCGCTGTCGGGCGGCGAGGCCCAGCGCATCCGCCTGGCCTCCCAGCTTGGATCGGAGCTTTCCGGCGTGATGTACGTGTTGGACGAGCCGTCCATCGGGTTGCACCAGCGTGACAACTTGCGCCTCATCGCAACCTTGCGCCGGCTGCGCGACCTCGGTAATAGCGTGATCGTGGTCGAGCACGACGCCGAAACCATCGAGTCGGCCGATCACGTCGTGGACTTCGGGCCAGGGGCAGGGCGGCAAGGTGGGCACGTGGTCGCAGCCGGCACCCCCAAAGAGATCGCGGCGAACAAGGCCTCGCTGACCGGACGATACATGGCCGGAACCGTGCGCATCGAGGTGCCCAAAACGCGGCGCAAGCCCAAGGGCTTTATCACCCTGCGCGGAGCCAGCGAGCACAACCTGCGCGACATCGACGTCGAGTTTCCCCTCGGCGTCTTGCTCGCCATCACCGGCGTTTCCGGCGCGGGCAAGTCGTCGCTCATCAACGGCATCTTGCACCCGGCGCTGCGACAAAAACTCTACGGTGGCTTTGAACACGTGGGCCGCTTCAGCAAGCTCGAAGGCATCGACCAGATCGACAAGGTCGTGGACATCGACCAGAAACCCATCGGCCGCACCCCGCGTTCCAATCCCGCGACCTATACCAAGGCCTTCGACCACATCCGCGAGCTCTATTCGGGAACGGCTGAGGCCAAGACGTTCGGTTTCGGGCCTGGCCGGTTTTCTTTCAACGTGAAGGGCGGGCGCTGCGAGGCCTGCGAGGGCGACGGGGTAAAGACCGTGGAGATGCACTTCCTGGCCGACGTGCACGTGACCTGCGAGGTGTGTCGCGGCCGACGCTACAACGACGCGACTTTGCGCGTGAAGTGGAAGGGCCTGGACATCGCGCAGATGCTGGAAACCAGCGTGTCCGAGGCGCTGGCCCTGTTCGAAAACCACCGTCAGCTTTCGCACATCCTGCGCACCCTCGACGACGTGGGCCTGGGCTACATCGCCCTCGGTCAGTCAGCGACCACACTCTCCGGCGGCGAAGCCCAGCGCGTAAAGCTGTCGCGCGAGCTGGCCAAGCGCGACACCGGCCGCACGCTCTATCTGCTCGACGAGCCAACCACGGGCCTGCACTTCGACGACGTCCGCCGCCTGCTCGCCGTGCTTGACCGACTGGTCGCCGCCGGCAACAGCGTGCTCGTGATCGAGCACAACCTCGACGTGATCAAAACCGCCGACTACGTCATCGACCTCGGCCCCGAGGGCGGCGCCGCGGGTGGCGAAGTCATCGCCGCCGGCACCCCCGAAGAGGTCGCGGCCAACGCGCGCTCCTACACCGGCCAATTCCTGGCCGAGATGCTTGGAAAGCGCCCGGCAGCCTCCCGTCGCGCCGGTTAGGAGCCCCTCATCCTGGCCTTCTCAGCCCTGCGGGCACTTCGGGTCCTGCACGCCCTGCCCCTGCCCCCGCGGCTTCGCCGCGCCCTCGCCCGTGGGCGGGGAGAAGGAAATTTAGGTGCTTCCCGTTGGAGTCCGGCTGTAAGCCGGGTTCTGTTCCCGCGTTCGTTACCTTGCGCGGGTGGCGGTCATTCATCTGGGCCGCCCGTTGCCGGACGGCTCAAGCGACCAACTCAGGATCTGGAATCGACGCGGGCCACGCCGGCGGGCTTTACCGCGATCCCTCTTCGGTCTTGCTCCAGGTGGGGTTTGCCGTGCCCCTCCTGTCACCAGGAGGGCGGTGTGCTCTTACCACACCGTTTCACCCTTACCCGATCACGCGGTTGCCCGCGCGCCTGGCGGTCTGTTTTCTGTTGCACTTTCCTTCGAGTCACCCCGACTGGCCGTTAGCCAGCACCCTGCCCAATGGAGCCCGGACTTTCCTCGACAGCGCCAAGGCGCTACCGCGACCACCTTTCGAACTCCAGCGGGAAGCAGTCGAAGTATAGCGCGAAGGAGAGCCCTACGGGGGGCCTATCAATGCCTGGCCGCTGCTGGGAGGTGCCGAGTACGAAGGTAACCCTCGCAGTACCGCCGCCGGGCCGAAGGCATGGATCCTTCAGGCATGAAACGTGGCAGCCCCTCACCCGCCTCGCTGCGCTCGGCGACCTCTCCCCGCTGCGCTCCGCTCCGCGGGGCGAGGTGGTCTCAGGTCAGGGATCCCATCTACCGCGTAGGCGGAGCCGGGCTTAGCCCGGCGAAGCCAGAGCGCGGGAGGGTATGGGAACCCTCCCAGGGATCCCATCTACCGCGTAGGCGGAGCCGGGCTTAGCCCGGCGAAGCCAGAGCGCGGGAGGGTATGGGAACCCTCCCAGGGTTCCCATCTAAGTCGTCGTCTCGCCGGCCGGATCGTCTTTCATCAGGTTCTCCCAGTAGACGATGCGGTGGCAGTACGGGCAGGTCTCGATGGAGGTGCCGCGCTGGAGGATGTTGAAGAGTTGGGTCGGCACGTTCATGTTGCAGCCCTGGCAGGTTCCGTTCCGAACCGTGGTGACGGCAAGGCCGCGTCGCATGCGAATCGCGCCGTAGCGCTTGAGGACTTCGGGTTTGATGCCGGCGGCGATTTTGTCCCGGTCGACCTTGATCACCGCGATCTTGCCGTCAATCTCCGCCATCTTCTTGCGCGCAACCTCGGCGTCCTTCTCGATGGACTTGCGCAGAACATCGAGCTCGGCCGCGCGTTCCTCGAGAAGCTTCTCTTTGGCTTGCACAGCCTCGATAAGCTTGGCGATTTCCTGCTCGCGTGTTTGGACGCTATCGCGCGTTGTCTCCATCTCACGCTGGGCCGCGACGTATTCCTTCGAATTCTTGGCCAGCGAGAGTTTGTGCTTGGCGCCGGTGGCCGAGCTTTCGTCGGTCTGAAGCTGATTCTTCTGCTCGGAGTAGTAGCGCTGGGACTCTGCGAGCTGAGCGCGTTCGTTTTCGAGAAGAGTTTCGACCCTTGCAAAATCGCTCTGGGAGGCTTCGAGCTTGGCGGGTATCGCCTTGTGTGCGTTGGTCAGTTCTTGAATCTGAGCGTCGTATCTTTGGAGTTCCTCTAGACGCTTAAGCTGATCGCGCAACTTTTCCTCCTGGGCATTCCGATGGGCCGCGTTTCCGACGATAGAACAGGGACAATCCGGCAGGCGCTTGTAGGGTGGGCCCACCTGGATTCGAACCAGGGACCGAGCGGTTATGAGCCGCCAGCTCTGACCGCTGAGCTATGGGCCCAGCCATGCTTAGGATATCCGTTAGCAAGCCGGCGAAGCATACTCAGCATGCCTCGCGGTGTCCAGGATTGTGGGGCACAAAACGAATGCTTTGTGATGGGAACCCTGGGAGGGTTCCCGAGAGGGTTCCCATGGCCGTCCGCGACGGACCGTTGCGGGTGTCGCAGGCCGGCGAGCAAGCAAGCTCATACTAGCCCGAAACGAAACTCGAATTAGCGTGGACGGACTATTGGCTCATGCCGCCGAGCACGGCGGCAAACAGGCTGAGCCCAAGGATCACGCGGTACACGACGAAACCGTAGGTAGTGCGCGTGCGCAAGAAGCGAAGCAGCCAGGCCACGCTGAGATAGCCGGAGACTGCTGCCACCAGCAGGCCGGTCACGAGCGCGGCGGTCCCCACCTCGCGATCGTGCAGCAGCTTGGGCAGCTCGAACACGCCGGCGGCCGCGACCGCCGGGATGGAGAGCAGAAATGAAAAGCGGGCAGCGGCGTCGCGGCGGAAGCCCAGAATCATGGCCGCCACCAGGGTGATGCCCGAGCGCGAGGTGCCGGGCACGACCGCCAACGCCTGTGCCAGCCCAACGATCAAGGCGTCGCGCAGGGTGAAGGATTCGAGGATGCGCTGGTGAAGTGCGGTCTTTTCGACGATGGCCATGACAATGCCGACCACGATCAGTGAGGTGGCAATGACCAGAATGGATCGCAGTGGGCCTTCGATGGCGTGCCTGGCCAAAAGGCCCACCACGCCGATGGGCACGGTGCCCGCGACGATGTAGAGCAGCATGCGCGCGTCGAAGTCCCTGCGTGTGGCTGGTCGGGCCGCGGCGGCAAGCATACGCACAAGATCGCGCAGAAAGAAGCCAATCACGGCCATCAAGGTGCCGAGCTGGATGACCGCCGCGAAGGCTGCCCCTCCGTCGGGCCAGCCGAGCAGCGCGGGAACCAGGCGCAGGTGCGCCGTGGAGGAGATGGGAAGGAATTCAGTGATACCCTGGACGAGTCCGAGGACGGCGGCTTGTAGGATGGTCAAAGCGGCGGCAGTTTAGCACCAGCTTGGGAAAAGCCAGTTGATCTCGCCTGCGTGCACGGAAATCAAGTCGCCGGTGGCGGTTCGGATCAACAAAGCCCCTGATTCGTCGACCGCCTCGGCGGTGCCTTCGATTCGATCGCGACCGCGGTCGACCGAGCAAGGCTGGCCGAGCAGGGCGAATTGGTTCCACTGGGCGAGAGCGGCCGTTGGTCCGTTCGCGAGGAAGTCGTCGTAGCTGGGCTCGAAAGCGTGGACGAAAGCCGCGAGAACCTCGCCTCGATCCACGCGTTGGCCACGCGCGAGGCAAAGCGAGGTGGCACGGGTGGCGAGGTCGTCGGGAAAGGACTGGCTGTTGACGTTGATGCCCACCCCGAGCACGAGGTGGCGCACGCGATCGCCTTCGCTGGCCATCTCGGTGAGGATACCGGCCACCTTGAGCGGTCCATGCGAGGTGTCGAGGAGTACATCGTTCGGCCATTTCAGCCGGAGTGAAAATCCGAGCACCTTGAGCGAGGTGGCCAAGGCCGCGCCGGCCACCAGGGTCACGGGCGCCGCCAGAGACGCGGGAAGGCCAGGGCGCAGGAGTAAGGAGAAATACAGGTTCTCGCCTGGGGGTGAATGCCACGTCCGCCCGCGCCGTCCACGACCGCTGGTCTGTTCTTCGGCCACGATGAGCAAGCCCTCCTCGGCACCCGCCCGAGCCCGTACAGCAACCTCGTCGTTGGTCGATGCGCAGGAAGGCAAGATCTCGAGGTTGCGCCCTAGTCGGCGAGCGCAAATCGTGGAGAGAAGTTTTGAAGGCTCAAGATCGGCGACGGTCACGCCTTGGTTCCCGCGGTGGCGACGGCAATATCGAGGGCCAAGTCTACGGCCGGAGCGGAATGCGTGAGCGCACCCGAGGAGACGATGTCGACCCCAGTGCGTGCCAGATTCGCTATTCCTTCCAGGGTTAATCCGCCTGAAACCTCAAGTAAAGGTTTAGGGCTAAACGTGTGTGCTCGCGCCACGGCTTGCTGGATGTCGGCAAGGGTGAAGTTATCGAGGAGAATGATGTCCGCGCCAGCCTCCAAGGCTTCTTCGAGCTGTGCCAGCGAATCGACTTCCACCTCGATCTTGAGACCGTGCGGGATCCTGCCGCGGCTGCGACGCACGGCCGCGCCAACCCCGCCCGCGATCGCAACGTGGTTGTCCTTGATGAGGACGCCAGAGCCCAGGTCGAAGCGGTGGTTACTGGCCCCACCCACGCGAACCGCGTATTTCTCCAGCAAGCGAAAGCCGGGCGTGGTCTTGCGGGTGTCGGCGACGCGCAGAGCTGTGCCAGCAGCAGCCTCGACGAAGGCCCTAGCGAGGGTCGCAACGCCCGACAAGCGTTGGACGAAATTGAGGGCGGTTCTCTCGGCCGCGAGCAACGACGCTGCCGGGCCGGCATAGGTCGCCGCGCGCGCGCCCAGGGCCAGTCGATCCCCGTCCTTGGCCAGTTCCACTGCCGAGATGGACGCGTCCACCCGCTGGAAGACCGCCGTGCAAATACCCAAACCAGCCAGCACCATGGGTTGGCGTGCAACCAGGTGGGCCGTGGCCGTGGCGCCCGCGTCGATCACGGCCTGGGTCGTGACGTCGCCGCGCCCCAGATCCTCTTCGAGCGCCAGGTCGATGAGGCGGCGGACAGCATGGGTATTGAGCAAGGCGTCGAGCATGCGCCGAGCATAGCCTGAAGACCGGAGTTGCGGAACTGGCCGCGATGGCGATGCCCGATGAATCATGCGGGCTAGGCCCAGCACGTTGACTCGCGGTGTGGTCCGCGGTAGGTACGACGCAAATGCGGGTAACAGCCGGTGCCGAGCGTGGGCGCAAACTTCGAGCGCCTCGTGGTGCCACCACCCGGCCTACCGGGTCCAAAGTGCGCGAGGCTATCTTCAATATTCTCGGGCCTTTGTCGCCCAATCCGGTACTGGACCTGTTCGCTGGCACTGGCGCCTTGGGCATCGAGGCGCTCTCGCGCGGGGCAAGCCGGGCCACCTTTGTCGAGCGCGATCAGCGGGCGCTTTCCGCCCTTCATCGCAACCTTCGCGATTTCGAGCTGACCGAGCGCGCACGTGTGCTCGACAGCAAGGTCTCCGTGGCCTTGCAGCGCCTTTCCGAAGAGAAGTGCGACAAGTTCAGCTGGGTTTTCGTGGATCCGCCCTACGCCGCAGGCGAGGTCGAGCCCGTGCTGGCCCTGCTTTCGGGTGGCAAGGTCCTGGATAATGGTGCCGTTGTGATCGTCGAGCACGACCGCCACAACCTGCCTCCTGAAAAGGTGGGTGCCCTCGAGATGGTGGATCGCCGTTTCTACGGCGATACCGGGGTCTCGTTCTTTCGCTGTCAGTGGGAGCTAGAGTAGTGCCTGCCCGGAGGCGCCTGGTCGCCATCTACCCCGGAACCTTCGACCCCATCACCAACGGGCACTGGGACATCATGCGTCGCGCGCTTGGCCTGTTCGACGAGGTCGTGGTGGCGCTTGCCGTGAATGTGAACAAGCGCCCAATGTTTCCCCTGGCCACACGCACGCGCATGATTCGCGACGTCGTTGGCGACAATGCGCGCGTCAAGGTGGAAGCGTTTTCGGGCCTGCTGGTGGACTTTGCTCGCTCGCGCGGCGCCAGGTTCCTGATTCGAGGTCTGCGCGCAGTAGCCGATTTCGAATACGAGTTTCAGTTCGCCCACATGAACCGTCAGCTCGCACCGGACATCGAAACCATCTTTCTGCCCACCAACGAGGAGAACTTCTACGTGTCCTCGTCGCTGGTCAGAGAGGTGGGGATGATGGGGGGCGACGTCTCGCGACTGGTTCCAAAATCCACCATGGCGACCTTAAAGAAGAAGTTCAAGAAAATTCCGTAAGATGCCGTTACGACTTGCTAAACGGCTATCTTCCGTCTCTCCGTCGATGACCCTGAATGTGACCGCGAAGGCGGCCGAGCTGCGCGCCCAGGGCATCGACGTGGTCAGCTTCAGTGCGGGCGAGCCAGACTTCGACACGCCCCATCACATCAAGGAGGCTGCCAAGCGCGCGCTGGATGCTGGCGCCACCAAGTACACCGCGGTCGAAGGCACGCCTGCGTTGCGCAAAGCTGCGGCGGCCTGGTTCGCCAAGGCACACGGCTTCGACGTCTCGCCCGGCGAGGTCATGGTCAGCTCCGGGGCCAAGCAGGTCATCCACAATGCCTTCCACGCTCTGCTGGACATGGGCGACGAGGTCATCCTACCCGCACCGTGCTGGGTCAGCTACGCAGAGATCGCCAAGCTGGCAGGCGCCAAACCCGTCCCGGTTATGGCCCGCGCCGAGGATGGCTTCGTGGTGAATCCGGATGCCATCGCCCGGGCCATCTCGCCTGCTACGCGCATGATCGTGCTGTGCTCGCCCTCGAATCCCACCGGCGCGGTGTACGACGAGCCCACCCTGCGCGCCATCGCCAACCTGGCCATGCGGCATGACCTGTGGCTGCTGACCGATGACATCTATCGTTGCCTTTGCTACGACGGCGCGCGTTTCGTGCAACCCGCGACCTTCGGCCCCGAGATTCGCCAACGGACCATCATCGTGGACGGAGTGTCCAAGACCTTTGCCATGACCGGGTGGCGTATCGGCTTCTGCCTGGCCCCGGCCCAGGTCATCGAGGGCATGGCCACCTTGCAGGGGCAGTCGACAACGAACGCGGCTGCGGTCAGCCAGGCGGCGGCCCTGGCAGCCATCGAAGGCCCAGGTGACGAGATCGAGGCCATGCGGCTGGAATTCGACAAGCGCCGCAAGTACATGGTCAGTGCGCTGCGAGCCATGCCCAAAGTCGACTGCGTGGAGCCCAAGGGCGCCTTCTATGCGTTCCCGGACCTGACGGCGTTTCTCGGCGCGCGCTCCCCCCAAGGGGGCCTCATCGATGACGATTTGACCTTGTGCCAGTATCTCATGGAAGAAGCCAAGATTGCGGTAGTTCCGGGGTCGGCGTTCCTAGCGCCCGGCTTCGTGCGCCTTTCCTATGCCACGGCACAGGCCAACATCGAGAAGGGTTTGGCACGCATGGCCCTGGCGCTCGCCAAGCTCTAAGAATTCACCTCGCCCCGCGAAGCGGAGCGTAGCGGGGAGAGGTCGACGCGCGAAGCGCGTCGGGTGAGGGGCTCGACCGCTCGATAGCGGTGTGACTGCGCCTAAGCCCTAGCTACTTCCCCCTACGGCGGCGGGAGCAAGGCGGTGCGCTTGCGGCGCAGCTTCTCGACCAACGTTGTGCGGTTGAGACCCAAGAGCTCCGCGGCTCGATTCTTGTTGCCGCCCGTGCGCTCGAGGGCTTCCGCGATCATGCGGTCTTCGACCGATTCCAGGATCGCGCGCAGGTCGGTACCGTTGCTGGGTAGCTCGGGTATCGGCGTCATGTGCGACACGCGCGTCTGCGCCGCCTGGCGTAAGTTGGCGGGTAAGTCCGTGAACCCGATGGTACCTGTCCCCTTCAGGATGACGAGGCGTTCGAGAAGGTTCTCTAGCTCGCGGATGTTCCCGGGCCAGGGATAGCGCTTGAGAGCGGACATCGCGTCCGGGTGCAGGCCGAGGACACTTCGCCGATTCTTCTCGTTGAAACGGCGAATGAAGAAGTCGCACAACAGGGGAATGTCGCTCGCGCGATGGCGAAGGGGCGGAACCTCGATGGGGATGACATTCAGGCGCCAGTACAGGTCGGCGCGGAAGCGGCCCGTGGCCACGTCCGTATCCAGCTTGCGGTTGGTCGCGGCCAGGATGCGAACGTCGATCTTCTGATCGACTTCGTCCCCCACGGGCCGCAGAACGCCGTCCTGGATGAGGCGCAGCAGCTTGGCCTGAACTGCCAGCTCCATCTCGCCGATCTCGTCGAGCAAGATGGTTCCGCCATCTGCTTCGGCAAATCTTCCGACGCGCGAGGAGGTGGCGCCAGTGAAGGCGCCTCGCGAATGCCCGAACAGCTCCGATTCGACCAGGTTGATGGGGATGGCAGCGCAGTTGACGGCCACGAAGGGCTTCTTGGCCCGGGACGAGCCAGCCACCAGCGAACGCGCTACGAGTTCTTTGCCTGTGCCCGAATCTCCGGTGATGAGCACCGTGCAGTTGGTGTCCGCCACCTGGGCGAGTAGAGAGAGCACGCTGAGCATGGCCGGGTCATTGCCAAGCAGCCAAGGTGCGTTTCGGTCGCGCCACGCGACCGGGTCGGGCCCTGTCGATGGGATCAGCGTACTCGAGAATCCAAGCGCGCTGGACAGAACCTCTTCCAGGCTCTTCAGCTCGACCGGTTTGACCAGAAAATCGCGCGCCCCGGCCCGCATCGCACGGACGGCATCGGTAACTTCAGCGCTGCCGCTCATGACGATGACGGGCGTCATCGGCGATTTCAAGCGAACCGCGTCGAGAATTCCGAATCCGTCGACGCCAGGCATGCGCAAGTCCGTCACGATGGCGTCGAAGTTCTCGCGCTCGAGTCGTTCGAGACCGCCGGGACCATCCGCGGTGACCACTTCGTAGGAAACCGTACGCAGAAGTCGAGCCATACCTCGGCAGAGAGCCTCTTCGTCGTCACAGAGCAAAACCTTCGCCATACAAATAGCCTCGGAGCGGCATAGGATTCTACACGCTGGCTCAACCGTAGGTACAGACAGCTTGTCGAACTCACGCCAAGAACCGGCGTAGTGTGACGTATCGGGGGACGCAGGTCAACAACTCGGACGACCTTCTGCTGAACATCCACCGATTCACCGGTTTCTCACCGATTTCGCACCGATTTCTCACCGATTTTCTCGAGCGATTGTTCGAGCCATGGTCGAGACGCTCGCTCGTATCTCTTTCTCGTATCTCTTGCCTGAGACTTCTCGCGTGCGTATACCCCGTGCATGGCGGACCCCGTACGCACGCTCTTGCTTGAGATAGAGGAACAGTGTGAGCAAACCCTCGGCTGCGCGCTTGACAAGGCGCAGGGAGGAGAGTTGCGGCTAGGCAAGTTGAAGGCGCTGTTTCCCGGCTCGGTTTCGCCTGGGTATGCGGCTTTCGCCGAGCGCTACGACGGCGGACGGCTGGCACGTCCACCAGCTGCAGGCGAAACTCCGAGCAGCGGACGGCTTGCCGAGTCGTCGGACGAAGGCGTGTATCTGCATCTACTCGGATTCGAGGAAGCCCAAGGCATTCTGCGCGATGCCGCACACCCGCAAGACTGGAAGGGCCTCTGGCCAGTGGCTCGTCGAGGAGCGCGCATTTTCGCGCTCGATTTCGAAGCCAATCCGGACGGTGAGCAGCCCGTCGTAGAGGTCGCTGATCGCAGCGTCGATAGGGTCGGGAGCAGCTTCTTGCGATTCTTGTCTGCGTGCTTGGGCGAAATTACCTTGGGCGAAGGCGCCGAATCGTTGGCTCTGGCGCGCGAGCTGTGTCACCGCGATCCTGGGCTCGCCGAACACTGGGTTCATCTCATCGACTTTCTCGAGGACGCCGGGCGCAAGGGCGAGATCGATGCCGTGCTCGACGAAGCCCTTCGCCTCGCCAGCCCCCCGGGCCCTGCCTTGGTCATCCAGGTGGCGTTACGCGCGCTGGACAAGGGCGAGACTGGGCGGGCGCTGGCAGCTATCGAGGATGCTATCGGGCTTGAGCCGCTGACAGCGCGCGACGACGACGCTCGTTTGGATGCGGCGGCGATCCTGCTCGTGCTAGCCAGCGAGCGAGGGGACGACAAGTCCAAGCAGCGGGCGCTCGAGGCGCTGGGGGGGGCCGCAGCCTCGACCGGCGCCTACTGGCGCGGAGAGGCCCTGCGCGCCCATGTCTTGGGCGATCTGCCTCGGGCTCAACTTGCCAGTCAGGTGGTCGCCGCCTTGATCGTCGGCGATGAGGATCTGCCGCGCTTGGCGCACCCGAGCTCCAATCTCACCATCGCTTTGCGGGCATTGCTCAAGGCCCGCGATGCGCTCGAGCAGGGCGATCTCGATGAAGCCGTTCGCCAGGCGCGCGTGGCGGTCGGCGAGAAGCCGGATCTCGGCGTGTGCCAGGCCGTGCTCGCCGAATGCCTCAACGCCACGAGAGATCGCGGGGCGCTCGACGCCGCTCGCCGCGCGACCGAACTGAACCCGGCGCTGGTCGACGGCTGGCGGGAGCTGGGCGATGCCTATATGGAGGCGCGCCAGGCCGGCAAGGCCGAGGCTGCCTACCGCGAGGCGCTGGTTCGTGACGACAGCTATGCCCTGGCGCGCGCCAAGCTGGCCCAGGCACTGCTTGAACAGGGGCGTTCGCGCGAAGCCCTGGAAATGGCTCTGGCCGCGGAAGATCGCGGGGGTGATGCCTTCATGGTCGCCGCCATCCGGGGCGACATCCTGGCCGAGATGAGCCGCCATGGCGAAGCCGCCGAGTCCTACGATCGGGCGCTACGCATGGAGCCCGAAGACCACTGGATCCTGCACCAGGCCGCCATCGCCCATAGCCGCGCCGGCAACGACGACCGCGCCGCCGATCTGTTCGAGCAAGCGCTTCGTTACGATCACGATGGCTGCCACCAAACCTTGGTCGACTACGGCGACCTCTTGCGCCGAGTGGGCCGCATCGGCGACGCCGTCCGCATGTACCGCAAGGCCGTGGCCGCCGTGCCCAGCGATCCGGACTGGCGGCGCGTCTTGCGCGAAGCCGAACGCGAGCTCATGGCCGCGCCGAACTAGCGCGAAACCCCGACCCTCTGGTACTTTCCCATAGCCCCGTCCGCCCAGAACCCCGTCTGAGGGTCCGAGGGTACTCACTGCTCACTGAGCTTGCTTAAGAATTGCGTCTGTCCGTTGATGCGGGCCCCTTGACTGGCCGGTGTGCTCGCAGTCCGAGTACCTGGCTGGCTAGCGTCTCGATTCCGACTCCGCGCACCCCGTTGCCCAAGCCGGAATGTCCGGTTGGGCCGGCGCCGGGACAGACCACGAAGCAATCCACCTGGCGGTCAGTGGCAGATGCGCGAAGACGCAAGATTGGCCCTGCCATTTCTGGGCGAAGGGTTTGCGATGACTTGGCCTCGATGAAGGCCAGGTGGCCCGGCCCGGTGGGTACGATGAAGTCGACCTCCAGGCCCTGCTGATCGCGGAAATAGTAGATCTCGCGGCGCTTGCCGCGGTTGATCTGGGCCTTGACGATCTCGCTTGCCACCAGGCCCTCGAACAGGGGACCCAGAAAGGCCGAACGCCGGAGCGAGGCCGCGTCGTCAATGCCCAGGAGGTGGCAGGCCATGCCCGGATCCACGAAGTAGACCTTCGGGCTCTTGATCAGCCGCTTGCCCAGGTTCTCGAAGTAGGGGGGCAGCAGCAGGATGTGGCCGGTGACCTCGAGGATGCCTAGCCACTGTCCAATGGCGGGCACGGACAGACCGAGCGGTGCCGCCAGCTCGGTCTTGTTCAAGATCTGTCCGTGCCGCGTGGCGAGCAGGGAAAGAAAGCGGCGGAAGGTCAGCAGATCGCGGATAGCGCTTACTGCCCGCACGTCGCGTTCGAGATAGGTCTGGAGATACGAGCGAAACCAGTTGTTTGCATGGGCCGGGCGGGCCAGAACCTCGGGAAAGCCGCCCAGGAGCGTGGACACCTTGGGGCTCTCCTCCATGGAGAAAGGCAAGAGTTGGAAGACCGCGGCGCGGCCCGCCATGGATTCCGTCACTCCTTGCATAAGGGGCGCCTCTTGCGAGCCTGTCAGCAGGTACCGACCCTTGGCCTGGGGCTTGCCATCCACGATCGTGCGGAGGTAGCCGAGCAACTCCGTGGCGTTCTGGATCTCGTCGAGAATCACCGGGGTGGGCAGCGAGGCGACGAAGTCTCGTGGATCGCGCCGGATGCGCGACAACTCGTCCGGATCCTCGAGCAGTCGGTAGTCCGCCTTCGGGAAGGCGTGGCGGAGCAGAGTCGTCTTGCCCGAGCGGCGTGGTCCCGTGAGCAGGATGACCGAGAATGCACGCGCCGCCCGCACGAGCTCGGCTTCGAGGACTCTGGGGATGTTCGTCATGAATGAGTAACATAAACTATCAGTTTAGATTACTCAAAGTCTAAGACTCCCCCGGCGTTCCCAAGTGGTGACTTCTAGACCCCTCATCCGCCCGGCCGAAACAATCACGCCGGGGCAGACTACAGATGGCGGCCGCTGATTTTTAGACCAGGCACTCGCTCGAGGTCGAAAGTCGATGAGGACATCAGAATCGGCAAACCATCATCGCCAAGTGCTCCGGATGCGCGTCACCGACGCCAGCAACGCATCCGCCTCCTTGGCCCCCATGGATCCCTCAAGCGCGAGCGCCGCCTTGGTGCGAACCTCCCGCGAATCGTCCTCGGCCAACAACCGGTCGATGGCCTCCTGAACCAAACGTGAAAACCCCTTCTCCCCACGGCGGGCGGCGAGCTCGAGCAAACGCGCCCGCTGCACATCGGGTATTTCTACCGTCGTTCTCATGCCCTCAAGCCTTTGATGCATGCATGTGCATGTCAATAAAATAGATGTATGATTACAGTGTCTTATGTGTATGGATGCCTTGACTGGCCGGTGTGCTCGCAGCCCGAGTACGTGGCTAGCAAGAGCCTCGATGCCCACTCCGCGCGCTCCGTTGCCCAAGGCGGCATGGCCGGTTGGGCCGGCGCCGGGACAGACCCCGATGCCATCCACCTGGTGGTCACTACGTCTTGATTGAGCGCGAGACGGGGCTCGGACCCGCGACCCTCGGCTTGGGAAGCCGATGCTCTACCAGCTGAGCTACTCGCGCGAAAAGGCTTATTTTCAAGGGGTCTAGGCTAGTTGTGCGGCTGCGTCTGACGCGGCGACTACTCCCACCGACTGCCCAACCGGACCGCCAACACCGCGAAGTGATAGCACGGTCCCCGCCGGTTTGGAAAGATCCGCCGTCACCATGTTGTGAGCCTTGGCTCCGAAAAAGTCCGGGGCAAGGTGGGCGTAGTGGGTGCTGGTGGACGTGGACGAATGGCCAAGAATCTTGGCGAGGAGTTCGAGGCTTCCACCATTCATGACCCATTGCGATGCAAAGCTGTGCCGAGTGCACTGGTAAAGGGTCATGGCCGGCAGTCCACACGTCTTCAGAGCCTTGGCAAGCGCCTTGTGCACCGTGTGGGGTCGGACGAAGGCGGGCGCCGTGCCGATGTCGGGGCGTCCGCCACGCGTCGGGCATGCCGGCGTGAAGAGCAGCCCTTGGCCGCCGGTAGCAAGCCGCCACTGGGTCAGGACCGGGGCAAGGCTATCGCTGATAGGGGCGAGTCGGCTTTCGTCGTCCTTCACGCAGGTCAATCGGCCGTTCTGCGCCTGTTGGTGGATCCGAATCCGCCGGGCCTCGAGATCGCAGTCTCTCCAGTCGAGTCCAAGGATCTCCCCGACTCGCAGCCCTGCCATGACTCCCACCGCGAAGATCACAGAGTGGGGCTCTGG
>Ga0265342_10001143_pt1 | contig 25360 bp, 18 predicted proteins | sample 4CB327metaG_FD_203125 | JGI IMG/M metagenome (GOLD analysis project Ga0265342, IMG submission 203125) | Rhizosphere microbial communities from Carex aquatilis grown in University of Washington, Seatle, WA, United States - 4-CB3-27 metaG | ecosystem: Host-associated > Plants > Roots >... | reverse complement strand
TGGGCGGCATGTTCTGCACGCTCGACCGCATCGCCGACCACATCGAGCATGTCGTGGCCGTCGGTGGCGAGGATTGCGTCGCGCTCGGGTCGGACTTCGACGGGTTCATGCCGCTGCCGCGCGGCATCCGCGACGCCGCCGACTTGCCGCGGCTCACCGAGGTGCTGTGGCGCCGTGGCTGGCGCGAGGCGGCGCTGCGCAAGGTGCTGGGCGAAAATGCGCTCCGCTATTTCGCGGCGTTCGCCTAGAAACAGTGCAAAAGTGGGTCACGCGATGATCAACCTCCGCAACCTCGACCGCGCCGAGACGGCGTCGGCGCTGCACCCGCTGGGCATCGGCGGGGACGTGGCCGCGCGGATCTTCGCGGCGGTGCACCGCGGCCCCGGGGCCGTGCGCCGCGAGCCCGCGGTGGCGGCGCCGGTGATCTCGGACCGTACCGTGCGCGGGCTGTCGAAGGCGGCGGCGACGGCGCTCGCCGTCGCCGCAGACTGGCCGGAGCTCGAGATCGTCGAACGGCGCCGTTCCGCCGACGGGTTCGTGAAGTATCTCTTTCGTCTGCCCGACGGCCGCGAGATCGAGGCGGTGCGGATTCCGCTGCCCGACCCCGACGAGGCGCGGGCGCTGAAGGAACGCCGGCGCAACGGCGGCGCGCCGCCGCTTCAGGCGCTGCCGACGGCGAAGTACACGCTGTGCGTGAGCTCGCAGGTGGGCTGCGCGCTGGCGTGCGACTTCTGCGCGACCGGCCGGCTCGGTGGCATCCGGAGCCTGCACACCTGGGAGATCCTGGCCCAGCATCGCCTGGTCGCCGCCGAGGCGGATCACCCCATTCGCGGCGTCGTGTTCATGGGGATGGGCGAGCCGTTCCTGAACTACGAGAACGTGATCCGCGCGGCGCGCATCCTGTCGGACCCGGCGGGGCCGGCGATCTCGGCCAAGGCGATCTCGATCTCGACGGCGGGGATCGTGCCGGCCATCCGGCGCTACACGCGCGAGGGGCATCGTTTTCGGCTGATCTGCTCTCTCGGTGCGCCGACGACCGAGGAGCGCCGGTCGCTGATGCCGATCGAGAACCGCTGGCCGCTGTCCGAGCTGATGCCGGCGCTGCGCGAGTACGCGGCGTCGACGCGCCAGCGCCTGACCATCGCCTATGTGGCGATCGGCGGCGTCAACGTGAGCCCGGCGCACGCGCGGGCGCTGGCGGCGCTGCTCGACGGGCTCAAGGTCAAGCTCAACATCATCGACGTCAGCGACGCGACCGGCCGCTACCACGCGCCCGCGCCCGACGAGCTGGCGGCGTTCCGCGACGCGCTCGACGCGCTCGGCGCGCCGGTGGTGCGGCGCTACTCGGGCGGCAACGAGATCGGCGCCGGCTGCGGCACGCTCGCCGCGAGCCGCAGCGGCGGCGGCGTGCTCGCGGGGTAGGGCAGACCTAGCGCCGGCGGGGCTTCGCGCGCTCGCAGATGATGTCGCGGCCGGCGACCTGCTTGCCGCTGAGCGCGGTGCAGATGCGATCGGCGTCGTCGGGCGGGACATTCAAGTACGTGTGCGTGTTCATGATGTCCATGCCCTCGATCGCGACCTCGCCGACATGGGTCGCGAGCAGGTCGCGGACCTGCTCTTCGCTGGCGCCGTCCTTGCGGCCGAGGTTCAGGTAGAGGCGGGCGACGTTGCTGGCGGCCGCCGTGTCCGCAGGCGGCGCGTCGCCGAAGCGGACGGCCTCGCGGGGCTCGCGCGCGGGAGCGACGTCAGCAGCGGCATCGACGCCGACGCCGGCTCCGACGTTGAGGTCGAGGTCGACGTGGGCGCCGACCTCGGCGCCGGCCGGTGACGACGCGCGCTCCTCGCTCCAGACCTCCCAGAATTCCTTCTCGGGGAGGTTGCTCGCTGGCGGCGAAGCTGGCTGCGGCGGCACGGTACCTTCGCCTTCGGGGCGCGGGGCGCGGTCGGTGCGACGCGGCTCGGGGCGCGCGGCGCGTTCACTCCGCTCGCCGCGTTCGCTGCCTCGGTCACTGCGTTCGCTGCGTTCACCGCGCTCGGGGCGCGGCCCGCGATCGAAACCGCCGCGCGCTCGCCCACCGGCACGCGCGGGTGGGCCGCCGAAGCCACCGCGGTCGCGGTCTCGTTCGCGCGGCCGCTCGGGCTCACCCTCACGCTCGCGCGGCCGGGCGACGCTCTCGCGCGGCGCGGGCGCGACGGCGATCGCCACCGGCGCGGGCTTCGGCGCGACCGGCATCCCTTCGACATCCGCGAACCCGCGCGCCAGCAGCGCCGCGATCAATCGCTCGCCGTCGACCGCGTTCATGAGGCGTCGCGCCAGCCCCTTCCATTCGCCGCCGGGATCGGCGGCCAGCGCCGCGCGCAGCGTCTGCACGCGCTCGCCCTCGCGCCGTGAGCGGATCTCCACTTCCGACGGCAGCGCGCGCTCTTCCGGCCGGATCTTGTAGAGCAGCTTGAGGTAGTAGAACGACCCGACCTCGGTCGGCCCGATCAGTGACACCGCCGTGCCCTGCTTGCCGGCGCGGCCGGTGCGGCCCGTGCGGTGGATGTAGATCTCGGGCGACTCCGGGAACGTGTAGTTGAAGACGTACGACAGGTTCTCGATGTCGATCCCGCGGGCCGCCACGTCGGTGGCGACAAGGAACTTCACGCCGCCCTCGCGCATGCGCTTCATGACCCGCTCGCGATCGGTCTGCGACAGGTCCGACGAGATGGCCTCCGCGTCGTGTCCCACCTTGCGCAGAAACGCCGCGATGCGCCCGGTCTCCTCGCGCGTGTTGCAGAAGATGATCGCCGACTTCGGATCCTCGAACGTCAGGATGCGCAGCAGCTCGTTCTCGCGGTCGACGCCCGGGATCGCGTAGTAGAGGTGCTTGATCTCATGCACACCGACGAAGTCGGCCGAGAGCTTCATGAACTCCGGGTTGTGCATGAACCGGCGCGACAGGCGCTGGATCCCCTCGGGCACCGTCGCGGAGAAGAGCAGCGTCTGCCGCGTCTCCGGCGTGCGTTCGAGGATGGCCTCGATGTCTTCTTGAAACCCCATCGACAGCATCTCGTCGCACTCGTCGAGCACCACACACTTGACGCGTTCGAGGCGCAGCGTGCCCCGGCGAAGGTGGTCGAGCACGCGCCCCGGCGTGCCGCATACGATCTGCCCACCGGCGCTGAGCATCTCGACCTGGCGGCCCATGGGCGCGCCGCCGTAGACCGGCACGACCACCATGCCCGAGTGCGCGGCGATGCGCGCCAGCTCGGCCGCCACCTGCAGCGCCAGCTCGCGCGTCGGCAGCAGCACCAGCGCCTGCACGAACTTGTCGGCGGCGTTGGCGATGCCATTCGCGAACGGGATGCCGAAGGCGGCGGTCTTGCCGGAGCCGGTGCGTGACTGCACCATGAGGTCGCGGCCCTGCATGACGAGCGGCAGCGTCTTCGCTTGCACCTGCATCGGTTCGGTGAAGCCCATCTCCTCGATCGCGCGCAGGACCTCGGGGCGCAGCCCCAGCTCCGCGAACGACGGTCCCTTTTCTTTCACCACCGATCCCGGCGCGCCGATCCCGGGAGCGCCCGGGTCAGCAGCCAGCGGCGCCGGCGGCAGCGGCGACGTTGGATCGCTGGCGCCAGCGGGCGCGCCGATCGTCGTCGTACCGGCCAGCGTCGTGCCACTCGGCGGGGTCACACCACTCACCTCAATTACCTTCTCGGTCATGGGATGCGTCTCCTCGATCTTGCGAATCCTGCGTTTTCGGCTGCTCCCCCGAAAGGCGCGCGCCGATCTCGTCCAGGCTCTTGCGAATGCGGTCCAGTTGGGGGGCCTGGTCGTGTCCGAAACGAAGCAGCTCCTTGGTGTAGCTGGCTTCGGTCTCACGGAGCTCTTCGTGAACCACCGCCAGGTGGTCCCATTCTTTCGCCAATCGGCCAGCCCGCCGTTCCTGGAAGCGGCAGCGGCTGCCGGCGGCGCGCCACTGGCCGAGCCAGAACGCCTGATCCTCGGCCCACCGCTGCGCCTCCTCGGCGTCGTAGTGCGCGACCAGGTGGTGGAAGTTCTCGAGGTGCTTCTCGAGGCCGTCGGCGACGTCGTTCAGCTCCTCGTAGCAGCTCTCGATCTCCGCGACCGACGTCTCGGTGCCGACCGGCGTCCCCGTCGAGACCGAATGCTGGCGGCGGTAGATCGTCACACCGACGGAGATCAGCAGGTAGAGACTACCCAGCGACACGAACGTCAGGATGAGCAGCGAGACGAATCGCCGATAGGGGCGGAACTCTCCCGGCGTCTGGGCGGGCTCAGCGGGCACGGGGGGAAGGAGTCAAAGGAGTGGATGGGGCATGGGCATCTGCGACCGACAGCGAGACGGGCGGCGCGGCCTCACGGGCGAGCGGAGCGCCGCTCGCCGAATCCGCCGGAGCGCCGGGGGAACGCGGGAAACCTACGGGCCGTCCGCGGTGCTGTCAACAAAAGTGTAGGATTTTCCGGGCCGATCGTCTGGTCGAGCCGCCGAGCCGACATCCGGCGCGGCTAGGGGCGGAGCGGCATGCAAGCAAGGCCGGCGGGCTGGCAATATCCGACGCCGAGCGCCTGGATGCAGCAGCTGGGTGCGACCTTGGGACACAGAATGTCGCCGCTGCAGAGGACCACGCCGTCGAGACAGCCGGTGGGGTCGGTGACGTCGATGCAGGATTGCATGGCCTGTCCGCCCGCGATGCGATTGCAGCAGGACTGCCGGCCGGCCACGCACGCGCTTCTCCCGCAGGTCACCATCGACCCGGCGACGATGCCGCCCTGGCCGCCCCCGAACATGCCACCCAGACCGGCGCCGGCCTGTCCGCCCGTCCCGCTTCCTCCCACGCTCGAGCTGCCATCGGCGGTCCCGAACCCGTCGTCGAGGCTGGTTCGCCCGCAGCCGTGGGCGAGCGCGGCGACGACCAGGACCAGACCGAGAATCAAACGCGTGGGGGACGCCATGGCAGGGGCTCCATGATCTCGGCTTTGCGACGAAAAATCAAAGGCGGGGACGTGGCGGTCAGGGCGGCGGCAGCTGAACCGGCACGACCGCGCGGAAGGTGCCGTCGGTGTCGGTGTGCGTCTCGGCGCGCAGGATCGGCGCGACCCGCATGGTGCCATAGCACGCGGCGGAGCCGTTGCAGTCGACCTCGAAGAACCGCACGTCGACCGACGGCAGCGGCTGGCCGTCGGAGCCCTGAACCACGCCCTTCACCAGCTCGCCGGCCAGCATCTGGATCGGCCGCGTGCTGTTGTTGCCCGTCGTGGTCACGACAACGCCGTTCTCGGTCAGACGCGGGACCGCCGCCCCGGCCGGCGGATCGAAGTCGAGGCGGTACGTCCCCGGGTCAACCATCAGCTGAAAGGTGCCGTCCGGGTTGCTGCTGGCGTTCGCGGGCGGCGAGACAATCGAGCTCGCGCAGTTGGTAGTGGGGTCGACGGCGGTGCGCGTCGCCGCGATGGCCACACCCGGCACGACCACACCGTCGGCGCTGATGATCGTGCCCGACAGCGTGACCTTGTTCGGCAGCGACAGCTGCGCCACGACTGGCGGATTGCCGGTCGCGCCCGGGGTCTGGCCGCCGCTGATCATGACCGCGTTGACGCAGGCGATGCCGAATGCCGAGCTGGGGGGCGGGATCACCGAGACGTCGTAGCTCTGGGTGCCCCCGTTGCTGCCGGGGAGCAGCGCGAGATCGACGTTGCCGTTCGCGTCGGTGGTTCCGTCGCGTACCAGATCGGAGGCTCCGCTCTCGTCGCTGGCGATGATGGTGCGCGCGCGGACGATCGCTCCGACGACCGGCTTGCTGTCGGGACCGGCGACCTGGAAGCGGAAGAGGGTCGCGAACCCGATCGCAGGCAGATTCAGGTTTCCGAGGTCGACGTCCGCGGTCAGTGTAATCGGCGGCGTCGTGAACCGAGGCGTACTGTACTGGCTGCCCGCCGGCGCGATCTCGACCGTGATGGGTTGCCCCGACGGCGCGGCGGCGGCTTGCGCGACCTGCTTGGGGATCTGAAGGCGGAACGTCCCATCGGTGATCTTGACGGTTCCGACGTTGCTGACCAGCTGGCCGCCTGAAAGAGCACGCGCCAGGAAGCCGCCCGACAGGGTCAGATCCGGCGTCACCAGCTGCCCGCTCACGAAGTACGACATGTTGTCGGGGACCAGGTGATTCGCGGTCGCAAGCTTGCCCTGCAGCGTCATCGGCGACTGTGCCTGGTCGCGCGGCGGCAACGGAATGATCCGAAAGGTCACGCTCGCGCCAATCGTGCTCGCCGGGACGGTGAGCGAAAACGGCGGCGTGGTGCCGGCGCCGGCGGGCGTGAGCCAGTCAGCCTCGAACTGGAAATCGTCGTGACCCGGGATGGGCGTCTGCACGTTCGCGATCACGTGCGCGTCGCCGGCCAGCGACGTGCCCTCTGGAAGATCGCCGGTGATGGTCGTCTTGGAGTCGGCGGTGAGCAGGTTGGGCGACTGGTCCGAGAAGCTCACCGATGCGATCTCGGTCTGCGCGGCCGACGAGTCGCTGGTGGGCAAGAGCTCGATGGCCCAGGTGCCGCGCGCCGCGCGCGGGATGCAGGCGCCGTTGGTGCACGCGGCGCTGGGATCGCACTGGTTGTCGCTGATGCACCCGGTGGCGGGCGCGACGGTGTTGAGCTTGCAGCCGCCCGCCACCGCCAGGCCGAGCAAGAAGGCCGCGAGGATGCGCGCGCGCGACAAGGCCGCCGTCAGTGACATGGCAGGTTGAGCAGCCAGTTGGCTTCCGCCGTGACTGACTTGGCGGTGTTCTGCGTCAGGAACTGCTCCGGGTCAGTCGGCGCATCCGGATCGGATGGGTCCGTCCAGAACGGCTGATCCGAGATGAAGACCGCAATGGCGTGCTGGTTGGTGAGCGCCAGCGGATTCAACACGCAGCTGACGGTGATCATGTTGAGCGTGTCGACCGGCTGGCGATTCAAGGGGACCGGGTAGTCCTGGTCGGACTGCAACACATGACTGCTCGACGTGTAGGGCGGATATTCACCGACCCAGCGGACGTGGAGGGCGTCGGCGTTGAGGTCGGTGAAGGTGACGCTGAACTGCGCGCTACTGGTCCCCGTGACCGTCGACCCTTGCACCGGCATGGTCGATTTGATGAAGGGAGGGACGTTCTCGACGGGGGCCGGGTCCTCGAATCGAGGCCCGACGGGGAGAACGCAACCGGCACACAAAGTCATGAAAAAGCTCAGGCTCAGGATAGAAATAGTCTGCTGCAAGTGAAGCACGGGTCGTGCCACGGTGCAACGGCGCGGGATCACGACGGCAACCCCCAGCGGCCAGCCGGCGACCGAGACATTGGTGTCAGCGCCGGTGCAGTCATTGCGAGGGCGCCGTGATCCTTGCCGTCATGACACTTCGGGCTTGCCATCGTCATCGGGGCGGAGCTCACCGCCGTCCTCCTTCTCGAGATGCCGGAAGATGGTCCGCGGATCCACGCCCAGATCGCGCGCGGTCTTGGTGCGGTTGCCGTTGTTGAGCAGCAGGATCTCGTTGATGTAGTCGCGCTGAAACTGCTCCTTGGCTTCGGCCAGCGGCAGGATCGGCGGCAGGTCATCGGGCGTCAGGTCCAGGTCCTCGGGACCGAGCAGGGCCTTGTCGGAGAGCACGACCGCCTTCTTGATGCGGTTCTCGAGCTCGCGGATGTTGCCCGACCAGCGGTGGCGCTTGATCGCCGCGATCGCGTTGGGCGTGAGGCCGCGCACCTTGCCGCCATACTCGGGCGCGTAGCGGCCGACCATGTAGCGCGCCAGCACGACGATGTCGTCGCCGCGATCACGCAGCGGCGGCAGGTGCAGGTGTACGACGTTCAGGCGGTAGTAGAGATCCTCGCGAAAGCGCCCCGCCTTGATCTCCACTTCGAGGTCGCGATTGGTCGCGGCCAGCACGCGGATGTCGACGGGTTCGGCGTTGGTGTCGCCGACGCGCACGACCACGCGCTCCTGCAAGGCGCGCAGGATCTTCACCTGCAAGGCCAGCGGCATCTCGCCGATCTCGTCGAGGAAGAGCGTGCCCCGATCGGCGGCCTGGAAGCGCCCGGCCTTGCTGGCGACCGCGCCCGTGAACGCGCCGCGCACGTGTCCGAACAGCTCCGACTCGAGCAGGTTCTCGGGGATCGCGCCGCAGTTGATGGTGACGAACGGCCCCTTCACGCGCGGCGAGCGGTTGTGCAACTCGCGCGCGATGAGCTCTTTACCGGTGCCGGTCTCGCCGGTGATCAGCACGGAGATGTCGGTGGCGGCGACCTTCTGCACCTTGCGAAAGACCTCCTGCATCGGCGGGGACGAGCCGAGGATCTCGCCAAAGCGAATGCGCTCGATCCGCTCCTGCAGCGATCGGTTGTCGAGCTGCAGCTCGTTGACCAGCAACGCGTTGCGGATCAGCAGCGAGGCCTGCGAGGCGAAGATCGTGAGCACCTCGAGGTGCGACTCCTCGAACAGCTGGGCGACGTTGTCGTTGCCGACGTAGATCACGCCCAGCATGTTGCCGCGCTCGAGCAGCGGCACGCACATCACGGACGTCAATTTCAAGTTCACCACCGACAGCGAGTTCTTGAACTCGGCGTCGCTGAGCGCGTCCGAGATGATGAGCGGCTTGCGCGACTTGACCACGCGCGCGAGGATCGAGTCCGACATCTGGCTGACGGCGTCGGAGATCGTCTCGCGGCGCAGGTTGCGCGCCACCTTGACCACCGGCTCGCCCGACTCCATCAGGACCAGGAACCCCTTGTCGGCGTTGCTGACCTGGATCATCACGTCGAGCAGCTGATCCAGCAGCGCCGGCAGCTCGTAGCTCGCCATCAGCTTCTGCGAGAACTCGAGCAGCTTCTTGTACGAGTTGAGCTCGGCCATCGTGCGCGCCGCCGACTCGTCGGTGACCGGCTCGTCGTAAAGAGAGAACTCGAGCTCGACCATGCCCAGGCGGATGCGATCCTCGTGGGTCAGGCGGTGCTTGTTGCGCTTGCGTCCGTTGACGAACAGCTCGGCGTCGCGCTCGGTGGTGGCGATGTTGAAGTCGCGCCCGTCGAAGTGGATGTGCGCGTGGCTCTCGGCGAGCAGAGGATCCGGCAGGACGATGTCCGATTCGTCGCTGCGGCCAAGCGACGTGATCTTCTTGTAGATGTGATAGACCTTCACGCCCTTTCCGGGCTGCTGCATTCTCAGCGTCGCCATTCGTCGCTCCAGGTCATTTTCAATAGGTCCATTGGATCCCTAGCCCCGAGCCGCGCGCGATTGGCAGGGGGGCGAGGCGCAGGCCGGCGTTGGTCGAGCCGTTCGTCGAACGGGTCATCGAACGGTTCTCGGGTGAAGTGGCGCCGCCCGCGCGGGGCGGCTCAGCAGCGTCGGTCGGCACCGCGGGGCTGAAGTTGCGGAGGGCGTCGATGATGCCCCAGGCCGCCGTCACGAAGAACAGGCCGCCGGACACCACCTGCAGGCGCAGCAGGTTGCGCGAGAGGTCCTCCTCGGAGTGGTCGATGTTCTGGCAGGCGCGCGCCACGCCGGTGTTGTCGCCGCTGGTCGGCGGGTCGAGGCAACGGCGCTGGTGGCTGGCGCCGAACAACGAGAAGTTGGTCACGAACGCGCCGAGGGACACCGCGCCCAGCGCCGCTTCGGCGCCGAAGAAGGCCCAGCCCTTGCGGCGCTGGCCGTTCTGGAACTGTCCCGCCCCGAGCGGAATGAAGTTGATCGCGTAGGAGTGCTTCACGTAGGTCATGACGCGCGCTTGCGCCGCGCAGTGCTCGTCGGTCTCGCGTTGTTTGCGCGCCGCCAGATCGGCGTCGCGTCTCTTGCGCGCGGCCTCGAGCGACGCGATCTCGTCCTCCTCTTCCCTGCGCACGCCGTTGAAGAACTCGACGACGCGAGGCGGGTCGAGCAGCGGATCGAAGTGGTAGTCGGGCCGCAGCTCCAGCAGCTTGCGGAACTCGCGCTTGGCCTCGTCGGGCTGGTTCTCGAACAGGTTCGCCACGCCGAGCATGCGGTGCGCCTGGACCACGTCGCCCTCGCTGTCGAGGTGGATCTCCGGGTAGAGCAGCGGCCGCAGGATGTCGATCGCGCGCGCGTACTCGGCGCGCCCGAAGGCGGTCTTGCCCCGGTCGAACTCCTCGGCCGCCGGGCTGGCCAGGGCCAGCGTCGTCGCGACAATCGCGCAGAGCCAGGCCATGCTCAGTTGGTCGTCTTCACGTTCACGCGCGGGGGAGGGGGCGAGGGCGGTCCGGCGGAGTTCGGCGCGCCTTCACCGGTGGCGGTCTTGAGCCTGATGACGTGTGACGACTGCTCGCCGGCGCGCACGGTGATGCGCTCGGTGGTGAACGAGTCGCCGGTGTCGACGTCGACCTCGACCTCCTTGCTGCGCTCGTCATTGGGCTGGAACGGGATCGAGACGTCTTCGCCGGCGCGCGTGGGCGCGCCCGGGCCGCGCGCGCTCAAGTCCTTGACGACGACGCGCGCCTTGGGCGATGGCGGGTCGAGCGCGACGATCAAGCGCGCCGGCTTCCACTTGAGCTTGCGTGCGATGATGTTGTCCGGCGGCAGCGGGCGATCCGGGCCGACGTCGATGCGCTCGCTGAAACAGCATCCCGCGGCGCTGCGCAGCTCGATGGTGTGATTCCCGGCCCAGGGCACGTTGATGGTCTTGTGGTCCGTGTCGTAGGCGAATTTCTTCTCGCCGTCCAGATACACGTCGACATTTTGCGGAGTCGGGCCGAGCGTGAACGTGCGCTCCATCGGGGGGCGTGCAGGCAGGTTGGCCGCCTGCGGCACCGCGGTCGGAGGGGCGTCGTGGGGCGCGATGGCGACCGGCATCTCGGCCTTCCGGCTCGGGTGCGCGGGGCGCGACGGCCGATTCACCTCCACGAGGCGGCCGCCCGGCGCGGCCGGGGCGGAGGCTGGCGCCGAGGGAGGCGCGGGCGGCTTGGCGGGCATCGGCGCGGGCAACGGTTTCAACCCTGTCGCGATGGCGGCGGTCGGGCGCACGACGGGAGCCGTCGGCACACGCGTCGGGTTCACCAGCAACCAGGCGGCCACCGCAGCGGCGGTCGCGCCGCCCGCGAGCCACGCGAGCCCGCGCAGGCGCCCGCGGCTCTGAAACCGGCGCAACGACGTCAGGACTTCCTGGTTCTGCGGGTCGAGCGCCAGCACGCGATTCCAGAGCTCCAGCGCGCGCGCCGTCTTGCCCGTCTCCAGGTGCGCTTTCGCCGACGTGATCAACGCTCTCGACAGGCGGCCCGGCAACGCCGCCTCGTACGCGTCGGGATCGGCGAAGAACGCGCACAGCTCCACGCGCGGCGCGGTCAGGCCGCCCTCGCGCAGGTTCTCGCGCAGCTCCTCGACGAAGCGGCTCACGTCGGCGTAGCGGTCGTCGGGGTTGCGCGCCAGCGCGCGCCGCATGATGCGTCCGAGATCATCGCCGATCAGACGGTTGACCGTGCGCGGATCGGGGAACCGGCCCTCGCCGATCCGGCGCAGCACCTCGTGCGGGTTCTTGCCGACGAAGGGCAGCGTCCCCGTCGCCATCTGGTAGAGGATGATGCCGACCGAGAAGACGTCGGTGCGGAAGTCGAGCGGCTTGCCTTCGATCAGCTCCGGCGCCATGTAGGCCGGCGATCCGAGCAGCTGCCCGGTCACGGTCATGCGCTGCAGGTCGACGACCTGCGCGATGCCGAAGTCCATCAGCTTGAGAACGCCGTCCTTGCGGATCATCACGTTCTCGGGCTTGACGTCGCGGTGAATGATCCCGACCGAGTGCGCGTGCGCCAGCGCGCCGCCGATCGCCGCCGCGATCATCGCCGCGACCTCGGGGTGGCGGATGCGACGGTGCTCGAACAGCTGCTTCAGCGTCTTGCCGTCGATGAACTCGGTGACGATGAACGCGCTCTCAGAGGCGATCCCCGAGTAGTCGAAGATCTCCAGGATGTTCTCGTGGTGTAGCTTGGCGACGGCCTGCGCCTCGCGTTCCAGGCGGGCCTTCGATTCGGTGTCGGCGGCGAGGTGCTGGTGCAGCAGCTTGACGGCGACCTCGCGCTTCAGCGTTTCGTCGTGTGCGCGAAAGACCACGGCCATGCCCCCTTGACCCACCTCCTCGATGAGCCGGTACCGCCCAGGGATCTTGGTTTTCTCCATAGTCACCACGACGGCGCTGTCATAGGACTAGGCTAAGAGCTGCATATTACGGATAGTTAGTCCGGGCAGCAAGGGCGGCTTCGTAGGAACGGAATGTCACACCGGTTGGGCGCGGGCGTCAACCGGATGGCTCAGGAAATAGGGGAGGGCTTCAGCCATCAAATCGAGCGTCGGATCGAGTTGCTTGCCGATCCCCTCGGTGACCGCGATCGCGATGTTCACGATGGTGAACGTCGGGTTCACGCGCACGCGGTGGCGCCGCAGAATGGCCAGCATGTCGAACAGGACCTTGCCGACCTGCACCTCGCCGAGCCGCTGGCCCCAGTAACGCCCCACGAACTCGATGACCGCGGCGCGGTAACGCTCGAAGGCGGCGTCGTCGGGACGAGACGTTCGCCCGTGACGCGCGTCCTCTTCGGCGCGCGCGTTCGCGGACATGTCGTACATGATGCGCGCCATGGTGTCGCCGTCGCGCTGCGCCCAGGCGGCGAAGAAGCGCGCGAACCCGCGCCGGTGCGGATCGTCGAGCTCGCCGACCAGCCCGAGGTCGAGCATCGCGATCTGACCCTGCGGCGTGATCAGGATGTTGCCGGGGTGCAGATCGGCGTGCACGAAGCCGTCCTCGAAGATCATCTTGAGCAGCGCCTGCAGGCCGAGGCGCGCCACGCGCTTCGGATCGGAGCGCGTGCGCGTCGCGAGGATCTTCGTCCCCTCGACGAAGCTCATGGTCAGGACGCGCTCGGTCGAGAGCTCCTCGACGATCTCGGGGAACACGACGTCGGGGTGGCCGCGGAAGTTCTCTCGGAAGCGGCGGTTGTTGCGCGCCTCGATGCGAAAGTCGAGCTGAGAGAACACGGCGCGTCCGAATTCCTCGACGGTGGCGACGGGCGACAGCGTCGCGATCGACGGGATGGCGTTCAGGATGCGCGCGCCGATGCGCATCACCGCCAGGTCGAACGTGCACAGCTCGATCACGTTGGGCCGTCGCACCTTGACCGCCACGATGCGACCACTCGGCAGGCGCGCCTTGTGAACCTGCGACACCGACGCCGACGCCAAAGGCACCGGCGCGAACTCGGCGTAAAGCTCGCTCAGCGGACGCGCGAAGTCGGTCTCGAGGGTGCGCACGACGGCTTCGAAAGGGAACGGGCCGACGTCGTCTTGCAAGTGCTCGAGCGCGCGCGATATGTGCTCGGGGATCAGGTCGGGGCGGGTGCTCATGATCTGACCGACCTTGATGAAAGTCGCGCCGAGATCGCGGAAAAGATCGAGGGTCACCTCGCCGAAAAACGCCTTTCGCCGCGCCTTGCCAGCGAAGGTCACGAGCAGCACCATCCAGCCGATCCACCAGCGCATCCAGTGCTTGGCCACGCACATCGAAATTGCCAGCGCCCGCAAAATCAGGCGGCTCCGTGGCAAAGACTTCGCGGCCATGACTGGAATTTTATACTATTGAGGGCATGACCGCCCCCTCGGCGACCGTCGATCTTCGTACCGGCGCCCGGCCAAGCGCTGGCAATAGCCCCAATCTTGCGGGGCTCAGGAAGGACGAACCCACGACTGCGGTCGCCATCTGGAAGGGGCGGGTGCGCGAGACGCCGCAGCGCACGGCCTTTCGGTTCAAGCGCGACGGGGCCTGGGCCGCCATGACGTGGGCGGAAGCCGACGTTGTGGCGCGCGAGATGGCCGCTGGCCTTGTCTCCCTGGGGGTGGTGCCCGGCGATCGCATCGCGTTGCTGTCGCAGACGCGTCTCGAGTGGACGCTCGCCGATGTCGCGATCCTTCTGGCGGGAGCCGCGACCGTGCCGATCTATCCGCAGAGCACGGCTGAGCAGTGCGAATTCATCATCCGCGACTCCGGCGCCAAGCTGGTGATCCTCGAGGACGCCGCGCAGGTCGCCAAGCTGCTGCCGGTGCGCCACCGCCTGTTCACGGTCGCGCGCCTGGTGCATATCTCTGGCGACGGCGCGCTGCCCGAAGTCGCCCGCGGCGCCGGCGATTTCGTGCTGTCGCTCGACGACCTGCGCGCGGCCGGGCGGACCTGGCTCGCCAAGCACCCGGATGACCTCGACAGCCATTCGGCGTCGATCACGCCCGAGTCGATGTTCACGATCATCTACACTTCGGGCACGACCGGTACGCCCAAGGGCGTCGTGCTCACCCACGAGAACATCGCCGCGGGCGTGTGCAGCGCCGTGCGTGCGATCAACATCCTCGACGGCGATCAGCAGTACCTGTTCGTGCCGCTGGCGCACGTGCTCGGGCGCGAGATCGCGTGGGCGCCGATCCAGGTCGGCTGCACGACCTGGTTCTCCGAGGGGGTCGCCAAGATCAAAGACAACCTGGTCGAGGTGCGGCCGTCGTTCATGGCCAGCGTGCCTCGCATCTACGAGAAGTTCTACGCCGGGCTGCAGGCGGCGTTCGCGGAGGGCTCACCCGGCAAGCGGAAGCTCATCAAGTGGGCGCTGGGCGTCGGGAAGGCCGTGTCGGTCCGCAAGCGCTCGGGGAGGTCGCTGGGGCCGTGGTTGGGGCTCGAGCACGCCATCGCCGAGAAGCTCGTCTTCAGCAAGGTGCGCGAGCGATTGGGGCTCGACCGTTGCCGCTTCCTGATCTCGGGCGGCGCGCCGCTGTCACCGGAGATCGCCGAGTTCTTCCACGCGATAGGCCTGCTGATCCTCGAGGGCTACGGACTGACCGAGACCGTCGCCGCGGCGTTCTTCAACCGCCTCGACAACTACCGCTTCGGCACGGTGGGCCCGGCGATCGACGTGGTAGAGGTCAAGATCGCCGACGACGGCGAGATCCTGATGCGCGGGCCGTCGGTGTTTCACCAGTACTACAACAACCCGCAGGCGACCGCCGAGGCGGTCGAGCCCGACGGCTGGTTTCACTCCGGTGATATCGGGGTGCTCGAGGACGGGTTCCTGCGCATCACCGACCGCAAGAAGGATCTCATCGTGACCGCAGGCGGAAAAAAGGTCGCGCCGCAACCGATCGAGAACGCCATCAAGGTGCAGTCGCCGATGGTGAGCCAGGCCCTGGTGTACGGTGACAAGCGCCCGTACTGCGTGGCGCTGGTGACGCTGTCCGAAGACGCGCTGAAGCGGTTCGGTGGGACTCCCGGCGATTCACCGGAGTTGCAAGCGCTGCTCAAGAAGGACTTCGACCAGATCAACTCCAAGCTGGCTTCGTGGGAGACGGTAAAGAAGTTCGCCGTGCTCGCCAACGACTTCACTGAAGCGAGCGGCGAGCTGACGCCGAGCCTCAAGGTCAAGCGCAAGGTCGTGATCGAGCGGTATCAGTCGGTGATCGACGGGCTCTATGCGTCGGGGCGCGAGGACTAGCCGCCACTCTTCGCGTAAGTCCACGTCCACGTCCACGTCCACGCCTCTTTGCTTTAGATCTTCGCGACGGTCGCGCCCGCCGTGACGCCTCCCTCGTTGAACGCGTCGATCGTGAAGAAGTAAGACCTGTCTATGTCGAGGTCGTGCAGCGCAAGCTCCCGTCGCCCCCGCACCTCGTCGCTGCGGTAGAGCTTGTTCGGCGCGCTGCCATAACGGATGAGGTAGCCTTGGGCGCCAGGCACCAGGTCCCAGCGGACCACGGCGTTGCGCGCGTCGCTGGGGTCGCGGTGGACTTCGAAGCGCGGCGCGGCCGCGGGTGCACGGCCGCCGCAGATTCCGAACAAGCGCAGGTCGCGCACGGCGAAGGTGCCACCGCCCGCCGTGTGAACGTTGACGACGCGCACCCACCGCGCCTGCGCCGGCGCGGCGAGCTCGACGTAGTCGTGGGGCAGGTCGCGCGTGGCGCCGCTGCGGTCGACCAGCGGTTGCCAGCGCGTGCCATCGGGTGACGCGTCCAGGCGGTACCGGCGCCAGGCGCCCGGATCGCGGCCTCGCTGGGTCGCCTCGTGCTCGCCGAAGTTGGCTTGCACGGCGTCGATGCGGCAGCTCTTGCCGAGATCGACCGCGAGCCACTCTCCGCTGCCGCCGGTGCGCGCGCTCCAGTAGGTCCTCACGTCCTCGTCGACGGCGCGCTCGGGACCGAACCCTTCCAGGCTCGACGACGCGCTCGCCTTCTTGTCGTACGACAGCAACATCGCACCGGTGCGGTTGCTGCCGCCGCGGTCGGTGCGCAGCGCCGGCGCGATCTGCGGGGAGTCGCCGAACGCGGTGTCGGCGTGCATGGTGCCGTCGCTGTCGAACGTCACCGGGAACAGGCCCAGCCGCCGCTCGAACATGTGCTTCACCGAGATCGTCATCGTGGCGACGTGCCAGTAACGCCCTTGCTTGTCCGCAAAGGTGGCGCTGTGCCCGGCGCCGCCGATGAAGCCGGTCGGCCTGGCCGAGAACGGATTCGCCGGCGCGTAGCTGAACGGCCCGCGCGGCGAGGCCGACGTGTAGACGCCGTCGGCGTAGGTCTTGAATTCAGTGCCGGGCGCCGCGTACTGCAGGTAGTAGGTGCCGCCGTGCTTGGTCATCCAGGCGCCTTCGATCCACGGCCCCTCGGAGAACTCGCCGTTCGAGACCGCGCCCAGGTTGTCCTCGCCACGGCGTTCCCAGCCGTGGTGGGCAAAGTCGGCGCGGAAGCAGACGAATGGCGCGCCCTTGCGACGAAAGCCAGCGCTGGGGTCCAGCTCCTGGCCCGAGATGGCGCCGTTGTACGACAGGCCGTAGTAGAGATAGACCCGCCCGTCGTCGTCGGCGAAGAGATCGGGATCGCCGACCTTGAACGGATCGCCCACGCGCTCCCACTGGCCGCCTTTCGGATCGCGCGATCGATAGAGGCCGGCGTCGCACGCGCTGTAATAAAGCGCGCCGCCATAGACCATGACCGCGGGCGCGTAGGCCTCGATGGGCAGTCCCTGCGGCACGATGAGCGTCCAGTCGACCAGATCGCTCGAGCGCCAGTAGCCACCCGACTTCGAGGCGAAGAGATAGTAGTCGTCGCCGAAGAGCACGATCACCGGATCGGCGGCCTCGCGCCGGCCGGGAGCGTCGAGCGCGAAGCGATAGTCGAGGTTCAGGGGGTTCGCGAAGGTGCGCGGCGGTGGGGCGCTCGCCGGCGTCGAGCTGGCGTTGCCCGCGGGCGCAGCGCCGCGAACGCTCGCCGCGGCGAGCAGGAGACCGACGACGATCGCAGCGCGTCCGAGCGACATCGGCCTCTCTTACCGCGGATCGCCGCGCGGAAGAAACCGACGCGGCGAGGGGCACCGATCGCGTCGGCTACTGAGGCACGCCCGCTGGCGTGACCGTGAACGAACCGCAGCTGGCGGCGGGCGCGCCGCTGTGGCTGTCGACGATCAGGTAGTGCACGCCAGGGCCCAACGTCGCGACGGTGCGGCTCTGCACCGGTCCGGGCGGACACGTCGATCCGATGGGCGGCGCGCAGAAGTTGTCGTTGCACGACTTCTGATTCGCGACCGACGACGTCGTGCAGACGTCGCGCACATAGAGCACGGTGTCGATGCAGGTGTTGGTGCAGGTGCTGAAGGTGACCGTGGTGGAGTTCGCGTCGAGCACGAAGTAGTAGACCCCGTCGCCCGACGTTGTCGTCAGCGGCGCGGCCAGGCACCCGGTGCTCGGCGTGAAGTCGTCGTTCATGCCGCACGTGGTGCCCGTGATCGGCAGGTTGGCGATGCGTGCGGCGCTGCCGCAGTTGTCGGTGGCGTTGATCGTCGAGGGCGTCGCATAGATGTCGACGGTGAAATCCCCATTCGCGCCGCCGTTGGCGCCGTCGACGAAGACGAAGTACGTGCCGGCCGCCAGGTTGCGCGCGGTGAGCACGCTGGTCTTGCGGTTGTCGGCGTCGTCGTTGCAGGCGATCTCGGTGCCGCAGCAGCCGTTGCGCAAGTAGATCACGGTGTCGAACGACGTACCGTGGGTGGTGACGAAGAGGTCGCTCTTCTGGGTGAGGACCAGCTTGAAGGTCGCCTCGGGCGCCTTGTCGCCGCCGCAGGAGCCATGGTCAGTCGAGCTTCCCGACGTCGTGCCGGTGAATCGTCCGCCGGGCAGCGTGACGGCGATCGCGGCATCATTGCAGAGCGCGTTCGCGGTGCAGGACGGGACGTCGGTGGGCACGTCGATCGCGGGGCGATCGACGACGCCGGTGTCGGTGCCGCCACCGAGATCCGCGGGCGCGTCGGGCGGCGGCGTGATCGCGTCGGCCGCGTCTTCCGGGCTCATCACGTCGGCGCCGCCGTCGTCGCCGCCGGCGCCGTTGTCGCCCGCGGCGCCACCGAAACCGGTTCCTGCGCTGCCGCCCATGCCGCCGGCCGCCCCGCCTTGACCGGTCTGGCCGCCCATCGAGCCGTGACCGCCGATGCCCGGCGCGTCGCCGCTCGCATCGAACGGCGTGGTGCCGCCGCCGGCGCCGCCCTGGCTGTCGCCCTCGAGCCCGGCCCGATTCAGGGCGCACCCCAAGCCTCCGGCCACCAACAGCAGCGCGGCAATCGCCCGTGAGAGGCGTGCGTGCTCCTCGATCACGTTGTCGTCCGCCAGACTACCATTTTGTCATCGCTCCACGGGTCATCGGCTGGTCCGGCCGAAATCTGATTGGGTGCCGCGTCGTCGGCGCGCTCAGCGTTCCGGTAACCGCAAGAGGTCGCGCAGAGTCTTGGGCGTGTTGGGGGTCTCTGGTGGCGGCGCCGGCTTTTTCGGGTTGGGCTGGCGCTGGTCGATGAACTTGGGCTTCTCTTCCGGCTTGTCTGGCGTGCGAGTCGGTGGCCGGGCCGTCGTTTTGATCGAGCTGCTCTTCGCGCCGGTCGTCGGACTGTCCTTGGCACTGTCCGTGGCCGTGTCTTTGGCGCCGTCCTTGGGCCGGTCCTTGCCGGACGCTTTCGTCGCCCCAGGCAAGAAAGGGGTCTTCACGTCGGAATCCGCGCTCGCGGGAGCCGCGGCGGCTTCGCGCGCCGTCCGTGCATCGTCGTCGGCTGGCCGCGGCGCTGCCGACTGATGCGCTGTCTTGCGCGCGCGCATCAGCTGCCGGCGCTCCTCGCGCTTCTGGTCCTCGGGGTTCACCCCCTCGATGTGGAAGATCACGCGGCGGTTCTTCGCGCGTCCCTCCTCGGTGTCGTTGGGCGCCCAGGGCAGCTTCTCACCGCGCCCGATCGCGGTCAGGCGCGAGCGCTCGACGCCCTTGTCGACCAGGAACTCGACCACCGCCTCCGCGCGCAGCACCGACAGCTTCTGGTTCCATTCGGGCGGGCCGGTGTCGTCGGTGTGGCCCTCGACCGCACAGCGCCCGACCTCCGGGTGCGCTTTCAGCGTCAGCGCGATCTGTCCGAGTATGTTGTAGTACGCGTGGCGCACGCGCGAGTGATCCGTCTCGAAGAAGATCGGCTTCAGCGTCTCGAGCTCTTCCTTGCCGATGTGCACGGCGGTCTCGCCCTTGTCGGGGCAGCCGTCGTCGTCCTCGATGCCGTTGATGGTTTCGGGCTCGTTCGGGCACTTGTCGGCGGCGTCGGGGATGCCGTCCTTGTCGTTGTCGGGATCCGGACAGCCGTCCTCGTCCTCGAATCCGTCCTTGTCCTCGGGCTCGTCGGGGCACTCGTCGTCGTCGTCGGGGATGCCGTCCTTGTCGCGGTCCGCGACCGGTGGCGGGGGCGGGGGTGGTTTGGGCGGCTCCGGCGGCTTCGGCGGCGGTGCCCACGGCTCGGGCGGGTGGGGGACCGGACGGTTCGACCAGGCCAGCGACACGACCACGCGCGCCTCGGGGGAACCATACCCGGGCGTCAGGCCCGGTCCTGCCGCAGCGGTGAGCCAGAAGCGGTTGTCGCCACCGATCCAGCGCGCGCCGACCTCGCGCCGCGCGCCGAGCAGCAGCTCGACCGGCGTCTGCTTCGACGAATTGAACGGATGGGCCGCCCTGGTGCCACCGGCGATCTCGGCGAGCAGCCCGACGCCGCTCGGGAGCTTGAATTCGCCGCCCGCCCCGAAGGTGAGCTCGTCGTCGACGGTGATGTCGAAGAGCTGGACCGCCTCGCGGGCTCGGTAGCCGCCGCTGAGGCGCGCGCTCCATTGTTCGCGCGCGATCTGGCCGAAGAGGCGTCCCTCGACGGCGGGTGCGGTGTCGTGTGTGAACGCCCCACCCAGGCCCCAGGGCAGCGAGACGAGCAACGACGCACCCAGTCCCGGTCCGGACGTTCCGCTACCGAGGATCCGGGCCTTGGCCCCGAGCTTGGCGTTGCCGAGGCCGTAGAGGCCCCTCGGGTCGCCGCCGGGGACGTCGTCGCCGGTCTGGAACGCCGTGACGGGCACCAGCGCGCCGACCTCGAAGCGTCCGCCCACGCCCATAGCAATCGCCAGGTCGGCGCCGACGGCGTGGCCGATGAAGTCATAGGTCGTCTTGCGCGACCGCTGGATCGTCGGCGCGACGTCCACCAGCACCAGCGGCTTCCAGGCGTAGTCCGCGTCCAGCGCGACGTGCAGCTTCCAGCGCGGCAGGATCTCCGTGCCGTCGACCCGCAAGTACCCGTCAGAAAACGGCGTCGGCTGGTACTGCTGGATATTCAACGCCGCGGTCTGGGCGCGTGCGATAGCCGGGTACGCGACAGCCGAGAAGACGATGGCCAAGAACGAGAACGAGAAGACGACAGCCGGGTTGAGCCCGGCAAACATCGCGAGCCAAGCGAGGACCTGACGGGGACGCTGACGATGCGGGCGCACTTTCTCGACACAGCACGGTAACAGCTTTTGACGGACCTCGACAGAAAGGCCCCTCTCGCTTGAGGCCGCTGTCGTCGGCCCAGGCTACCGCTGCCTTATTCGACGCGGCGGACGCCATTGCTCTTGACACCGCATTCTCTAGCCGTAACGTACGCGCATTCAATTGCGCGGCTCAGGCACGTAGCTCAGTGGAAGAGCACTACCTTGACACGGTAGGGGTCGGCGGTTCAATCCCGCCCGTGCCTACCACTACCCTCCGACCTGGGAGGGCGATTCGTTTCGCTCTTTCCGCTGGTTGGACCGGTCGTGGGCAAGGCTCGCAGCCCCAGTTGAACGCAGCAAATGTTGCTGAGATGAGGCGCGCGTTGCGTTTGCCCTCTGCGAACATGCACCTGGCGGCGCGAGGTGGGAGCGTGGGGTTCGTGCGGGTATCCGTAGCTATATGAGCGAAGGGAAGATGATTCGTCCGCGGGACAAGGGCGACGTGCCCGACGATCCGTTGTCGCGCATGAGGCACTCGGCGTCGCATGTCATGGCGGACGCCGTGAAGCGGCTGCGGCCGAACGCCAAGGTCGCGATCGGGCCCTCGATCGAGACCGGGTTCTACTACGACTTCGACACCGAACCGTTTGCGCCCGAGGACGCGGAGCGCATCGAAGCCGAGATGCGCAAGATCATCGGCGAGAACCTGCGCTTCGAGCAAAAGGTCGTGAGCCGCGCCGAGGCGCTCGAGCTGTTCCGCTCGCGCGGCGAGATCTACAAGGTCGAGATCATCGAGTCGATCGCCGAGAGCGAGACGATCTCGTTCTACCAGCACGGCGATTTCGTCGACCTGTGCCGGGGGCCGCACGTCGAGCGGACCGGCGACATCAAGGCGATCAAGGTGCTGTCGTTCGCGGGCGCCTACTGGCGCGGCGACGAGCGCAACCGCCAGCTACAGCGGGTATACGGCACGGCCTTCCCGACCGTCGACGAGCTCAAGGCGTACCTGGCCGGCATCGAGGAGGCCAAGCGACGCGACCACCGCGTGCTCGGCAAGGCGCTGGACTTGTTCTCGATGGACGACTTGGTCGGGCCGGGCTTCGTGCTCTGGCACCCCAAGGGCGCTCACGTCCGCTATCAGATCGAGGAGATCATCCGCCGCGAGAACATGCGCCGCGGCTACGACCTGGTCTACACGCCCCATGTGGCTCGCGAACAGTTGCTCGAGACGTCGGGCCACTTGGCCCACTACAAAGAGAACCTCTTCGGCGGCATGGAGCTCGATGGCCAGCGCTACCTGGTCAAGCCGATGAACTGCCCGTTTCATGCGGCGATCTACCGGTCGCAGATGCGGTCTTACCGCGAGTTGCCGCTTCGTTACTCGGAGCTGGGCACGGTCTACCGCTACGAGCGCTCGGGCGTGCTCCACGGCCTCCTGCGCGTGCGCGGGCTCACGATGGACGACGGCCATCTCTTCGTTCGCGAGGATCAGATCGGCGAAGAGATGACCAACTGCTTGAAGTTCTCGCTGGAGATGCTGAAGCTCTTCGGCTTCGAGACCTTCGATCTCTTCCTCGCGACGCGGCCCGAGAGCTTCATGGGCGAGCCCGCAGCCTGGGACCGCGCCGAGGCGACCCTGCGGGGCGTGCTCGAGGCGACCGGGCGGCCGTTCGAGGTCGACGCCGGCGGTGGCGCGTTCTACGGGCCGAAGATCGATCTCAAGATCCGCGACGCGCTCGGGCGGCACTGGCAGTGCTCGACCTTCCAACTCGACTACCAGATCCCGGAGCGGTTCGCGCTGGAGTACGTCGCGCAGGACGGCTCGCGCCAGCGGCCGATCATGCTCCACCGCGCGCTGCTCGGGTCGATGGAGCGGTTCATCGCCGTGCTCATCGAACACTATGCGGGCGCGTTCCCGCTCTGGCTCGCGCCGGTGCAGGCGCGCGTGGTCTCGGTCAGCGAAAAGGCCGAGGGCTACGCGCACGAAGTCGCGCTACGCCTGCGCGCCGAGGCGTTGCGCGTCGAGGCCGACGTCTCGGCCGAGAAGCTCGGCGCCAAGATTCGCAAAGCTCAGATGGAAAAGATCCCCTACATGGTCGTCGTGGGGGAGAAGGACATGGCCGCTCGCGTGGTCTCGCCGCGCACGCGAGAGGGTCAGCAACAACCGGCCACCGCGCTCGAGGAGTTCGCGCAGCGGCTGGCCAAAGAGGCAGCGCCCCCGCCCATCGGAGCGGCCGGCGCTTAATCGGCGGCGAAACCGGAACCAGGAGAAAGATCATCGCAAGGCCATCCTTTCAAGCCCCTTCGAGCTCAGCAGACAGCTACCGCGTCGGACGGCGCATCCGCGTCCCCGAGGTGCGGGTCATTGGCGCCGACGGCAGCCAGGTTGGAATCGTCCCCACGCACGAAGCTCTCCGCATGGCGGAAGAGCAGGGCCTCGAGCTCGTCGAGGTCAATCCGCGCGCGGCGCCACCGGTCTGCAAGATCATGGACTTCGGCAAGTTCAAGTACGAGACCTCGAAGAAGGAAAAGGCCTCGCGCAAGCACCAGTCCACGATCGTCCTCAAGGAGATCAAGCTTCGCCCCAAGACCGACGAGCACGACTTCGACTTCAAGGTGAAGCACATCCGCCGGTTCTTGTCCGAGGGCAACAAGTGCAAGCTGGTGGTGGTCTTCCGCGGCCGCGAGATCGTTCACCCCGAGATGGGGCAGGCGATGCTGGACCAGGTCATCAAGGCGGTGAACGACATCGCCATGGTCGAGCAACGGGCGATGATGGAAGGCCGTCGCATGGTGATGACCATCGGCCCGCGCGGCGGCGTGATCCGCGCCGGCGTTCCGGTGCCGTCGGCTTCGGTTCCCGCGGCCGGCACCGCTCCCGCTGCCCCGATGGGACCGCGGCTCGGTCCGCCGGTCGCAGGTGGCGGTGCACCGCCCACGGCGCCCCGGCCGGCCAGTCCCGCTCCGGCTCCGGCTCAAGCCTCGGCTCCGGCTGCAGCTCCGGCTCAAGCCTCGGCTCCGGCTCCGGCTCAAGCCTCGGCTCCGGCTCCGATTGCGGCTCCGGCTCCGACTGTGGCTCCCAAGCCAGCCCCGACGCCGGCCGCCAAGCCGACCCCCGAACCGGCCAAGCCGCTGGGCAAGTGATCGCCGGGGGTCGCGACCCCGCCACGGTTCGCGTCGAAATGCTTGCCTAGAAATCGCGAATCGCTATACTCCGCCGCCTCCCATGCCCAAGATCAAAATGAAGTCCAACAGCAGCGCGAAGAAGCGCTTCAAGCTGACCGCCAACGGGCGGGTCAAGCGGAAGAAAGCCTACCTTCGCCACTGTCTGACCCACAAGAGCTCGTCGGCCAAGCGCAAGCTGCGCCGCGGCGGGTACATCAGCAAGACGCAGGAGCATCAGATCAAAGCGATGCTGCCTTATGCTTGATGGGAACCCTGGGAGGGTTCCCATGCCCTCCTGCTTGCTCCCGCTCGAGCGCCCCGAAGTTTTGAGATAACGAAGAAGGAAACAGTCCATGCCTCGCGCCAAAGGTGGTTACAAGTCAACTCGACGCCGCAATCGGATTCGCAAGCACGCGAAGGGTTTCCGCGGCGGTCGTTCCAAGCTCTGGAAAGCAGCAGTCGAAGCGGTCCACCGCAAGTGGCGCTACGCGCTCTTCCACCGGCGCAAGCGGAAGCCGGACTTTCGCGGTCTCTGGATCACGCGCATCAACGCTGCGGCCCGTGACAACGGCATCTCGTACTCGCGGCTGATCGCGTCCCTCGACAAGGCGAACATCGCGCTCGACCGCAAGATCCTCTCGGACCTGGCGATCAGTGATCCTTCTGCCTTCAAGAAAGTCATCGAGACGGCGCGCGCCGCCTGACGCCGACGCGCCCGACGGTTCCGCCGTCGGGTGCAGCTGCCCCGGCTGACATGCCCAGCGAGGACGCCTCTCGCATCATCGCCGACCTGGATCGGCTCGCCGCGGAGTTCGGTGGTGAGATCGCCGGGCTCTCGGCCGAGCAGGAGATCCGCGTCGCGCAAGCCCGTTACGTCGGCAAGAAGGGGAAGGTCTCCGAGCTGATGAAGGCGCTCGGCCGCCTGCCGGCCGAGGACCGTCCCGCCGTCGGCGAGGCCGCCAACCGCGCCAAGGGAAGCATCGAGGGCGCGGTCGCGACGAGGCTCTCCGGCCTCGACGACGCCGCGCTGGCCGAGGACCTCGCGCGTCAAGTGGACGTCACGTTGCCCGCGCGCGGGCGGCGCCTCGGCACCGTGCACCCGCTGACGCTGGTGCGCCGCGAGATCGAGCAGATCTTTCACGGCATCGGCTTCGAGGTGCGTACCGGCCCGTGGGTCGAGACCGAGTGGCACAACTTCGACGCGCTCAATACGCCGCCGGATCACCCCGCGCGCGACATGCAGGACACGTTCTTCGTCGAGGGCGGCCGCATCCTGCGCTCGCACACGTCGCCGGTGCAGATCCGCACCATGATGGCGGGGCCGCCGCCCGTGCGCATCATCGCGCCCGGTAACGTCTTCCGCCGCGACGACGACGCGACCCACACACCGATG
>Ga0265342_10001142_pt1 | contig 25363 bp, 21 predicted proteins | sample 4CB327metaG_FD_203125 | JGI IMG/M metagenome (GOLD analysis project Ga0265342, IMG submission 203125) | Rhizosphere microbial communities from Carex aquatilis grown in University of Washington, Seatle, WA, United States - 4-CB3-27 metaG | ecosystem: Host-associated > Plants > Roots >... | reverse complement strand
GCGGCGATGGCGGCTGGCGAATCGTCGCCGTTGCCGTTACCCCCCGCGCATGTGGGCTGGCCGTCGGTCACCAGCACGATGAAGCGTGGATTCGGAGTCGTGAGGCTCGCGAGGTAGTCACCTGCGAGCGTCATCGCCATGGTCGTGGGCGTGCTTCCCGCAGGTCCAGCGGCGCCCAGTGCGGTGGCGATCGCCGGCGCGGTGTCGAGGCCGTTGTTGACCTGTACGCCGGGAGCGACCGTGCAGCCGTTCCCGTTGGTCGAGAAGAGCTTGAGCCCCCAGCGAACCGTAGTCTGCGAAGAGGCAACGACCATGTTGATCGCTGCCGTGGCCTGATTCCATTTCGATGGGCACGTCGCCGCGGGTGTGCAGTTTCTCCCCGTCGCCGGATCGGCTGCCATCGAACCCGATCGGTCGAAGACCAGCAGCACGTCGGGGGGCAAGCGCGTCGTGACGGTCCGGGTGGCACCGCAGTTTGCGTCCATCGTCGGCGGCGGCGGAGCGGCGTCGAAAGCGACACCCGTACCGCCGGCGCCACTGTCGATGCTCCGGCTCCCGCCCTCGCCGCCAGCGGTTCCCGATCCGCCTCCCTCGGCCCCGAGCCCGACCTTCAGTGGTGGGGACCAACTGCATCCCGCAAAAATTCCGAAATTACCGAGACACACGAGCCCTGCGATCGGAGCAAACGCGCGGTTCATGGAGGCTCCTTGTCTTGCGCTTCGAGATCGCTCCCTGAGAATCAACCCGCATTGAGTCCCCGCAACCGATCGCCAACCGCTCAACTTTCTTTCGCCTGAGCACGAAATGGGAGACAGCTCATATGAGCGTGAACCTCTGGATGACGGTGACGCTCTGGCCGTGCAGATATGGAAACCGCCAGCGCCGGATCGCTTCGAGAAAGCAGCTCGCCACGCCGGTATCGCGAACCGACGAGCGGGTGATCGCCGCGAAGCCGACCTCGCCCGACGGGGCAATCGTCATCTCGACCGTCAGCGATCCGGCGAGGCGGGGCGCCAGTGGTTCCGCGCCCTTGGCGGCACGGGCTCAGTGCGAGCGGTCACACCGCCCGACCAGAAGGCCACGAGCGCAAGCCTTGCGAAGTGATAGTATCACTCTGGCTCGATGCGGCGGCGCCGGATTCGCGGTCGTCGTCGCTGTCTGCACGGTCCGAACGCGGAGTGGATCATGATCTACGCACGGCGCACCGATCGGCAGCTCAGGAGTCATCTCGACGGTCATGAAGTCGAGAGCGCAGGCCCGGCGCCCCGCCGAGCCCGCGCCGTGATGGCGGCGGGATTCATCGCAGCTGCTGCCATGGCTTGGCCGCGCTCCGCAGATGCGTACGACAACCCCGATTTGATGGGCGGCGTTCACAAGGCGGCGGAAGGCGGCGAGGCGGGCGACGCCGCCACTCGCGCCGCGCGCGCTGCGGGCAACGCCGAAACCGGCGGAGTGGCGCGCTTTGCGCTGATCGTGGGCGCCAACCGCGGGGTCGACCCCGAGTTGCGCCAGCTGCACTACGCCGACGACGATGCCGCGCGCTACAGCGAGCTGTTCGGTGCGCTGGGCGTGCGCGTTCACCTCCTGACTCGCCCCGACGAGAACACGCTCCGCGTCTCGGCGGGCGCGCTCAGCAACGCGCGGCCGCCGGTGCGAGCGGAGCTGGCCCGCGCCGTCTCCGAGCTGGCCAGCGAGGTCGCGACGGCGCACAAACTCGGCCGCCGCGTCGTCTTCTACTTCGTCTACGCCGGGCACGGAAACGTCAAAGACAACATCGCCTACCTGACGCTGGAGGATCAGCGGCTGGATACCGCTCAGATCGAACATCAGATCATCGACCGGGTCCACGCCAACGAGACCCATCTGATCGTCGATGCCTGTTACTCCTATTCCCTCGCGTACGGTCGCGGGCCAACAAATAGCATCCGCCACGCCATCGGCCCGTTCACTCCGCCCGAGGGGCTAGCGCGCCGCCCTGACGTCGGCCTGCTGTTGTCGACCACGTCGACGCACGAGAGCCACGAGTGGTCCGATTTCCAGGCGGGAATCTTCAGTCACGAGGTTCGCTCCGGTCTCTCCGGCGCCGCCGACGTCAACGGAGACGGCCAGGTGAGCTACCAGGAGATCGCCTCATTCGTCCGTCGAGCGAACGCCGCGGTCCCCAACGAGCGCTACCGCCCGCGCGTCTTCGCGCACCCCCCACGACAGGCCAGTCAGCTGGTCGATCTGCGGCAGGCCTCCGGCCGCCGGTTAAAAATCGAGGCTACGCCCGACGGCGCGCACTTTCTGCTCGAGAATCTGTTCGGCGTTCGATTGGCCGACTTCCACGCTCCGCCCGGACAAGCGCTGTCACTGGTCGTTCCCGTCGGCGGCCCGCCCCTTTTTCTTCGTCGGGTCGACGACGGACGGCAGCTGGCGATTCCCGCCGATGCCGAGGTGGTCAGCATGAGCGCGCTGGCGCAGCGCGGTCCGAGTCAGGAAGCCCCCGATACCGACCCGACCCAATACGCCTTCAATCGCATTTTCTCGCTGCCTTTCGACAAGCACGCGCTGGTCAGTTACAGCGAGCGCTCGCGAAGCGGCGAGCCACCGGCGGCGCGCCGCTCCTGGCGTCATCGAGCGGCGCTCGCGATCCACCGCGCGCGCAAAAACTAGCTGGCGCCTGCACCAGCGACCGCGGCGGATCGCCGCGTTCCTTGGGGTCGCGAGCGTAAAATGGCTCCGATGCGAAATTGGGCGTGGGTCTCGACGCTGGCTCTCCTGGGCGTCGTCGGTTGCGGCAGTTCGGGAGGCGGCGGGCATGACGCGGGGAGTGGCGACGCTGGAGCGGGCGGAGAGGGTGTCGGCGGAAGGGCCGCGGGGACCGGCGGCGGGGCGGGAACCGGCGGCGCAACCGGAAACGGCGGTGCCGGGGGTACGCTCGGCCGCGTCTACACGACGACCTTCCCGCTCACCGAGAACCCGATCTCCGAGAACGCGAACTGGATCAACGGACAGACTGTCGGCCTCGACTGGCATGACGTCTCGACGACGCCGGGGCTCGCGATCGGGCATCAGAGCGGGTCTTCCTACACCGACGGCACGGCGTTGCTCACCGGCAACTGGGGACCGACGCAGACGGTGGAAGCGGTGGTGCACACGGTCAATCCCCGGGAGTCCTGCTATCAGGAGGTCGAGATGCGCCTGCGCAGCACGCTCGGCGCGCGCCGCTGCACAGGCTACGAGATCTCGTTCAAAGCCACCAAGAGCGCGAGTGCGTATCTGATCATCGTGCGGTGGAACGGAACGCTCGGCGATTTCACCTATCTCGAGAACGCCACTGGGGCGCAGTTCGGCATCGCCGAGGGAGACACCGTCAAGGCGACGATCGTCGGCGACGTGATCACGGCGTACCTGAACGGGGTTCCAGTCGGCACGGCGACCGACTCGACATACGCCACAGGAAACCCCGGCATGGGCTTCAACCTGGAAACCGGCGACGCGTCGTGCATCGGGACCAACGGCGACTACGGCTTCACCCGCTTCACCGCGATGGCCAACTGATCGAGGCGGGTCACGCATTTGGCGTGGCTGGATCTTGTCGAAGCCGGCGCCCCGAAACTCGGGTCCTGCTCGCGTATGCTTTCACGGTGAGCAAGGCGTTCACCAAGGAGGACGATGCCGAGCAGCCGGTGGTCATCCGCCACCGGCCCCCGCTCCCCACGGGCACGCCCAACTACATCACCCCGCGCGGCCTGCAAGCCCTTCGCGCCGAGCTCGCGGCGACCGAACCGGTCGCGCGGCGTCTGGAACTGGAAGAACGACTGGGCTCCGCCGTCGTTGCGGTGCCGCCCGCCAATCGCAACGAGATCCGTTTCGGCGCCCGCGTGACCATGCGGGACGATGGCGGTGCGATCCGTGAGGTGCAAATCGTCGGCGTCGACGAGACGGAACCGTCGGAGGGACGGATCGCTTTTGTGGCCCCGCTTGCTCGCGCTCTGCTCGGCCGTCGCGTCGGAGATTCGGTGACGCTCCGGGCACCGGGGGGCGCCGAAGATCTAGAGATCATCGCGATCGAGTACGACGACGCTCGATGAGCGGCGCCACAGTCGACCGCCGATTCGCACGCTCGTCAGAGCTTGACGTGGCCCGTGTGGCGTTCGTCCGCGTCGGAGCTCGGCTTTGAGTTGGTCACGTAAGCGCGTGCCATCCCGAAGAGGTATTTCAAACCCGCCGCGCCCCCGGCGTCCCAATAAGAAGCCTCGGTGGGCTCGACCGCCAACAAGCACAGCGACGGATCGGTCTCACCCTCCGGGAACCACACCTTCCATGATTCCGACCACAGCTCATGAATGAGAGCCCGATCTCGGACGATTCGCGCCTGGCCGGTCAGCGACACGAATCGGTGGCCATCCTGCAGCGCAATGTTGACGTTGGAATTGCGCTCGATCTCGAGCACCTTCTCCGAATCGATCGCCGTCGCGAAGTAGAGCGTGCCGTCGCTGCGTTTCTCGGCGATGCTCAACGGACGCGATCGGAGACCGTCGGCGAGGCTGGACGTGACCAGCATCGCGGTATCGAACCCCGCCACGAGCTTTCTGACGTGCTCGCGCTTCTCGTCGTCGGACACCTTTACCCCTTCGCCTGTCTTCATAGCTTCCGGCTTACCTTTCATGATGGTCGCCTCCTCGATTCCGACCAACATAAGCACTGTCGAGCATCGCAACACCTCACGCGATCTTGATGGCGAGCCGGACCCCTGAATCTGATACACAAGCGGGATGGCGTTCGTCCGCGAAGATCAGGATCGACTCGCAGCGCTTTTGCCCGAGGCGCAGGTAGGGAGGATCGACCGCATCGAGCCGATCACGATCGGTCAATCGGGTGCGGGGGTTTACGCGGTGACGGCGTCGCGGGGCGCGTTCATCCTGCGCCTTCAACCCAGCGCGGACGCGGCGACGTTTGCGAATCGATTGCTGATCCTGCGCCGCGCGGCGGAAGGCGGGGTGACGCCGCCGGTGGTGTACGTCGACGAGGCAGCGCGCGCGGTCGTGACGGTCCGGGTGAACGGAATGCCGCTGCCGGCGGCGCTCGGAGATCCTGGGCAACGCGATCGCGCGCTTGCCTCCGTGGTCGACGGGTTACGCGCGGTGCATGCTCTCGACCCGTCGGGGATTGCCGAGAGCACGCCGCTCGCACACGCGCGCGCGGCGTGGCAACAGCAGCACACTCGTCCGGCCTTTCCCCCGTGGGCGCAGCCGCTGCCGACGGCGTTCGACGCGATTGCGTCCGTCCTCGCCGGCGATTCCCGTCGCGCCTTCAACCACAACGACGTCAACCCGATGAATGTGATGTGGGACGGCACGAAAGCGTGGCTCGTCGATTGGGACGTGGCAGGACTCGGTCATCCGCACTATGACCTCGCCACCCTCGCGATGTTTCTGCGCCTGGACGACCCGGCCGCGTTCGGCCTTTGCGCGCGCCATGACGGCGCTCCGCTCGACGAGCCGGCACGTGGCGTCTTCCGTGCCCTGCGCCAGACATCGGCGTTGCTCTGCGGCCTCGTGTTTCTCGGCCTCAGCGATGACCTCTCCAGCCGCCCCGCGCCGACGCTGCAGGAAGCACCGTCGCTGGGCGAATGCTACGTGGCGATGCGCACCGGCCAGCTCGATCTGGGGGGCGCGCGAGGCCGCACGACGTTCGGCCTGGCGCTGCTGGCCGAGGGGCTCGTGCGCGGCGGAAACTGACGGCGGCCCGCCGCGGCGCTCGAGTACACGCACCGAGGTCCGGGTGCTCGAGCACTCGCCGCGCGCAGTCCGCGCTCAATTATTGAGCGCGCCTGCGTTTATCCAGCTGATCACCAGGTTGAGCTCGTCCATGCTGATCGCGTGCGTCGTGAGGCTGAACCCAGCGTCCCCGCCGGCATCGGCTCCGCCGTCATTGGGCAGGGGGATGTTCAGCGGCATTGCGACACCGTCGCAGGCGGTCCCGATCCCAAGCCCTTGACGCAACTTCTGTACCAGAACGCTTTCATCGGGGTTGCCAGGCCGCACGCGCTTGATGGCCGCGCCGCCATCCATGCCTGGACAGCGCAGCGAATCCACACCCACCGCCGGGATCGCCGTCCCGACCAGCGCCGTATAAGCGGCAGCCTTGTCTCGATAATTGATCGAGTGGGCGATCACGAGGCCGGCGTTTCCACCGTCGAGGGGGATGCCGTCGTGACAATTGGCGCAGCCGGGTGAGGTCGCGGCTGTCGGCATCGTCGTGTTGTTGAGGATCTGATTGAAGACCTGAGTAAAGGTCGCGGGAATGGCGGCGTCGCCGACTGGCGCATCCGTGGGGGCATCCGCCGCGAGGTCCATTCCGGCGTCCAGCCGGCCCCCCGCTGCGCCGCCGCCGGCACCGCCGGTCCCCACCCCGCCCGCGCCGCCAACCCCAGACCCGGCCGCACCGCCATCGTGTCCACCGGTTGAGCCCCCGCCGGCACCCCCGACACCACCGTTGTTGCTGCTGCTGCTGCAAGCTGCCCCGAGGAAAATGAGGGCCACTATTGGAGACAGTCCCAGATGTACTCGCTTCATCGCGAACTCCTTAGTCAAAGAAACGCACGTCGCCCTAGAGACTAATCATTGCTTGCCGAGAACAACGGCTGTCCGCGTGGCACCGCCGGCACGTTTGGCGTCTCCGACAAAAAAATCGCTCGCGGGGTTCCCTAGTAGGGATTCGTCACTAGTTTCGTGAGCTGTCGTTTCCCACATCAAGGAGAGACTCATGAACCTCGTCCGCACCGTCTTCCTGGGCCTGGCCGTTCTGCTTCCCGCAACTTGGACGATCGCGAAGGCTGACGACGCGCCTTCCAGCGAGACGAAGACGACCAAGAAGACCAAGAAGTCGAAGAAGAACGCCGACGGCTCCAAGACCGAGAGTGAAACCAAGTCCGAGACCAAGACCGAGAAGTAGCTCTCTTGCGACGAACGCGGGCGCAGGTGCGCCCGCGTTCGTCGTCCCTCGAGTTTCACCGGATCTCGCCGCTCACGCGCGAAGGACTAGAAACCGCGGAGAGGAGGCGAGTAAGCTGTTCCCCCCAAGAGGGGGGAGTACTGCTCTTACTCGCGGGGGTCCGGTGCGCACTCGTAGATGTCGAACACCACCTGGTCATGCAGATAGAGACGCTCGAAAAGGGCCCGTGAATCGTCGAGCCGACCGACGAGCCGCGCGATGTCCCCGATGGTCCGCGTGCCGTCGATGGCGTCGAACATTCGCTTTCCGGGCTCATCGATGGGCAGAAAGATGTCGCGGTACGCATGGGTTCGATTGATCAGCACCGCTGCCGCTCCGGGAGGCGGCCGGTCCTCGACACAAATCGTTTCCGGTAGCCGAATCGGAACGTATCGGGGCCAGGCGTCTCCCACAAAGCTGGGAAGGTGGGAGGCGCCGCAGTCGTCGTCTCGGTATGCGACCACGCTGTGGCGAAGCATCGTGCCTCGGAACAACTCGACGGCGGCAAAGCGGTCCACCGCCGGAAGATCGGTGAGATGCATGGTGGGCGAGACGCGCGCCAGGATGCCGCAACACGGGTCGTACGGCGCTTGTCGAACCCAGCGCCCGAACGTCATTCGCCCGTGTTCCAGCAGCTCGAATAGCTGCGGCACGGAGTAGGCGCGGTCCTGCGGATGCAGCAAGGCGTCCGCGAGCGCCGCCTCATTTCGGAAGTCCGGTGCCTCGCGCAGCAGGGTGGCGAGCGGATGGCCCGCCGGCAAGGTCGCAAGCACCTCGACCAGCTCGCGGATGCCTGCGTCCGTCGGCTGAATGCCGACACGGCGGCAGAGCTCCTGCAACATGTAGATGCCGGTCCGTCCGTAGGGCGCATAGACCATGATGTTCATCGCGCCTGCCGGCCGCAGCACGTCGCGGAGAGCCGAGAGCGCCGCATCGGGATCGGGGAGATGGTGGAGAACCCCGGTGCAGATGATGTAATCGAACGTCGATGCGAGCTCGCTGACCCGCTCGAGGGGAAGCTCGCGGACCTCGAGGTTGTGAAGGTCGTACTTCCGCTTGAGCCCCTCGGTATAGCGAACGCTCGCCGCGCTGAAGTCGACGCCCGTGATCTTTGCCGCGGGCCAGCGCAACGCATACTTTGCGGCCTGAGACGTGCCGCAGCCGGCGACCAGGATCGAATGATCTTCCCGGTAGCGTTGCGCGGGCCAGACGAGGTGGAAATCGGCGCGGCGTCCCTGTCGATCCTGCGAGAGGCGCCGGTACTTGTCGAGGCTGGCGACGGGCGGAGGATAGGGATGCCGTTCGTAAAAGGTCCGTACCCTCTGCGATACGGCATCCGCATCCACGTTCGTCTGTCCCAGGCTACTGGTGGTGAACCTGCACCTGCCGCATCACCTCGTCGAGATTGAACGACGCGGGCCGCTGCCGGGGCGGGAACTTCATGAAGTCTTCGATCTGAGCAGCAACCAAGGCCTGCATCTCGTACAGCATGAACGCGTGGCTGACCATCCAGTCGAAGTAGGTGTTTGAGTTGTGCTGAGCGCGCTCGAACGGGTCGCGCCGCACGTTGAAGATCAGCGGGAGTCGCAGCTTGTCCAGGGGCTCCATCCAGACCTTCAGCTGTTGGGCGCGCTGCTCTCCGAGCACGAACTTCCAGTCGCCGTTCCGGACCGCCATCACCTCGCCGTCGTCGCTCATATAGAAGAATGCGTTCCTCGGGCTCTCCTTCACCTGGCCGGTCAGGTACGGCACCATGTTGTACCCGTCGATGTGCACCTTGAAGATCTTGCTGCCGGCCTTGTGGCCGGTGAGCAGCTTTTGATTGATGTCCGGCTCGCCCGCGATCGCCAGCAGCGTCGGCAACATATCCTGGTGACTGACGATGCCGTTCAGGACCGAGCCCGGCTTGATCTTGCCCGGCCAGCGGATGAACGCCGGCACGCGCCAGCCGCCCTCCCAGTTGGTGTCCTTTTGACTGCGGAACGGCGTGTTGGCGCCGTCCGGCCAGGTGTCGTTCTCCGGGCCGTTGTCGGTCGAGTACATGACGATGGTGTTGTCGGCGATCCCGAGCTCGTCGAGCTTGTCGAGGATCTCACCGATCTGCTCGTCGTGCGTGACCATACGATCGCTGTAATCGTCCTGCCCACTCTTGCCCCGGTTCTTGTCGGCAAGGTGGGTGCGGAAGTGCATGGCGGTCGAGTTGTACCAGAGGAAGAATGGCTTATCGGCCTTGACCTGCTTCTCCATCCACGCGATGGCGCCCGACGTGATCTCCTCGTCGATGGTCTCCATGCGCTTGATGGTCAGCGGGCCGGTGTCCACGATCTTCTGTCCGCCCTTGCCGTCCGCCGTGCAATGAAGGACGCCGCGCGGTCCGAACTTCTTCTTGAACTCTGGATCCTTTGGATAGTCGGGCAGCTCCGGCTCCTCCTCGGCGTTCAGGTGATAGAGGTTGCCGAAGAACTCGTCGAAGCCGTGCACGGTCGGCAGATATTCGTCCCGGTCGCCGAGGTGATTTTTCCCGAACTGGCCGGTGGCGTAGCCCAGCGGTTTCAGCAGCTCGGCAATGGTCGGATCCTCCGCTTGCAGTCCGACGGTAGCGCCCGGCATCCCGACCTTGGTCAGGCCCGTACGGACGGGGTTCTGCCCCGTGATGAATGCTGCTCGGCCAGCCGTACAGCTTTGCTGCGCGTAGTAGTCGGTAAAGGTCACTCCTTCAGCCGCGACCCGGTCGATGTTGGGGGTTCGATACCCCATCATTCCTCGGCTGAAATGACTGATGTTCCACATGCCAATGTCGTCGCCGAAAAGGATCAGGATATTGGGTTTCTTCGCCCCAGCCGCCATGCTTGTTCTCCCACGTTTGAATGAAAACCGCCGCGATCGGCTCTCGGCAGGTTGGGGCCCCCACGGAGTCAAGGCAACGACCGGGGACCGCGCGAACGTCCGATGACCGAAGATTGCGCGAATCGCCCTAATGCGTCGCTCGCCAATCAACCTGGGAACAGAAACGAGACCTCGCAACGAAGCTGCCAATCGGGACCGCCCGATGGCTTCGCGGCGTAGACGTACGCCGCGACGCTGGCGTTGATGGCGAGCTGGCTCCCCAGCTTGAACGCCTTGGCCGCACCACCGCCGACCGGAACCGTCCAGACGTCACCAGACAACTTGTTCCACTCCGCCGTCACGGTGGGCGACGTCCTCAGAGACCAGCCATTGGCGAAATTGTAGTGAATGAAGTACTCGAGCGATCCTTTGTCGACGCTCGACCGGCCGCCCTCACCCGCGAATGACCAGATATTGCTGGCGATAAAACCGATCGTCCACGGCTTCAGCTTCGCGACCAAGGCAAGGGCGGGCCCGACGGACCACTTGCCCGTGCCAAGGCTCGTCTGCGTGGCCGTCGGCAACTCGAAGTCGGGGCCCACGCCCCAACGCACCGGTCCTGGATGTGCCTGCGTGAGGAAGAAGGTGGGATTGACGTCCCCGAGTCCCGAGCTGCCACCAGTTGTCGCCATCGTGTTCGGCTTGTACGTGAGCGGGATGATCGTCCGCGTGACGATGTTCCAGCTCGGCAGCACATGCGCGGGTATCCTCGGCTCGATCTTCAGCGTGCTTTGCGCCCGGTCGTTCGGGCCGAGCCCGTAATCCAGGTTCTCCTCGACGGGAATGTTGACCATGTCCTCGATAGGGTTTTGGGATCGCTGGGCCAGCTCGCTCTCGCTGGCGCCGCTCGCCGAATCCGCTGGCCGGCCCGTCTCGGGCGCTCCCAGCTCCTCGGCCACGAGCGGCTGCGACCAGGCCGCGCACAAGCCGCCCAACATCCCCGCCGCCGCCAAACCTCGCATGGCTGCGTCCTAGGCGGGCGAGCGCCGACCGCGCCACCCGAACACCACCTCCGCCACCAGGAGCCCGGTCACCAGCTGAAGAGCCACCAACAGAACTTGGAAGAAGGTGTCATCGAACGCCTGCGGGCCGGGCCGCAAAAGGGCCAGCACCGACTTGGTTCCCAGGAACCCGGGTGCGATTTGTAAGAATCCCGGGATGATCAAGATCGCGGGGAGCCGACCGCCGAAACGATACTGGAGGATCGCCACCCCCCCCAGCAAGAACGTGGCGACGAATGCGCTGCCGTCCGGCGGAAAGAGCAGCTTGGTGAGCTCATGACTGCCGAACGCCACCAGCACGCCGGCGACCATCCACGGTGTGTCGCGCCAGCGCCCCTGCAAACAGACCGTCAGGGCCACGCCGCCCATCACGACGAGCGCCGTCGTGATCGGCGTGGCCAGTGGCACAGGAGAAACCGACGCCGGCAGCGGCGCGAACATCCCATACAACTTGATGGCCGCGGCCGCCCCAAAGCCCATCATCAAGAACCTGAGCAGAGCGTAGCTTACGCGAAGGACGCCGGACTCCAGCCCATCGTGCACCATCTCGGCGGTGCCGATGGTCAGGACCATGGCGGGCACCAGCAGAGACATGCCACCGAACACCGCCCGCGCTTGATCGAACGGCGGCAGGACCAGTCGAAGCAGGAACGCCGCCAGCGTCGCGCACAGTGCTCCGGTGAAGCTCTGCACCAGATCCAGCTGGCGGCTGCGCGTGGATCCAAAGTGAACGGCGCCCGCCACCAATCCCACGACGACTCCGGCGGCCACCTCTCGCCAGGAACCCCCGATGCGCGCCGACACCGCGGCACCGTAGGCGCCGTACCCGAGCGCGACGGCCCACGACGAGAACGTCGACGGCCGAGAGACGATCTGCGCGATCTCGCGGCGCGCGCCGACGAGGTCACGGGTGTCCAGCTTCTTTCCATGTAACCGGCCCACCAGTTGCTGCAAGGCCGAGAGCCGGCGCAGGTTCCATCCCGTATCGAAGTCGATGGTCCGGAGCACCACCTCGCGGCTTTCCCCCCTCCCGATCTGCAGCTCCAGCCGGCTCATCAGGATGAGTGACTCCACCGGTACGCCTTGCTCAGCGCCGATGGTCCGAAGCTCGTCGGCGACGACGTCGGACGGCATCGAGACACCGTGAAGTCCCGCGGCCACGTCGCCGAGCAACTCGGCGAGCTCCGGCCCGCGCGCGCCGATTCTCGTCTCGCTGGGAGCGTCCATCTTCAGAGGGTGCGGCCGCGTCGCGCGGAGAACAACCGGGTGTCATGTCGGTTCCAGCGGGATTGGACGCCTTGGGCTCGGATTCGGAGATGCGGCGCCGCGCGGAAAAGCCGCGCAGGATTTCGGTTTGGTGAGGCCCAGCTGCTGCACGCGCGTGAAGTTGGGCGTGCGGATCGGGTCGCCGAACGTGTCAGGGCCCCGAAGCCGGCGTCATCGATGAGGTCTGGCGCCAACATTCGGGTCGCGTCGGCTGCGCCCCATGCACGCACCACCAGATCGATAGCCCGGCGTGCAGAGCAACGGCTGGCCAGAGCGCGATTCCGTGCAGGTGTTCGACGACCGCCGCGAAGACCAGCAGAGCTGCGACCGCGCCGTTGTACGCGAGAAGACCGGCGACCCGTCCTCGGTGCGAGGCGCCCTCCGGATTGTTCCTCACCAGCCAGCAGGTGAGGCCGATCGAGAGCAGCGCCGCGCCCGCGATTCGCGCTACCACTCTCGACGCCGGTGAATCCAGCCCCGATCCGAGCAACAAGGCGGCCGCTCGTGAGGGTACGGCGAACAGGGCCGCAGCGGCCGCCAACTCGACGACGGCGGTCACGCCGAGCAACGCCTTGGTTTTCATCACGACGATTCACGCGCCGGCGCGCGCGGGCCGATTTGGGCGTCAGTACGGCCGCAGAGTGATTTGGCGCGCGGGATAGTCGATGGTCGTGAGGTAGCGCTCGAGGTACGCGCCCCCCACCAGCCCCTCGACGGGATGGCCGACCTCGCGCGCTAGCAAGTCCAAGTCGAGCCCCTGGGGCGAGCGAACATCTGAGCATTGCGGTTGCGGCCAGACTGGCTCCGACGACTGGGCTGTCGGTTCAGCGCACGAGGCTGTCGAGGACGCTGCGCAGGTGCTCGGGATCCACGGGCTTGACCAGATGGGCGCGAAAGGCGCCCGAGGCGGAACGTGCGCGAGCGCTGTCCTGTCCGTAACCCGTGAGCGCCACCAGCTGGGTGTTGCGTAGCTCGGCGTGCTCGGCGAAACGCCGCGCCAGCTCGAACCCGTCCATGACCGGGAGCCCGATGTCTAGAATGGCAACCTGCGGACGAAAGTCGAGCGCGCTCGTCAAAGCCGACGGCCCATCGTGCGCCGTGCGCGTCTCGAAGCCGTAAAGGCTCAGCATCTCGGCGACCATCGCTGCAGCGTCCTCGTTGTCGTCGACGACCAGGACCCGATGCGCGTCGGCGCGAGACACGAGAGCAACGGACCCGCTCGATTCACTCCCGACCGCCTGGTCACCCGACCTCACCAGTCGGGGGATACGAATCTCGAACTCGCTCCCCCGTCCCCTCCCATCGCTGCGCGCAGCGACGGCGCCGCCGTGAAGGGAAACCAGGCTCCGAACGATCGCCAGCCCCAGCCCCAGACCACCGTGCGCTCGGTCGAGCGCCTGCTTCTCCTGGGTGAACGGTTCGAAGACGTGCGGCAGGGTGTCGCGATCGATGCCAATTCCGTTGTCCCGCACCAGCAAGACCACATCGTCGCCCTGGACCCGGGCTTCAATGGTGATCTGGCCTCCCGGTTGGGTGTACTTGGCGGCGTTGGTCAGCAAGTTGGAGATGACCTGGGCAAGACGGGCAGCGTCGCCGTCCACCGTCAGGCCTCGCTTCGGAACATCGAGCTTGAGCTCGTGGCGCTGCGCCTCGAGCAAGGGGCTCGCCATCTCGATGGCGCGCGCCACGAGATCAGATATCTCCACGGGCTCTTTCTTCAGCTGGACCTTGCCCTGGGTGATGCGGGACACGTCGAGGAGATCGTCGACCAGGCCCACCATGTGCCGGACCTGTCGATCGATCACTTCGCGTTCGCGCTCGACGGCGTCCGAGCCGCGCAAGCGCATCAGCTGAAGGGCGGTGAGGATGGGCGCGAGGGGATTCCGCAGCTCGTGACCCAACATCGCCAGGAACTCGTCCTTGGCCCGATTGGCGATCTCCGAGGCGCGCCGGGCCTTGGCCAGCTCGGTGACATCGAACGCCACCACCGCGATTCCGTCCACGTTCCCGTTACCGGCGAACATCGGCTGATAAACGAAGTCGAAGAAGCATTCCTCCAGGCGATTGGCATCGGAGCGGCTGATCTCCACGCGCAACGAGCGCCCGACGTGCGCCTGCCCGCTCGCATACACCCCGTCGAGCAGCTCGTACACACCTTGCCCCTGCAGCTCCGGCAAGGCCTCACGAATCGCCTTTCCGGCGACCGATCGATTGGCCACGAGCTCGAGATAGGACGGGTTGGCGCTCTCGAACACGTGGGTCGGTCCTCTCAGAATTGCCACGCCAACGGGAGCCTGGGCAAAGACGTTGGCCATCCGCCGCGCCTGGGCCTCTTCGGCCGATCGGATCCGATGACGAAGCAATAGCGAGTCGACCCGCGCTATCAGCTCGCGGGCGGAGAACGGTTTGACCAGATAGTCGCTGACGCCGGCCTGCAGTCCCTCTACCCGTGCTTCCTCGCCCGCTCTCGCCGAGACCATGATCACTGGGAGATCCCGTGTCGCCTCGTTGGAACGCAAGGCTCGAACCAGCGCGAAACCATCGACGTCGGGCATCATCACGTCGGTGATGACGACGTCCGGCGGCTGACGCTCGATCGCCCGCAGTGCCTCGCGCCCATCCCCGACCGTCTCGATGTGCCAGCGATCTCCGAGGAGCCGCCGAATGTAGTCACGCATGTCCGCATTGTCGTCGGCGAGCAAGATCCGCCCCCGCTCGGCGAATGGTTGCGGCTGACCATCGGCGGTCGTAGGGGATGCCGCGCCTTCAGGGAGCCAGCGCAGAGCCTCCTCCAGGAAAGCGCCGGCATGTCGAGCCTCGCCCGCGGAGCCGGCGGTCAAGTCGCGATCGGTCCATCCGGGGGGTCCGCCAAGAGGAATGGTCACGGAGAAGGTCGTTCCCCGCTCGACCTCGCTCTTCACCGACACCCGCCCGCCCTGAAGTCCCACCAGCTCCTTGACCAGCGCCAATCCAATGCCGGTTCCCTCGTGCGTCCGACCCCGCGTCCCTTCCACTCGATGAAACCGTTCGAAGACGTGGGGCAGCTCCGCCGCGGGAATTCCACAACCGGTATCGCTGATGGTGAGGACCGCGTCGTCGCCGTCGCGCCGCAACGTCACGGTGATCTCGCCGGCCAACGTGAATTTGAAGGCGTTCGAGATCAGGTTGAGCACAATCTTTTCCCACATGTCGCGGTCGACGATTGCGGGCCGCCCCAGAGGCGCGCAGTTCACGCGCAGCGCCAGGTCCGCCTTGTCGGTCGCGGCGCGGAACACGCTCGCGAGATCCGCGGTGTACTCGGCAAGGTCCAGAGATTCGAAGCGCGCACGGGCCCGGCCGGCCTCGATCCGGGAGAAGTCGAGCAACGTGTTGACCAGCTTCAGCAGGCGGAGACCGTTGCGCTGCACCAGGGCCAGTTGCTCTCGGTGAGTCGCGAGAAGGTCGCCGTCACCGACGAGCTCGGCCAGGGGCCCGAGCATCAGCGTCAGCGGGGTGCGGAACTCGTGACTGACGTTCGAGAAGAAGGTCGTCTTGACCCGGTCTATCTCGGCCAGCGCCTCGGCGCGCCGGCGCTCCTCCTCGTAAGCCCGCGCATTGGCGAGCGCAGCTCCCACCTGGCCCACGAACAGCTCGAGGAAAGCGCGGTAATCCCCGTCGAGAGGACGGTGCGGGTTCAACGCCGCGATGAACGCCCCCGCCGGTCGCGATTGTCCCTGCTGCGCGATCGGCAGGACCAGCGCCCGCGTAGGGGGCGTACGCCAGGGCCCGGTTGGCCAGATCGCGTTCTCGGCCAGAGCCACATTGACCGGCGCGCCCGTGGCCCACACCGCATCGAGTCGCCACCCTCCAGGCGCGACCTCGACGACGGTCGGCGCGTCCGGATGGTCCGGACCGAGGCTGGTCGTCGACACCAAGCGGGCACGAGAGCCTTCTTCCTCGAAGAAATAGGTCAGGGAGAAGGGAATGTCACGGGACTCGACCACCAGTGAGTCCTCGATCGCCCGCAGCACGTCGGTCTCGGCGCTGGCCGACAGGCGAGCCGCCAGCGCGCGCAGGAGAGCCATGCGGCGCTCGCCGATCCGCCGTTCGGTCTCTTCGGTGACCACACACAGGTTGCCGCGGATCGCGCCGCTGTCGTCCGCGAGCGGGCTGTACGAGAACGTATGGTAGGTCTCCTCGGGATAGCCGTTGCGCTCGAGAAAGAGCAGCAGACCGTCATCCCAGGTCGATTCGCCGCTGCGCAGCACGGTCTCGATACGCGGACCGATGGCGTCCCAGATCTCCGCCCACACCTCGCGAGCCGGCGCGCCCAGAGCCCACTGCTGCTTCCCACCCAGCGTTGGCCGGTACGCGTCGTTGTAGAGAAAACACAGGTCCGGACCCCAGCCCATCCACATCGCATAGCGTGAGGTGAGAAGGATTCGAACCACCGTCCGCAGGCTCTGAGGCCACGACGCCGGAGGCCCGAGGGGCGTCTTCGACCAGTCCTTGGCGCGCATGAGCGCCGCCATCTCGCCTCCGCCGGCGAAGATCGGATCAGGAATCGGAGCCAAGTCTTTTATCGGCTGGGCCATCGATGAATCGGCGTCACCGTAGCGAAGACCGAGCAGTCTTACAGACCCGTCCCGTCGGCACAAGTGCAGCCCCGATGAACCTCTATCGGGGTGGGCCCGGACGTTCACATTCGCACACGCAATTTGCATCGACGGTGTCGATCCGGCGGCGGGCGTTGCGCTACAGACCCTGCAGCGTCGAGTTGGAGATCGTGAGGCTCTTCGTATTGGTGCCGACCGCGGTGCCCGCGTTGGTCACGGTGCCGGCAGCGACGTTGGTCCAATTGCCGCCAGTATTGCCGGTCATCGTGGTGTCGGTGATGGTCAGCGTGCCCATCATGTTGTTGCTGGTGAAGAACAGACCGCCGCCGAAGGCATTCACGCCGAGTCAGGACTTCTTGTGGAGGAGACCAGAGCACCCGACCCTGCCGCCCCCATCCCACCCGACGAAATCGCAAACGACTAGTTCCTGTGCGAGGAGGGGGACTGCCTTCGGATTTGAACATCGTCTCTGCGAGATTTTCGGGGTGACCCCATAACCCTGGCGAAACGTCGGCCGCTGGGCCCCGGGGTGCCTGGCGACCGACAAGCACGTGTCGCGTGACGGATCGTGCCCATGACCCGTCTCTTTCAGTATGAAGCGGTTTCAGGCACACTCCCGGCGCCTTCGATTGGTTCAACCAAGACCTGCGCCTGGATCGTTGTATCAGTTGATGGAAACCACGTCGCCGCACTCTCTCGGCCTGGCGATGCTCGTCGCGGCGGCCCTTGGCGGGGCGGCGTGCCGCTCCACCGCGCCAGCCCGATCGGGTGTCGACGGAGCGGCTGGCGGGGACGAGACGATCGACGGCGGCGTTCTAGAGGTCGGCTTCTGGACGGCACCAGCGCCTGCGCCGCCGCCCGTTCCGCTCGATGACGTCACGGTTTACGCGTTCAGCCAGACGCCCGATGGCATGGGAGACCCTCAGGTTCTGGTGCTGGCGCCGGACATGAACATGCGGGCCTGGCAGCGGTTCGATAAAAGCGGAGTGATGAACGACTATGACTTCGGTTACATCGCCGATGCGCACGCCGCCGGTGTGAAGGTCTTCATCGGCGGGACGACCGCGACCGCTCTATTCCCCGACGAATTCCCGAACGCGCAGTATCCCTCACTTTCTGTCGACGATGTGGCGACACGCGACGCGAACGGCCATCCCGTCGTTCACGACAAGATCCTCCCGGATCTCCGTCGAGGCTCGCTGGCGAATCCTGAGTATCGCGCGTACCTGGTGCGAATCTGCAAGATGCAGATCGATGGCGGCGTCGACGGTCTGTATTTCGACGAGATCAACCAGGACTACGAGGGCGCCAATTTTGACGGCAATGAGGGGTTCGATGCTTACCACCTGGCCGATTTCAACGCCTACCTGCTGTGGAGGTTTCCCGGTGCCGATTACGGCACGCTATTCGGCATGACGTCCGATAACCTACTCACCGCAAGCGTGCCCCCGGGCGATCTGGTGAACAACTTCAACTATCAGCAATACCTGGCCGCCAAGGGGTGGGGATCGACCCCTTTCGACTCGCGCAATCCGCTGCGAATCATCTGGGGCCAGACGGTGGGAGGCCGACCGACGCCGGGTGCACCTGACTTCGTCAACAGCGCAGAGCCGTACCGCTACTGGGGCGCGATCGCCACCGAGCTGCGCGACTACGCGCAACGAACGTATGGGCGGTCGATCTACCTCACCGCGAACGGCGTCTACCCGCTCGTCGACTTTCAGGGCGTGGGCCTGTTCGCATACAACAACGACGACGATGGTGGCGCAGAGGCCCAATACGTTCCCGTCATGCCAGGCGCGACGACTACGGCCGCTCAGCTCGACGGCTCGGTCAGTCTGCAGCGGCCATTCCTGAACCTCAAAACTCGCTCCGAGGCGCTCGCGCCCGGAGCTCCGGTAGTCCTGTTCCTCGACTGGCCAAACGACTTCATCTCGCACTTCTTCGTCATGCCGGCCACCCAGCGCGAGGACTACTGGCGCATATATGCTGCCGAAGCATATGCGAACGGCCTCTTCTTCGCGTTCCACCTGCAGGACACGGTCGATGATTCGAACGCTACGAAGCTCGGGCTGATGCCCCTCTACCAGCACCTTGCGGCATTCTATCGGGAACACACGACCTTCTATCATCACGTGGCCGCGGCCACCGAGGAGGTCGGCTCGCAGACCACCACGTCGCTGACGACGGCGGTCATGATAGCAGTTGCCGATCAGTCAGCGCCGCGGCGCCGCCTCGTCCACCTCGTGAACCACGACTACCATGGCGCGCTCGTCGAGCACGACGGTTTCACGGTGACGCTACCGGTGCCGGGCCTTCCGACGGTGACGCTCGCCTCCCCCGATACAGACGCCGATATCACACTTCCAGTGACGTACGCGAACGGTGTCGCCACCGTCATTGTCCCATCCCTGGTCGCATACGACGTTTTGAGCTTTGCGTACTGACCGGGTTGATTCCACGACGTCCGCCCGTCGCCATCTGCCAGCCTATTCGGTGCGCCGCTCTTTGAGTGAAACCCCAGAAAAAGCGCTCACGGCTGTCGCCGGTGTCATATCATCGGCGAATATGCGTATGGGATGGGTGATGGCCTTGGGTGTGATGGTGGTCGTGCTGGTCGGTGGGGCCGGGTGCGGCGCTTCGAAGACCGCGACGTGCACGTCGGGCGCCGAGGGATGTCGGTGCCTTCCAAACGACGCCTGCTCGAGCGGCCTGACCTGCGCATCCAAGCTGTGCGTGAACCTTGGCGGCGGCGGCAGCGGCGGTGGGACGGGCGGCCAGGCGGACACGACGGGTTCGGGGGGAGGCGCGGGGACGTCCGGGACGGCGGGAACAACCGGCACCGCTGGAACGACGGGCGGCGCGGGAACGACGGGCGGAGCAGGCACGACGGGCGCCGGCGGCGCGACAGCGGCGGGCGGCACGACAGGGACCGGAGGCACGACAGGGACCGGAGGCACCGGAGGCGGCGGCGTCATCGGCTGCGGAACGCTGATCGACAACTTCGAGGCCAACAACGGTTACATCTGCCAGGACAACGGCCGGGTCGGTCACTGGTTCTCCTACTACGACACGTCCAGCTCGTTCTTCCCGCTTGGGACGCCGTCGCTCCCTTCGCCCCTCCCGGTGCCGCGCGGGACGAGCCAGCGCGCGCTGCACACCTACGGAACCGAGGTGCAGTACGCCGGGATCGGCTGCCTCATCAACAACGTCCCGTCGGCGACCTACAACGCGAGCGCCTACACGGGCGTCCGCTTCTACATCATGGGCACCGCGGTCGCCCCGATCGTCATCGTCCAGACCCGCGCGACCGAATCCACGACGTACGGCGGGACCTGTACGCTCCCGACGCTGACCTGCGAGGCGAACTTTGCGCCGATCACCGGCGTCATGGCCAACGGCTGGACCATGGTCAGCGTTCCGTTCTCATCGCTGGCGGGTGGAACGGCGGCGTTCAACGTCGCCGACGTCTGGAGCATCGAGTTCCAGCCCGGGATCGGAGCCTTCGATCTCTGGATCGACGATCTCAGCTTCTACTAGCCTGGTATGCGCGCGCCCCTTGGACTGTCCGCGTCGCGCTGAGCCGGCGTGGCTTGGCCGTGTGATCGGGCGGCTCGTAGTCGGGGAAGGTCCGTCCGGGTGCGATGTCGGGGCGCATGGGATCACCTCTTCCGGTACGCCGTGAAGATGTAGTCCTTTGCGGCGACTTTCGTATGGCACGCGAATCCACAGTTCACCGTACCGGTCGGATCGGGAGTGAATTTGTCGGACGCGGTGGTGTAGTCGAACGCGGCGTATGCCCATCCCTTGGTGTTCGGAAACTTCTTCTCGGGAAACGTCTCTAGCGAACCCAATGTACCCGTTCGCACGGCTCTCAATAGAGAGCAGCGCATGACCATCCGGTGGATCTGAGTGGCACGCCAGGTTTGTGGCGGAGAAGACGACGGCGGGCGTGAGGCTCAACACGGCCCCGTCATCATTCTGACTTGGCGCTGTCCGTTCGCGTGCGGCCGGTCATGCGCAGGCGTGAGCGCGCTTCGCCGGCGAAATGAGCTCAATGTCGAGACGTTAACGACATAAAGCGCTGCCCTCCATTCAGCCGATGTGAGCCGTACTGTGCTTCATCTCCGCGCATCGAGCTTGGCCGCAATCGTCTCGCTGTTCGCCATCGTGGGAACCAGCTGCTCGTTCAACGCCGACCGTGTCTTGGGCGTGAAGGACGGAAGCGTTTCCCCCCCATTCGATAGCGGCAGCGTTGACCGCCCCGGACCGACGGAGATCGACGCGGGACCGTGCACAAAGATCAGCTGCACGCCCGCGGGCGCTCAGTACTGCGGCAAGATCGGCGACGGCTGCAACGGCACCCTGGACTGCGGGAGCTGCCCGGGCACTCAAGTCTGCGGCGTCTTCGAGCCCGGCGTCTGCGGAGACCCGACCTGTTCGCCGACGATCGCGAACTGCACCGTCAGTGGAGGCACCTACTGCGGAACGATCGGCGACGGCTGCGGGCGATCCATCGACTGTGGCGCGAGCTGCACGGCGCCCGAGACCTGCGGTGGCACGGGCGTGGCCAATCTCTGTGGCAACTCGAGCTGCGCTCCCGCGACCTGTTCGTTCGCGGGCGGGCAGTACTGTGGCTCGATCGGCGATGGCTGCGGACACGCCCTCGATTGTGGTGGCTGCGCTGGCAACGCGGTCTGCGATCCTCTGAAGCACCTGTGCATCGCGCCGGGTTGCGTCCCGGCCCAGAGCTGCACCGCCTCCGGCGTCACGTACTGTGGCACGATCGGTGATGGCTGCGGCGGTTCGGCGAACTGCGGATCGAGCTGCCCCGCTGGGTTGGTCTGCGGCGCCAACGTCGCCGGCATCTGCGGCAAGCCCAACTGCACCAAAGTTTCTTGCGCGTTCACCGGTGGCCAGTACTGCGGTGTCGTCGGCGACGGCTGCGATAGCTCGCAGGATTGCGGAGCGTGCCCGGCCGGCAGCACCTGCGACACGACCCACCACGTTTGCATCGCTGCGGGCTGCACCGCTAACAACAGCTGCAGCGCGTCCGGCGTCTCCTATTGCGGAACCATCGGCGATGGCTGCGGCGGCGCGGTCACCTGCGGCACGACCTGCCCGGCCGGCACCGTTTGCGGAGCGAACGTCGCCGGCGTCTGCGGCAACCCCAACTGCACGAAGCTCTCTTGCACCTTCTCCGGCGGGCAGTACTGCGGCGTCATCGGGAACGGCTGCGACGGTTCGCAGGACTGCGGCGCATGTCCGTCGGGCAGCAGCTGCGATTCCACCAAGCATGTTTGCGTACCGGCGAACTGCACGCCCAACACCGCCTGCTCGGCTGCAGGAGCCACCTATTGCGGGGTGATCGGCGACGGCTGCGGTGGAATGGTCAATTGCGGAAACGCGTGCCCGTCGGGCCAGACCTGCGGCGGCGCCGGCCCGGCCAACGTCTGTGGCTCCGCGAGCTGCACCGCCGCCACCTGCACGCCGTCCGGCGGTCAGTATTGTGGCACCGTTGGCAACGGCTGCGGCGGATCACTCACTTGCCCAGCGGCGTGCCCGTCGGGCGAGACCTGCGGCGGCGCCGGCATCGCCAATACCTGCGGAGGCGGGACTTGCACGCCGCTCACGGCGGCGGCCTGTAACTACACCGGCGGTCACTACTGCACCACGATCGGCGACGGCTGCGGCGGGACCATCACCTGCCCTGGCTGCAGCACGCCCACGTCGTGCGGCGGTCGAGGCACTTCGTACCTGTGCGGCGATCCCGCCTGCACTCCCGGTAGCTGCACCGCCTCGAATGGCGTCCAGTACTGCGGCACGATCGGCGATGGCTGCGGAGGCTCGCTCAACTGCGGCACTACCTGCCCGAGTGGCCAGACCTGCGGCCAGGTGCTCGCCAACGTCTGCGGCACGGCCACGCCGTGCACCAATCTGTGCCTGAAGCAGACCACCTGTCCCAACAACGGTACGACCAGCGTGAGCGGGACGGTCTACGCACCTGGCCACGGCGCGGGCGCCAGCTTCACGGGCGATCCGCTCTACAACGCGCTCGTCTACATCCCCAACTCCGCCGTGTCGGCCTTCTCGACCGGCGTCTCGTGCGATCGCTGCGGCGCGAACGTCAGCGGCTCGCCGCTGGTCAGCGCGCTGACCGGCGCCGACGGCAAGTTCACGCTGACCAACGTCCCGGTCGGCAGCAACATCCCGATCGTCATCCAGATCGGGCGCTGGCGGCGGCAGATCAGCGTCACCACCACCGCTTGCACGAACCTGGCGCTGACCGCCGATCAGACGCGCCTGCCGCGCAACAAGAGCGAGGGCGACATCCCGCACACGGCGATCGTCAGCGGCGACGTTGACGGCCTCGAGTGCTTGCTGCGCAAGATCGGCGTCGACGACGCGGAGTTCACGCTGCCGTCGGCGACCGGGCGCATCCACGTTTTCCAGGGCAACGGCGCCAAGATGCAGGGCAGCAACAACCAATCGAACGCCGCCGCCATCGAGGGCTCGCCTACCACGCTGGCCAACTACGACATCGTGCTTCTGCCCTGCTATGGCAGCAAGCCGACGAGCACCACCAACAACCCGTCCGACACGAACAAGCAGAACATGATCAACTACTCGAACGTCGGCGGGCGGGTGTTCGCGACGCACTACCAGTACTCGTGGATCACCAGCATCGCACCGCGCGCCACCACGCCGTGGGCGGGCACGGCGAACTGGAACGTCGCGCAGACCAACCCGAACGATCCGCTCACCGGCACGATCGACACCAGCTTCCCGAAGGGCCTGGCCTTCGGGCAGTGGCTGGTTAACCTGGGCGCCGCGACCGTTAGCAACGGCGTCACGACGATCAGCATCGGCACGCCCCGCCACGACCTCGACGGCGTAGTCTCGCCGTCGCAGTCGTGGATCACCGGCAACCAGCCGAGCTTCTCGGAGCAGCACTACACGTTCAACACGCCGGTCGGTACGGCGCCCGACAACCAGTGCGGGCGCGTGCTGTTCAGCGACTTCCACGTCACCAACTTCAGCTCCGGCCAGGCCACGTTCCCCGCCGAGTGCACCGGCGCGAACGCGGCCAACCAGCCACTGTCCGCGCAGGAGCGCGCGCTCGAGTTCATGCTCTTCGACATCGCAAACTGCATTCAGCCGGACACCGCGACGCCTCCGCCGCCAAGCGCGCCGCCAGCCGCGCCACCGCCACCGCCGCCACCGCCCGCGCCGCCACCGCCGGCCCCACCGCCGCCACAGCCGCCCGCGGCGCCACCCGTCGCGCCGCCCCCACCGCCGTCGCCGCAGCCTCCGCCGCCGCCAGGCACCACGACCCCGCCTCCCCCGCCACCACCGCCGCCGACGGCGGCACCGACCCCGCCACCACCACCCCCACCACCCCCACCGCCGCCGCCGCCGGTCATCGTGCCGTGATGGATCCAACCATGTCGCAACGTCGTCCGACCTCATCCCTGCTCGGGGTTATTCCGCCGCGCCGAGCCGCATGGCTTGTCGGGCTCCTGGCCGCCGTCGTTCTTGGCGCGGGCGTGCCGACCGTGGCACTGGCCAAGTCGACGCGCTCTCACAAGAAGAAGACAACCACGACGTCAGCAACCACCGAGGAAACTCCGGAGGCGGTGCCGGCGCCGGAGGCAGCGCAGGCGCCGGAGCTCACGCCGCCACCAGCATCGACTCCGGAGGCGCCCGCGGTCGAAGCCCCTCCGCCCGTCCCAGCTGCGCGCCCGGCGCCGACTCCGACCGTCGACGCTTCAGGCCGGCTGCTATATGGTCCGCCGGGACCCGGAACGGGCACTGTGATCGTGAAGGGAAGCAATATGCAGGTCTCCTTCGACGGCACCCCCATCGGAAACGCGCCGTTGACGATCTACAACGTGCCAAAGGGCGACTATGTGGTCGAAGGCACCCGATCGGACGGGATCGGAGTCAGCCGTCCCGTCGGCGTCATTGAAAACGCCGAAGCCATCGTCGACCTGGGGACAGCTGCGATGGCAGCGCTCTCGGCGGCTTCGGGCGCAGGACCCCAGAACCGCCATTTGCCGCGGACCTCGAAAATCCTGCTTGGTGTCGCCGGCGGCGCGCTCGCGGCTGGGCTCGTCTTCGGTCTCCTGGAGCTAAAGGCCCACGACGACTATGAGCACGCACCGCCGGACCAGGCGACGTTGGATGCCTTGACGCAAACCGGGCGTCGCGACGCCCTGATCACCAACATCAGCTTCATTGCCTGCGCCGGCAGCCTGATCGCGTCGGGCCTGGTCGCGCTACCGTCGTTGCTCAGGCCCGAGTCCGCGGCGCCGGCGCCCGTGACACTCACCGCCTCCGCGTCGGCGGCGCGAGGCTCGCTGCTCGCCGGCGTCTCGCTGCGCTTCTGACCGGGCAAAGAACGCGCACGACAACGATTCACGTCCAGGACTCTGCCGACCGCGGAACGCCGTTGTGCCGCGGCCGGCATCCGAAGCGGTGGGCATTGCCCCGCCTTCGATTCAGCAGGAGCCTTCGGCGCAGAAGTCCCGTTTCGCGGGGACCTTCACCGACGCCACGCATTTCGTCATGGCGCGGGCCGCCGGTGTGAACCTCCGGGTCGCCGCCACGGCGGCGCACGTGGCGCGAGCGGTG
>Ga0265342_10001140_pt1 | contig 25369 bp, 15 predicted proteins | sample 4CB327metaG_FD_203125 | JGI IMG/M metagenome (GOLD analysis project Ga0265342, IMG submission 203125) | Rhizosphere microbial communities from Carex aquatilis grown in University of Washington, Seatle, WA, United States - 4-CB3-27 metaG | ecosystem: Host-associated > Plants > Roots >... | reverse complement strand
TGAGGACCCGTATCACGTCGGCACCATGACCACCGCCTACGTGCGCGGCCTGCAGGGCGACGATCCGCGCTACTGGCGCGTGGCCTCGCTGCTGAAGCACTTCCTGGCCAACAGCAACGAAGACCACCGCGACCGTTCATCGTCGGACTTCGACGACCGGCTGTTCCACGAATACTACGGCGCCACCTTTCGCGCCGGCATTGTCGACGGCGGCGCGCGCGCCTTCATGGCGGCGTACAACGCGCACAACGGCACCCCCTGCACTGTCCACCCCATGCTGCGGGAGATCACCGTGGGTCTGTGGGGCCAGGACGGCATCATCTGCACTGACGGCGGCGCGCTGACCCTGCTCCACACGGCGCACAAGGCATTTCCCGACCTCGCGCACGCCGCCGCTGCGTCGGTGAAGGCGGGTATCAGCCAGTTCCTCGACAAGTACCGCGAGCCGATCCACGACGCCCTGGCGCAAGGGTTGTTGACCGAAGCCGACCTCGACCGCGCCATCCGCCAGAACTTCCGCGTGATGATCAAGCTCGGGCTCCTCGATCCTCCCGGGCGCAACCCCTACGCGAAGGTCGACGCCAACGACGAACCCTGGCAGCGCGAAGCGCACAAGGCGCTCGCCCGGCGGGCCACGCAGGAGTCGATCGTATTGCTCAAGAATGAGCACGGCATGCTGCCGCTCGACGCCGCCAAGCTGCGCTCGGTGGCCGTGATTGGACCGCGCGCGGGCGAGGTCATCTTCGACTGGTACAGCGGCGCACCGCCCTATGTCGTGTCGCCGATCGAGGGCATCCGGCGCGCGCTGGGCGGCGAGACCAGCGACAAGAAGATCCTGTTCGCGCGCGATGACCAGGGCGGCCTGGCGGTGAAGGCGGCCAAGGCGGCCGAGGTCGCGATCGTCGTGGTCGGCAATCACCCCAACGGCGACGTCGGTAGCTGGGGGATGGTCGCGCTGCCCAGCTACGGGCGCGAAGCGGTCGATCGCCAGAGCATCTCGCTCGAGGACGAGGAGCTGATCCGCAAGGTGTATGCCGCCAACCCGCGCACGGTGGTCGTGCTGCTGGCCAGCTTCCCCTACGCCATCAACTGGACGGCGGCGCACGTGCCCGCCATCGTGCACGGCACCCACTCGAGCCAGGAGCTGGGCAACGCGCTGGCCGACGTACTCTTCGGCGCCTACAACCCGGGCGGCCGTCTGGTCACCACCTGGCCGCGAGCGTTGAGCGATCTGCCGCCGATGATGGACTACGACATCCGGCACGGGCGGACCTACCAGTACTTCAAGGGCAAGCCGCTCTATCCTTTCGGGTACGGCCTCAGCTACACCACGTTCGCCTATGCGGGGCTGGCGGTCAGCGCACCGTCGCTGCCGCGCGACGGCGCCATCACCGTGCAGCTCGATTTGAAGAACACCGGCAGCCGCGATGGCGACGAGGTCGTGCAGCTGTATGTGAAGCGCCCGGCGTCACGCGTGGCCCGGCCGTTACAGGAGCTCAAGGGCTTCCGGCGCGTGCACCTGGCCGCGGGCGCCAGCACGCGCGTCGAGGTGCCGCTGCGCACCGCCGACCTCGGCTACTGGGACCAGGCGAAGAAGTCGTTCACCGTGGAGCCGGGTCCGCTCGAGATCCGCGTCGGCAGCTCCTCGGCCGACATCCGGCTCACCCGGATCATCACCATCACGGAGTGACCGAAGCGCCGCCCTATTTCAGCTCGATGCGGAAGGCGTACGCGTGCTTTCCGGGCTTCGACGGCGGCAACGTGATCTCGAGGTGGTCAGCGCGCTGCTGCCACTTCAGCGCGGCCTGCGAGCCGAGCAGCGCCACGCTCGCGATCTTGGTCCCCCCGAGGGGCTTGCTTCCCAGGCTGCGGATCAGCGCGCGCCCTTGCGCGGGCCAGCCGAGCTCGATGGCATAGACGTTCGACCCCTTGGTCGTGAAACGAAAGTCCTCCGCCGTGAACGGCTTGGTCTTGCTGTCTTGAAAGGCTCCGCTCGCCACCTCGGTCGGGCCCTCGCCGAAGCGCTTCCAGGGACGCGTGTCGTAGATCGCTTCGCCATTGATGCCGAGCCAGGCGCCAACGTCGCGCAGGATGTCCTGCTCTCCCTCGGGGATGGTGCCGTCCGGGCGCGGGGTGATGTTCAATAACAGATTTCCGTTCTTGCTGACGATGTCGACCAGCTGGTGGACGATGGCCTCGGGAGACTTGTAAGTGTCGTTGGGCAGATAGCCCCATGAGGCATCGCTGATCGATGTGTCGGTCTGCCAATGCTGGGGACGGATGTCGGTCAGCTGGCCGCGTTCGACGTCGAAGGTCGCCGCGCCCTCCCGAAAGGCGTGGTCCTTGTAGTTGAGAACCACTTCGCTGCCGTTCTTGGCGGCCTGGTTGTAATAGTAGGCAGCGAAGCGAGTCAGGTGCCCGCGGAACGACGGCTGGCCGACCCACCAGTCGAAATAGATCAGCTCGGGGTGATACTTCTCGACGATCTCGGCGGTGCGCGCCAGCCAGTCGTCGAGGAATTGCGGCGAGACGTAGGTCCAATCCTCAATGAGATTGTGATCGTAGCCATCGCGCACCATCCTCGGGTGGGCGGGGCCATAGAACGCCGCGAACTTCGGATCGCTCACGTCCGAGTCGAACGCGCGGCCGCCATCGAAGAACCAGTCGTGCTCGGCGCGGTGGGAGGAAGTCCCGAAGTGCAGCCCCTCCTGGCGGACCGCCGCCGACAGCTCCTTGATGATGTCTCGCTTCGGCCCCATCTTGCCCGCGCACCAGTCGGTCAGGTTGGAGTCGTAGTTCGGAAAGCCATCATGGTGCTCGGCAACCGGGACGACGTACCTGGCGCCGGCCTCGCGAAACAGATGGGCCCAGGCGCGCGCATCGAAGTGATCGGCCGTGAACATGGGAATGAAATCCTTGTAGCCGAACTTGGTCTGCGGGCCGTAGGTCTTGACGTGATGTTCGAACTCGCGCGAGCCGCGTTGATACATGTTGCGCGAGTACCATTCGTTGGCGAACGCCGGAACCGAATAGAGTCCCCAATGAATGAAAATGCCGAACTTGGCGTTCTCGTACCACGCGGGCGCGCGATACTTCTGCAAGACCCCCCAGTCGGGGCGAAATGGACCGCTCGACGCCTGGCGATCCACGGTCTGCACCAGGGCGCCTCGAGCCTGGTCGTACTTCCGGTTCGCTTCCTGCCAGACCTTGTCGATCGCGTCCGCATCATGCGCGCCGGCTTGTGCGAGACATTCACCGGAGACCAGCAGCGACAGGAGGACGAGCGCGCGTCTCCGCCAGAGGCCCGGGCCGAGGTTCCGAGGCAGCATGGTCCAGACTGTTATCACACTTCACTCCAGGCGTTTGCGGCGCCGGAAAGTCTCTCTCGTCGCGACCCAGCACTTCGCGGAGGTCGTCTCCCAGCCGTCCGACCATCTGCCGGAAACCGCCGTCGTCGATCTTGGGCGATTGCCAACCGCCCGACATGGTCATGACGATGTCCGGCGCAACGATGAGCGGCAGCCAGATGAGCAGAGTCGTGCGGGCCTGATACTGCAGGTGCTCGGCCGCGCCTCCCTGGGCCGCGTGACGCCCGACGATGTCCACGTTCAAGGTCTTCCGCTCGACGACATATCCAGGGACGACCGAGAGGCTCAGGAAGGAGAGGAACAGGCTCCCGTTCGGACCGAACTCGTCGCGAAGGCTGACGGTGAAATCCGCGGGCGATCCAGCATCGGCGGTGAGATCTGCCCGGACACCGGCGTGACGCAGCCCTATCCGCAGTCTCTCCCCCAGTGCCCGGCGCTCCTCGTCGACGTGCCGCCATTTCTGCTGCGGCTGGGGTGCGACGCAGACGTCGAAGCGGATCGGCCGAGCCAGCTCGGGCAGTGTTTGTGACGGCAAGCGAGGCGGCGCGCTCACGTACGCAGTTCCGACGGCGCACCCGCCGGCCGTCATCACCGCGATGAAGAGGAGGGCGCTCCGAAGTCGGCCGGGGTGGGCGAACATGATCATCGCTCCGGAGTCAGTCGAACAACAACGCGAACTCGGTGCCGAAATACACCGGCGCCAGCGCGACCGCGGTGACCGCCCCGCGGGCGCCGGGCGAAGCCGCGAGAGAGTGCGCCGCCCACGCTCCGTACACGCCCCCCGCGACAGAACCGGCGATCAGTGAACCGACCAGCAGGGCCTTGTCGACGGTCGAGGCAGTTCCAATCTTCTCGCGCCGAGCGACGACGGTGCCCACGACCATGCCGGCGACGGTCATGCCGAGAACTGCGCCCAGGGGCACGCCAGACGCGGTTGCGATCCGGCGGCCGGTCTCGTCGTGACGCTCAACGATCGCCGCCGCAACGGTGCCCGCGAATGCGGCGGTCATGGCGCCGCTCATCAGCAACCGGCTCGTTCGTCGGCTCTCCCTCCATTCGTCTTCGGAGTCCGCGGGCAGCGTCGCGCACGCGCGCGCGCGGTCGTCCGACATTGGCCCGTCGCCGTCACAAACGGCATCGCGCAGGCGGTCGTATCCGAGGGCCTGGTGCGCGCGGGCGGTCGCGAGAACGGGCACCAGTGCGTCGTACAATTCGGGCGTGCCCATCACGTTCGCGACCGCGGCGACGGCCGGATCGATCTCCCAGCGACCTTCGATGCTCCCGGCACGCTCTCTGACGGCGCGCCCGAGAACCTGATCGCGCACCGCTTCCGCCCCCGGCCAGGTGGCAAGCTCGCCGGTGCAGATCGCGCGCACCTCGGAATGCCCGGGTCCGTTCACCCACGCGGGGACCTCGCTCAGCGAGTCGGGGTCCTGCAGCGTGCACAAGAGAATGCGACCGCGATCGATCCACGCTGGCTCGGGCCGCTGGGTCAAGGCGCGCACCGCGGCGGTCGCGGCCGGCGCGGCGCCGCGACGGATCTCGGCGCGACACGCGGGGGTGACCCGGACCGTGTACGCACGCGGCTGGGTGCGCCACGTCCCTAGCCTGCCTTCGACGCTTCTTTCCTGGTCGCGATATCCAAGGCCCCTGTCGCCGGCGATATCGGGAACGGGACCCGCGAGGGCTTCGCGCAGGTACGCGACGAGATCGTCGCATGGTCCAGCGTCGCCGATGCCGTCGGCGCGCCCCGGAACCGCAGCTAGACCCAGCGCAGGCGCGAACGCCGACGCGAACGCGAAAACGAGGGCGTGACCAGAGACCGGGCTCCTTCCCATGCCGCCCAGTCTGAGGGCGCAGCTGGCGCTTTAGGAGTCATTAGTTGACCACGTTCTGTTAAGCACTGCTTATCGATGGAAGGCGGCTATCTCGGTACCGGGCCGAAGCGCCCTGCGTTCACGTCGGTGATGGCCTGGCGGATCTCGTCCTCGCTGTTCATGACGAAGGGACCGTACTGGACGACGGGCTCGTCGATGGGCTCACCGGCCAGGATGATGACGTGGCTATCCTCGTCGGCGGTCAGCTCCAGGCGCTCGCCGTCGTGCGCGAACAGCAGCAGCTCGCCCGTGCTCGCGGTCTCGGCGCCGGCGTGAACGCGCCCCTTGGCCACGACGGCTATTGCATTGTGGCTGCGGGGGAGCTCGACAGGCATTCTCCCGCCCGCGCTCAGCGTGACGTCCAGCATCGAGATGGGGGTGAACGTGTGCGCCGGGCCGCGCGCCTCGCCATAGGCGCCGGCGATCACGCGAACAGCGCCCGCGCCGCCGGGGAGCTCGACGCGCGGAATCTCGGCCGCGGTGATCGGCTGATAGCTGGGGGCGGCCGTCTTGTCCTTGGCGGGCAGGTTCACCCAGAGCTGCATCATGTGCATGTTGCCGCCCGTCCGGCTGAACGAGTCCTCGTGGTACTCCTCGTGGAAGATGCCGCCGCCGGCGGTCATCCACTGCACATCGCCGGGCCCGATGATGCCGGCGTGGCCGGCGTTGTCCCGATGAGCGACGGCGCCCTCCCAGGCCAGGGTCACCGTTTCGAAGCCGCGGTGCGGGTGCCAGCCGACGCCACGCTTGCCGCGCGCCAGTGGCGTGAACTCCTTGGGCGGGCCGTAGTCCATCAGCACGAACGGGCTGGTTTGCTCCGCCGGGAGCGCCTGGCTGGGGAAATAGGTCGAAACATAGAAGCCATTGCCCACCCAGTGGAAGGTCGTGCTGCGGTGGACGCTCTGGACGGTGCGGGTCTCGGCCAATGCGGTCGTCCTGACCGGCCTGCCGGGAGATGTTGTCGTCTCGTTACTCATGATGGCCAACAGTAAGCGCCACAGACACAACGTCTAGCTAGCGGCACGACCTCGACCTGTTGCATACTGCAACCGATGCCGAAAGTGTCTGGCATGCGGGTCGTCCGATCACCGATTCACGGGTACGGCGTGATAGCCACCCGAACATTTGCCGAGGGCGAGGAGATTTGCGCCATCGACGGTGTCGGCTGGAAGGATGGCGACGGCGTCGACGATCGATACTCCTTGTGGATCGACGACGGCGTGTACTTCGACATGGTGGACCAGACCAGGTTCATCAATCATTCGTGTGAGCCCAACTCGGAGGTGTGGACGGGCATCGCTGACGGCCAGCCGTGGGCCACCATCGTCGCTGTGAAATCGATCGCGGTTGGCGACGAGTTCACCTACGACTACGCGTTTCCGGAGCACCTCGCGGAGCCATGCCGTTGTGGCAGCGAACGATGCCGGGGCCTCATCATCGACGAAGACGCGCTACCGCTCGCTCGCGTAAGGGCCTGATTCAAACCTCGACGCGCCAGTGAACGGCGAGTCGCGCGTCAGGCTCGTAGCGGCAGAAAAGGCCCGTGTGAAGGGTCGCCTCCAGATGGCGACCGAGCTCCTCGTGCTCGCGGCGGATGCGCTTCAGGGCGGATTTGATCGCCTTCGTCACGCTCTGCCGCGCGCGCTCGCTGACGTCGCCGGTCGGCCGGGCGCGGCCGCCGAGGCCGGTGGCGGCGGCCAGCTCCCGGAGCAACGCTTGCTGCTCCTCGCGAGCCCGATCCGCGCGCATTCGGTCGCCCGCGGCCTCGGCTCTTGCCACCGTGACAGCCAGCTCCTCGGCCCTGCGCCGGTAGGCCGCGCGCGCGGCGGCGTCGATGGCCGGTCCGAGGTCACGCGCGATGCGAACAGGACCGGGGGCCGCCGTGACGATGGACTCCGCCTCGCCGTGCCCGAGCCCTCCCGTCGCCAGCTCCATCGCGCTCAGCTCCTGGCCGGGCCGCGCCAGCAGCTGGGCCACGTACCGCACGCCTTTCGCATCGGCCAGCTGGATCGTGCGCCGGCCCCAGCGCAGGCTCCAGAAGTCGCCGGTCCGGCGCAGTTCCCGCGTCTCCAGCGCCGTCGATGGCGCGTCGGATGTCGCTGTCGCTTCCTCGAGGGGAGCATCGCCGCGCCGGCGCTGCGCCTCGACCAGTATGTCCGCGAAACCGCCACGCTCGGCCTCGCGTTCGACCTCGCGAAGAAGCGCCATCGCCTCGCCGTGCACGCTGGCGGGCGCGTCGGGCGCGGCCAGCAGGATGCGCGCCCGATCGAGATCGGAGCGCAGCGCGCACAGCGGGGCCCCGGCGGCGCGGTCCGCGCCGGCAGCCTCGCGCAAGAGGCGAGCGGCCTGCTGCCAGTCGCCCAGCGTCGCCGCCACCAGCCCGCGATACCGATCCGTGGCCCCGAAGAACACGCACGACGGGGCCACGACCGACGGCCGTAACACCTGCGAGAGCATCGGGACCAGGGCTTCGGCCGCACGCCGGTGACCGAGGCGCTCGGCCATCTCCGCGCACAGCGCCAGCGCGTAGTCGTGGTGGAGGATGTCCTGCGCGTCCTCGAACCCGTTCGCGATCTGCGCATCGAGGTAGCTGCGCGCCTCTTCCGTGCGGCCGATCTCCACGGCCAGGTGCGCTCGCACGCAACGCAAGATGAAGAAATCCGGGAGCTGCTCCGCCGCCTCCTCGGCCTCATCGACGAGCTCGGCCAGCCGGCGCTGCTCGCGCAGGATGGCGTGGAGCTGGCCGACGGCGACGGAGCGGCTCTCCCGGGGCTGGGCGTGCTGGCCCACTCGCCGCGCCTCGTTTGCCAGCACCTCTGCCCGCTGGAGATTGCCGCGCAGCAGGGCCATGAGGGCCCGCGTCGCGTGCGCGTACCACCTCTGGCCCGGCTGGGCCAGACGCTCGGCCAGCCGCGCGGAGGCCGCCAGCTCGGCATCAGCCGCCACGACGTCGCCGCGGCGGAGGAGCGCGATCAGCCGATAGTCGTGCGCTTGCATCTCGCGCTCGACGTCGCCGGCCTCGCGGGCGGCCGCCTCGAGCGCGGCGGCGCTGCTGAGCGCCCGCTCTGGATCGTCCAGATCGCAGAATGTCTGCGCGTTCAGGGCCTGCGCCAGCGCCTCGTACTCACCGGAGTCCCGACCGAGCGCCACCGCCTCGGCTGCGCGCACGCGGTGCTGCTGCAGGAAGCGCCGGTCCCGCTGCATGCCGACCAGCCGGGCCAGCAACCGCGCGCGCAGGCCGCGCTCGTCGGCCGGGAGCGCAGCGAGGGCCCGCTCGCACAGCTCCTCCTCGGGCGAGCTCTGCCCCGCGCGCGACCACACGTACCGGCCTGCAAGGCCGAGCGCCGCGCGTGCGAGATACGCGCTGGGGAGCCGGTTGCGATCCGCGCGCTCGGCGACCTTCAAGAAGCTGGCCCGCGCCTCCTCCGTGCGTCCGGCGCGACCCTGCGCGTCGCCGAGCTCGATCAACACGTCGCACGCCAGTTGCGGAGCGTCGATGAGCGGTGTCGCCTCGAGCGCGAGCTCCAGCATGCGCACGGCCTCGTCGCGCGCGGCGAGCCCGGCTGCCCGCCGCGCGGCCAGGCGGCAGTACTCGATGGCCAGCTGCGCGGCGCCCACTGGCAGCGCGGCCACATAGTGGCTTGCGATGGCATCGAGGTACTCGTCGAGCGAGCCAGCGTAGTGCGCGCGCAGTGCATCCGCCACCCGGCGGTGCAGCTCCGCGCGCAGCGGTGGCGAGAGGCTCTCGTACAGCGACTCGCGCACGAGGGGGTGCGAGAACGAGAGCCGCATCGGCCGCGCGGGTACCGGCGCCAGCACCCCCGTCTCGAGCGCCGGTCCGAGCGCGGCCAGCAGGCGATCCGTGCTCTCGCCGGCCAGCTTCGCGAGCACGCCGAGCTCGAGCTCGCGCCCCAGCACCGCCCCCAGGCCGATGAGCTCGCGGCAGCGCGCGGGCAGTGTACCGAGCCTCTGGCCGATCAGACCCCGAGCGCCGGCCGGAACGGGCGCGGCCGCGAGCGCCGCGAGAGGATCGGCGCCAGCGGGCCCGACCAGGCGGATGAACTCCGAAGCGAAGAGCGGGTTACCGCCGGTCCGCTGATGCAGGGCGCTGGCCAGCGCCGCCGTCGCCTCCGCGCCGGTCATCGCCTCGACCAGCGCCCCGAGCTCGCGAGGAGCGAGGCCACCGATCGTGCGCAGCGAGACCGCGGGCTCGCGCCCGATACGGTGCAGCCACGGCGCCGAAACCGCGTCGGGAGCGAGCGGCGAACGGTAGGCCCCCACGATCATCTGCGCGGCCGGCGCGCGAGACCGCACGAGATAGAGCAGGAGTTGCAGCGACGGTGCGTCCGCCGCCTCGAGATCGTCGAGCACCACGAGCACCGGGCGAGTCGCGGCGATGCGGCGCAGCAGCTGAGCAGTCCCGTCGAACAGGCGCACCTGCGAGGCTTCAGCCCCGCCCTCGTCGTAGCGGCCAGGGAGCGGAAGCGTCGCGCGCAGGCGCGGCAGCAGGCGCGCCAGGCTGGGGTCCGCGTCCGCGAGCAGGGGCGCGAGCGACGCCGTCCCCACCTCGTCGACCAGCGCGGCGAACGCTTGCGTCCACGGCCAGTAGGCCGGCGCGCCCCCGACGTCCCAGCAGCGGCCGCGCAGCACGTGACCACCTTCGGTCCGCACGCGCGCGCAGTGCTCGTCGAGCAGGCGTGTCTTGCCGATGCCCGCCTCGCCCGCGAGCAGGACGTGTTGCGACTGTCCGGTCCGCGTGCGCTCCCAGCCCGATTGAAGCGCCGCGCTCTCCGTTACGCGGCCTACGAAAGCAATCATGCGACCTCGCGATGCCGGTGGAGGAAACGCAGACAGGCCCGATGAATTCCCACAAAAGTGAAACGGGCGGGCCGCCAGCTGTTCGGCGGGTTGCGAGTCGATTTTGTAACCGTCTTCATCGCAAGCTCCTGACGATCACGGGTGTACCATCTCCGGAGGTTGCGGAGATGGTCCCCTTCGTAGGCCGCGAACGGGAGCAGGCGCTCCTCATCGACGCTTGGCGGAGCGCGCAAGCGGGTACGCCGACGTATGTGCTCGTGCACGGCGAAGCCGGCGTCGGCAAGACCCGCCTCGTCGACGAGATCGGCGGGCGGGTACACGCGGACGGGGCCTGGGTGCTGCGAGGCCGCTGCTGGGACCTGGGCGGCGCGCCCGCTTACTGGCCGTGGATCCAGGCGTTCGGTACGCTGATCGACGAAGCCGGCGAGGCCGCGCTGGCGCCGCTGCTCGACGAGATCGATCCCGTGCTGCTGCCCGCGCTCTTGCGGCTTCTCCCCCGACTGCGCGCCCTCCTTCCTCCACCGCTCGCCCGCGAAGACGTCAGCCGCGAGGCGGCGGACGAGCGCCTGTGGCACGCGGTGCCCGCGCTGCTGCGCCGCTTGAGCGCTTGGCGGCCGCTCCTGCTGGTGCTCGACGATCTCGAGGCCGCGGACCTGCCCTCGCTCCTGCTCCTCGGCGCGCTCGCGCGCGGCGGCGGCAGCGCAGCGCAACTGCTGCTCGTCGGCGTGCACCGCACGCCGGTCCTGCTGGAGACGGCGGCCGCGGCGGCCCTCAACCGGCTGTCCGCGGAACCGGCGGTCACCCAGCTGCGCCTGGGCGGGCTCGACCGCGACGAGATCGGGCAGATGATAGTGGCGATGACCGGTCACCCGGTCGACGAGCAGGCGGCGGCGGCGGTCCACGCGCGCACGGGCGGGAGCCCCTTGTTCGCCTCCGACCTCATTCGCCTGATGGCGTCGGAACCCGCGGGCACGTTCGAGGCCTCGCTGCTCCCCTCGGGGACTCGCGGCCTCATCGAGCAACGCCTGGGGAGGCTCCCCGCCGACTGCCGCAAGCTGCTCGCGGCGGCCGCGGTGGCGGGACGAGAGCTGGACCTCGATGTGCTCGCCGCCGTGTGCGACCGCGACGCGTCGGATGTGCTCGCGGCGCTCCGGCCCGCGGTGGCCTCCGCGGAGCTCGTGACGGTACCCGAACGGCCCCGCGCTTATGCTTTCGCGCACCCGCTGATTCGTGAATGTCTGTACGAGGGGCTGGCGACGGTGACTCGCGCCGACCTGCACGGCCGCTTCGGCGATGCCCTGCGCGCGCACCACGACAGCGCCGTCGACGAGCACCTGGAGGTCATCGCCAGCCACTATGTCGCCGCGCTGCCCGTGGGATGGGCGCCGCAGGCGATGGAGCTGGCGCGTCGGGCGGCCCGCCGCGCGGCGGGTCTGGGCGCGCGCGACGAGTGCGTCCGGCTGCTGGTCCTGGCGCGCGAGGCGCTGACCCAGATCGACGATGGCGGCGCCATCTGGTGCGAGCTGACGCTGGAGCTGGCGGAGGCGCAGGACCGCGCCGGTCAGACGCTGAACGCGCGCGCCACCTTCATGCAGGTCGCCGAGCGCGCCGAGGCCGTCGGCCTTCTCGGCGCGTTTGCCCGCGCCGCCGTCGCCTACGGTGGTCGGTTCATATGGGCGCGGCCCACCGGCGACCGGCGCGAGATCCCGATGCTCGAGCGCGCCTACGCGGCGCTGGGGGCCGACGAGCCGGCGCTGCGCGCGCTGCTACTGGCGCGCAAGTCGATCTCGCGCCGCGATCTCGCCGGCGCGGACGCGATCCTCGCCGGGTGCCGGCAGGCGGCGGAGCTGGCGCGCGCCGGTGACGACGCCACCGCGCGGGCGCAGGTACTGGGCGCGCTCATGTACGCTCTCGGATGCTTCGGGACCACGGAGGAGTGCCTGCGCGCGATCGACGAGCTGGCGGTGACCGCGGCGGCGAGCGGGGACGCCGAGCAGACGGTCCAGGCCCACGTGTACCGCGCCGCGTGCCTGCTGGAAGACGGAGACGCCGCCGGCGCCGACGCCGAGCTGGCGGCGTGTGACCGCCTGGAGCAAAGCCTGCGGCAGCCCGTGCAGCGCTGGCTGCGCGAGTTTTCGCACGCGGAGGTCGCCTGCTTCCGGGGCCGGCTCGGCGAGGCGGAGAGCCGAAGCGAGGAGGCGCTCAGCATCGGCCAGGCGCTCGGACGACAAGAGGCCGCGGCCATCTACGTGACATCGATCTATCTCGTGCGCCGCGAGCAGGGCCGGCTCGCCGAGCTGGAGTCACTGGTGAAACAGGCGCGCGTCGACCTGCCGACGTTCGCGATCGCGAGGTGCCTGCCCGGCCACCTCGACGGCGAGCTCGGGCGGCTGGCCGAGGCACGGGCGTTTCTCGACCGGCACCTCGACAGCGGCTTCGCCGAGCTGCTCGAATCCAGTACGCACCGGATGGTGCTCGGCCTGCTCGCCGAGACCGCCGCGCGTACCGGTCACGCCGCCGCGGCCGCCGCTCTCGAGCCGCTGCTGGCGGCGGTCACGCGGCGCTACCTCTCGATTCCCGGCACCGTGGTCATCGGCCCCACGCGGCGGGCCCGGGGTCTGTTGGCCGCGGGCGCCGGGGCATGGGAAGACGCGGCGCGGTTGCTGCGCGAGGCCGCCGACGAGTGCCGGCGCGACGGCGCGGATGGTTGGGCCGCGCGCTGCGAGCTGGAGCTGGCGCAGGCGATCCTGGCGGGCGGCGCGGGCGATCGGTTGGAAGCGCGCGCGCTCCTGGCGGCGGTGATCGGGCGCGCGGACGCCGATGGGTTCTCGGACGTGGCCGCGCGAGCACGGCGGCTGGAGGCGCAAGGCGAGGAGAACGTCGCGACCGCGGCATCGCCGCCGACGACGTTCCACCGAGAGGGCGAGCTGTGGACGATCGCCTACGCGGGAAGAAGCGTGCAGGTGCGCGACCTCAAGGGCATGCGCTACCTGGCCGCGCTGCTGGCACACCCCGGCGAGGAGCTGTCCGTCGTGTCTCTGGCTTCGGGGGACGCCGGCGCGACGGGGCCCCAGAGCGAGGAGGACCGCTCCACGATCGAGCAGCGCCTCACGGCCTTGCGAGACGAGATCGAGGAGTCGGCCCGCTGGAACGATCTCGAGCGGGGCGAGCGCGCGCGCCGGGAACGGGAGGAGCTGGCGATGGACCTGGCGGCCACGCTGGGGCTCGGTGGGCGCGACCGGGGCGCCGGAACGCCGGTGACCCGCGCCCGTTACAGTGTCAGCAAGGCGATCCGGAACGCGGTCCGGCGCATAGCGAGCGAGCACGCGGTGCTGGGCCGTCACCTCGAGACCACCGTGCGCACGGGCCTCTACTGCCGCTACCAGCCCGACCCCCTCGTCCCGCCACGCTGGCGCGTCCAGAGCTGAGTCGGGTCGAAGGCGCTCGTCTTCGCGCGAGCGATTTGCGCGAGGTCACCTGCGTGAAGCGTCTTTTCACGTCCAGGGTGTGCATGTCACCTCGACGCCGCCTCGTCGGCTCCACACTCCCCTTCGCCCTGCTGTTGCCGGCGCTGGTTGGCGGTTGCACCCGAGGGAACGTCGCCGTGGTGAACGGCGGCGGGGGTGCAGCCGGGCTCGAAACGGGAACGGGGGGCGAGGGCGGGGCAGCAGTCGATGGTGGGGATGGCGGTGGCGGCGTCGGAGGTGGCAGCACGGGAGCCGGCGGTGCGGGCGTCGGCGGCGCGCTCTGCGCGATCCCGTGGACGCACGACATCCAGGCCGGGACCGCCGCGGACGATCAGCTGCTCGGCTTGACGCTCGACGGCGACGGCAACGTCATCGCCGTCGGGTACGAGCGCGGGATCGTGGGCGTCACCAACATCGAGCCGGACGGTGATGCGCGCGCGGTCGTCGTGAAGTACGGCCGCGACGGGGCGACAATCTGGAAGACGGTGCTCGACACGCCGGCCACCGACACGGCCGAAGACGTGGTGGTCGATCGCACGACCGGCAACGTGCTGGTGCTCGGACGCACCAGCGGCGCGTTCCCCTCGTTCGTCAATCAGGGCCAGTTCGACCTCTACCTCGCGCTGCTCGACCCGCAGGGCAATCCGCTCACGATTCTGGAGACCGGCAACGAGCGGCCGCAGCACCCGGTCCGCCTCGGCCTCGGGCCTGGCGGCCGGGTCGCAGTGGCCGGCTGGGACGACACCTTCGTTCAAACCAACTTCGTCGCCGCCATGGAAGACGGCTTCTTCACCACGTTCGACATCAGTCCAGGCCCGGCGATTTCGCAGACGTCGCCGTTCGTCTACACCGTGCCGCTCTCGGGACTCGGTCCATTCAGCTTTTCCACCGGCACGGCCGTCGAGCAGGACGGCAGCGGCACCGCGTACGTCACGTTCGCGGTGCCCGGCAACACGAGAGGCCCCGAGGGGACCTTCATCTCCAAGGTGCTCGCGGATCAATCCGTTGCTTGGACCGTGAACATATCGGCCGCGCCGGTCGACGCGGTGACCGCCGTGGGGTTGTCACCGACGGGCGAGCTGTTCGTCACCGGCGGGACGTTCCTCAAGCTGGGACGCCAAACCTTCGGCCAGGAGGACGCGTTCCTCATGAAGATCGACAAGCGGACCGGCTCGCCGATCTGGACGACACAGGCCGGCGGAGCGAGCTCCGACTACCCCACGGCCCTGGCCTTCGACGCCACAGGGAACGTCTACATCTCCGGCATCACAGTGGACGTGGCGAAACAGGACGAGGCCGATCTGTTCGCGATGAAGTTCGCCAGCAGCGGCGAGCTCCTCGCGAGCTGGGCGGCGGGCACGATCGCCGACGATCAGGCGACCGCGCTGGCCGTCACCCCGTGCGGGGAGGTGCTGATCGGGGGCTACACCCGAGGCACCGTTCTGGCGGGGCAGCCGAACGCGGGCGGCGAGGACATGTTCATCGTGCTGGCGAATCTCGGAGACGTCACGCCCACTCCGGGCACCGGCCCCGAGCCGCCGAGCTGCAGCGGCCAGCCCGCGAGCTGCGGCCCGAACGGAGACGCCGACTGCTGCACGAGCCCGCTCGTCCCCGGAGGTTCGTACGACCGCGGCTACGACCTCGCAGGTGACGACGACTCCGGCGACACGAACAGCCCGGCGACGATCAGTGGCTTCCGGCTCGACGCGTACGAAGTCACGGTGGCGCGCTTCCGCGCGTTCGTGAACGCGAGGATGGGGACGCAGGGAAAGCCACCGGCGCCCGGCGATGGAGCCCACGCGCGCCTCGCCGGCAGCGGGTGGGACGCGAGCTGGAACGCGAACCTGGCCGCGGACACAACCGCGCAGCGCGCGGCGCTGGCGTGTGACCCGATGTTCGAGACGTGGACCGACACGCCCGCGGGCAACGAGCAGAGGCCCATCAACTGCATCACCTGGTACGAGGCGGTCGCCTTCTGCGCGTGGGACGGCGGCTATCTACCGACAAACGCAGAATGGAACTACGCCGCCGCCGGCGGCGAAGAGCAACGCGCATTCCCCTGGTCCGTGCCGCCAGGCGCGCTGCTGGTCGACGCCACGCACGCGAGCTACTACGACGGAACCGACTGCGTCGGTGACGGCATGCCCGACTGCGCGGTGACCGACCTCGTCGGCGTGGGCACGCGGCCGGCGGGCGACGCCCGGTGGGGGCAATCGGATCTGGCGGGCAACGTGCTCGAGTGGGTGCTCGACTATTTCGCCGCCTACCCGTCGCCGTGCGACGACTGCGCCCGCCTGACGCCGGGCCCCACGACCCATCGCGCGGTCCTGGGCGGCAGCTACAGCAGCAACGGCGACGACCTGCGAACCGGCCACCGCATCGGCCTGCCGCCGTCCGACCGCACCGCCATCACCGGCCTGCGCTGCGCCCGCGCGCCGTGACGGTGTCGCTTTCTACCGCAGCAATCGTGGTTGCACAAACCGTTGGGAACCGTGGGGGTAACGACAATGATGAAGAGAACGAAATTGGGGACGGCCGTGTTTGGGTTGTGTGTCTGTTGTATTTCTTGGGGGTTTGCGGGAAGGGCTTCGGCGCAGCAGGATCCGCCGCCGGCCATTCCGCCATCGCTGGATACCGTTCCGGTACCGCCGGTACCGGGGCTCGACCAGTTCATCCAGAACAAGACGGCGGCGATCGCGCTCGGCAAGGCGCTGTTCTGGGACACCGCGGCCGGCAGCGACGGACAGGCCTGCGCCAGCTGTCATTTTCACGCCGGCGCCGACAATCGCATCAAGGACCAGGTCAACCCGGGCACCCTTCGTACGGATGACCCGATCTCGGGCATGACGTTCGGCCCCACGGCGTCGGGCGCCGCCACCAGCGGCCCGAACTACACGTTGAGGGTTGGCGATTTCCCGTTTCACCAGTTCAACAATCCGGACGCGCGCAACTCCGGAGTCAGGTTCACCACGGATGACGTCGCGTCGTCGCAGGGGACGTTCGCGGGCGCATTCACATCCGTGCAACCACCGCAATTCACCGACACCTGCCAGCGCGCGCCCGATCCGGTGTTCAATGTCGCCGGCATCGGGACGCGCCGGGTCGAGCCGCGCAATACGCCGACGATGATCAACGCCGTCTTCAACTTTCGCAATTTCTGGGACGGCCGGGCCAACAACATCTTCAACGGCATGAATCCGTTTGGTAAGCGCGACCAGACGAAGCGTCTGTTCAAGGTGCAGGCCGACGGAACGCTGCTGGCCGTGCAGGTCTTCCTGCCCAATTCCAGCCTCGCCTCGCAATCCGTGGGTCCGCCGACGAGCGCCTTCGAGATGTCGTGCGACGGCCGCACCTTCCCCAACCTCGGCCACAAGCTGCTGGGCATGCAGCCGCTTTCCACGCAGAACACGGACTTCAACGACAGCGTGTTCGGCCCCTATCGCACGTTCAACCTGGGGCTCGTTGGCACATACGCGGACCTGGTGAAGCAGGCGTTCAACCCGGCGTGGTGGAATTCGAAGAACCAGGTCGGCGGCTTCACGTTGATGGAGAACAACTTCTCCTTGTTCTGGGGACTCGCCATCCAGGCCTACGAGTCGACGCTCATCTCCGACCAGACGCCGTTCGACGCCTGGGTCAAGGCCGGCCAGCCGAGCCCGAGCTACATCACTGGGTTTGGCGCAGCGGAGATCCGCGGCCTCCAGAACGTCTTCATGACCAAGGGTAAATGCATCAACTGCCACAATGGTCCGGAGTTCTCCGGAGCCGCGAGCCACCTGCAGGCGGAGAATCAGGAGAATGGCCTCGTCGAGCGCATGCTCATGAACGACGGCGGCGTCGCTCTCTATGACAGCGGCTTCTACAACACCGGGGTCACACGAACGGCATTCGACATCGGCGTCGGGGGCGTGGACCCGATCATCGGGCAGCCGCTGTCGTTCACGGAGCAGTACCGGGAGCTCCTGCAGGGTGGCAACCCGCCCGATCCCTTCCAGGTCGACCCCTGCACCTTCGCGATCCCGTTCGACCCCGCCAACTGCCACACGCCGCCGACGCCCGACTTCCGCGCGGCCGTCAACGGCGCGTTCAAGGTGCCGGGCCTGCGCAACGTCGAGCTGACCGGCCCCTACATGCACAACGGCGGTATGGCGACGCTGGAGCAGGTGGTCGAGTTCTACAACCGCGGCGGCAACTTCGAGAATCCCGAGCTCGACCCGGACATCGAGCCGCTGGGATTGACGAGCCAGGAGAAGTCGGACCTCGTCGCGTTCCTGAAGGCGCTCACCGACCTGCGCGTGCGGTTCCAGCGCGCACCGTTCGACCACCCGACGATCACGATCTTCAACGGGCACCCGGGGAACCAGATCGCGATCACCAAGACGCAACCCGGGCTCGGTAAGAATCTGGCGGCCGACGACACGTTCACGGTGTACGCGACCGGTCGATTCGGCGGCGACAACATGCTGCCGTTCACGCCGGCGCCCTGAGCGTTTTCGATCAGCAGGCGGGGCGGCGACCGGCACCGCCCTGCCTGCCGCCAAAGCTACGGGATGATCGTCGGCGGCTGGACCGGCGCATCGTCCTTTTGCACGCAGGACGAGATGTCGAAGAGCATGAATTCGAGCGCCTTTTCCTGGGGCGAGAGGTCGGCGCCGGCGGCCCCGCAGCGGGTGGGAAACGGGACGGCGGCCGAGTCGCCGCCACCCTGCGCGACGTGAACGTCACTGAAGATCATGCGGCCGCATTCCTTCTGACCCACAGGCGCCGTGAAGGAGAAATACTGCACTGCGGGCGTCTTCTTGGAGGTGTCCATACCGTAGAGCCACTGCTGGGAAACGCCGGGCACGGTGGCGTCGACCAGGTGTTTGGTGCCGACCAGCGCGAGCTGGCCCGGCGTGGGGGTCGCGCCCACGTTGACCAGCCAGTCACGAAAGGCCATGCCCTTCGGAAAGCTGGTGTCGACGGTGGACAGGAATCCGTCGGGTAGCGGGCCCTCGCCGGAGGCGAACTTCACGACCATCGGGTAACCGGCGTTGGGCTCGCCGTCTTCGGAGCGGACCCAGTTGGTGTGATAGTGCGAACCGAAGATGCGCCCGCCCATGTCGCCGTAGCCGCGCACCGCCTGGTACTGCGCGGCGGTGCGTCCCTCGGATTGCCCGGAGTCTCCCTCACAGGCCATGAGCACGATGTCGTACCTCATCATGCTGGCGGTGCTCGACCAAAGCTGGTCGACTGGCTTGAGCGACGCGCTGGTGCCGTTGGTCGCGATGGTCGGCGAGGCGCGGTAACCCTGAAACAGGTGCACGCGCCCGTTGCCGGTGTCGCTGGTGAATTCGGCCTCGTCCACGCCGATGTCGCGCAGCAGGCACTCCAGCGCATCCGACCCCCCGGTGGCGATCGCGAACTTGGGGATGTTTCCCTCGCTCTGGTTGCGCGGCAAACGTGTGAGGTCGAGGTTGGTGATGGATGTGTCGGCGCAGGCAGGGACGTTGGACATCACGAGCTGGCGGCGCCATTTCCCGATCTGGATGACCACCGGAACGTTGTCACCCACGGGGACGTCGTCGAGCTTGAAGTGGCCGGCGGTGTCGGTCAGCGCGACGGCGATCGGTTTGCCCGAGAAGTTGCCGTTGCAGGTCTCACAGGCGGCGCCCTCGGGCAGCGGCTGCAACGGCTCGTTCGGCACGTAGACCACCACGTTGTAGAGCGGCCTCTTTCCGGCCGGATCGCTGACGGTGCCGCTCAGCGAGGTCGTCCCGCCGTTCGGACAGGCGGTCGCCATGCAGCCGGGGCCGGTGCAGCTGCCCTGGCGGCAGCGCAGGTTCGTGCAGGAGCCGTTTCCCGGTGGCTGAACCGTCACACCCGTACCGCCGGCGCCGGTGCCGGACGACGGCTTTCCGCCCCCGCCGCCGACGCCGCCCGACGCACCGCCGCCTCCGACCGGAGCGGCCGACTTCACGCCAGCGCAGGCCGACATCATCGCACCTGCGGTAACGAGGGCGACCAGTAGCGATGGTTTGCAGAGGGCGGGGGCGGGCCTCATGGGAACCTCCGAGACCAGCAAGTGTCCGCTGGGTGAGGAGGCGGCTCATGCGAGAGCCCGTCTTGATCGCTGGGCCAGGAAGCTCGACACTCACCGGGAGTGGTATCGGCTTTCCCTTCACGGCTTCCTGCGTTGGCCGGCTTGTTCTCGCTGGCGATCTTCGTGAGCGCCTGCAACGGCGGTGGGTCGAAATCCACAGTCGGCTCCGGCGGCGCGCTCGGGTCCGGCGGCGCGCCTGGCCCGGGCGGCGCGCTCGGCTCGGGCGGAGGGCCTGGCTCGGGCGGATCGGGAATCGGCGGCGCGTCCAGTGACGCCTCGGTCTGTGACACAACCTACGACAATCTGATTCTGTGCGATCACCGGTTCCCGGGCGCGATCGGCAAGGTCGCGATCTACGACTACCTGCTCGGCCCCGCGCAGATTGCCGCGCACTACCAGACAATGACGGGCAAGGAGCCGACCGGCAGTTGCGCCGCAAGCTGCGTCTTCTGACCGGCTACTGCGGCGCCCCGTCCCCGCTGATCAGGCGCAGCTGGCGGCGGGCGTTGAGCAGATCGGCGTCGGCCTGGATGCGGCCGGCCTCGGCGGCGAAGGCGTCGCGGTCGGCCTGGATCAACTCGAGCTGGGTGCCGACGCCCGAGCGGTACCGGGTGCGCGCGACCTCGGAGGCTCGGGCGGCGACGGCGGCTTGCGTGCGCGCCGAGCGGCTGCGCACAATGTCCGCCTCGATGGTGCTCCAGGCGCGAAAGATCCCGTCACCGACGCCGAGCTGGGTCGCTTCCTCTCTGGCGCGCGCTGCATCCGCGTCGGCGACCCGCGCACGGATCGCCGGCAGGCTACTGAAATCGATCGCCCATCCCACCGTGAGCAGCGCCGTGTAGGTTTCGTGGTGGCCGTTGAGGAAGCCGACCGCATTGGTGTAGCGCTCGCTGACGCTGCCCCCGAGCGTTGGCAACAATGCGAGGCGCTGGGCAGTCGCCCCACGTTCGCCGGCCGATCGCTCGGCAGCGGCGGCTCGCATCGCGGGCGTCGACGACACGGTGGCGGCGAAACCGGCGAGCGGCGGTTCCTGGTGCAGATCGTCCGCGAGCGCGGGCGGCGCCGCGACATCGGCGACCACGCCGGTCTGCGATGCCAGCGCGCGCGTCACCAGCCTCACCTCCAGCTCGGCGGCGATCAACTGCTGGTTCTGCCGCTCCACCTCGACGCTGGCGCGCTGAACGTCGAGGCCGGTCACCGTGCCGGCGCGCGCGGCCTCCTCGGTGACCGCGAGATTGCGGCGCACGACGTCGAGGGCCTTGCGCGCCACGTCGGCCAGCGACAGATCGGCGGCGAGCTGATAGTAGAGCTGCGCCACCTGGCTTTCGGTCGCGCGCGCGACCGCCTCCTCGCGATGACCCGCGGCTTCGGCTAGACGCTCGGCCGCCGAGATGTGCTCCCACTTCGCAAGGTCGACGAGTGGCACGGCGAGGGTGGCGGCCGCATCGCGCTGATTGAGCGGAGCCACCTCGAGGCCGCCGAAGTTCACGTCCCACTGGTTGCGGGTGTACGTGGCGGCGGCAAACAGCGCCGGCAGCGCGTGGCCGAACGCCTCGTCGGCGCGCGCCTCGGCGCCGGCGTGATTGGCGGCGGCCTCGCGGTTCGCGGGATTGCGTGCGCGCGCGCCGCGCACGAATTCGTCGAGCGGCTGCAGTGCGTGGGCGGTCGAGGACGCAATCAGAATGGCGAGCAACGGAATGAGGGCGATCGGTTTCGTCATCGGTTTCATCGACCGCCGGCAATTGCAACCGGTAGGCCGAGGTGAGATGCCGCGCGAACGCGGGCGCTATCGCTCTTTCGGGCGACCGGCACCTGTCGGGGTTCCGTCGCCTGTCGTCGGGCGTTACAACGCGCCGATCACGAGATCAGCTGGTACTTGTGCAGCTTCTCGACCAGCGCCGGTCGCGAGACGCCGAGGCGGCGCGCGGTCTCGCTCTGATTGTTCTTCGCGGCGGCAAACTGCTCGGCGATGATCTCGCGCTCGAACGTCTCGACGCGCGTGCGCAGCGGGAAATTGGACCCGGGATCGCCCTTGGCTGACCCAGTCCCCTCGATCACAGGCCGCGGCTCGGCCAGCGAGCGCCACAACGACAACGTCAGGCGTTCGTCGGGCGCCAGGGCCAGCAAGCGCGCAACCGTGTTTTCCAGCTCGCGCACGTTGCCCGGCCAGGAGTGCGATCGCATGGCCTCGATCAGCGCCGGCTCGACCTGGACCTGAGTCATTCCATAGCGCTCGACGTACTGCCTCACGAAGGCGTGCAGCAGCGGCTCGATGTCCTCGGGCCGCTCGCGTAGCGGCGGCACGCGGATCGGCACGACGTTGAGTCGATAGAACAGGTCCTCGCGGAAACGCCCCGCCTTGGCTTCGCTGGCCAGGTCGCGGTTGGTCGCCGCAACGAGCCGCGCGTCGACATGTTCCGGCCGCCCGCCCACGGGCTGCACCTCGCCCGATTGCAGCGCGCGCAGCAACTTGGCCTGAATGGCCAGCGGCAGCTCGCCGATCTCGTCGATGAACAACGTGCCGCCATCGGCCTGATGAAAGTAGCCCGCCTTGGCCGACTGGGCGCCGGTGAACGCGCCTTTGACGTGACCGAACAGCTCGGACTCGGCGAGCTCGGTGGGGATGGCGGCCGCGTTGAAGCGCACGAACGGCTTGTCGGCGCGCCGCGAGTGCGCGTGCAACGCCGTCGCCGCGACGTCTTTGCCGGCGCCGCTCGGCCCGGTGAACAGGACGGTGACGTCCTTTGTCGCGACCCGGGCTACCGTCTCCATCATGCGCCTCATGGCCGGGCTCGATGCGACGATGCTGCGCCCGAGCTTGCTCTCGGTTCGCAAGAGCGCGTTCTGCAGCCGCAACGAGCGGGTCTCGATCGCGCGCCGGACCGCGAGCACGATCTCGTCGGGGTCGAAGGGCTTGGGCAGATAGTCGTACGCGCCACCCTTCATCGCGGCGACGGCAACGCGCTCGGATCCGTGCGCTGTCAGCATGATCACCGGCACGCCCGAATCCAGCGCGCGCAGGCGGTTGAGCACCTCGAGGCCGTCCATCTCCGGCATCGCCAGATCGGTGAGGACCGCGTCGGCGCCGCCGCTCTCGAACGCCTGCAGGCCGGCTGCGCCGCTGGCCGCGGCCACGACAGCGAGGCCGGCATCGCCCAGCACCGCTTCCAGCGCGAAGCGCAAGGACGCGTCGTCATCGATCACCAGGACTCGGCCCTTGACGCTGTCCATGGGCGCGACTCAGCCAATCCCCGAGCGCGCATGCAACGCGTCCGGTACCAGGCGCGGCGCCGGAGCGCGAGCCGGCTGGCGCGGGGGAAGCTCGATGATGGCCGTGGTCCCCTGCCCCGGTGTGCTCTCGTACAGCAGGCGGCCACCGTGCTGCTCGACAAGCGTGCGCGCCACCGCGACGCCCAACCCAGCGCCCGCGGGGCGGGTCGTGAACGGCGGTCGCAGCAGGCGCTCGAGCACCTCGCCGCTCATTCCCTCGCCGCGATCGACGACCCGGATCTGAACCTGCGAACCAGCGGGTGTACCCGCGGCCAGGAGATCGATGGTCACGGTCTGACCCGGCGCCGAAGCCTGCAACGCGTTCATCAGCAGGCAAAACAGCGCGCGCTGGAGCTTCCGGGCGTCGACCTCGGCTTCCACCTCGGAGGAGCCAATGAGATCCACCGTCACGCCGGCCTGATTGGCGCGCACGTCGAGCAGCAGCTTGAGCCCATGCACGATCTCGAAGAGTCGCTCGCGGCTCACCACCGGTTCGCCGAGGCCGCGCGACAGCGACAGGAAGCCGTCGACGATCGACTCCAGGCGGTCCGCCTCGGACGACACGACCTCGAGCCGCTCGACCGTCTTGTCATCGAGCGAGCAGCGGCGCGCCAGGTGTGTCGACAGGCACTTGATCGACGCGAGCGGGTTCTTCATCTCATGGGCGAGCAGCGCCGCCGCCCCCTCGATCTCGCGTGTGCGGTCCTCGCCGAGCGAGCACAGCTCTTCACGCCGCGTGCCGAGCTCGACGGCGACTTTGTCGTAGGCGGCCGCGATGTAGCCCCAGAACATCGAGACCTGGGCCGCGGTGACCAGCACCGAGCCGGCCGCCAGCGCGAGAAACTCCGGCGACGCGTGCCCGCTGCGCGGCGCGAGCGGCGCCACCAGCGCGCCGGCGGGCCACAGCGCCAGCAACCCAACCGCGATCAGCACCACCACGGCCGCTGTACCGAAGGCCAACTTCTGCCGGGGCGTTTCGAAGATCAGCATCGCCGGCAAGAGCATGCCGAGGCCCATGGGCAAGAGCGGGCTACATAACCCGCCGGTGTTGGCCAGCCAGGCGCCGTACGACAGCAAGCCGAGGCTGAGCACGCGCATCTTGATTCGCTCGGTGACCGCGCCCGCCGGATAGCGACACGCCACCCAATAGAAGAGGCAGATCCCGCCGTGTACCAGGAGGCGCGCGGCCGGAAATCCGCGCAGCGCCAGGAACGCCAGCACGAGCACCTGGAAGATCAGAACCAGGAAGCGCCGGGTGCGCGCCACGCCCTCCCCGACCTGCGCCGGCGGACCGCCGCGCAACGCGTGATAGCGCGCGCGCCGACGTACTTCCGAGAGCCCGGGCTCCATCCACATCAGCTAAGCAAACTTTGTGCGCGGAAGCCACCCGGTCGGCAGAAGAAACTTCATTGGGGATGTCATTTCCCGAGAGCCTTGATCGTCTTGTGTATGGAGGTGCGAAATTGCTGTGTTACGGCCCAGGTAACCTGCCCCACGTACGTCGACCCCTGTCGGAAAAGCGACAGGCGTCGTTAATCCTTCAGCCGCAGTTGACCGACGAAGATGCTGTGCCATCCTCTCGCGTGTCCTCGGAGGAGCCGGTGCAAGCGCAAGACGACCATAGTTCGCGCGATCGCGTCGTCGGTATCCTCGGACACGAGCTGCGCAACCCATTGAGCGCGATCGTCGCCCTGGCGCGCGTGACCATGACGCGCGAGGATTTACCCGGCGAGGTGCGCGAGCGCCTGTCGCAGATGGACCGCGCGGCGCAGCGATCGCTGGCGATGATCGAGTCACTGCTCGACTTCAGCCACAGCCGCTGGAAGGGCTCGCTGCCCACGCGCCCCGTGCTCACCGATCCGCGTGAGATCGCGGGGCGTGTGATCGACGAGCTGCGCGCGGCCAACCCCGATCGCGTGATTGCGCTCGACGCGAATAGCTCGGTGCCGTTCGAAATGGATCCGGCGCGCATGGAGCAGGTGCTGTCGAACCTGATCGGGAACGCGATCATCCACGGATCCCCCGAGACGCCGGTCGAGGTCTCGGTCGACGTGGGCGAGACCGAGGCGCTGCTTGAGGTCAGGAATCGCGGACCGGTGATTCCGGCCGATCAGATCGCGTCGCTGTTCCAGCCTTTCACTCAAGGCGCGAGCGCCGCATCCGAACTGGAGCGCCCGCGCGGACTCGGCCTGGGGCTCTACATCGTGCGGGAAATCATCAGCGCGCACGACGGAACCGTCTCGGTCGACTCGGACAGCGAAAGCGGGACTCGGTTTCGGATCCGCTTGCCGCGCCGGTCGTCTACTTCAGAACCCTGACAGGGTTCCGAACCTCCCACTTCAGAACCCTGACAGGGTTCCAAACCTCCCGGCTCAGGGCATGGGAACCCAGCTTCGGATTCCCACGCCCTGCATCGGGGACTTCATTCACAGCTCGTAGCCGATGGTCAATCCGCCCGACCAGTTCTGCAGATCCTGGCTATCGCTG
>Ga0265342_10001136_pt1 | contig 25428 bp, 20 predicted proteins | sample 4CB327metaG_FD_203125 | JGI IMG/M metagenome (GOLD analysis project Ga0265342, IMG submission 203125) | Rhizosphere microbial communities from Carex aquatilis grown in University of Washington, Seatle, WA, United States - 4-CB3-27 metaG | ecosystem: Host-associated > Plants > Roots >... | reverse complement strand
GGTGGCCACCGCCTTGCTGATGGCAGCGAGCGCGCTCGCGAGATCCTGGGGCGATGTGGCGGGGAAGTACTTGTCCGTGCCACCGGCCTGGGCAAAGTTGTCCAGATTTCCCACGCTGGGCCCGATGCCCACGACGTAGACCTTGAACCCGGCTGTGAGCGCTGCCGCGATCGCCGAGAGGGTGCCTTTGACGTCGGAATCGGTGCTCTTTCCGCTGGTCCCGCAGTTGGGCTCGCCGTCGGTGGCAAGGAGAATGACCTTGTTGTTCGGATCGGTGACCGTTTTGAGATAGGTCGTGGCGGCGGTGATGGCCGCGGCGGTCGGGGTGTTGTTGGCGGGCTTCACGCCTGCGATCTGCGTCTGAATCGTCGCGGCGTCGGCGCCAATTGGCACCTCGACGCCAGCGTTGACGTTGCAGCTGGCATTGCGGCCACCGCCGGTTGGTGAGGTGAAGAGTTTGAGGCCCCAGTGGATGCCCGGCGTGCTGGTCAGTGTGGTGTTCACGGCCGAGGTCAGTGCGGGCCACCGCTGCGTGCAGTTGGAAGTGCTGGCGCACAGTTGGGAACCCGTGGCAGTGACGCAGGCGTCGTCGCAGCAACAGTCCTCGGCGATGCTTTCGCTCATCGAGCCGGAGCGGTCGAGCACCAGCAAGACATCGGCCGGCTCCAGGCTGGTTCCCGAGGTCTGGTTGCCGCAATTCGCGTCCCCGGTTGGCGCAGGACCCGTGGAGAGCGAGCCGCCCGAACCGGCTTGGCCAGATGGGCTGGTATTGATCAAGACCCCGCCGCCGCCACCGCCGCCGCCTTTGGTCCCGCCGCCAGTGCCGACGGGCGGGGGCGTCGAGTCGCAAGCCACAAAAAAGAGGCCCACTGACGAAAGGATTGCTGTTCCAGCGACGATCGTTCCCATGACCAGTTTTTTCATGACGTCTCCCTGCCTCCAATGGTACCGCTACATGCCAGCTGACAGGCGTAAAAGCTTCGAGAAATAGCTGATAAGAAGCATGACATCAGCTACCTCCAACGACACTCCCCAACTCTCCCTGCCAGAGGAAAGCCCAAACTTGCGGGGTTGCCGCACCGGGTATGGGCCTTTCCCTGACCCCGAGTGTCAGATCAGGTCATGACTCGGATCGCTGGGTGAGTCGGGTGCACTCGACGCCGGCGCCGCGCGTGTGTTGCGCGCTACCACTTTTCCTCACTCGGATTGAATGGAAAGCTACTTCATCTTGATGGGAGGATTCTCTCTTTGCAGGTGCCACGGCTCGAAGGGCGTGGATCCAAGCGCTTTTGGTCCGTGGCACGAATGCTGCTGCAACCAAAAGGGGACAAGCCTATTTCTGGGGAAGCCCCATGAGTGTTCACGAGGAAAAATCACATGAAGATTCGTCCCATCCATGACCGCATTTTGGCCAAGCGACTTACCGAGGAAGACAAGACGCCCGGCGGACTATTCATTCCCGACACGGCCAAGGAGAAGCCGCTCGAAGCGTGCGTCATCGCCGTGGGCACCGGCAAGGTTCTCGACAGCGGCACGATCCAACCCCTATCGGTCAAGGTCGGCGACAAGGTGCTCATCGGCAAATACACGGGCTCCGAAGTGAAGCTCGACGGCGAAGACCACATCATTTTGCGCGAAGACGACATCCTCGCGGTTCTAGAGAAGTAGGGAGCAAAACCATGGCAGCCAAAGCAATTCTCTTCGGCAACGAAGCGCGCAAGCAGATCGCCATTGGGCTCAATACTCTCGCCAACGCGGTGAAGGTGACGCTGGGGCCGCGCGGCCGCAACGTGGTCTGCGAACGCTCCTGGGGCGCACCGACTGTCACCAAAGACGGCGTCACGGTGGCCAAAGAGGTGGAGCTCGACGACCGCTTCGCGAATATGGGCGCGCAAATGGTCAAGGAGGTCGCTTCCAAGACCTCCGATATTGCCGGCGACGGCACCACCACGGCCACCGTGCTCGCCCAGGCGATCTTCGTCGAGGGCGCCAAGCTGGTGACTGCCGGCGCCAATCCCATGGATATCAAACGCGGCATCGACGCAGCCGTCGAGGCCGTGGTCGCCGAGCTGAAGAAGCAGTCCAAACCCACCAAGGGAAAGAGCGAGATCGCCCAGGTGGGCATCATCAGCGCGAATGGCGACACGACTATCGGCAACCTCATCGCCGAGGCCATGGAGAAGGTCGGCAAAGAGGGCGTCATCACCATCGAGGAAGCCAAGTCGATGGACACCACGCTCGATGTGGTCGAGGGCATGCAGTTCGATCGCGGCTATCTGTCCCCCTATTTCGTCACCGATACCGAGCGCATGGAGGCCGTGCTGGCCGATGCCTACATCCTCATTTGCGAGAAGAAGATCTCGAACATGAAGGATCTCTTGCCGGTGCTCGAGCTGGTGGCCAAGACCGGCAAGCCCCTGCTCGTCCTTGCCGAAGAGATCGACGGAGAGGCGCTGGCCACGCTGGTCGTCAACAAGTTGCGCGGAACGCTCCACGTCTGTGCCGTCAAGGCCCCAGGGTTCGGCGAGCCACGCAAGGCGATGCTGACCGACATTGCCGTCCTCACGGGTGGCCAAGCCGTCACGGAGGATCTCGGGCTCAAGCTCGAGAACCTGACCCTGGAGGATCTTGGTCACGCCAAGACCATCACCGTCGACAAGGAAACCACGACCCTGATCGACGGCGCCGGCAAGAAGGAAGATATCCAGGCGCGGGTGAAGCAGATTCGCACGCAAATCGAGGACACGACCTCCGAGTACGACCGCGAGAAGCTGCAAGAACGGCTGGCGAAGATCGTCGGCGGCGTCGCCGTGATCAAGGTCGGCGCAGCCACCGAAACCGAGATGAAGGAGAAGAAGGCACGCGTCGAGGACGCCCTTCACGCGACCCGCGCTGCGGTCGAGGAAGGCATCGTTCCAGGGGGCGGGGTGGCCCTGCTGCGCACGCTGCCGGCGCTGGCGGCACTCGATCTCAAGGACGATCAAGTCTTCGGTCTGAACATTATCCGTCGCGCCATCGAGGAACCCCTGCGCCAGATCGCGCAGAACGGGGGCGACGAGGGTGCCGTGGTGGTGAACAAGGTTCGTGAAGGCACGGGCGCCTTTGGCTACAACGTCGCCACCAATACCTACGAAGACCTGGTTCTTGCGGGCGTCATCGATCCGACCAAGGTGGTGCGCGTGGCGCTACAGAACGCGGCTTCGGTGGCTTCGCTGATGCTCACCACGGAAGTGCTCATTGCCGAGCGAACCAAGGGCGACAAGGAAGACTCGAGCGCCGGCTCTCAAGGCGACATGGGCGGCATGGGAATGTAGGAACGGAACGATGACCTGTCTTCGCAGAGCCGTAGATCGGCAGCACGCCAAGAGCCGGAGTCTAGAAACCTGGCTCACCTTCGATGTGAAGGATCGCGCGGAGCTGCAAAGCGAGGGCTTGGGTAACATCGAGCTCGTGAAGGAAAGCCGCCTGGCACCGGGCGCGCGGGTTCCGCGCGCCTCGGGTCGTGATGCCGAGATCCTGACCTACGTTTGCGAGGGGGCACTCGCTTACGAAAATTCGCTGGGTAGCTCGGGTATCGTACAAGCTGGCGAATTCCAACGCGTGACCGCTGGGAGCGGGCTTCACCGCAACCGGACGAATGCGTCGCGGAGCGACGCGGTACATTTCTTCCAGATCTGGTTGCGCCCATCCCAGATCGATCTCGATCCTGGAGATGAACAGAAACGATTCACCACCGCGCAGCGCCGGGGCGGGTTGTGCGTTGTCGCTTCGTCCGACGCTCGCAAAGGATCGCTGTGCATCCACCAGGATGCCCTGATCTACTCGGCCTTGCTCGACCCCGGGCAACATGTGGTCCACGAGCTTGCGCAAGGACGAAGCGCTTGGCTTCACCTCGTGCGAGGAGAGGTCACCCTCGGTGACATCGTTCTGACCACGGGGGACGGCGCGGGCGTCACTGGCGAACGTGCGCTTTCGCTCACTGCCTCGGAAGAATCCGAGATCTTGTTGGTCGACGTCGGTCCATTACAGCCTGAGCTGCGTACGAACGCCATTCGTCCAGCTGGAATGCGCGCTGGAATGCGCGTCTTTTCAAGTCTCACGGATCCAGATAGGCTAGGCTAGCGCTTGGAGGTGTCCTTCGGCGCTGCTTTCGTCTCTTCCTTCGCATCGTCCTTTGCCCGCTGCTGTTTCGAGGCCGCCAAGCGGGCTTCGAGCTCGTGGCGCCTGGCCTTGTAGAACGCAACCTCTTTGGGTGGTGCCCAGCCAAGGCCAGCTTCGGGCGCGGTCGCGCCGCTGTACCTGAGACAATCGTCGAGCACGGCATAGCGGCTCTCGTCGGACTTCATGGCCGGTAAGGTCTTTCTGCACAGGGCCACGAGCTCAGGTGACTGCTTCTGGGCCGCGTAGAATCTCGCCAGGGGTGTGAAGGCACGAAGATTCGGGCGAACGGAGATGGATTCGCGCAGAGCACCCGCACCGGGCTCGTTCCTGCCCGCAGCTAGCAAGAGCTCGCCCTTGCGAACCAGCAGGTCGGCGGTGTCGTCTGGCTTGGCTTCCCTGGCGAGGTCGAGGCACTGCACCGCCTCGTCAACGAGCGCTGGCGGCACTGGCCGGCGCTTGGAAACTCCTTGCGTGAAGACGGTGGTCACGTGCGAGGCGAAATCCGAGGCCTCGACGGCGCCCCCGGGGGCAGCCAGCGCCCGTGCCCGCATCTTCTCCATGCGCTCGATGATCTTGGCGTCGTTCGCCGCAACCGCGTCTGTGCTTTGGGACTGCGAGGGCTTGTGGAGGCAGGCCGTCAGGGACAGCCCGAGGACTAGACCCGCGGCTAGGGAAACTCCACGGACGTGGTCGTGTGAATGATTTGTCACCGGCATTCTCCTGCACATGGGGATCGCGTCCGTGGGGCCCTAGGGTGGGATAGGTACCCACGGTCGGGACACCCTAGCAGAACGCCGCGCTAGGATCGAGCGGCTGACATCCAGACCGTTGCCGTGGCGCCCACGGCCTCCAACGACGTTGGTATTAACGCGACAAGTTGCGTTCTTTACCCCGAAGTGGAGGTAGCTGAGCCACCAGGCGAAACTGAGACACTATCATGAGCGTAGCGCGCTACTGGTTCGACCAAGACCACGAATGCTCCAGGGAGAAGACATGAAGACGAACGTTCGAGCAAGAGCACAGGCCTTGGGACTGATTTTGCTTGCTGCCGCGCCGCTGGCTATCGGTTGCAATTCGGAAAGTGCGCCTCGGGCGGTAGGCGGAAGCGGCGGCAGCGCGACGGGGGGGAGCGCGACGGACGGTAGCGCAGCGGGCGGGAATGTCTCGACGGGCGGAGGGGCTACCGGCACTGGTGGACACATTGGCACGGGTGGCCTTGCGTCGACCGGCGGCACGGTCCAGTCTCAGGGAACCGGCGGAAAGACGACCTCCACCGGTGGTTCGTTTGGCACCGAGGGAACTTCGGTCGCCGGAGGCAGCCCTGGGGCAGGCGGCACCTCGGGCACCGGTGGGACCGCCGCCACCGGCGGCACGACCAGGACTGGCGGTGAAGCGAGCACGGGCGGTATGCCGAGCACTGGCGGCAATCGAGATGCAGGTCCGGATATGCGTGCGGAGGTTGGTGCGGCCGACGGCCCTGGCCGGGATGCTGTTTCCGTCGGGGACGTCGACACCAGCAGGAAGCTCACGGTCTGGATGTCGGGCGACTCGACCATGGCAGGCGACACCTGTGCTGGCGGCGGTTGGGGGGACCAGTTCGGTTCGTTGTTCAACGGCAACGTGACGGTCGTGAACCGCTCAGTAGCCGGGCGGAGCATTCAAACCTGGCTCTATGAGAAGAACGTGAGCAGCACGATGGGCACCGCCGGCGAGTGCACTTTAACCAGCACCACCTACTCGACCAACTGGAACGCCATGCTCGATGCGAGCACAGGGATGAAGACCGGCGACTACCTGCTCGTCGAGTTCGGCATCAATGATGGCGATACGACCTGTCCGCGGCACGTCGGCGGAACCCTTTTCGAAACCTACCTCAACACCATGGCGAAGGCGGCCAGCGACCGAGGCGCGCAAACCATCTTCTTGACATCGACCAGCGCTGTCCAATGCAGCGGTGCCACAGCGCAGGCGGACCGCGGATTCGGGGCCGAGACCAAGGCCGCTGGCGCAGCCGACGGTGTTCCGGTCATCGACATGACCGTGCTCACGGCCAACCTGTACACCCGTCTCGGCCTCTGCCCGAACAGCGCTGACTACACGTCGACCACCAGCAAGGTTGGCTTGTTCTTCTGCAACGATCACACGCATTTCGAGGCCGCGGGCGCCACGCAGATAGCGGGCGTCGCCGCCAAGGCACTGCGCGATCAGGGCATCGGCCTCGCCGCGTACCTCAAGTAAGTCGTCCGATCCCACGATGCTCTTGAGGCTGGACGGGGGACCCTTGCAGCGTCGCAGTGGGCGTCAGGCTTTCCCGGCGCCGCGGAGCGAAGGTTGATGACTCATTGGACGAACTGGAAGCGGTGGCTGGTCTCTGATGCAAGCTTGCCTTTGGAGGATCAGTTCTTCCAGACCCTGTGTGTGCTTGGCGGGTTCATTTCGCTCTTTGTCATCATCCCGCTGAACTCCTTGCAGAATATGAGTCCCTGGGTGAACCGGGGTATCTTCGTCTTCGCCCTCCTCTCGCTGACCATCGCCTGGGCGGCTCGCAGGGGGCGCTACTTCAAGAAGACCCAGTTTTTCGGGCTTATCGCGCTGCTGGACCTTATCTGGTTTCCCAACGGCGGTTCGCAGGGCAGCATTGGGCTCTACTTCTTTACGGCCGGTCTCTTTGGAGTGCTCTTCTTCAAGGGGGCCTATCGCATCGCGGGTCTGGCGTTGCTGGTGGTGAATGTCATCGGGTTGCACCTAGTGGAGTTTGCTTGGCCGCAGCTTCCCAAGGCCTTCCACTCGCCCGTCGATCGACTGCTTGATATGTGCAGCGGCTACCTCATCACCATGTCCCTGTCCGTGTTGATTCTCTGGGTCGTTCAGAAGGGTTTCAACCGGGAAAGGACGCGGGTCAGGGGAACCCTGCAAGCCCTGCAGGCGAGCGAGGAGCGCTATCGACTGCTCATCGAAAACGCGGCGGATGAAATCTGGACCCTGGATTTCCAGGGCCGCTTCACGTTCGTCAGTCCGTCCGTGGAGAAGGTCCGTGGTTACACACCAACCGAGCTCATGGGGATGTCCCTTGAAGAGGCGTTTACGCCGGCCTCGGCGGTCATGGCGCGCGAGGAGATCCGGCTGGTCGTCGAGGCTGCGGCTGGGAATGCCCCGTTCCCCGAGTTCAGCCGGGAGCTCGAGGAGCGGTGCAAGGATGGCTCGACCCTCTGGACGGAGGTGACCGCCACCGGAATTCGGGGTGAGGAAGGGCGAATCGTAGGCATCTTCGGCATCGCTCGCAACGTCACCGAGCGCAAGAAGGCCGACAGGGCGCTGGCAGAGCGAGAGGCGGAGCTACGTGCCATCTTCGAGAGCTCCCAGGACGCCATCGGGGTCTCGAGGCTTGGCATCAACGAGATGGTTAACCCGGCCTTCCTTTCCATGTTCGGCTATGACGAGGGCGATGACCTAGTCGGCAGCTCCCTGCTTGACCTCATCGCCCCCGAAAGTCGGGAGACTGTGCTCGCGAATATCCGTACGCGCGCCCAGGGTGGGGACGCCCCTGCGCAATACGAGGTGATGGGCTTGCGACGGGACGCAACCCAATTCCCGCTGGAGATGCATGTTTCAACCTACGAACGCGGGGGAAGTCTACATACCGTGGCCAGCCTGCGGGATCTAAGCGAACACGTTCGTCTCGAGGAGGAGCGCCGGCAATACGAGGGCCAGGCTCGGCGCAACGAGAAGATGGAGAGCCTGGGTGCGCTTGCCGGTGGTGTGGCGCACGACATGAACAATGTGCTCGGGGCCGTCCTCGCGTTGGCCAGCGTCCATCTGGAGGATGCCCCGAAAGGCTCGGCCCTGCACAAGGACATGGAGACCATCGTCAAGGCGTGCGAGCGGGGCGGCTCCATGGTGAGAGGCCTCCTGGGATTTGCTCGGGATACCCTGCCCGAGGAGCGCGAATTGGATCTGAACCTCGTGGTGCGGGAAGCGGTGGCTCTGCTCGAACGGACGACCCTGCAGCGGATCCATCTGGAGATGGACCTGGCCAGCGACCTTCTTCGGTTGAAGGGTGATTCGGCCGCCTTGAGTCACGCGCTGATGAACCTGTGTGTGAATGCCGTGGACGCCATGCCCGAGGGGGGGACGCTGACCGTGCTTACCCGCAACGGCTCCGAAGGGACGATCGATCTTGAAGTGACCGACACCGGCAGCGGGATGTGCAAGGACGTGCTCGACAAGGCCCTGGATCCCTTCTTCACCACCAAACCCCAGGGCAAGGGGACCGGACTTGGATTGCCCATTGTCTTCGCCACCGTGAAGGCGCATCAGGGAAATATGGTCATCCTCAGCGAGGTGGGGAAGGGAACTCGGGTGCGCATGTCCTTCCCGGCGCACAAGGCCGGCGTCGAGAAAGCCCCGTCTGCGGTTGAAGCACCACCCACGCCATCTCACCTAGCGTTGCGCATTCTGGTCGTCGATGATGACGATCTTCTCCAGCACGCCATTCGGCGACTCCTCAAGAACCTTGGCCACGTGGCCACGTCTGTCGCTGGCGGGGAGGGTGCTCTGGCGATGATCGAAGGCGGGTTTCAGCCCGACTTGGTCATTCTGGATTTGAACATGCCGGGCATGGACGGCACCGCCGCGCTGCCACGCATTCGCGCTCTGTGTCCCAACGTGCCGGTTCTGCTCGCCACGGGCCGCGCCGACCAAACTGCCATCGATCTGGTGGAGACCTACAGCCACGTTACCCTGCTCCCCAAGCCCTTCGATCTGCGCAACCTTCGCCAGATGCTCGAGACGCTGGCGTGGCAACAAGTTCCCTAGGCCGCGTCGACCTGAAGCGGAACGGCCAGGAAGACGCAACCGAGGCGCCGCATTCACCTTGGCGCTGGCGGAATTTCTGGCAGCTTTCTTCCATGCTATCCCTCAATGCATTTGCTCTGGGTTCCTTCACCTCCGCAGTCGGGGTTCTGCTTGGCGCATTCGGCGCCCACGCGCTGGCCGCGCTACCAGCCGCGAACATAGCGTGGTGGAATACGGGGACGCACTACCTGTTCATCGCCGCATTCGGGATGATGTTGCACGGGCTTTTCGAACGGACGCGTCTGACGGCCCTCTGCCCAAGTACAGTGCTGATCCTCGGTATCTTGCTGTTCAGCGGCTCGCTCTACGCCCTGGCTTTGGGTGCGCCCCGCTGGCTGGGCATGGTTACGCCTTTGGGTGGACTTTCACTGCTCGCTGGCTTCCTGTGGATGGGCGTGCGGGCCTTGTAGGGGCGGGTTTCAAACCCGCCCTGCCCTTCGCGCCTCTACCAGCTTGACCAGCAGCTGGTCCACTGCAGCCTGGCTGGGCACGAAGTACGCGGCCTGGGTGCGCCGCGAGAGGCCGACGCGAATGCCGAGTAGGCACTCGCGCCTGGCCAGGGCGAAGACGTCTTCGTCGGTGTCGTCGTCACCGACGTAAATGGCGGACTCGCAGCGCAATCGCTTGCGCAGGGTCATAAGGGCCGTGCCCTTGTCCGGGGCTCCGGCAGGCAGGACGTTCACGACCATCTTGCCCTCGAGGATGCGGGGCCCACGCAGTTCGGCTGCGGCGCCAAGGACCAGCCGGTGCACAGCGGCTCGGGCGTGGGCCCGCCGGTAGTGGACGGCCAGGCTCACTCCCTTGTCTTCAATGACCACGCCGGGAATGTCCGGCAAGAAAGCCGCGAGCTGCGCACGCCACTGGGTGGCCAGCCGGCGCCAGGAGCGCAGGTTGGGTGAAGGCTCCATGCCGTGGTTGCCAAAGACAGCGCGCAGGGGAATGGCGGCCACCTTCGCCATCACGTCCTTGCGCGATCGTCCCGAGAGCACCGCGCACGGGTACAGCTTCGCCACCTGGGTCAGCAGCCTCGACGTACGCTGCCGCATGGCCGCAGCCTCGGGATTGACCACGATGGGCGCGAGCGTACCGTCGAAATCAAAGGCCAGCAGTACGCTCTGCCGGGCAAAGCCGAGCAGCGTTTTGTGCTGCTCGTCGGCCAGGATGTTCTTCACTGCGATGGTCCCGTGGTGCGATTCATTTCCTCGCCGGTGCGGCCAAGGATGCTGGCCTTCCTGCGCAGGCGCGCGGCGTCCACCAGCATTCCGCCCGCCCAGCGGTACACATTGAACTCGGCCAAAAGGCCGCGCATGGCGTGCATGCGATCGCGTTGCTCTTCGCGTGGCATGCCGATAGCCGCGGCCAGGGCGGAGCTAGCCTCCTCGAGGTCGTAGGGGTTGACGATCAAGGCCTCGGTCAGCTCGCGGGCCGCACCGGTGAACTGGCTCAGCACCAGTACGCCGCGCTCGTCATCGCGGGCAGCGACGAATTCCTTGGCCACCAGGTTCATGCCATCGTGCAAGCTGCTGACGTAGCACAGGTCGGCGGCGCGGTAGAAGCGGAACACCGTCGGAGGTTCGTGGTGGGTGCGAAAGAGCTGGATGGGCTTGTACTTGTCACGGCCGAAGCGGGCGTTGATGCGCGCCGCGGTTTTCTCCACCGTTTGATCGAGTTGCCGGTAGTGCTCGATGAGGCTGCGGCTGGGCGCCGCCAGCTGCACGAAGGTGAAGCGTCCGATGTGGGCCGGGAAGCGTTCGAGCAAGCGCTCCACGGCCAAAAAGCGCTCTTCGATGCCCTTGGTGTAGTCGAGGCGGTCCACGCCCACGGCGAGGATGGCGTCTTTGGGAAGGCCCAGCTCGGCCAAGACGCTGCGCCGGCATTCCTCGACAGGGGGCGCGCTTTGGACCCAATCGTTGGGCCAGGCGATGGAAATGGGATAGGGCCTGACCTGGGTCGGCTGTCCGTGCTGGATGACCGCGCTCTGTTCGCGATCGATGCGGGCTTCAAGATAGCGATCCACGGAATCGAAAAAGTTGTTGCAGTAAAGCTGGGTCTGGAAGCCCAGGATGCTGCTCCCGAGGAGCCCCTCGAGCAGCTCGGCACGCCACGGGCAGATACCGAGCCGTTCCGAGTTCGGCCAGGGAATATGCCAGAAGGTGATGATGGTGGCGCGTGGCAGGCGTTCACGGATGAGACGCGGGGCCAGGGCGAAGTGGTAGTCCTGCACGAGCACCACCGGATCGTCGGAGTCGGCCTCCTTGCACACGGCCTCGGCGAATTTGCGATTGACCTCGGTGTAAGCAGCCCAGTCGTCGCCGCGGAAGATCGGCCGCATGTGAGCGAGGTGGCACAGCGGCCACAGTCCCTCGTTGGACAGGCCATAGTAGTAGCCGCGCTCTTGTTCTGGCGTGAGCCACACCCGGCGCAGGGAATAGGATTTCTCGTCGGGTGGAACCCGCACGTGGTCCGTGCGATCCACCGAATCGCGATCCGCGGAGCCACTGCCGTGAGCGACCCACACGCCCGAACAGGCGCGCAAGACGGGCTCCACCGCGGTGACCAAGCCGCTTGCCGGGTGCAAGACCTGAATGCTGCCGTCCTTGGCCCGGCTGTGGATGTAGGGCTCGCGGTTGGCCAGCACGATGACCTTCTCGCCGGGAAAGTGCCGGACCAGGGTTTCTTTGAGGCGCTGCGGGTTCCAGGCGCCGCTCTGCCCGTCATGCTCGCGTTCGGCGGCGAGGCGCTCGACCAGCTCGCGCACGTCGCGGATGATGGGCAAGAATTCCTTGCGGCGCGATTCGCCCTGGATAAAGCGCAGCAGCTCCTTGCGGAACCCGCGCCAGGAAAGCCGCGCCGCCACGATGGTGATGACCGAGGCGCCCAGGGCCAAGAGGCCGAAGGCGATGAGCAGAAAACTTCTGGTCTTGGCCTCGCGCCGCTCGACGAAGGACAGGTCATGCACGAGGACCAGGAAACCGGGTTGCTGTTCGTTTTGCACCAGGGGAACCGCACTCACGTGAACGTCGCCGCCGGGCAGTCCCCACACCGAGCCCCAGACCGGCCGTGGCTCGGCGGAAAACTCGGCCTTGGCGAGGCTCTCGGCCATGCGCTTGCCAATGGCTGCGCAGGAAATCTGCGGCGGCATCAGCGGGGAACGCGCCAGCATCTCCATCCCCTCGGTGCACGCGGCCGCCGCCATGATACGTTCGTCGCGGGCGAGGTCGGTCAGGATGCGTCCTAGACCAACGTCCGGAATCTGTGACCAGTGGGTGAGGAGGTTTTGCCGCGCGCCGTTTCCCACCAGCCCCGCGCGCAGCACGATGTCCTCCTCGAACCACTGGCGAGTGGTGCGCTCGACGATGGTCGCTGCGACCCAGGCCAGTATGGCCCCGGAGGCAAGCAGTACAACCAGGAAGCGTGCGACTCGTCTCATCGTATTGAGCAGAGCATAGCGGTCTACTACACACAACTACATTTCGAGCTCCCCGCTACCAGGCATTCAACCTGGTTGCCGAACCTTCATCCTTTAGGCGCCGGCTCGTCCAGCGGCACGACCGTCCACGGTCGCATCGACTTTGTGCTGCTCACGCCAGCGCACGCCCCATCCGAGCAGGCGAACCGCGAACCTGCTCAACATCGTTCCTCGATCGGTGTAGAAGATACCCACTTGAGCAGTCGAAGGGTGCCAGCGATCAATCCATCCGGAGCCTGTGACGAAGCTGATGGTTCTGACCGGCGTGTGTTCACTATGGTAGTACACGCTCTTGTAGAGCAGTAGGGAGCCTGGACTGAACTCGCCGTAGGCGTCTCTGAAGCCAATTTTGAGGATGTAGAGACACGCTCCAATCTCGATGCAGAACTGGGCCGCAATGGCAGTCTCACCCAAGAAGAGGAGGATGATACGACATAGGCCAAGCCGACCGTAGTGCTCGAGCAGATAACGGTAGTAGTTCTGTCTACCTGACTGCCTCCGTATGCTGCTCCCATTCTGGCCTTTCCAACCAGAATCCTCGATGTCCAGAAGGCGCTCAAACGCAGCCGACAATTCGGGGGTATTCGAAACGACCTCCAGTCGCAAGTCACCCAGCTCACTGATTTTCCGGATCTTCTTCAAGAGCCCGGTCTTGAACTTCGAGCTATAGGATTCGAAGAAAGCCTCGGCCCCTCGAGGGAAACTCAGAGACTTCGAGTCGTGGGTGTGGCGGACGCTGTCTTGGGAGGGCGCGGCAGTCCTCGCCCAGCCATGGTCGAGGGTGCACTGCCAGCGCACAAACAAGAAATAGGGCATCTCGAGGCGAAGGTAATTGCATATCGACGTCCAATGCTGCCGTAGCGGTTCGCGGGCAAGTACGTCGTTGACGCCCATCTCGTTGGAGTCGTACATCTGCAAAATAGGGATGGGAATACCCTTGAAGGCAATGTGACAGTGTTGCAGTGGTAAGACCGCCACCAACTCAGAGGCGTGGTCCCGAAGTGCCAAGAAGTACACTCCGACATCACCAGTGTTTTCCAGTGCGGCACCGTACCAAGCCGGAAAGTGCAAGAAGTGGGAGCCATAACGGAAGGCAAAGGCTTCCCAATCTTCACGCAACGATTCGAAGCCAGCAAGACCGCGATGGAGAGTGAGTGTAGGTGACATGTCAGACACGATCTGCCGCATGGCCGGCCAGGTCCGATGGATGCTCGTCATACTATTCCCCATGAGGCGTGGTCGCCAGGGTGGATAGAAGGCGCGTGCGTCAAAATGTGAGCTGCCGTTGCTCCGCACTGGATTTTTTGCCTGCGATCGGGCATGTGAAGGGGGCCATGAGCACCATCCGCGAACGCTACGATGCCCTGTGCGCCCTCGGCCTGAAGCTGGATCTGACCCGCGGTCAGCCAGGTGATGACAACTTCGACATCTCGAACGCCATGTTGACCATCGTCGACGACAAGGCCCTGGTCACGCCGAGCGGCGTGGCCCTGCGCAACTATCCCGGTGGAATCGCGGGTATCAAGGAAGCCCGTGAGCTGTTCGCGCCCATGCTGGGGGTGCAGCCCGACGAGATCATCGTCGGCAACAACGCCAGCCTGGCGTTGGAGGGCAACGTGCTCATGTGGGCCATGCTCCAAGGTGTTCCGGGCAGCAAGGCGCCGTGGTGCAAGGGCGAGGTGAAGTGTATCGTCACCGTGCCAGGATACGACCGTCACTTTCTCATGCTCGAACGCCTGGGCATCAGCATGATCCCCGTGGCCATGACCTCGGAAGGCCCGGACATTGCGGCCATCGAGAAGATCGTCGCGAACGACGCCAGCGTCAAGGGCCTGCTCTACGTCCCGACTTACAGCAACCCGACTGGCGACACAACGTCGCAGGCAGTGGCCGATCGCCTAGGCGCCATGAAGACCGCGGCGCCGGACTTCACCATCTTCGCCGACGACGCGTACGCCGTGCACCACCTCGACGACGCGCCCCCCGCGCACCCGGATCTGCTCGGGGCCGCGAAGAAGGCCGGCAACCCGACACGCGTGATCCTGTTCGGCTCGACCTCCAAGATGACCTTCGCCGGCGCGGGCGTCAGCTTCCTCGCAGGCAGCAAGGCGACCATCGCATGGATCGGCGAGCTGATGGGCACGCAGATGATCACGCCCAACAAGGTCGAACAATACCGACACGTGCTCTTTCTCAGCCGCTATCCCGGCGGCATCGGCGGCGTGATGAAGGCGCACGCCAAGCTTCTCGGCCCGAAGTTCGCGGCGGTCGAGGAGGTTCTGTCGAGAGAGCTTGGCGGCAAGGGCCTGGCGCGCTGGACGAAGCCCAAGGGCGGTTATTTCGTCAGCCTGGACACCGAAAAGCCGGTGGCGAGCAAGGTCGTGCAGCTGGCCAAGGAAGCAGGCGTGGCGCTTACCCCTGCGGGCGCGACCCATCCCTTCGGCAAGGATCCGAATGACCGCAACATTCGCCTCTCGCCCACACGCCCGCCCCTCGACCAGGTCCGCAAGGCCATGGAAGTGGTCGCGGTCTGCGTCGAGCTCGCGTCCGAGTAGGCGCGTGCGGAGCCTACGCTTCGCTGGCTTTGCCTATTTACTGGCTTCCAACCAGGCGAGAGCTTTGTTGGATTCGCTGAACACGCTCACCGTGATGCCCGCCTTGGCGTAGTCGTCGACAAAGCGCTTCATATTGAGTTGCCCTATGACCTGCGCGGGCATGACGATGGCCCAAAACTTCCAGCCAGCTTTGATGACGCTTGGGAACCAGTTGGTCTTGGCCCAGTTTTCGTCCTCCTTGAGAAGGGGACCATTGTTCAGATCGTCCGATAGCCACTTCTTGCAGTTGTTCTTCTTGAGCGTCTCGTAGCCCGTCATCAAAAGCTTGTGCAGGTTCTCGCCGGACACGTATTTTTTGACCTTGTGGTGAACAATCTTCTTCTCTGGATGAAGCCACACGGTCGCGTATTCGTTGTCCAAAATGGTCGTGATTGCCATTGCCGATACTCCAAGGTGGTTGCGCTTGGAAAGATATCGGCTGAACCGGCGGCGGATTGAGTCCGACTTTCGGCTAGTTCCACCGGTCAGAAGAGCGGCCATGTTTCGGCCGCCGAGGCACCCGGCCGGCAAGGCGCGACGAGGGCGCATACTGGACGTATGTAACCGAGGAGCAACGCAGCCGGGCGGGATGCTTCGACGACCCAAACATGGTTGAAATTCTGACCGGCGGAACTAGATGCCTTCGAAGAGGATGGTCGAGAGATAGCGCTCGCCGGAATCGGGCAGAATGGCAACGATGGTCTTGCCCGCGAACTCATCGAGCTTGGCCAAACGCAAGGCCACGGCCGCCGCGGCGCCGCACGAGATGCCTGAAAGAATGCCTTCCTCGCGTGCCAGGCGGCGGGCGGTTTCGATGGATTCTTCGTCGCTGACCTGCTCCACGCGATCGATGATGGAAAGGTCCAGGGTGTCGGGAATGAAACCCGCGCCAATGCCCTGGATCTTGTGGGGCGAGGGCTTGAGCGGCTCTCCAGCGCGCTGCTGGGTGATGACCGGGCTCTTGACCGGTTCGACGGCCACGGACAGCAGCGGCTGCTTCTTCGTCTTCTCGAAGTAGCGCGAGATCCCGGTGATGGTTCCACCGGTGCCCACGCCCGAAACCAGGACGTCGACCTTGCCATTGGTATCGTTCCAGATCTCAGGCCCCGTGGTTTGCTCATGGACGCGCGGATTGGCCGGGTTCTTGAACTGTTGGGGCAGGAAATAGCGAGCCGGTTCGCTCGTGGCCAAGGCTTCCGCGCGCCGGATGGCGCCGGGCATGCCTTCCGGTCCGGGCGTAAGCACCAGGTTGGCGCCGAAGGCGGCGAGCACCCTGCGGCGCTCGATGCTCATGGTTTCCGGCATCGTCAACGTCAGCTTGTAGCCGCGGGCCGCGCACACGAATGCGAGTGCGATTCCGGTGTTGCCGCTGGTCGGTTCCACGACTTCAATTCCAGGGCGCAGCACTCCACGCGCTTCCGCGTCCTGAATCATAGAGGCGCCGATGCGGCACTTGACCGAGTAGGCCGGATTGCGGCCTTCGATTTTGGCAAGCACGGTTGCCTTGGCTCCGGCGGCGATGCGCCCGAGCTTGATGAGAGGAGTTCCACCGATGGACAGCGAGTTGTCGTTGTAGAGCATGTTGAATTCCTATGGCGTTGAATTCCTATAAAAACGATAGGAAAAACGTAATATGCAAATGGACAGGTGTCAAGTCGGAAATCGAAGGTGATGTACGTGTGGTGAAAAGCTGACTTTTTTGACGGCCGCTGATCCAGGTCAAGGTCCGTTTTGCTCGGGTTCGGTCTTGGTCGCGGTCTTGCTTAGATTCCGTACACCTCCATGAAACACTTACCGATGAATCACTCGCTTTCGGTTGTTCTCCTTGTGATTGGCTCGGCACTTGCGGGACCCGTCTTGGCCCAGCCTATGCCCGCACCAAGGTCAGCGCTCGAGCGGTCGACGTCGTGGTCTGCGCGCTACAGTGAGGCTCGGGCGGCCATGCTTGCCGGCGATTTTGGCACCGCCGCCGCGAAGTTCGCGGCGCTGCTCGATTCCGCTCCTGATTCCGCCAGCCGCTTCCTGGCGGTCGAGATGATGTCCGTGTGTCGGACTTGGGCTCAAGGGGGGTGGGTTCTGACGACGCCGGAGAGGTTGGCGTTGACGGCTCCGGCTCCGCTCGAAGATCGCCGGACCTCCGACGAAATCGCGATTCTCTACACCAACGCGGTTCTGTACGGACTGTACGCAGGGATCATGCTCGACGTGTGGACCAGCCCGAGCTCAGCGGGCGGGGCGATCCTTCCTCCGCTGGCTTTCGCCGGGGCGTCCGCGGGCGTGGTTGCGCTCCTCGATCACAATCTGCATCTTGGATACGGCGTGGCCCAGTCGGCCGTTTCGGGAATGTACGTGGGCTTCGAGGAAGGCATCGCGTGGATCCTGTGGCACGAGGCCAGCGTGCAGCGTTCCTCGGAGTTCGGCGCAAAGGCCGTGACGACCTTGATCTGGGGGCTGGGGACCGTCGGTGCGGTGGCCGGCGGCGTGGTCGGTTCGGTCTACGGAACGACGCCGGGCAGGGCATCCCTGATGGGCTCGGCCGCCATGTGGAGCGGACTTGTGGCTGGCACCTTCATGGGCGGTCTTTCTGGCAGCGATGACATGGCGCTATTGTCCTCGGCCATTGCGCTCAATGCGGGCGCGGTGGTCGGCGCCATCGTCGGGGCCGAGGTATCGCCCTCCATCGCCCGCGTGCGCTTCATCGATCTTGGCGGGTTGAGCGGCGGACTCTTGCTCGGTGGCCTGTACTTGGCAGTGCAGGACAAGGGATCTACCGGCAAGGGTCTGCTGACCGCGACCAGCTTGGGGATGACCGCGGGACTAACGCTTGGGTGGCTGCTCACCCGAGACATGGAACCCGATCAGCCGCGTAAACACCGCGAGCCAAGTCTTGCCGAACGGCTGGTGCCGACCCTGGTCCCGGCCAGCAGCGGGACCGGATTGATACTCGGCGTGGCGTCGACGATCTGACGAGCTAACGAGGAAGTAGTCAAAGCGGGCGCCGGTCGTGCACACTGGATGTGTGGTGCGACACGGCTTCTTGCTTTGGTTCACGCTGGCCCTTGTTGCGGCGGATGTCTTCGCCGCGGACGCAAAGCCGCCGTGGCCGGCGCGCAAGCGGCGTACCGAGGAAGGGTCGCTTCGGCCCGGCGTGCACGAGCTCAAGGATCCGAAGCGCTGGCCGGCCGAGCCGGAATCGCCACCTCGGCCCACCGATGAAACGCGCTTTCGCACGGCGTTCGCCGGCATGTGCGAGGGCATGGCGTCGCCGCGCGTGCTCGGGCGCATCTCCGACGAGATCCGCGAGGTCGCTGACGAGGCCAAGGTCGATCCCTTCCTGCTGGCGGCGCTGGTCTACCGCGAGAGCCGGTGTGTCCCTACCTTGGTCACGCCCTTCGGGACAGGCCTGCTGCAGATCCAGACGAGCATGATCCAAGGCAATGTGCGCGGCGACACCCTGCGCTACCAGGTGCGCGAAGGCGATGCCTGGAAAGAGCACACGCGGCCCATCCCACGCGGCGCCCTCGCGCGCTTGCAGAGCCCGGGCATCAACCTGCGCCTTGGCGCTGCCATGCTGGCCATGTGGCAGGACCAGCACCCCGCCATTGATGAGGTCTTCGCCGATTCAGTTCCCCATCGCAGCGCGGTCGCGCATTTTGGCTGGGGTGACATCGTCCGTGGCACGGGTGGCGAGGACCGCGCGCTCATTGCGCGGCGGCGGATGATCAACCGCTACCTCGACACCAAGGTGGCGCCGCGCAAGACCGAGCTCGGCTTCGACGTGGTGTCGCCGCTGGAAGGCATTCCGCGCGTGGCCCCGAGCGGGCCGGGCGAGGATCGCGAAGACGGCGCCCGTGCCCACCGCGGACTCGACATCGACGCCACCGGTGGCGAACCCATCGGCAGCATCGCCGACGGGGTGGTGTGGTTTACCGGGTTCGACTTGGCCGGGCGCGCCCCCAGGTCGTTCCGCCCGACCAGCTTGCCACGACCAAGCGGCCTGAGCTGGGACCAGGCGGACTGTTTGTGTGCGTCCGGCACGTGCCGCATGTTTTCTCGTGCTACATGCACCTGCAAGGCTATCGCGTCGCCATCAACGACCACGTGAAAGCGGGACAGATCATCGCCAACGTGGGGCACTCGGGAATCAAGGTCTCGGGCACCCATCTGCACCTCGAAGTCCATCTCGACGGCGACGCCATCGATCCCGCGCCGGTGCTTGGTCCCGACTTCGTGATCCCACCGCAAGAAACGGTGGCGCACGACATTGCCATGGCCAACAAGAAGCATCGATTGGTGAAAGAGCGTCGCGCGCGCTGGAAGTCCCGCCTAGCCGAGCGGCAAGCCAAGGCGAACTAGGTGTAGACGACCTCCATCACGCAGTGGCGCTGCTCGCAATGGAAACGCAGTCGCAAGCGTCGTCCCTCGTCGTCCACAAGAAACCAGGGTTCGGGTGGGCCGGGAATCTGGATTTTCACCACAGAGAGCACGGAGAGCGCAGAGACGGATGGAGAAGATAGGATTCTCGGATCTAGGATCCGAACGCCATCTCCTTCCGTGCTCTCTGTGCTCTCTGTGGTGAATTCCTTTCCATTCCGCCGCGGGCAATGGCCAAGCTCGTACTTGAGGCAGAAGCGTGCGGTCATCACGGTGCGCCCGGCGAGGTCTAGTCCACTCTCGGCCGCGGGCTCTATCTCGCTTACGCCGTGGCGGCGGTAGAAGGCGGCGGCCTTCTGGTTGAGCACGTTGGCGAGGTAGGAAAGCTTGGCCACGGGGAAAGGTGTGTGGTTCGGGCTGAGCAGCCTCTCCTGCTTGGGCCGGGCCTGGGCGCGGGCGGCTCTCAAGGCTTCAGCCAGAGACCTGCGCAGCGCATTCACCTGGGCTGGCGGGAGATGGAGCGGCGTTGCCCAATGGATGGTGATGCTGGTGGCGGAGAATTCGGTGTCGCCGAGCTTGGATAGCTGTTGCACGATGCTGGCTTGCGCCCCTTCGGGCTTGTCCGCCGCGATCTTCTCACACGCCAGTGCGGCCTCGGCACGAACCCCGTCCTCGTCGGTCGCTTCCAGTGCAAGGCCATCGGAGGTTTCGCGGAGCTCGAGGGCTATCGCAATCTTTCGCGTGGGACGGCTTTGCGCGATCTGCTTGGCAAAGGCGTGGTCGTGATTGCGGAACACTCGTGTGCCCGCGGCCAGGCCGTCGAGCTTTTGCGGAAAGACGGTCTTGCCTTGCACGCCATTGACCGTGGAACCTTCGAGCTGGTGGTCGCGATCGTAGAAGGTGATACCGTCGCCGCTGTGCAAGGGCGCGGGCGCATCGAGGGTGAACGAATCGCGCCCGAGAGCGGTCACTCGTCCAAGTGGCTCCCCCACGTGCTTGGGCGAATCGGGCGAGGCTACCTCGGCGCCCCGGCCGGTGAGGAAGTAGCTGGTGTAGCCGCGGTTGAAGGTCTTGTCGGGATTCGGCACGAAGCCCAGCGTGATGGTGCCCGACGAGGCCTTGCTGCCGCCCTGCGCGGACAGGATTCGATCAATCGCCTGGCGGTAGTGGCCCACGACGTTCATCACATAGGCCTTGTTCTTCAGGCGGCCTTCGATCTTGAACGAGGACACGCCGGCCGCAAGCAGGTCGCCAAGATGTGGAGTCAGATTCAAATCGCGCAGCGAAAGCAGGTGGCGCTGGGAAACCATGGTCTTTCCTTGGGCGTCCTCCAGGGAATAGCCGCGCCGGCAGGGTTGCGCGCACTGGCCGCGGTTGCCGCTGCGGCCGCCCATGGCATAGCTGAGCGTGCACTGTCCGCTCATGCACACACACAAGGCTCCGTGGATGAAGACCTCTAGCGCAATGGTCGTGGTGGCGCGGATCTCGCCGATTTGCTCGAGGTCGAGCTCGCGAGCCAGGATGGCGCGCGCGAAGCCGACCTTTTCCAAGAAGGCCACGCGTTCGGGCGTGTGGTTGTGCATCTGCGTGCTCGCGATGAGCGGCAGGGGCGGCAGGCCGCATTCGAGCAGACCCACGTCTTGCAGGATGAGTCCGTCGACCCCCGCGCGGTGCAGCTCGTGGCAAAGCTCGACGGCAGCTTCCATCTCGTCGTCGCGCAAGATGGTGTTGACCGCGGCGTAGACCTTGCCGAAGTAGCGATGTGCGTACGCGGCCAAGCGTTCGATGTCGAGAAGCGAGTTGCCCGCAGCCTCGCGCGCACCGAAGCGCGCGGCGCCGACGTACACCGCATCGGCACCGCAGTTGAAGGCGGCGATGCCGGTTTCCAGATCCTTGGCAGGCGCAAGTAGCTCGGGCGTGAGCAATGGGATATCAGGCACAGCTGGACTCGTGATACCTGGAGCCCGTCAAAACGCAAGCTCTAAGGCGAATCAAGGTCGAACGGACGTCCAGTTGCCTCCCGGCGATCGAGCGCGCATTATCAACCTGGGCGAAACCCGATGGCAAGCGACGACACCAGCCCTCAGAGCGTCTTGCGCAACTGGCGTGGACATGGTCTGCGCCGCGGGCTCGGCGGCCTAGGTCTTGCGGCCGTTCTTGGGTTGCGGCTTGCCCCTGCGGCGCAGGCCGCCGAGGTAGCCGGACTGTACGTGCTCGCCATCAATGGAGGGGGGGACAAGCTGGACAACTTCGCGTCGCACCTGGCGCACCTGCGCCAGCTTACGCAGCTCCTGGCCGCCTCTGGGATCCCCCGCGATCACATCACCGTGCTGGCCAGCGATGGCAACGATCCCACACCCGATTTGGCCACGCGCGAGAGCGAACCGGAAAATGCCTGGCTTCTGCAAGGCACGCGCGTGGATCCGCTGGTGCGCGACCTCACGACCTACGAGGACTCAGCTCTTCCCGGCATCGACCTGCGGCCTGCGACCGTGGCCAGTCTGTCACGCACCCTTGGCGAGCTGCGCGGGCGCTTGCGCCCAGGCGACACGTTGCTGGTCTATGTGACCGATCACGGAACGCAAAGCCGGCGCGATCCCATCGAGAATCGCATCACGCTGTGGGGGGCACACGAATCCATCTCCGTGCGCAAGCTGGGTGCCCTGCTGGCGCGACTGCCGCCGTCGGTGCGTGTGGTGTCGCTCATGTCCCAATGCTTCTCCGGTGGCTTCGCCTACTTGCACGAGGCCCGCGAGCACCAGCGCTTGCCCAGCGGAAAGACCTGCGGGTACTTTTCCTCCACTCCAGATCGTCCTGCCTATGGATGCTATCCCGAGTTGCGCGGGCAGAAAGCCATCGGGCATTCGTTTGAATTTCTTTCGGCCTTGGCCCGGCGCGGACGCTTTTCCGCGGCCCACGCCGATATCATGGTCAGCGACGAGACGCCCGATATTCCTCTGCGCAGCTCGGACGTCTACCTGGCCGAGCAGATCGCCCGCGCCGCAGGCTCCCCCGAGCGCGAGGCGGCTTTCGCCGATCCGTTGGTGAGGCAGGCTTTTGCCGGACGCGACTTTTCCGAGGAAAGCCGCTTGGTCGACAGAATCGCCGAGGTCTACGCCTTTGCCCGGCCGTCTTCACTGGCCGAGCTGGATGAGCGCGCGCATGTCTTGTTCGCGTTTCTCGACCAGCTCGAGCTCGATGGCAAGACCTGGGAGGGGGCGCTCGGCGATTTCAATCAGGCGAACCTGGACGCCTTTGTGGCGGGCCAGCCTAGCTGGCGCGGACGGATCGAAGAGCGCGCGGTCCGTGGCCTCGACATCGCGGCCCGTCGCACCCTTGCGCTGGAGCTGCTCGCCGATTTCGCGCCTTTCGTGATGTCCGATCCCGTGCGCCAGACCGAGGCCAACCGGCTGCTGGCGGGCCTCACCACCACCGACGAGATCAGCTATCGCAGCGAGATCCGCGTGGCGGCGCTGCTGCGCGCGCGTTTCGTTCTCACTTCGGTGGCCGGACGCATGTGGAGTCGGCGCGACCAGCACGAGCTGCAGGCGGTCGAGGCGCTCACCCGCTGCGAGGATCTGACCCTGCCCGTGCAAGGCCTGCCGCGTACGGCCGAGGTCCCTGAAATCCCGAGGCTTCCGTCCCTGGAGGAGGATCAGCGTCGGGCGACCGCGGCCCGGCCAGGATGGCTGGGCGTTACCTTCGTTCCGGTCAGCCACGGCCGGCGCAAGAACCTGGGCGTGCCCGACGGCGCCGCGCAGATCACCTTCGTGCTCCCTCGTTCTCCAGCGGCGGCGGCGGGGCTTCGCTCGGGCGACATCGTGCTAGGTCCGCCGAGCCGGCCCTTGCCCCACCCGCGCGCTCTGCGCCCCTTCATCGCCTCGTCCACGCTGAACGTGGCGCTGCCTCTCGAAGTCCTGCGGGGCAGGAGCCACGTGGTCTTGCGTCCCGTGGTTGGCCAAGCGCCGGCAGCCAAGGCAAGGAACTAGAGCACCGAACCAACAAGGGATGTAGGGGCGGGTTTCAAACCCGCCCCAGCTAGAGCGCCGAACCAACAAGGGATGTAGGGGCGGGTTTGAAACCCGCCCCAGCATTTTAGAAGACGTAGCCGGCGGTGCCGCCGATGAAGAAGGCGTCGTAGAACCCGCCTTCCACGCGGAATTCGAGACCTTTGGCGTCGGGGACGGGGAAATCGAGACCGAAGAGCAGGTTGATGATGGGGATAGCCCCGGGGATGGAGGTTTCCTCGAAACGGTGAGCTTGGTAGGGCCCGTTGTCTTTTCCAGTCTGGCTTGCAACAAGCGCAGCTTCGTTGCATTTCGCATCGGTACCGCAAATGACCGTTCCTGGACCGTAGCCCGTAGGACCTCCACCCGGCGTCCTGACCTCGTATTGGCCAGTCGCCGAATCGTACTGAGCCGACGTGCGCAGGATTTTCCCGCGGACGACCGCCAGCCCAAGACCAGCACCGTAGTGGATGCCGAAGTAGCGGCTGAAGTACTGGCGCGAGACGAAGGCGGCATCCATCGTGATGAGCGAGAAATTCCGGGCCTGCACCAAATCCGTGTCTTGGTTGGGATCCTTGCTCTTGCCTAGCCAGTAGCCATCGTTCGGGCTCATGTTCTGGTAACCGACAGCGACGGAAAGCTCCCAGGTGCGGTTGGGGTCGTCTCGATCGACCTTTCGGCGATAGCCTTCGAGCGCGAAGCAGGAGAAGGTCGACAGGGGCATGCTCTTCTGGGCGAACAGCCCAAGAAACCAGCTCGGCACCGAGACCCAGCGCCAGCGGAGGGCGACTCCGTATTTGGCCTGATTGATGGACGCGGCAGCCGGGGCTGCCAGCGTGGCGGCCACTGAAGCTTCCTCGGTGCCAGGCTCGGCGCCGGGCTCGCCCGACGGCGTGGAGGTCGAGCCGGCCATCTCTGGCGTGGGCATGGGGGTACTTTCTTGGGCGAACGCGGCGGGCGCGAACGCGAGAATAGCGATGAAAATCAACTGGTACATGCGCGGACAACGATGCATGAAGGCCTCCGAAGGAACCGGTTGGACCGGACTATACCCTAAGGTGTGTGCTAGCGTCTCACCGTGCCTCTGACATGCCTGGCCATTGTGCTTTCCACCTTGGCTGCCCACCCTTCTGCTGCTTCTGTCCCCGATGGGGGCAGGGCCAGCCAGTCGAAATTCGAAGCCTACCTGGCCGCTCACGACGTGCCGACGGCCGCGGAGCTGCGCGCTCTGGCCAAGTCGCCCGAGGATGCTTTGATGGCCATCGCCTCGGACACGCGTGCCGAAGGATTGATCCGGTCGCGTGCAGTGGCTGCGTTGCGCCTGGTCCCAACGCTTGGCGTACAGGCCTTCTTGGGTAAGCTGCTCCAGGGCCACGCCAAAGCCACCGACCCTACGGAGCGCTTGATCGTACGCAGGGCCGCAGTCGCCATCGGCTGGATGGCGGGACCAGGCGCAGCCGAAAAGCTGGTGCCGCTCTTCGACAACGAGGATGCCGACGTTCGCATCGATGCGGCCATCGGCCTGGGCTTGACCCGCGCCGGGGCCGCGGCGACCTATCTGCGAAGGCAACACGCGGTCGAGACGGTCCCCCGCGTGCGCGACCAAATCGAACGGCAGCTGCGCGCCCTAGGCGAGCCCCTGGTAGAGCCGGAAAAGGCACCAGCCCCGAAGAACGAGCCACCCATGCGGAGCAGCTGGTGACCATGACCGTGACGATGACCGGCACGGCCGGCTTGTGTTAACTTCCGACCCGGCCCATGGGGCGCAAAGACAAGGAGAGAAGTAGATCGTGCCCAAAACGAAACTCGGTATTCTGGTCGGCGGTGGTCCTGCGCCCGGCATCAACAGTGTGATCAGCGCCGCCACCATTCGTGCGCTTCTGCAAGGCGTGGAGGTGCTCGGCATTCGCGATGGCTTCGATCGCCTGATGAAAGGTCGTCTGGAAGATATCCGGCCCTTGCAGCTCGG